>Ga0209702_10001125_pt1 | contig 53287 bp, 37 predicted proteins | sample FRY01_FD_187210 | JGI IMG/M metagenome (GOLD analysis project Ga0209702, IMG submission 187210) | Freshwater microbial communities from Lake Fryxell liftoff mats and glacier meltwater in Antarctica - FRY-01 (SPAdes) (version 2) | ecosystem: Environmental > Aquatic > Freshwater > Ice > Glacier...
AGTATTTGACTAAAAACAAATATGCTTACCTCAAAGGCTTTGGGGTGGGTGATGATGGTACTTGGCTGCCTGAAGCCAGTTTTCTGGTTTTAAATATCCCCAAAGATGATGCAATAAATCTGGGGATCCGGCTCAAGCAAAATGCAATTGTAGCAGGGGTAATCGGTAAAATTCCGGAATTGATCGAATGTTTCAATGAATAAAGCGAACTGAAAAGTTATGATTAGGTACCTGGTATTTAAACAAACTCTTTAAAACGGTTACTTTTCGGGTAAAACAGTTTAAAATCTATGTATTTATTTGAAAACAACCCGTGAGATAAAACAAAAAGCCTTTCAACGGTAAAGAAGAAAGGCTCTAGTTTTTGAAAATAGTCGGGGATACAGGACGGCTATTAAACTTTTTATCGCTGGCATTCGCAGTTGAGAAACTGGGTTGCGAAGGGGTTTTGCAGGAAAACTCGACAGTCGTTAGTCTTTTGCCCGTGAGGAACTCCCTTGAAACTTGTCGTCCGGTTTGATAACTTGTTTTAGATTTTGACCACAACTCTAGGCAAAGGAGATAGTCGTGGATGACCGATGGCGAAGTGTGCTGGAGATAGCGGAGCACCTTTACCCCTGCACGGATTCCGTGAAACGGTAGGGCGAACAGGGCGGGCATCCCGTCCGCCGCATGGGAGGGTTCCTGCGTTTCAAGTGCCTCGAAGTAGAAGAATGGATTCACGGTCAGGACAAGGATAAAAGTGACGAAGACTCTGAAAGCCCAGGTCGTCGGAAGACTCAGCAAAAAAACGCACCCCAGGCTGCCGTTAAGAGGAACCGCAATGTTGCTGGTTAAATGTCGTAAGGAGTTTCGTTCTGCATACAAGGGTGAGGTATTTCATGCTGCCGTTTTTGACCGCCTATGATCCGCTTGGGGGAAGTTCCGGCAGCATTGATCCGCTGGGCGCACTTCAGACCTACGGCTCTCTCGCCGATTTACTGCTGCCAGGCGTGACGACCATCACGACCCGTTCTCGGTATCTGTCCATGTTGTGTGCCGCTCTCGCCAACGCGGAAAAACACCGTCAGATGTTGCCGGGTGCATCAGGGTTATCGCAGCGGCGAAAGGCGGTTGAGCCCTTTGAGCGGTTATGGGCTCTGGCCTGCGTGGCTGCTCGCGAGGCTGGCAGCGACGGAGCGGCCGATGGTCTGCGCGGCATCACCTATGCTGAAAAGAGCTACCACCATTTCGCAACCAATGGGAAAAAGGTGAACTGCGATTTCCCGCTCTTGAAGTTCCAGTCCCGTACCGGGGCGGTTGGAACATATTGGACCGCAATGGTCGGGGGGCAGCTCGTTCATGCGGACAGCGGAGCGTTGGCCATAGGGGGAACCGAACTTGCAGAGAACTTTCCAGAACTGCCATTCGAGAAAAAAGACCAAGCGAAATTCGCTGATTCTGAAAGTGCCCATCGCGTTTCGCTGCCACTGGATGAACTGGTGGCATGGGGTGAAAAGTGTCATTTGCAAGCTGCTGGCCGGCAGGAACGGCAGCGGTTGGGCGAAGCTTTAACCGCCGATGATCGTCGTGAATGCGTAAGTCGGGCGCTCAAAATGATGGCGAACAATGTTCCGGATGTGTGGGATACCGTTGCCTTGAAACGTCTAAGAAATATGCTAGCAACCCTTCCCAAGGCCATTAAGCTCGGCTTGCCGGTGATCATCGATGCCATCGTGGTGACTGAGCAATTTCACGAGGCTGTTTTGAGGACATTTGAGACACTGTTGTGGTGGGGAACGCAAAACGCTGGCAAACCAATTACGGACTTGGTCGTCGAAACCGATTTCCGCAAAGCGTCGGACTCCTGCCGGGATACCGCACAGAAGTTACGAGGCTTTCGTGAACACTGCGAACGACTTGATGTTCGTGATGCCATTGAAAGTGTGGCCGGATTCTGCTTCCAAATCGACCGCTGCCGTTCAGAATGCGAGCTTGTAACCGAGTTGCTGGATCGGCATCACCGGGTTCAGTCTGGAAAAGTGGACGGCGGTGCGCCGAAACGCGACTGGATTAGCTGGGATACCGCTGCCTTGTTACGCCCTTCCCCACGCTTCCAACGAAATGATCGGCCTGCACTTGCCGCTGGCATATCGCTGACGCATCCATATCGGTTCGAGCCGTTTGTCTTTATGCTTCGCGAGAACGGCGTGCTTGCCTAAAATTAACCAGCGACGAAAGCCAGACAAAATATGGAACGAACTAACCGCCTCATTGACTACTACTTGCCGCCCGGTGAAGGGTTCGTACTTGAATCCTTGGTTGCAACGACCTATCAGGTTGATTTCGAGTTCGTTGAAGAAGAACTTTTGGCGGTTGCATTCGGCGTGCGTTCGCCCATCAGCCGCCTTAAGGCATTTCGCTCGGAGTTGGAGCGGAGGCTGCAAAAGGCCGAAGTCACGGTGTTGTATGATCTGAGCGGCTGTGACCGGCTGGCACGTCTTTCGCCCCGGATTGACGCCATTCCCATCGTGACCCGTAAGCTGCACTCGAAGATCTCACTGCTGATGTGGGTGCGTGTGGACTGCGTTGGTGGTGAGAAGCCTGATCGCCGAATGCGTGTGATCGTCGGATCTGCAAATCTCACCCGGCAAGGTTTTCGGCATAACTACGAATGTGTCGTATCTGTTGACTTCGGCGGAAGGAGCACCTCCTCCCGCACCCTGCTGACGACAGCCATCGAGATTGTTCAACAGATTGCCGCAGAGTCCAAGAGCCCACAGCTAGCAAGTCAACTTGCAGCGTTAAGTGTGCAAGCGGGCCTTCTTTCTGATGGAACCACGGGAGCGGGCGATCCAGTGGCGTTGGTCGCTGCTCCCGAAGTTGTTCGCACCGTTCGCGATAATTGGTCGGCAATCTCAGCGAAAGCTCCAGAAACTGTGACCGTGGTTTCGCCGTTCTGGGCCGAAGGGATCACGGCAGCCGAAGCTCTGTCGGACCTTTTCCAACAGCTTGGACCGCCCGCCAACTTGGATTTGGTGTGTCGTGGGGAGAAGTCACCGGATGGCAAGAAGTGGCTGCCTGTGTTTGATAGCAGTGTGGCGATTGAACTGAAGAAACGGCTCAGAAGCCGCCTTTGTCTTCGGGCTACGCTACCGGACGCAGGGCAGCAGAATTCATCCCAGAGTCCCGACGACATCGGTGATGAAACGGAAGAGTCAGAATTCGGAAACCGACTCGGAAACGGGAATCACAATTCTTCTGAATTCCAGCGAGACTTGCACGCCAAATTGATTCTTGTGGACGGAACAGCAGGAAGCGTTCTGTATGCTGGTTCCTCGAATTGCACCCGGCGCGGGCTGGGCCTTGGTGGACCGTCAAATTTTGAGGCAGGATTCGTATACCGCCTTACACCACGCCAAAGAAAACAACTTGTTGGCTTGTTGGCATTTGCTGGTCCAGCGACAGAGGTTCATGCTGACAGCGTTCCGGCAACCGTGCAGCCAACCGCCGAAGAAGACTATTTTGTCCCGGCGTTTCTTGCAGAAGTCATCGCCACGGGATCAATGGTCACGGTTACTTTTCGGGATACAGTTCCTCACGATCTCGTCGTGCTCATGCCCATCCCTGCGAGGTCTGGTGATAACGGCTATTGGCTCTTGTATCGGGCCGAGACTTTGGGTCAGAGACAGCTTGAGACCGTCACGCTGGACCTCGCATCCTGCCAGAAATGTGATGACCGCCTACAGCAGCTTCCAACCGATTCGACCGGCCAACAGATTCTGCCACATGTGTTTGTCAAGGTTCGTTGGCAGGGCCATTCCGCACTTTTTCCCGTTCGTTTTGACGACAAGACTCAGCTTCCACTGCTCCTTTTTGGGAGAAAACCAACCGAAGGCGAACTGATTGAATATTTTTTGTTTGGCACTGAACCAGACGAAGAGGATGACGGGGGCGGCTTACCGGGTGAAGGCACAAAAGGGCAAAAGCCCGACGCCCCGGTTGATACCAGTAAAATTCTAGCCTATTTCATTCGCCGCTTTGTGCAGGCAATTCCCGGCATTGAGGCCGAAATTCGTTGCGCCGGATATTCTCCCTCGTCGCTGGATGCGGTGCTGCGAGGCCCGATAAGTCCGTTGGAACTGGCAGAAAGGGCGTTTGCGAGTCTGACTCGTCCCCCAATACGCGATGAACCGCAGAAGACCTTAACCGCTGTCGGATTCCAATTAACAGAGATCCTCGCCGCCATTCTTCGGTGCAAGGCCGCTATCGTCGATTCTGAATTACAAATGTGCTTCGATCCCGTCGTTTCGCGTTGCCGGGAAATGCTGAACTCCCTTGTTACTCAGCAAGCGGGCTTACAAACCGAAGGGTTCCGCCTCTATCAAGCACGCATTCTGGGAGATGCCCAATGAAGTTATCTCCAGAAATTGACCTCAGCAAGTCATTACGTCAGGTCTTCGGTAACAAAGAAGACTTCAGCAAACAAATCGCACAAGATTGTGCACGGCAATCCGATACGGCCAGTGCCATACTTAACCGTTTCTTCGGGGCACAAGAACAAGAACGTCGTGAGTTAATGATCCTTGCCGACGAAGTGGGATTGGGTAAAACTTATGTTGGGTTGGCGGTTGCTGTCTCGATGCTGGATGCTATTCGTCGTGGTGAGTCACCGGATGGACTTCCGGCAAATAAGCCCATGGTATTGGTTGTAACTCCCACGAATGATGCCTTGTTCAACAAGTGGATGCGCGAAGCGGAGTCATTCAAGAAAGACTGTGCCCGGCATGACAATGAATTGGATTGGCTCCAGATCAGATCTCCAATCGAAAACAGCAGCAAGTCCGGTAATATGATAAACCTGACGGTCCAAATGCGTAACGCCACTCGTGGCAAGCCAATGCTGCTCATTGCCAAGCAGAGTGTGTTTGGTGCGACCCTCAATGATCGTGACCTGTGGAGGCGACGCGGTTTGGCCGCAGTATTTCGCCACTTTCGCTCTCCAGCGGAAACACGCCGCTATTGGTGCCGAAAGGGCCGAGTGTTCGACAAGTTCGGTATCCCAGAACTTAATGAATTACTCGATCTGCGAAGTTCTGGCCATTTATGGATTAATTCCATTTCGACGGATTTGGAAAACGCATTTGCGCGCGCACTTAGCAACTATCCCCGTATCACGGATCGCTTGGCAACCGCTCTGAACGGTACGGATGAAGGAACGCTCTCTGGCCTTCTTGACGATCTGGCACGTTACGCTCTGGTGACAGACTGGCCGCAGTTCCCACTCGTTATCATAGATGAGATTCACGGATTCAAAAATAAAGTTCAGGCCAGATGCCACTTTAAAGCTTTTACGACAGGGAAGATCTGCCGCTTGTTAGGCTTGTCGGCAACACCGTTTCAACTTCGCCATGATGAACTCTTAAGCTTACTCAAGCTACGCAGCGTCTTGTCGCTGCCCAAAGATCGCTTCATTCATCTTGACGATGCTGAAACTCAATTACGAATTGCAATGGAAGGTGCTCGCGATTGCGGCGAGATCTTTCGCAGACGCTGGAAAGGCCTCCAACCCGTCGATCAAGGGATTGTAGCGGAGGGGTGGAAAGCTGTAATGAGCGCCCCCGAATTGGAACGTCATAAGTTGGCCGTTGAAATTCGTCCACCACGAGTGTCACATGCTGTTGTCGCCGCTCTTGACCTTGAAGGGCGAAATGCAGCTTTACGAAAGCACCTCCGTCCGTTTGTTATTCGCCACCAACATCCCCGTGGCTATCGAGAACATTTCGTGGGGTATAAAGCGGCGTCCGCCAACGGTCGTGGTAGCCCCACATTCAGTTGGTCGCCCGGCATGAAAATTGACGGTAAAGATGAACTTGCTCAATACGTGATGATGCGGGCCGTCGCACTGGCCAAGAATGAACGAGGGTTGCCCAGTCTGGGGGCTGAACTGACGGGAAGCTACCGACATTTGGTCGAAACAGCGGCTGTTTGGAAGCAACTCGCCCATGCGAGCAATCCCCTTCTGCGTGATTACCGGGCCATCCTTGAAGAGATGATCGGAAAACGAACAAACGAGCATGATCCCGACACCGAACATCGCAAAGTGCAAGCAACGGTCCGCCGCGCTCTGGAGTTCTTCAAACGGGGTCAGAAATCATTGGTGTTCTGTGTCCACACCAAAACAGCCGAGACTATTCGCGATCAAATTCAAGTGGCGATCGACAATTACCTTGGCGAAATACGGGATGGCGTGTTTGGCGATGCCTCGGCATTTGATAATTTTCGTCGGCGATTCTTCAATCGACGGGAGGCGCTCTTTTCGCTGATTCAGGATCACCCGTTACTTGGCAAACTTCGTGGAGGCCGCATCGGTGTTCCATCCCAAGTCGCATTGACCGTAGAGAATCTTCGACAGATCGGGCAGTTGCTGTTGGAACAAGGGGAGGACGCGAACTCCGACAAACCCGACCGACGCCTCATCATCGCGGCTACAGAGCAAGTTGCTGTTAAGTGGTGGCGTGAGTTGCCAGAGGGGGCCGAGTGGTTAGAAGAAGTCCTTCGGAATTGTCCTGAGCTTAAAGATCGGATCATAGAGCCGAGCTGGCTGGATGCGAGGGAACCACTTTCTCGTAGTGAGCGCGCCGGTCGCACCATACGATCAGCAGACCCTGAAGCACACGCACAGGTTCGAGACCCGCTTGAAGCCGAAGAAGAAGGGGACGTTGGCGCACAATCCGGGCAAGATAAGAGCACGATGGAGGAATCCGTTGATTTGTGGGTGCGACGGCTTCGTAAGGATGCAATTGGGGAGATCGTTGCTCCGTACTTCCGGCCAGGCCTAATTGCGGCCAATGATGGTCACCAGCCGCTTTTGGCCGAGCATCAGGACCTACTGGCTGAGTTTGATTTGAAAACCAGAGCCGTCGCAGGGCAGGTGTTTCGCCGCATCTTGATGGCCGATGAATTTCTGCTTCGTTATCTGGCCCACCTGGAGAAGGACAATACCCAACGCTGGGCTGGCTTCCTTTTAGAGCGATATGTCAAACCTCTTGACGGGCATCTGGAATCGCTACGGGATCGTGTCAAAGCCTATCTGGAGACCCTTGTTCGCGCCCGGAAGAACCATGCGTTGCTGTCTGGCTACCATGCTGGGGCTGAAAATCGTAATGTCGTCCAGCTTGTCAAAGGGGACACTCAGAATCGAGACAGGTATTTTCTCGGGTTCAACACTCCGTACCGCCCGGAGATCCTTGTTTCTACTTCCGTCGGACAGGAAGGCATTGATCTGCACCGCGAATGTCGTCACGTGATCCACCACGACCTGTGCTGGAATCCGGCGACGATTGAGCAGCGTACCGGGCGAGTTGATAGAATTGGCAGCAAGGTCGCGCGCGAACGAATGGGAGTTCAGGGTCGCGATGGACCGACACTAGAAATCGCTGTACCTTACCTCGCAGCAACATATGACGAACGAATATTCGAAGAACTCTTCAGGCGGGCCCAACTGTTTGAAGTGACCCTTGGCGGCGAAATGCGGGTTGAAGGCCGCATTAATCCTGAGCACATTGCGTCAGAGCACAAGCTTCGCGAGAAACTCGGTATCGGCACTGATAGCGAGGACATTGGCGAGGATGGTGAAGAGACTGGGGCAGTTGATCTTCCGCCCGATATGGTTGAGCGGCTCCGAGTCGATTTGTCAGTATGGAAACAGAAATAGTTTCTTGCACTTCGCTATGCGAGCCTAGGGGCGGGCACTGGGGGCCTCTAGTCCTGCCCAGATGCCTTTCGGAAATGGGTATATTTCGACCCGGACTCAAGACAGATGAACAGAAGACCTTTAAAGAACTGATTGCATACGCTAAGAAACACGCTATCGAGCTTGATAGAATCTTGTTCTACAAGATGGACCTAGCGGCACGAAACCTGTTCGACTACGTTGAGCTTGTATGGATGGAATCAGAATTCGACCTGCCATTCTTTTCGGTGATGCACCCTACCGAGAATACGCCATCAGACCGGATGCAACTCCGCAGGTTGGCAAACTCTACCCTGAGCAGTAATCAATCGATGTGAGAGGTGGCGTAAAGCGGTTGGTTGAAGAAGGTCTATTCACGCAGACGGTTCCTTACGGCTACCGCAAATATCCGAATTGAGAAACGTGGTTTTGTGGAGGTCCACCCCATGAACGGCACAAAAGCCACCAAGCTCTTTGTTGAACTGTACGCTTATATCCCCGTTAGCCTTCAGGAGCGTCTCTACCAGGGGGGCCCCCCCCTATAGCGATTCCGTTCCTTGATTTTCCCGAAGCAAGCTCTGCACCATCCTCCGGAATCGGATATACAGCAGGGAAGGGAAGTACCCGGGTCAATGCATCCTGGGATGCACAAGCCGCTGGTTGATCGGGTGACTTGGGACATGGTGCAAGTCCTGTTGGGAGAGAATGTCTACTGTTCCCATGAACTCATTTAAGCCGGGGGCTTGCTTCAGTGCAAACACGGCAAAGCCATCGTCACCTAGGAGTCGGTCGTCAAGAAGACCACCAGCAAAGAATGAGCCTATAACCACTGCTTAAAGTATAACGCTCCGGGGCATCCACGGGCTCGTCCTAACGAAAAAAAGATCGACATGCAAATGCTGGCGATCTTCGACAAGATCCGCATCGGGAGCGGCGACGTTCCGGAGTGGTTCGCAAAACAGGGTCGCAGCCAGACGGTCAAGATAAGCAGGTTAATCGGGAGCGACGAGTAGAAATGAACCGCCAGTTGTCGTTGCTGATCCAGCAGCAGAATCAGCTTGTGAACACCCGGCTCGACAAAAAGATTAACACCGACAAAGAAACCGAATTTCAGGATCGAGAAGCGAAGTTGAAGTTGGAACTCGACGCTTGCGCTCTTGGTAGCCACGAAACTGCCGAAATTGCAAACAAGGCTTTTGAACTTCCGTAAAATCCTCGTAGCAAATGACTTACGGCTGATTACTAAGTAAAGAGTCGGTATTTGAAAATTGTCTTTTTGAACTTGTAACTCTAGTTCCGACAACAAAAAAGCCCTTCAACGGTAAAGAAGAAAGGCTCTTGTTTTGAAAATAGTCGGGGATACAGGATTTGAACCTGCGACCTCTTCCACCCCAAGGAAGCGCGCTAGCCAATCTGCGCCAATCCCCGAATTAACATTAAGTCTTTATCTGTAATAACGATAAGGAAGTCAAGATTGTTAGTATTTCTTTTTCTTAACCAGAAATAGATTTCTATTTATGATATGATTGTAATAGTATAGGACCTCCCAAGAAATAGCCTAAGAATAGAGCAATTGATCACCTGCCAACCGCTAGTTTTTAAAAATTAATGTGGTTAAATTTGTTAAGGAAATAAAGAAATGAAGCGATTTTTGCTTAGTTTTACCAGAATAATGGCATTGAGCACGATCGGGTTAATATTTTTAATCCCCCACAAAAGTGTAGGGCAAATGTTAGATTCTGCTTTGCCACATACGCAATTACTTTCGATTAGCCCCGCAGGTGCAAAAGCCGGCAGTACCGTAGAAATATTATTTGCCGGAACGGGTTTAGACGAATTAGACAAAATGGTATTTAGTCACCCAGGGATAAAAGCAGAGCCAATATTGGAAGAACTTAAGAAAGAAGACCCTAAAAAAGCTGATCCAACGAAAGCTGATCCTAAAATTCCCCCTCTCCCGCCCGTTAAACCCAAAGTTGTAAAGTTTAAGGTTACAGTTGCGGCAGATGTACCGCTTGGAATTCACGATGTGCGGATTTCTGGAAAAAATGGAATAAGTAATCCCCGCGCTTTTCACATTGGTGATTTAATCGAGGTAAATGAAAAAGAACCAAATAACGATATTCCTGAAACTCAAAAAATCGAAATAAACTCGGTTGTAAACGGTGTAATCAGTACCCCCACCGATGTTGATTACTATTCCTTCAAAGCAAAAAAAGGACAGCGCGTTTTAGCTAGTTGCTTGGCTTCTAGTATCGATAGCAAAGCAAATCCTTTGGTAGAAATCTTTGACAATGAAGGTAGGTTGCTTTCGTCCAGTAAAAATTATGATGGTAATGACGCCCTAGCAGATATCACTGTTGCGGTGGATGGTGAATACACCATTCGACTTTGCCAATTTACTTATAACACGGGAACTGTTGAGCACTTTTATAGGTTGATGGTTGGTACCTTTCCTTGGATTGATGCAGTTTTTCCGAATAGTTTAACCGCAGGGCAGACAATTCCTGCAACTTATTATGGCAGGAACTTGCCTGGCGGAGTCGTTGACCCCTCGTTAAAGATGGATGGTATTTTATTAGAAAAAGCTTCTGCGCCCCTTACTGGTAGCATCTACCCCTTTTCGAAGTATACGACAAGGATTTCGACAGCAATGGTATGGAATAAAGCGTTTGAAACGAAAGTTAAGAATGCAGCGGGATCTTCAAATGCGGCATTAGTAACGGTGTCAGATGTGCCTGTAGTTTTAGAAAAAGAAGAAAACGATGTGATAGGAAAGGCTCAAAAAATTGTGATGCCTTGCTTGGTTTGTGGAATGATTGATAAGCGTGCAGATAAAGATTGGTATAGCTTTGCAGGTAAAAAAGGAGAAAAAGCGCTGATAAAACTTACTGGAGAAGCGTTAGGATCCCAGGCAGATTTATTTTTTAGAGTTGTGGGAAAAGATGGAAAAAGTGCGGTTGTTGAAATGGATGATAAGCAAGACCCCTTGAATATAAAGCTTGGTTCCAACTCTCAAGACCCAGCAAGTTATTTGTTTAATGTGCCTGAAGATGGTGAATATTTCGTTTTGGTTGGAAGTAGGCAGGCATCGAACTTGTTTGGCCCTCGCCATCATTACCAGCTAAGAATCGCCTCGCCTTCTGAAGACTTCACCTTGATTGCAATGCCGTCTTCTAATTTTCGGCCAGATGTTTTGACTATTCCTCAGGGTGGAATGAGTTATGTTTCTTTGTTTGCCTTTCGTGACGAAGGTTTTAAGGGAGACATTTCGATTACGGTGGACGGTTTGCCAGCGGGTTGTAAAGCAGAACCGTTGGTAATAAATGACTCGCTAAACCGTGGTAGCGTTGCAATTAAGGCTGAAGAAAAAGCTGCAGATGGTATTTCATCGCCAAAAATAATTGGTACCGCAACGGTAGCAGGGAAAAAAATTGTTAAGGAAGCAATTCCAGTTTCAATAGTCTGGCCTTTGGCCCCTAATGTACAAATTATTGCTATCACTAGGGTAGATAGAGGTTTATTTGCTGAAGTTCGTGACAAAAATTTCCTAATTATGAATGCAACCATTGATAAGAATAAAATTGTTCAAGGTGAAAAGGGTACCATTAAGGTTTTAGTTGTGAAGCGTGACCCAGAGATGAAAGCTGCAATTCTGATTGAACCCGTCGATTTACCTGCAAATTTTGTAAACAACAATAAAGCGATCAGCATTGCCCCAGCAGCAAACGATGGCAGTATTCCAGTTACGGTTCCAGCAACCCAAGCACCTGGTGTTTATAGTATTTTGCTAAGAGGCCAGACGATTATGGGTTTTGCCAAAGATGCTGCAGGCAAACAAAAGCCAGCGGTTAATATTGTTTCAGTTATCACACCTATTGAGTTAACGGTTTTACCAAAAGCGCTTGGAGAATTTAGCATTACAAATGCTGGGGTACAGGTCAAAACGGGTCAAGAAGGTATGCTGGAATTAAAAGTAAAACGCCTGCACAACTATGAAGGTGTGTACAAGGTCGAATCGATTTTACCTGCTAATATGAAAGGAATCACTTTAGATCAAGCGGAGTTCGCAATTAATTCTGAGCTTGCAAAGATTAAAGTGAAGGTTGCTGTAGATGCAGTTCCAGGGCCAAGGAATGATATTGTGTTAAAATTTAAAGGAATGTTTCTAGGGAAAGAAGAAATCTTGCACGAGTTGAAGGCAAATGTAACTGTGGTGAAGTAAAACTAATTCTATTAAGAAGGTAAACAAAATGTTTAATTTAGCGATTGGTGCGATGGTGTTTGGTTTAAGTACAATTATAGCTGCGGATGAGCCAAAAAAATCTGCTCCTATTGTCCCAATTGTGGTGGTTGAAAGTAAGCGTAAAGATGCAATAAGCTATGACAAAGATATTGAACCAATATTGGTTAAGAAATGTAATTTTTGTCATAGTGGAAATATCAAAGAAGGTAAACTTGATATGGGCACCTTTGAAGCATTGATGAAGGGGGGAAAAAAAGGCCCCGTGTTAATTCCTGGAAAAGCCTCGGAAAGTTTGATGCATCAATTAAGTGGAAAAACAACTCGGCCCTCGATGCCCCCTAAAAGTGAAGAGCCTTTAAACCCCGAAGAACTTGCTTTACTTAAATTGTGGATTGATCAGGGCGCTAAGGCGCCAAGTGCTGCTCGGGTTAAGCCAAAGGTTATTGTTTCTTTGCCCCCTTCCTCGGTATTTCCAGTTCGGGGCATTGTGATCAATAAAGATAAGTCAAACCTGATTGCTGCTCGGGGTAATATGGTGCATGTTTATGATGGAACAAGTGGAGCGTTGTTAAGGAATTTAGAAGCAAAAAACCTAGTGACTGCAGATGGAAAACTAGCCAAGGCTTCACATATTTCTATTGTTGAATCGCTTGCGATTAGCCCAGATGGAAAAATGTTAGCCAGTGGAAGTTTTCAAGAAGTGCGAATTTGGGATGCATTAACAGGAGCCGAGCTTAAGAAGTTGGAAGGCTTTGCAGATCGAGTTGTTGCCTTAACATTTTCACCTGATAGTAAGCTAATAGCGACTGCGGGTGGTGCAGCAACCGAAGATGGAGAAGTGAAAATTTTTGATGTTGCAACAGGCAAACAGATACTTGAAGTGAAAGGTGCCCATAGTGATACCGCCTTTGGAGTTTCCTTTAGCCCAGATGGAAAAATGCTCGCAAGTTGTGGTGCGGATAAGTTTGTGAAAGTCTTTGAAATGCCCTCGGGAAAGTTTATAAAATCTTTTGAAGGGCATACACACCATGTGATGGATGTGGGTTGGAAAAATGATGGGAAATTCCTTGTTAGTTGTGGTGCAGATAGTGCGATCAAGGTATGGGATATTGAAAAAGGAGAACAATCTAAAACTATTGCAGGGCATACAAAGCAAATTTCTAGACTGCAATTTGTGGGGATTACTCCAACCTTTTTAACTTGCAGTGGCGATAAATCCCTGCGTCTTTGGAATGCTGATTCGGGTGCAAGTGTTAAGACTTTTCCTGTTTCTGATGATTTCTTGTACGCATTGGCATCAAGCGTTGATGGTACATTGGTAGCAACAGGTGGCGAATCTGGTTTGATTTATGTTTACAATAATACAACAGGGTTGTTGATAAAGAAACTTGGCCCAACAGGCGCAATTGAAGCCGAGAAGAAAGGTGCAACGAAGTAAAGTTAGAATTGGGAAGATTAAGTAAAAGCCTCAGCCAAAACGCCGGGGCTTTTTTTACAAAATCAAGATCTTGGATTGTAATTTTTACACGGGAAGTGAGTGTTTTTGAGCCTGTTAATTTGCGTAAGCTTTGCTGTAAAGATTGATCATATGGGGGTTTAAGTTCATTTTAGTTCTGACCTGATAATTTATAAGCGACTTGGCTTCATTTTTGCGTTCATCCTTGCGATGAATGATTAAGTTGCAAATATGAGGGTAAGGATTATGAAAGCAAAAAACGGTTGGATACTGATTTTGCTTTCGTTTTTATCGATGGGTGCGTCTTACCGAACACAAAACTTTGTAATCAATGCTCCAACCCCACAAATTGCCCAGCAAGTAGGGCAATATGCGGAATTTTACCGCAAGCAGAAAGCCCTGGAGTGGCTTGGACAAGAGATGGTGCCTTGGGGCGAACCGTGCCCCATAAAGGTGTTGATTTCAACCAATGGTGCAGGAGGTGCAACTTCCTTTGCCTTTGACCAAGGTCGGGTATTGGGGCAAGAAATGCAGGTAGAAGGCCCCCTGGATCGTATTCTTGTCAGTGTCTTGCCTCACGAAATCACCCACACCGTTTTTGCTTACTATTTTCGTACTCCTGTACCTCGGTGGGCCGATGAGGGTGGATGTGTTCTTTCAGAAGACGACCTCGAGAAACAGCGCCACGATTCGATGACCCGAGATATCCTTTCCACGCCGGGAAGAAAAATTCCTCTACGCCGATTATTTACGATGACTAAGTACCCAAACGATGTGATGGTTCTTTACGCAGAAGGTTTTTCTGTAAGTGAATATTTGGTTTCCTTAAGCGGGAAACAGTCTTTTCTATCGTTTATTGCTTATGGAATGAATTATGGTTGGGACAAAGCTGTTAAAACTTATTACCGATTTAATACAATTGAAGAACTTGAAGACAAATGGATTACATACTTGCGAACTAATCGCCCAGGGCAAACGCAAGGAATGTTAGCTTCAAACCCCCAAAGGGGAAATGAAACTTCGACCACTCAAAGTATGGTAGTAACAAGGCAAACATTTCCTCCTGGGCAGCCAATTCTTGAAGCCCCCCAACCTGTTTATCGTGGAGTTTCACCTACAACCCCTACTAATGATGAATATTCTAATCCAATCATTCGCCCAGCATCTTCTGTGCCTTATTATGGTCAACCAGCCAATCAAATTTATATTCAACCGGAACAAAATCCAAGTAGGGGTATAACGCTTGGAGCGCCGTTATCAGTTGGCCAAGGTTTAAGATAAATGCTTGAGATTTTTAGCCAAGGTGAAATTCCTTGGCAGCTTGACTGATAGTTTGAATAAGGCGTAAGATTTCAGGTTTAGGAAATCTTGCAAAATCAAAATCAACTTTCCAAATATCGTTTTCAATTGTAAGTTTAACATCGCGTAGAAAACCCCGTGGCGAATTACATAATATTTGCTTACGAACTTTTTGCTTACTAATTTCCAGTGAGTTAAAGCAATTGCAAGGTTGGCCTGCTTGAAAACTTTCCCAATGTTTCATCACTTTGCTGGCATAGGGATCGCCCGGTGCAAGTCGTTCGAGAGCTTCGCGTAGATAAGGAAGTGCCTGATCTGATTTTCCTTGGTGAAGATAAACGATGCCTGTGATGCCCTTTGCTCGTAATACGCCTACAAAGTCATCGGTTTTAAAGGCTTCTTCAGATGCTAATCTAAGCCAGTGAATAGCCTCGGGGTGTTTTGTTTGCTGATCTAAAAGCATACTAAACTGGAACATTGCTTGAAAAGAAAGTTCGGGATCGTTAAGCGCACCTAATTCTTTGATTGATTGTAAATAAAGGTCAGCAGCTTTTTGGAGTTCAAAAGATTCAGCATAAGCAAGTGCAATTGCCAATTGCAACTGGATACGATCGAGAGGTGTAGCAGATTCAAAGTATTGAATTTGGGAAGAGATAATTTGGATACGATCGGAATGTCGTTCGAGGTTACCTAGAAGGTTTGCAATTTCGGAATCGAGTCGAAGTTTTTGCACCAGTGTTGCGCTAGGTGATAAATCCAGAACACTTCGTAATTCTTCCATTACTTCTAACAAAATAACTGGGTCACTTTCTGGGGCACGACTAATAACAGCGGAAACTAATTCTTCGAGAGCATCTGCACTAGGGTTTTTGACGGTATCAAAAGATTTATTGTCTGGCGATTTTGTTTTTAAAATTTCTGCGTGAAGAGCAATTGAACGCCAGAAAGAAAGTTTACGAGATAAATCATTAAGAGAAATAGCTTTTACAATGTGTTGCAGTGAGGCATCGATATCACCTAGATAAAGGCTAAATTCTGCAAGGTGGTAGAATAATCGACATTGATCCTCGGATTGGATTTCGAAGGAAGAACATTGAAGCAGTTCGTTTCTTGCTTGTTCGATTTTTCCTGTTTGGGCAATTAAGAGTCCGAGTTGGACAACTAAACGAACATAATTTTCTAGGGGAGAAATCGAAAGAGCAAGAGCAGTGGCTTGTCTGAATTTTTCGATGGCTCGGTCTTGTTCACCAGCCCACCAAAGCACCCAACCAAATTCGTTTAGGGAATCAAGGAGTTGTGGAGAATCGCCATGCAATCGCAGAGTTTTATCTGCATGAAAATTAGCTGAAGAGACCGCTTGGTCGGGCTGTCCCGCTTCGAGCAAGGTAATAGCGGTACGAAGAGTTGGGGAGAGGTCTTTGGCGTTGGGATCGGTCATAATCAATAATTTCTTAAGCTAATTTTGAAGAGATGATATTAAAAGCAAAGGAAAGGGCCTCAGGTATTTTGGCAGGATTTTTGCCACCAGCTTGAGCGATGGCTTTAGCGCCCCCACCCTTACCTTCGACGATAGGGGCAATCTCTGCAACGATTTTGCCAGCTTCGATACCTATTTTTTGTAAATCTTCGCTGACCGCGGTCATAAGGCCAACTTTTCCTTCTTCGGTCCAAATAATTAAAGCAACCGAAGTTCCAGCTTTTTGAATAATTCTGGAAAGTTGTTGCCTGATAAGATCGGGAGCAGCGGCAGGAATTTCCCCAATAATGATTTTAGCAGTGCTTGCAATTTTTGCACATTCTATCATTTTGCCACTATCGAGAAGTTTATCCATTGCAGAAGCAAGGTCTGCCCCCTGCCCTTGTTTCAACAAAGTTTTTGTGGCTTTTAAGTCATCTTGAAGAGATTGGATGCGGTCGATAGGGTTATCGTTTTTCGAACCTAGTTTCTCAATTATTGCATCCAACGATGAAGAAACTTTTTGGAACTCATTCCAAGCAGCTTTTCCTGTAATTGCAGTGAGCCTTCTTACCCCTTTACCAACAGATTCTTGCCCAATGATTTTAAACATACCGGCTTGAATAGTACGGTCAAGGTGTGTTCCACCACAGAACTCAACCGAGCCAAGAAACTGGGGGTTCGTGGGGTTAACAATCGACACGACTCGAACTGGATCTGGATATTTTTCACCAAAGACCGCCCTAACGCCTGGGATTTTCTTAGCTTCATCTAAAGGCATAATCTTACAATCAACTTCAAGATCATCCAGAATAATTTCGTTTACAATATTCTCGATTTTCTTTAACTCGTCGGTGGTAATGATTTGATTGTGTGAAAAATCGAATCGGTTTTTCTCGTTATCTACAAGTGATCCTTTTTGATCTATATGGTTACCCAATACTTGCCTAAGGGCTAGATTGAGAAGATGAGTTGCGGTGTGATTACGCCTGATATCTTCTCTTTTAATATCAACAAAAAGGTGAGCAGATTGGCCAGATTCGAAAGAACCAGAAATAAGTTTTCCTAGGTGAAGGACGCCATTTCCTAATTTTTGAGTATCCTCCACCAAAAATGTTCCGGTGGAAGTTTTGATAGTACCAGAGTCACCAACCTGCCCACCCTGCTCGGCATAGAAACAGGATTTGTCAAGTAGAAGCGCTACTTCTTGATCTTGTTTGAGTGAACCTTGAGAATAAACGATGTTGTCTTCAATCCAACCTAGAATAGTGGCAGAAGATTGCAGACCAAGGAATTTTGGAGATTCATCGCAAGTTGGAATTTCACCTTTAATTGCTGTTACAACAAAAGTTTTCCTATCTTTACCCGATTCGATTTTAAATTTATCGAGAAGTTTTTGGTATCCATCAAAGTCGATATCGAGGTTTACTTCGCTTGCCATTTGAGCGGTGATATCAGTAAAAAATCCATAAGTTGTATGAAGGTCGAAGACATCAGAACCAGGAATAGTTTTTTTGCCCGAGGCGATGGTTCGATCTGCAACTTCTTGAAAAAGCTTCAAACCTCTTTCCATTGTTCGTAAAAACCCTTCTTCTTCCTCAAGGATAATTTTGGAAACTGAATCAGGTTTAACGAGTAATTCGGGAAAAACGCTTCCCATATTTTGCACAACGGTGCTTGAAAGTTTGTGAAGAAAAGGTTGTTTGAAGCCTAAGTATTGTCTGCCATACCGTTCAGCTCTGCGAAGAACGCTGCGAAGAACATAGCCTCGTTTTTCATTACTAGGAACAGCGCCATCGGTGATGGCGAAAGTAAGGGTGCGAATGTGATCTGCAATAACTCTATAGGCAATATCTTTATGATCGAGAAGAATGCCAGTATAAGGTTTTGCGCCACTCATATCGCGTATGGCATCAAAGATCGGTGTAAAGATATCGGTGTCGTAATTGCTATTTTTGCCTTGAAGAACTGCGGTAACTCTTTCAAATCCCATACCGGTATCAACATGCTTTGCGGGTAGTTGGGATAGAGAACCATCTGGGTTTCGGTTGAACTGAATAAAAACAAGATTCCAGATTTCGATGCACTGGGCAGACCCTTTGTTGACAAGTGAAGCGCCAGATTTATCTGGAGTAAGGTCGATGTGAATTTCTGTACAAGGGCCACAAGGACCGGTATCACCCATTTCCCAGAAGTTATCTTTTTTATTACCTAGGTGAATATTTTTATGAGGAACGGTGGTTTCGGAGCGCCAAAACTGTGCAGCTTCTTCATCAGGACCTAGGTTGTTTTTTGAGTCGCCTTCAAAAACAGTTACATGCAATCTGCTTTTATCTAAGCCCCATACACCTGTTAATAATTCCCAAGCCCAACTTATCGCTTCTTTTTTAAAGTAATCTCCAAACGACCAATTACCCATCATTTCAAAAAATGTGTGATGGTAGGTGTCTTTGCCTACATCATCTAGGTCGTTATGCTTTCCACCAGCCCGAATGCATTTTTGTGTATTAGCAGCTCGCTTAAATGGTCTAGAACCCGTACCTAAAAAAACATCTTTGAACTGGTTCATACCAGCGTTGGTAAATAGCAAAGTAGGGTCTTCAAAAGGCACAACTCCATTTGAAGGCACAAAGGTGTGGCCATATTTTTGGGTAAAGAAATTAATAAATTGGCTACGAATCTCATTGCTACTTGGCATTCTATTTTCTTTCATTCTGAAACAATTTACAACGACGCATTCCTAATTACTTCTGCATAAACTTCCCTAAGGGAAACTTGATGACTACGAGCAGCTTTAGCACAATCTTCATACTCGGGAGTTATGATACTAAACTTATTTTCAAACCAACCTTTTTTTGCAGAGAGAGGTCCAAACTTTGTCTGCACAATCATAGATTCCCTTTCCAGTTTGGTTCTATCTACCTGATATTTTCTGATTCCCATAGTGCCTGTTTCTCGAAAGAGAATCATTTGCAGGTTTTCGAGCGTTTCTAAGGTTGCAATTACCCCTAAAATAATTCCAGACCGCCCTTTTTTCATAGTGATGGGAATCGAATAGACATCCAGTGCCCCAGAAGCCATTAAGATTTCGGTGCAGTAGGCAATGTGCTCGGCACTAATGTTATCTAGGTTGGTTTCCATAACCCAAGCAGCATCATAATTAGCTTTTAATGCGCCTTGGCCTAAAAACAACCTAAGGATATTAGGTTGAGTGGGGAAATCCATAGTCCCAGAACCACAACCAATTTTCGTAATGGTCATAGGGGGAGGTGATTCAATCCAGGTAGAAACTACAGTGGTTAGTATTGCAGCGCCAGTAGGTGTGGTAAGTTCCTTGGCAATGTTAACAAATGCCACTGGGGCGCCTTCAAGTAAAGCGGCGGTACCGGGGGTTGGGATAGGCATAATTCCGTGTTCACATTTGATAGAACCGTGCCCAGTTGGCACTGATCTTGAGGAAAAATCATCAACCTTTAGATAAGATAAACCAACAGCAGCCCCTACGATATCTGCAATGCTATCGGCAGCGCCAACTTCATGAAAATGAATTTTGTCGTGAGCGATTCCGTGCGCAGTAGACTCAGCGTGGGCAAGCCTAAGAAAGATTTTGTTTGCGAGCAGTTTTTGCTCGGAGGACAGACAACTCTCGTCAAGGATTTTTTCAATATGACTTAAATATCGAGGTTTGGTTTCAATCGGGGCTTCCACTGATGCGAGGGTGGCAGCAAAACCATTTTTACGAATTTTCTCGAAGGTTACGGAGGCACCAATGTTTAGCGATTCAATCGCCCCAGAAATAATCTCGCAAGGAACACCAAGGTCGACAAGTGCACCCAACACCATATCCCCACTAATTCCACTAAAACAATCAAAATGCAACAGGTTCATACCATAGCCTCCTGATGTAAATTATAGGAAATTTAGCTTAAGGCCCTAGGGGAAGAAAGGTTAGAAATCTAGGATTAATGGTTTTGTCGAAACCTAGTGGTAAGCAGATAGTCAGAAAGTTTAGGAACTTCCCAAGTATGCCTATAGAGATTTTCTTTTAAGTGATGAGGAGAAAAATCGATCAAGGGCTCTCGAAAGAAATGCCATTGAAGGTCTTGAGGTATTAAATGAAGAGCGGCAGGCCAAGGTTTAATCAGATCAAATCCCAGAACTTTATTTAATTTATCGCTAATCATACTAACATTTCCAGCTCGAGGTGGCATTGGGCCTGCAGCGTGTCTGGGGCAACCTTGGAGGAGTTCTGGATCGTATCCCCCTGCCTTATTTACGATTTGTCCGATTTGATAGAGTGACAAATTTTTGGGCCCCCCTAAATGAAAAATCCCTGCAATATCGTTCAAAAGAAAAACTTCAAATACCTTGTTAAGATCTTCCACGAAGGTAGGAGACCGAAATTCATCGAAGTAAAGTGTAGCTGGCTTGTGCTTTTTAAAACGGGATTGAATCCAATCGATTGCCCCAGCGTGGCCACTAAAACTTGGCCCCATAGGTAATGATATGCGCAGAATTGCAGCACTTGGACTTGAATCAGCAACTGCTTTTTCCCCTTCTACCATTGTTTTTCCATACATAGATACTGGGTCTACGGGGCTATCTTCTAAGTAATTTCCTTCTCCAGAATCACCTGAAAAAACTAAATCTGAAGAAATATGAACTAACCTTGTTTTAAATGAATGACAAAGTGAACCGATAACTTGAGCACTTTCAACATTTGTTTTGTAGGCAAGATTCCGGTTTAATTCGCAAGCTTTGAGGGCACAGCTTCCCGTTGCGTTGAGAACAGATTTAAACTGATATTTCTCAAAAAGATTTTTCATACCGTTTAAATCATCTGGGTTTACTCCAACAACCCCTTGGCCTTGCATACGCCAAGTGTCTGTAGGTCGAACACCAATGATCGAATCGCCATAAATTTTTCTTAGGTGGGCAAAGAAATTAAAGCCGGGAACACCTGTTACCCCGGTTACAAGAATAGGTAAGCAAGAATTTAAATCAGAGTAAGAAGCTTGGTTGGTCATATTTATAGTTTAGTTGGTGAAAATCCAAAAAGAATAAGAATCAAAAGGAGTTAACCTGAAATTTGACTTATGTTATATCGGATTACTTGAAGCCCAGAAGTTAGTGCTTAAACGATAAATATGAGGAATTTTGATTTCAAGTTCACGCCAAAGGGCAATTTGTTCCTGATTGAGTGGTATAGCTTTATCTTTTAAATCATTAAGAAAATCGAAAGTTTGGGCATCTTGGTTGAACTGTTGGTTGGGTGCTAATTCTGGAATAGAGGAAAGGGAAAAACGAATGTTGTCGAGGTATTCAGTCAGAGTCATAAAGCGCTCGAAAGCAAAATTTGCAATGGCCCGGGCGGGAGTTGAACCCGCACCCCTTGCGGGACAGGCTTCTAAGACCTGCATGTCTGCCAGTTTCATCACCGGGCCTAACAAGTAACAAAGTTAATATATAAGAGGCGGGGATAGAAATCAGTCTGATTTTGGCCAACCGAGGTGCTTTTTTAGAAAAGCAAAAGAGTCTTTGCCAAAAATCTCGTGTCCCCCTTTTAAAAACTCAAGTTCAGTTTTATTTGGAATCCCCATAAAAGTGTAAAATCTACGGACTTTTGCGTACTCCCACGCCACCATCTCGTCAATTCCAACCCCATCGGAATGCCCGCGTTCAACCATAAAAGGCCTAGGAGCAATTAGCATTGCCATTTCCGCATAATTAAAAGTATTTCCTAAATTAAACTCGAACATTTCATATTCGTTAGTCCACATATAACTACCTTGGTAATCGGTAAGGACATTTTTTCCTATCCATTCATTAAAATCGCCCGAACAAATGGAAAGGCAGTAATCCTGAAGGATAGCCGGGACGCGCATTGCGGTTTTACCCCCGTAGCTTAAGCCATAAAATGCGATTTTATCTGGGTCAACATTGGGAAGAGTTTTTAGCCAATCTAAAGTCACACGGTGTTGTTGAACAATAAAGGAGAATAAACTTAAGCCTAGGGGATTGGCTTTTCGTTGCAGGACGCGGAATAAATCACGGCCAAGGTAAGGGTTTTGTGGAGCAAAGACGATATATCCTTTTCGGGCAAGTTCAGCGCCGAAGGAATTATAGTAGGGTGTTTTTTTATCGGGTTCGCAAACATCAACTGGCTTTCCTTCTAATCCGTGTTGGCAGACCACTACGGGCCTTTTTTCACCAAGTTTAATGTCTTTTGGCACTAATAAAATACCATAGGCGAAGACATTATCGTGAATATCCAAGGAAACCTCATACCCAATAAAATCTTTGTTGTTATAAATGATTCGACTTTTAGGGTTTGGTTTTAAAGTAGGTTCGGGTAACTTACCTATGACTTCTTCCGAGAAGAACTTCCGCAAAGGGACTGAACTTTTTTGCCATTTGTCTTCGCTAGTTGCATCAAGTTTTCCAATAATTCCCTGCCTAATTTTTTCTGATTTTCGCCAAGACTTTTGAATAAACATTTCCAGTTCTTTAAATTGTTCTTGCTGCCTAATTTCAGCAAATAAATGATAGTTAGTTTCAATCATTTTATTTTCAATAGGAATAGTGGTTTTAATTGAGGAAATTGAATCTAAAAACAATTCTGCTAAAGTTGTTAAACTAATTTTTTTTTCGGTATTTTCGAACTTTACTTTTTTAGAAGATTTTGACGCTTTTAAGTAACTTTCTATAAGATCGTTTTCTCTAGCGACATCTGTAATTTCGGGAGCAGTTAAAATCCCAGGTGCAGCTTGCATAAGAGTATCAATTTTTTCTGCACCTTTATATTCAGGATAATAAAAATTTGAGATTAAAGTATTACCTTTGGCCAAGGCTATAATTTCAGCATCCGAAAAATACTTGAGGTAGTTCCAAGTATTTCGGTCTAGGGGTTCTGCCCAAGCTTTATTTCGATTTAAATAATAGCCATCAAGCCAACTACCTTTAATCCGTTCGTCCAGAAAACCAAGAACCATAGCTTGGAAAGCACCATCACCATTTCCAGCAACACCGATAGGGATTGAAGGATCTTTAGCAGAAAACCAATCGAGAATAGGGAGACATTTTTGGATTTCGAGACCATTAATTTGAAATCCCATCTCGTAAGCCATACGGTAAATAAACTCTCGCCTAGGAATGTTGGTTTTTCTGCCGATTTCGATATTATTTGCATTGCCTTGTTTTCGGTCAATAAGTGTAGGGACAATTAATCTGCAACCTAAATCAGCAAGAGTTTTGCCTAAGAGGATTGGTTGGCCTTTGGTTAATCCGAGGAAGTTTTCAGGAGTAATATCCGTATGAGGGATTGCAATAATTTGAGCAACAGGTTTGATTTTTGGTTCGACAAGAAGCCCTTGCCCGGTAAGACCATCTAGTGCGACCCACCGAATTTTTATAATTTTGTAGAGGTTGTTTTCAAAAATGATTGCAGAATTGTTAAGAGTTTCAACCAATTGGAGGTCATCAAGTTTGTTTGGCGGAGTTGTAATTCCTAGGATATTTTTTAAAGTTTGCTTTTTTTGGTTGAGAAGGGATGGGGTGTTAGAAATGGATTCGATTTTATTAAGGAGAGAAGAATTTCTGAATTTTTCATGGTTAAGAGTTTTAGAATCGAGCCAAATTCCTATGCCCGCAACCATTTTTGTACCAAGATCGCCTGATTCTAGGGAGGTCGTTTTAGGTAAAATATTTTGTGCAAAAATAAAATTACTAGAATAAATTATCAAGATAAGCGAATATGTTAATAGGTTTCGAAAATTGAATACATTCATACTCGTGATCCATTAAACTTGGTGTGATTTCTTTATTAAGGAGTGAAAGACGATGATTAGCAAGGAAAATTACTGGTTATATCTTGGATTTTTTGCTGGCTTTGTTTTTCTTATCACTGGAGCAAGTGTGCGAAGTTGGGTAGATGATGATTTACCAAGCTTTAAAAAGCGAACGACTGAAGAAAAAAGTTTTATGACCGAAGTTGGTAAAGCAGTAATTAAAGCGGCACACCCTACTGCTCAGAAAATTGAATTGGTAAAATATGAAATCGTTAAAGTTAAAGATAAAGAAAATCGTATTGAGCTAAGTTTAAAAATGGAATACTTTGGAGTTGTCTCCAACAAAAAATATGTTGGAGATACTGTAATTAAAATCGACATATCTGGTAAAGAATCATGGGAAGCTTTAAGTCTAGATTATGTAGACAACAATAACTTACCCCAAAACAGGAAAAACCTACAAGAGCTTATCAAAAAGCTCAATCGGTAAAACTATTTTGAATGAAAAGCTAGCAAGGTGCTAAGTTTTTCGATTACTTCATAAACTGGCACACCTAGCGTTTCGGCTAAGTCTTTTCCTGATTCACTAATCGCTCGGAATTCGATAACTTCCAATGGGGTGTTTAGCCTTTTTGATTCAGCCCTTAAACCGGGTGAACTTAGAACGATTAAAGCTGCGTGAACGGTAATGGATGCTTCAATGCTTTGGAAACCTTGTTTGTTAAGCCATTCGCATTGTTGTTGTAAAATCGAATCAAACTTATCAGAAAAAGTAGCATCATCAATGGTGCCAGCTTTATAGCTTTTGAGTTGCCTAGAAAGAACCCTAGCAATTCTAGGTAAAACCAATTCCAACATTTTCTTGCTCATAACTTAGTTCCTTAGATTAATACCGGACTTACTCGCTTGATTGTAATGTGAATCATTTAACTTCCCTAATAAAAGTTTAGCAAAAATTAAGATGATTAAGAAAAAGATGTTAAGAAAAACTGTTTAATACATTATTTCCGTTCCGGCAAAATCGATTCATATCAAAACAGCATTTATTCCTAACTAAAATACATTTTTGTTTTCGCAATAATTGTTTAATCATCTATAGTCTAAGATTATTGGCTGACCTATTTGTTAGAATAGGCAGATTGTTCCGATTTAAGGAGAGATTTTTATGCATTCATTTTGTTTCTTGGCCACATTTTTTTCATTCGCCTTTGGTGCTGACCCTGTTCAGCCTTTAACCCCTCACCCTAATTGGAAAAAAACTGTAATTGATAAAGCTTTCCGTTCCGAAGGGGTTGCTGTTGCCGATGTTAATCAAGATGGCAAAATGGACATCCTTAATGGCGAAGCTTGGTATGAAGCGCCCGACTGGAAGGTTCACGAAATTAGAAAACCAGGAAACTATGGAGATGGCGAAAAAGGCTATAGTCAATCTTTTGCTTGCTGGGCTGATGATATTAATAAAGATGGTTTTCCTGATTTAATTGTAATTGGTTTTCCAGGGGCGCCTTGCCATTGGTTTGAAAATCCCAAGGGCAAAGATGGTTATTGGAAACAACACGAAATCTGCAGTAGTGCTTGTAATGAAACTCCGATTTATGTTGATTTGATGGGCAATGGGAAGAAAGTACTTTTGATGGGGACTCAGCCACCAAAGCAAGAAAATATGGGACAGATGGCCTTTTTTACTCCAAATGCAGAAGACCCTACTAAGATTTGGACTTTGAACCCCATTAGCGAACTTAGTGCAAAAGGTAAGGAAATTCCCGGGACTTTTAAATATGCACACGGTTTGGGAATAGGTGATATTAATAAAGATGGAAAAATGGATGTGCTTTGCACAGGCGGTTGGTGGGAGCAACCCTCAAAAATAGAAGGTCAGCCTTGGATTTTCCACTCAACTAAAATAGGGGAAAATTCCGCCGATATGTTTGTTTTTGATTTCGATGGTGATGGCCTAAACGATGTACTATCTAGCTCGGCACATAAATATGGAATTTGGTGGCATAAGCAAAATAAAGGCGATTCAAAAGAGAATACTTTTAATTCTCGAGTTTTATTTCCTGATTTGGTTTCCGAAACCCACGCTATGCATTTTGTAGACTTGGATGGAGACGGGGTTAAAGACCTAGTCACGGGAAAACGATTTTACTCTCACGGGAAGAGTGAACCCGGGGCACTTTTGCCCGCATATGTTTATATGCTAAAAGGAAGTAAAAGTGCAGATGGGATTACAAATTTTACCCCCATTGTTCTCGATAATAACTCTGGAATTGGAACCCAGTTCGCTATTGCAGATATAAATGGAGATGGAACATTGGATATAATTACATCGAATAAAAAAGGGACTTATCTTTTGGAGCAAATCAAAACTGGTGCAAAACCAAAGTAACAGTTTACAAGTTTTAATTACAAAAAAGGCCCTGTATTTAGCAGGGCCTTTTTGTTTTGAATTAAACAAATATCATACTTACCCGTCTTTTTGTTCTATCTAAAAATTATGATGAAATTAAGTTTTAACTTCATCTTCGGGTGTTTCATCGTTTTCAATTAATACTTCTTCTGACTCAATTTCATCATCCGAGAGAGGTGGCCAGTTTCGATCCATTCCTTCCTCGGTTATTTTTTCTAAAGTCATATCGTCAATTTGAAATTCAGCAATGATGACTTTCTTTGATTCCCTTACGCCTTTGCTATCTTGTAAGTTTACAAGCTTAAGGAAAATTTCTTGTCTTTGCACAAGAGGAATTGTTTTAAATTGCATAACCGTCCCCTTCCCTAAGGAATCAATAACCACAATTGGAATTATAGCCAAATTCACTAACTGTAAAGCGAATTCTAGATTAAAACAGTAAAAAGGTTTGAATCGATGAAACTTTACCGAGGAAAATGGATATGTTTAAGTTTCAACAATTTCTAATGTTTGGAATTCTTCTTCTAGTAATTGTTGTGTTTCAAGCAAAAGGCCAAGAATTATCAACCGACTTAATTTCTAAACAAACTTCAAGTTTGATGAAGTTTTATGAAAACCTTCACGCAAACCCCGAACTTTCATTTCAAGAATACAAGACTGCATCGATTCTTGCGGGTGAGTTAAAAAAACTTGGATTCGAAGTGAAAGAAAAAATTGGAAGAACCGGAGTAGTTGGGGTATTTCGCAACGGTGTTGGCCCTACTGTTCTCGTTAGAACCGATATGGATGCACTACCTGTTCTAGAAAATACCAAATTGGCATTTGCTAGTAAAGCCGTCGCACGAAATGATAAAGGATTGGATACTGGAGTGATGCACGCTTGTGGCCACGATTTGCATATGACAAATTGGGTGGGAGCTGCGCAAATACTTGTATCTATCAAACAGCAATGGGTTGGCACTTTAGTGTTTATTGCCCAACCTGCAGAGGAAATAGGTGCTGGTGCTAAGGCGATGTTAGAAGATGGATTATTCGTAAATTTTCCTAAGCCTGATTTTTGTATCGCACTTCATTGCGACGCTGCAAAGCCCGCTGGAACAATTGGTATTTGTGAAGGTATTGCTTGTGCTAATGTCGATTCAATCGATATTTTGGTGAAAGGCAAGGGAGGGCACGGGGCTGCTCCACATACGACAGTTGATCCAATCGTTCTTGCAGCCAGAATTATCCTTGATTTGCAAACCTTGGTTAGCCGAGAGGTTAATCCCCTTGACCCTGCAGTTGTTACGGTAGGGTCAATTCATGGTGGCACTAAACATAATATTATTCCAAGTGAAGTCAGACTTCAACTAACGGTGAGAACGATGAAGGAAGAGGTAAGAAAACAGGTATTGGAAGGGATAGATCGGATTACGAAATCAGCGGCATTAGGTGCCAACGCACCCGAACCAGAAATCAGAAAAAGACTTGATGAGTCGATTCCATCCTTATCAAATGATGTTGTTTTAACACGAAGGTTGAAAAAAGTTTGGGAAGAAAAGATGGGCAAAGAAGTGGTTACGATTCGAGAACCAGTTATGGGCGGGGAAGACTTTAGCCTCTATGCCCGCGCAGGGGTACCCTCTTGTATGTTATTTTTAGGAACTGTTTCGAAGAAAAAATATGGGGAATTCCAATTAAATAGGAACGCCTCACTACCATCTTTGCATTCGGAATATTATCACCCCGAGATGCCAAGTTCTTTGCAAACAGGACTAAATGCAACCGTATTGGCAGTTTTGGAACTTACCAAGAAACGGGATTAAGCTGCTTTTTTAACTTTCTGCCTGAGGTAAGACGAAATAACCTGAATAACTCTACGTTGTTGTTCCACGGTAATTTCAGGGAACATTGGTAGAGCCATCACTTCGCCACAAGCTGTTTCACTAGTAGGGAAATCGCCTATATTATGGCCTAGAAACTGAAGACATTCTTGAAGGTGCAAAGGAAGAGGGTAATAAATCTCGCAGCCAACTTTTTCAGAACGAAGGTATTGAACTAGCGCATCTCTTTCGCCACCCGCCACCCTAACCACATATTGGTTGAAAGTGTGATTGCGATTCGATTTTCGAACAGGTTTTTTAAGAAACCCGCCTAAATGCTCTTCGTCGATAATCGAGTCATAACGCTTGGCAGCTTCTTGGCGTTGAATAAGCCATTGCTCGAGATAAGCCATTTTCACATTACAGAAAGCGGCTTGAATTGCATCCATTCTCGCATTCCAACCAATGTACTTGTGGAAGTACTTAGGTTCCATTCCATGAACACGCAAGCAGCTCATTTTGTTGGCCCATTCGGAGTCGTTCGTGACGACCATACCACCTTCGCCAAAAGCGCCAAGGTTTTTGGTTGGATAAAAGCTAAGGCAAGCAAGGGCCCCTAGGCTACCAGACTTCTTGCCCTGATACTCCGCCCCAAGTGACTGGGCTCCATCTTCGATTACTAACAGATTATGTGCCTGAGCAATGCGCCAAATAGGTTCCATATCTGCACATTGACCAAAAAGGTGAACGGGCATAATGGCTTTGGTTCGTGAAGTAATTTTGTTTTCGATTTGCAGTGGGTCGATGTTAAAAGTTGCATAATCAATGTCTGCGAAGACAGGTTTAGCACCTAATCTGCAAATTGCACCTGCGGTAGCAAAGAAGGTAAAAGGTGGAATAATAACTTCGTCACCGGGCCCGATGTCTGCAGCGGAAAGTGCCAAAAGAAGCGCATCGCTGCCAGAATTACAGCTGACACCATAGTTTACCGAGCAAAACTTTGCTACAGATTCTTCAAACTTTGTAACTTCGGGGCCAAGGATTGCCTGACCAGAAGCTAAAACTCTTAAAGCTGCTGCTTCAAGTTCAATTTTGATGTTTTTGTATTGTGCTTGTAAATCGCACAAAGGAATGCCGCCTTGAATTATATCTGCCATTTTCTGTTCCCCTCCTTGGGAATTAAAGCTTATCTTTTTCTAGCATCGATACTAAAGAGGCTTGATTTAGACAAATTTAGGATTTTGCCAATTTTGTGTCAATCCCAGCAGAGATATTCCCCTTTGAGCTTGACCAATACCAAGGTATTTACCGATAAATAAATTCATACTTAACTCGCAAGGAATAATTAATGCATCAAGGTAATGAACAAGGTTCACCAACCGCGGAAAATGTTGAAAACCACAACGCTCAGGTTGGTAAGTTAGCAGAGATGATTGGTTTGCACAATTGTAGGGCTTTAGGGATTTACCCCATCCCTCCCAACTTCAAGCTCTCTGTTGTGATTCCCGTTTATAACGAAAAACGTTGGATCGAAGAAGTTTTACGCAGGGTTAGGCAAATCCCGATTCCTATGGAAATTATTCTTATTGATGATTTAAGTACCGATGGAACCAGAGAAATGCTTGGCCAGTTAGCAGATGAAAACACCAAAATTATTTATAAGGATGTTAATCAGGGTAAGGGAGCCGCCCTTAGGGATGGTTTTAAACAATGCACAGGTGATGTCATTATTATTCAAGATGCAGACTTAGAATACGACCCAAATGATTATCCTTCTTTGCTTCAGCCGATAATTGAAAATAAAGCGGATATTGTATTTGGTTCGCGGTTTATTGGAGAAAAGCATCAGGTGCTATATTTTTGGCATATGATAACAAATAAAATCCTTACTATTTTATCGAATATGTTTACGAATTTAAATCTCACCGATATGGAAACTTGTTACAAAGTATTTCGAAAAGAAGTACTCGATGGTATGGTATTAAAGTCGAATCGTTTCGGATTCGAACCAGAATTCAGCGCTAAAATAGCGAATAAGAAGAAACCAGCGTGGCGGATTTTTGAAGTGCCCGTAAGTTATTCAGGCCGTACCTACGAGGAAGGCAAAAAAATCGGTCTCAAGGACGGTTTTAACGCACTTTATTGTATCATTCGTTACAAATTCTTTAACTAAAACTTTATGTTTACTAAAATTCTGCGTTGCCGGGGGTTCTCGGGTAAGGAATTACATCTCGTATATTCTGCATTCCAGTAATAAATTGTACACATCTTTCCAACCCTAGTCCAAAACCAGCGTGTGGTACACCTCCAAACCTTCTTAAGTCGAGGTACCACCAGTAGTCTGCTGTGTTTAATCCCGCCGCCTTCATCCTAGTTTCTAATACATCAAGCCTATCTTCTCTTTGGCTTCCCCCAATAATCTCGCCAATTCTTGGTACCAGTACATCCATAGCTCGAACAGTCTTATCATCCTCATTAAGGCGCATATAAAAAGCTTTTATTTCTTTAGGATAATCATAAAGGATGACAGGGCCGTTGAAATGTTTTTCAGCAAGGAAACGCTCGTGCTCGGACTGTAAATCTTTGCCCCAAGCCACTTCAAACTCGAAAGTTTGCCCACTATTTTTCAAAATAGTCACTGCATCGGTATAGGAAAGTCGCTTGAATTCTTTAGTTAAAACGAGTTCAAGGTTTGCAATCAAGCCTTTTTCAATTCGTTCTTCAAAGAACTGCATATCTTCGCCACAATGGTTTAAAGCATCTTGAATGATTCTTTTGATAAATGCTTCAGAAAGATCCATGTTTTGAATAATATCGTTAAATGCAACTTCGGGTTCGACCATCCAAAACTCAGCAAGATGTCTGGATGTGTTGGAATTTTCAGCTCGAAAAGTAGGGCCAAAAGTGTAGATTTTGCCTAAAGCACAGGCATAAGTTTCGCCTTCCAATTGCCCACTTACGGTAAGGAAAACAGGTTTCCCAAAAAAGTCGTCCGAAGACCTTGGAGTAATTTTAGGGTTTTGAAAATCGAGTGTTGTCACTCGAAACATATGCCCTGCCCCTTCGCAATCACTCGGTGTAATAATAGGCGTATTAATGTAAAGAAAACCTTGTTCCTGAAAAAAGTCATGGATCGATTTGCAAATCTGATTTCGAACCCTAGCAACTGCACCGAATGTATTAGTTCTGGCTCGAAGATGAGCTTGGCTTCTCAAGAATTCAAAGGTATGCCCTTTTTTTTGCATCGTGTAGGTGGCTGCATCGGCCCAGCCAATGATTTCGATTGAATCAGCGACAAGTTCCGTTTGTTGGCCCTTTGCGGGGGAAGCCTGAAGACTTCCTAAAATGACAACGCTACAACCGGTGCCAATCTTTAAAATTTCGGATTCGTAGTTTGTTAAAGTATTATTTGCGATAACTTGAAGATTACCAAAACTGGAACCGTCATTTATTTCCAGAAAGCTAAAACCGCCTTTTGAATCGCGACGGGTTCGAACCCAGCCTTTTATTATTAGCTTTTTCCCAACAGATTCGGCTTTCCTTGCGGTTGCAACACATTCTATGGTCATAATGAAGCCTCCAAGAATCTATGTAACAATAAAAACACCCGGAAATAGTTCCGGGTGCAAGTTGTTTTAACAGTTGTAAGCAAATTAGTTGACGGGTTCAACCCACCAAGGACTTGCAGCCTTAATTTTTTTGATAATCTCGTCTTTTTCGCGATTATCTTTGGCAGCAGCAAGCTTTTCTTTAAGCTTGTTCATTTTTTTCTTTCTTCGATACCGACGATCTAATTCAATTCTTCGCTCAACCATGGAACTAAAGCCTCCGATATAAGGGTAATCCTTGTCATTTTAAGTATTATACAAAAAAATTGCTAGGAAATAAGCCCCTCCATAGGACTTGAAGCTTGGGCGTAAAGCTTTTTTGGAATTCTCCCCGCAAGGTATGATAGCCTACCAGCAATACAAGCATAGTGCATAGCCAAAGCCATATGTTTAGGAAATTTTGCACCAGCAATTGCAGTATTTAGCAAAACTCCATCACAGCCAAGCTCCATAGCCTTAGCAACATCGCTTGCAGAACCTACTCCTGCATCAACAATAACAGGGTAATCTTTATTTTCACTTTTTAGAAATTCGAGAATAATCCTTATATTATTGGGGTTTAAAATACCTTGCCCACTACCAATAGGGCTTCCTGCGGGCATAACGCTGGTAGCGCCTGCTTTTTGTAAATTTCTTGCAGCTATAGGGTCATCGCTTGTGTAAGCAAGAACTTGAAATCCGTCATTCACAAGGATTTCTGTAGCTCGAAGAGTTTCCAATGGGTCGGGAAGAAGGGTTTTGGGGTCTCCCAAGCATTCAAGCTTAATCCATTCTGAACCAGGATTTTCAAGGTTTCTTAGTAACTCTCTGCCAAGTCTTGCGTGCCTAACCGCGTCCTCTGCGGAATAACAACCAGCGGTATTGGGAAGAATAATAAGTTTTTTTAAATCGAGAAAATCGAGAATACTGCGCCCTTCTTTGTCTACTAGGCGTTCTCTTCGAACTGCAACGGTTGTGACTTCGCATTCACTGAGGTCTAGGCATTGCTTCATTAATTCTAGAGTGGAATATTTTCCTGTGCCAGTGATGAGCCTATTTTTGAATTCAAATTTGCCAATTTTTAAAGGCGTATCCACAAGATTAGTTTCTCCACTTCCGCCACCTACTAAAGTAACAATTTCCAAGTTATCACCCTCTTTTAAGGAATTCTGGTTGTGTTCTATCAGGGGAATTACCTTCCTGTTAAGTTCAACAGCAACCTTTTTGCTATCTAGATTAAGAAAGATTAAAAGTTCTGAAATGTTTATGAAACTCGGTATCTTTTGCACTTCGCCGTTAATGGTGATATTCATAATCAATAGCCTCAAAATACTTTTAGCACTTTTGTCTGAAAATAGACTGGTATTTTTACTTCTCTTCCTAAGGGCATCATATGATAATCTATGGTTGTAAAGGTAAGAATTTTTACCCTAATGCTATTTTGCTTTGTCTGGAAAAACTATGTCATCACATTACATTCCGCGCACCAAGGTTCCTACTATCGTATTTGCAAATAGCAACCAAGCTGCTAGGCATATTGCCCTTCAAATCGAAGAAATAATTAAAACCAATTTAACTCAGGGCAAATATACCGTTCTTGGTTTACCTACGGGTTCCACCCCGGTCAGCTTATATCGTGAATTAATCAGAATGCATAAGGAAGAGGGACTAGATTTTTCTAAAGTTATTTCTTTCAACCTCGATGAATACTATCCGCTTGACTCAAAGCACCCTCAGAGTTACCGAAGATGGATGCACGAAACATTTTTTGATCATATTAATATTCCCCAAAATCAGATTAATATCCCAGATGGCACACTTTCTTTCGACAAAATTGAAGAATTTTGTATTAACTACGAAAAGAAAATTAGGCAAGCAGGGGGATTAGATCTCCAACTGCTTGGTATTGGCCGTTCTGGACATATGGGATTTAACGAACCAGGATCCACCCGTCATAGCCGCACTAGGCTTGCAACCTTAGATGCGGTAACTCGAAGAGATGCGGGTCAGGTGTTTTTCGGAGAAGAAAATGTTCCATTGCGTGCCTTAACTATGGGTGTGGGCACCATTATGGATGCTAGAAAAGTTATTTTGATGGCCTTTGGCGAACACAAAGCTCCTATAGTTTCTAAAGCATTGGAAGGCCCAGTTACTGAAAATATCACTGCTAGTTTTCTTCAAGAACATCCAGATGCAACTTTTATTCTTGACCAAGCAGCTTCAAAAAATCTCTCTGCTATTGATCGACCTTGGGCCGTTGGGCCCGTTGCTTGGAACGATACCCTTATCCGTAAAGCGGTAATTGAACTTAGTCTTAAAACTGGCAAAGGTTTGCTTAAACTTTCAGATGATGATTTTCGCGAACACGAACTTTATGAATTATTAAGAGAACATGGCCCTGCAAGCGTGCTTGGTTTAAAAGTTTTTAAGCAAATGATGGATACAATTTGTAACGAACCTGCAGGAACTACCCAAAAGAAAATTTTGGTTTTCAGCCCTCATCCAGATGACGATGTTATTAGTATGGGTGGCACCCTAATTCGCTTAGTTGAGCAAGGTCACAAAGTATTTGTTGCATATATGACCAGTGGAAATATTGCAGTATTTGATCACGATGCTTGGCGGTTTACCGATTATGCAACAGAGTTTAACAGATTATTCAAAATTGATGAAAAACTGACTCATCAAATTAAAGAAAGGGTTCGGACTTTTCTTGACCAAAAGTCTGCTGGGCAATCGGATTCTGATGACCTTTTAAAAATAAAATCCCTGATTCGGGAAACCGAGGCCAGGGCAGCAGCACTTGCTTGCGGTATTCCACCTGAGCAACTTGAATTTATGAACCTTCGCTTTTATCGTACAGGAACTATTGCCAAAGCTCCTATTTACCCTGCTGATATCCAAGACATTCAAAATCTAATTGAAAAGTTTAATCCTTTTCAAGTTTATGTTGCAGGAGAATTATCTGATCCACACGGAACGCATAGGGTTTGTGCAGAAGCAATTTTTGAAGCAATTCGCAGAGCACGAACTAAAAATATTCAGTCTGAGATTTGGCTTTACCGAGGTGCTTGGGAAGAGTGGGAACCACAGGATTTGGAACGGGTGGTTCCTCTAGGGCCAGAGGAACTCGAACGGAAAAAGATGGCAATCTTTCGTCATCAATCCCAAAAAGACCGTGCAATGTTCCCAGGGAATTCAGATCGCAGAGAGTTTTGGCAGCGGGCAGAAGATAGAAACCTTGGCACTGCCAAGATTTTTGATCAGCTTGGTTTACCCGAATTTTTCGCCCTCGAAGGCTTTGTTCAATGGAAAGAATAACCTTTCTTTCCTACAACCACTAAGCCTTGCCTATCTTCAAAATTCGAGTAATCGGAATAATTGTTATCGGTATGCAATTGTTACAGCTTTATTTATTTTAGCGTTACTATATTTCCTAATTCACTTTAGGACGAATCTTACTTTTTCCGAATGAACATTAAGTTATATCTAAACTATATATTCATTCGCTTTAGGAAAAAGTCTATGGAAATTATGACTTTGGAAACTGCAGAATCCATGCTGCCTTTAGCGAGCAGGGTTGCAGAAGATTTAAAATGTGCTTCTTCAAGGGTTAGAATTCTTCGAACTGAAAAAAACTTTTATGAAAAGAAAAAAAATAAACTTAATTGGATAGAGCGTAGAAAATCCTATGAAGTAACGGACGAACTTTTTTTCATTTCCTCTACCCTTGAAAACATCTTAGTCGAAATAAAAAGTATGGGTATTGAACCTTTAGTTCCCGAACTTGGGTTGATTGGCTTTCCTACCCTTGTTAATAATAGAAAAGCTTACTTTTCTTGGAAACCAGGTGAGCCTTGCGTTTGTTTTTGGAACTTTTCTGAAGAATTAAATCGCAGGCCAGTCCCTCCAACTTGGTATATTGAAGCAGGTATTAATGAAATGAAAAGAAAATCTGCCTAATATACAGCAGAGATTTTTATTAGACCTCACGACTGTTTGAATTATGAATAAAAGAGTTCGGGTAAAGGTTTGTGGTGTTAAAACAATTAAAGATGCTTTAAATTCTGTTGAAGCAGGATGTGACGCTCTAGGCCTAAATTTTTATCCTCATTCCGTTCGTTGCATTACAATTAATACTGCATTAGCCATTGCAAATTCTTTGCCCCCGTTTGTTTCATTGGTTGCTGTTTTTGCAAATGCCAATGCCCACGATGTTCAAGAAGTTTTCAACAACATAAAACGCATTGATTACTTTCAGTTTCACGGGAACTATCCAGAATTAAGTATCATTAAATCTAAAAAATGGATTGCAACTCTTTCGATTGATGAATCAATGCCTTTAGACTTATTACAAAATAAATTAGATGAGTTTAATCAATTGGCTATTCCCCCTTGTTCAATTCTTATTGATTCAAAAATCAAAGGGATGTTTGGTGGAACAGGTATTACGGCTCCCTGGAAAATTATATCTGAATTAAAATGTAATTTTCCTCTATTACTTGCAGGTGGACTAACTCCAGAAAATGTTAATGAAGCAATATTGGTTGTAAAACCATATGGTGTTGATGTTGCTTCTGGAGTTGAAAGCGAACCCGGGGAAAAGTCTGCGACCAAATTAAAGAAATTTATCTCAAATTCATTTCTTGTTCTTTAGACTTAACCATTTCGTACATTACAAAGAACAGATTAAACCTGCAATTATATCGGAAAAAGGGTAGGTAAATATTGCCAATCCTAAAGACATTAAAATCATACTTTTATGATGATGTGTCTAGGAATCTACACCACCAGTTTTAGTTAACTAACTGTCAGCCCTACGAAAATTCTAAAGCTAATAAGAATCAAGTAATTATTTGGTGATGATAATGCTTTTAAATCAAAAAATGCGCTTATTCGTTTTCTTTTGTAAATGAAAAGATTTATTTTCAAGAGTTCCAACTGGTTGCTCCTTTTTAGGATCAGGTGAAATAAGTAAGAACATTTTTTGTATGATAATATTGGTGAAACTAAATTAGAAACTTTTGTAAGTTTCAGGGAAAAGGGCTATGCAACCAGAGAATAAGCTTTTTCATAGTTCCGATATTCGGATGAAAGGATTTAAAGAGAAACGCAATGTTTCGGAATTTCTAAAAATAATCGATGAAAATGTATTAACAATTAATGAATTTGAAATAGTAGATTTGCACCATGCTTCTGGAAGGGTTTTAGCAATTACTATAAAATCTGAAATCAATGTGCCCGGTTTCAATCGTTCCGCAATGGATGGTTATGCGTTAAAAGGTGAAGAAACCTTTGGTGCTGATCTTTATGCACCGCTCGAATTTAAAATTATTGGTGTTTCATTGCCTGCTAAACCTTTTGAAGGGAAATTAGAACTTAATAACGCAGTTAGAATTATGACGGGTTCCCCTATGCCTTTAGGTGCAGATGCGGTAATTCCATTTGAACTAGCCAAAGAAGAAGGTGGAATACTAAAAGTTATCGAGGCAATTCCTCCGGGAAAAAATGTTGGTAAAATTGGCGAAGATGTGCGAGTTGGCCAAGAAATTTTTCCCCCAGGCAGAAAAATAAGACCTCAAGATGTTGGTCTTTTAGCTTCTATCGGTTTTCCTAATCTAAAAGTTTTACGAAAACCTGTAGTCGAAATCTTTATTACAGGGGATGAATTGCTTCCGCCCGGATCTATGCCTATTGGATCTAAAATTGTAGATTCGAATTCAGTTATGTTGGAGTCGCTTGTCTTCCGTGATATCGCTTGCCTACCAAAAATAATACGCCTTCAAGACAGTAGAGAATTAATCAAAAGTGCAATTATTGAATCAGATGCAGATTTTATTTTAATTAGTGGGGGAAGTTCTGTCGGTCAGGAAGACCACGCGCCTACTATTGTATCTGAATTAGGCGAAATTTTAATTCACGGTGTAGCTCTTAGGCCAGCAAGCCCATCTGGAATGGGAAAGATAAATAAAAAGGTTGTGTTTTTAATTCCTGGGAACCCCGTTTCTTGTCTTTGTGCTTATGATCTTTTCGCAAGTAGGGCCATAAGGAAATTTGCGGGATTAAATTACAATATTCCATACCGAACAGTTTTTTTGCAGCTTGGTTCTAAAGTTTCATCTATGGTGGGAAGAATGGATTATGTTCGGGTTAAAATTAGTAATCAATTAGCAGAGCCACTTGCAATTAGTGGGGCTTCTATGCTTAGTACCACCACATTTGCTGATGGTTTTATTCTTGTTCCTCCCGAATGTGAAGGATTTCCTGCTGGGGAAAAAGTTGAAATTTACCTTTACGATTTATTTTTATGAATGATTCAAATACCCAAAAGCAATTTTTAACTGTGATAGACCGAGATCAGGCTGAGAAATTATTTCAAGCCGAACTCGATATGATTCCTCTTGAATCGGAGCAAGTTTTTCTTTCCCACGCACTTTATCGGGTTCTTGCTTTTGATGTTTTTGCTCCCATTGATGTTCCAGGATTTGATCGTTCTAATGTCGATGGATTTGCATTAAAAGCTGAAGATTCTTTTGGCGCTTGTGAAGATTCAAATAAAGAATTTCAAGTCGGTAATGAAAATATTGCTACAGGCGTTCATCCCAAGTCAATTGTTTTTAATGGAACAACTTTACCTATTTCTACAGGCGGGATGCTTCCTAGAGGAGCGGATGCAGTGGTGATGATTGAAAACACTCATTTTAAAAATGGTGTACTTTATATTGATAAGGCAGTTAGCCCGGGGAGTAATATAACTTTTGCGGGAACAGATATTGCAAAGGGTGAAATCATTCTTCGTAAAGGTGAACTGCTTTCATCAAGAGAAACAGGTGTGCTTGCAGCTCTTGGCATTAATAAAGTTTCGGTTATTCGAAAGCCTCGGGTTTCAATTTTTTCTACAGGCGATGAAATAGTTCCCCCGGGCGAATCTCTGCCTCTTGGCTCTATTTATGACAGTAATAGTACGGTTCTTGCAGATGCGGTAAGGGAAATTGGATGTGAGGCAATAGGTCTTGGAATTATTAAAGATCAAATGGTAAGCCTTAAAGATGCGCTCAACTCTGCTTTAAAATATGATGTAATTTTACTTAGTGGCGGAACTTCAAAAGGTGGTGGCGATCTTTCCTATAAGGCGGTTGCTGAAATGGGAGCACCTGGAATTGTAGCCCACGGGATTTCGCTCAAACCGGGAAAACCGCTTTGTCTTGCAGTCATCCGGCATCAAGGAAGAAAAGTTCCCGTGGTTGTTTTACCCGGATTTCCCACCTCAGCAATTTTTACTTTTCTGGAGTTTGTTGCACCAGTTTTAAAATGTATGGCAGGAAAATCTGTTGATAAGTCTAGTGCTGTTTCTGCTTGCTTGCCCTTCAGGATTAATTCCGAGCAGGGGCGAACAGAGTTCCTTCTGGTTGGCCTTGTTCGCAATCAATCTGACACTTTAAATTTAGATAGGCCTAAATTTTCTGCTTATCCCTTGGGAAAAGGTTCGGGGTCGGTCACCTCTTTTGCTAAAGCCGATGGTTATATTGTTATTCCTCAAAATCGAGAATTTCTTGATGTTAATGAAATTGTTGATGTCCAACTTTTAGCAAAAGAAATTATTCCTGCTGAAATTGTAATTATGGGTAGCCATTGTGTTGGGCTTGATTATCTTATTGGAAAATTACGAGAACTTGGGGTTCGTGCTAAGTTCCTATCTGTTGGTAGTACTGGTGGGCTTGATGCTGTTAAACGCAATGAATGCGATATTGCTGGTATACATTTGCTTCACCAAGAATCTAACACCTACAACCAACATTTTATAAGTGATAACATTGAATTAATTAAGGGTTATAGTCGTAGGCAGGGTTTGATTTTCCGAAAAGACGACAAACGCTTTTCTCATAAAACTTTGGATTTTATTATTCAAAATATTATTTCCCTTCCCAATGTGCTTATGGTTAACCGAAATAGAGGCAGTGGCACTCGAATTCTTATCGATAAACTTTTAAATAAGATTAGGCCTGATGGATATTTTGCAGAAGTTAAATCTCACACCGCTGTAGTTGCGGCAGTTTGTCAAGAGCGTGCCGATTGGGGGATTGCAATTAAGTCTGTAGTTGAAGAAAGTGTTCTAGGTTTTATTCCATTAACGAATGAGGAATTTGATTTTGCGATTCCAAAAGTTAGGTTATCAAGACCAGAAATTCAAATTTTCGTAAACCTTCTCAAAGATCCTAGTGTTCTAAAAGAGTTGGAAAAGCTAGGATTACTATTAAAAAAATAACCACTTCTACTGTAAAATTACATTTAAACCTTTAAAAGCAAAGATAATCCACGACTTCTTTAAGGAATTGTAATAAATCTCTTCCAGAATTGCCGATTTGATATTAGGATATTTATGTTAGTTCCGCCTGTGCTTAAATAAAGGTTCCTTCCTTGTTGAATTCAAATTATCATCACAAACATAATACTGGAATACTGCGCAGAGAAATGCTGCAGGTTGGTTTTTCTGGATTAGTTGGGTTGGGATTAAGCAGCCCAGGTTTAGCTTTTTCTAAACAACTAAAAAAACCTAAAGCAGTCATCCTCGTTTTTCTTACCGGTGCTTCCAGCCATATCGATATGTTTGATATGAAACCCGATGCACCTCAAGAAATACGCGGTGAATTTAAACCCATTTCTACCAATGTTACCGGAATTCAGATTAGTGAGCATTTACCTTTGCTTGCTTCTCGCATTGATAAAGTTGCTTTGGTACGAAGTATGGCGCACAAAGAAAATAACCACCTTGTGGCTACCCATCATACCCTTACCGGCCATCAGCAACTTGGAGCTTTTTTTGATAAAATTGCATCTAGAGATGATTGGCCTTCGTACAGTTCTGCGCTAAATCACCTTAAGCCTCGAACCGATGGAATTCCTTCAGGTATTAACTTGCCTACATTTTTATCGGAAGGCCCCCTTACTTGGCCTGGTCAGCATGGAGGTTTTCTTGGTCCAAAACACGACCCTTGGCAAATTGCTCAAGATCCCGCAAAGCCTGATTTTAAAGTTGACAATCTTTCGATATTTCCCGGTCTCGCTATCGATCGCTTTCACGACCGTAATTCTCTTCTTAATCAAGTCAACCTCCAGCAAAAGCAAATGGATACCCTTGCTACAACCAAGCGATTAAAAGACCAACAAGAACTTGCTCTTTCAGTTCTTACTTCCGGTAAGGTTGCAAAAGCTTTTGATTTAAACCTAGAACCTTTAGCCAGTAGAGCACGCTACGGAAATCATTCGTTTGGCCAATCTATGCTTCTTGCCAGAAGACTTGTTCAAGCTGGCGTTCCGGTTGTTCAGGCAAATATGGGTCGGGTGCAAAACTGGGATACGCATGGCAATAACTTCAACCGCTTAAAAAATGATCTTTTACCACCACTCGACCGTGGTTTTTCTTCTTTACTCGACGACCTCGAATCTTCCGGACTTCTTGATGATACTTTGGTAATTCTTACGGGTGAGTTTGGTAGAACTCCAAAAATTAGTTTCCAGCCAGGCGACAAAAATAAGCAACCGGGCAGAGACCATTGGGCCGCTTGTTACACCACTTTATTTGCGGGCGCGGGGGTTAAAGGCGGTTCTGTTATTGGTAAATCTGATAAAATTGGGGCTTACCCTCTTTCCGTTCCTTTTTCACCAGATGACCTTGGGGCCACCGTTTATAATACCTTGGGTATCGATCCTGCGAGCGAAGTGGTTGACCGCCAAAAACGCCCTTCCCAATTGAACCGTGGTAAAATTATGGATTGTCTTTTTGCTTGATCATCTTCCACTTCAATGGCATATTTATTGAATGAAGAATTTAAACTTTAATTACAATCGTGGTTTATTGCAAAACTTTTTTTAAATCTTAAGGGTAAAACTATGATGCAGTGCCTTCTGATTCTTTCAATTTTTATTGGATTAAACTCTTCGTTATTTGGTGCAAATACCCAAGTAATCAATGTTTGGCCTAACAAGGCACCGGGTGAAAATAAAGATATCGGTCCTGAAAAAATTGAGCCTAGTAATCCTAAAGATAGTTCACCTACTATCCGCTTAAGTAATATCAGTTCCCCTACACTTACTGTTTATAAACCAATTGAAGGTAAAAGTAATGGTGTTTCTATTATTATTTGTCCGGGTGGGGGACACCGAATACTTGCCTGGGATAAAGAAGGTACTGAAGTTGCAGAATGGCTTTCTAGCATCGGGTTTACCTCGTTTGTTTTAAAATATCGGGTTCCAGCAAGGGATGAAAGCAAGCGTTATTTCGCCGCAGTTCAAGATGCTCAACGCTCGGTTAGTTTGGTGCGATCCTTGGCTAAAGAAATGAAGCTCAACGAAAAATCGATAGGAATCCTTGGTTTTTCTGCTGGGGGTGAAACTGCTTGTTTAACTTCTTTGTTTGAAACGAAGATTTACCCAAACCTTGATAAAATTGATGAGAACTCTTCTAAGCCTGATTTTGCAGTATTAATTTATCCGGGCGGCCTTCTAGACAAAAGCCAAACAAATATACTTCCTTATGTGAAAGCAAATAAGAATTCACCCCCTATGTTTTTTGCCCACGCTTCTGATGATAAAGTTTCTCCACTTAATAGCGTTCTTACCTACGCAGAGTTAAAGAAAAACAATGTGCCTGCAGAACTTCATATTTATGCTTTAGGTGGCCACGGGTTTGGTCTTCGTCCTTCAAGCTTTGCGGCTTCTTCTTGGCATAAAGCGTGCGAAAAATGGCTGTTCAATATGAAATTTCTTTCGGAATCTAAATAAGGAACCTTTCGATGATTAAATCTTTTCCCTTTGCAAAATCTTTATTTGCAACTTCGATTTTTGCACTTTCATTTTTTATGTCGTCTAATGACATTAAAGCTGCCGATATCAAGCACTCTTTTATTGCCTTTGGTAATGAAACTTATGTCGTTGACGCTGAGGGCAAAATAGCCAGACAAATCCCTCGTTCCTCCAGAGATGGTTGGGTCTTACCCAATGGCAATGTCCTCCTTGCTGTTTCGAAAGGTAAAGAGTACCCAGGCGGAGGCGTTATCGAAATTAATAAAGATGGAAAAACTGTTTTCGAATTCAAAGGTTCACAATCAGAAGTGAACACGGTGCAACCGCTTGAGAATGGCAATATTTTGCTTACCGAAGCTGGCCCTAAACCCCGACTTTTAGAAGTTTCTCGAGATGGAAAAATTATAGTCGATATGCCTATCCAAGCTCAAACCAAAGATCATCATCTTCAAACTAGGATGGCTCGGAAACTTCCCAATGGGAATTATCTTATCCCTCAACTTCTTGACAAAGTCGTTCGTGAATACAGTCCCGATGGTAAAATTGTTTGGGAAGTTAAAACACCTAATTGGCCCTTTACTGCAATTAGACTCCCCGACGGAAACACGCTAATTAATTGCACCCTAGGCCACTTGGTGATTGAAGTTGACCCTAATGGCAAAACCGTTTGGTCGCTTAGCAATGACGACCTTCCAGGAAAACCAATCAATGATGCTTGTGGTGGTCAAAGGTTATCAAACGGGAATACCGTGATTACCTCGCACCACGCCAAGGCAAATCAGACAAAATTAATTGAAGTGAATAAGGAAAAGAAAATAGTATGGACTTACACGAATTCCAAAAATTCAGGAATTCATCACTTTCAGATTTTAGAAACTGATGGAATGCTTCTGAAAGAAAAACCAATGCGGTAGAGTTTTCTTTTTGCAATTAGTTTTTTTGAACCGCATATTCAATTTCAACAATTCCTGAATATTGGGAAAGGTTTATTGTACCCTCTTGATCAAAAAAAAGATCTTTACCATCAATTTTAACAGTTTTAATTTGATTACCATCCGGTACCCGAACTCGAAACATTATTTTTTTTATCCTATTTCTCGATGGAATTTCAACCTGCGCTTTGATAATTCCTTTAGAAATTATTGATTGAATTCTAAAAGATACTAACCCGAAATTAGTAGGAGCATTTTTCACTAAAATAGTTGCATCATTTTCAAGCCACCGTTTAGAAGTCGCAAATCCAAGTCTTAATGTTTCAGGTTCTCCATCATCATCTTCATCAATTTCGTGAACCATCATATTTTTAAGCATAGATAAGAAATGTGTGTTAAAAGAACTATTAGGGAGCAATAAAAAAATCTTCCACCATCATCTACTTGCTCTAATGTAGAACCTTCACCTCCTATAAATGTGTTACGGGTAAATCCTTGTGAAAGCATCCCATAAAAACCTACAAGATATTTTTCAGGTAAATCCCTGCGTAAAAAATCATAAGAATATCTGCTGCCATAAAGGGGATTTATTCTTTCTGATCCTGTCCAAAAGGCATGTGAAGTTCCTCCAGAGCGAATCATCCCCATAAAGATACCCCCATTCTTTTCTTGGTAATCAGGAATAAAACTTTCTTCAATACTTCCTAGGGGAAAAATCTTCCTGGCAATAACAAATCCAATAATTAGATTCCAATAACTTCCTATTCGAGTTGAAGGAATTGGTGAGTGTGTTTCTTCTTTACCAAATAAAACTATAGGTATAAAAGGTGGATTTGTTCCTTTTAGAATACTTACTTCAAGTGCTTTAATTATATTTTCTTTGTATCTTTTTTCTTCTTTTTGAACCAAAATCAGTAGTTCAACCGCTTTAAGTTCTTTAAGTAACGGTTGAATGTCTTTTAGTGAACGCCAAGCTTTCGCATCCACAGCTAAAGAATGAACAGGGGTTGAAATGTCTCCACAATATTTTTCTTTAGGAAGTGAGCCATTTTCATCACCCAGATTGTTAAGTATTTTAAACAGTTCTTTTTCCCACCTTGGGCGCATTTCTTTTATAAAATCAATGTCCTTTGTTTGTTGCCAAATTTTAATAACATCTAAAATTTTTATACCCGCTTGATAATATTCAAGGCCTTTTCTTGAAAAATCTAATATTGGAACGACTAAAGCTTTTGCTTTCTCTTCAAAATTCCAGTTAATTAACGATAAAACAGCTTCACTTCCCTCAGAGCTATAAAGTTGTTCATATTGGTTGCCTGAACTGTAAAAAATTTTATCATTATTAATAAGCATAAAGTTTTGAACTATAAGATTTTTCCAAGCATTATTTATTCGAGCTTCGGAGACTTCCACTTGAGTTGCTTTCGAAATAATTGATTTCCAAACCTTAATAGTTTCTTCTTTATGAACTTGAAAACTTTGATCATTAAATTTAAATGAATTTTCAAATATAGTTTTTGTGGGTATAGCGATCGTAGCTTTAAGACCTGGTTTTAGAATGGAGTGGATCATACCTCTACTAAAAGTCCAATTAGAATCTGCATAAATATGAATTTTATCACTTGGAAGATTTTTTTTAGAATTTTGGATTTGAACTTTATCTGGAGATTCATTTTGAACAGCAATTTTTCCTTCTTTTCCTGATACAATTGAAAATTGAACAAATACTACTGCATTTTCTGTAATGTGTTTTTCAGTGCTAACAAACGCTTCAAGTCTATAAACTTCTTTTTCTCGATTTATCGGTTTTTGGTCAATTGGAACTGCACCTTCTGATTGAAAAGGGGATGGGTGAATGTAATCGATTGTAATTATGGGCAACCAACCTTCAAGTAATGTTGGAAGTGATACACGGTTTTGTAGTCCCCCAAAAAGAAATTCATCAGGTCCAACTCGAAAGGTCGCAGGTTAGCCAATATCTTTCCAACTTCGGGAACCAGATTTTATGTTAACTCCTTGTCCATTTGATATTAATCGAGCTTTAATTTTACTTTCTGGGGCACTTAAAACTATTGGATAATAACGAAAATCAGCATTTACATATCGGGGCGCTGGCAGTAATTTTGCGAAATATTCATAACTTGCCCCATTTTTTTGGTTTTCTGCAATTTGACCATACAAATCAAAATAAGATTTTATTGCTTGAGTTAAATGCGGAATTTGCTCGGAAAATTGAAAAGCTTTTGCATTTTTATTTTCAATAAGAATAAGAATTACCATAAACGCAAGTTTGACCTGGAACTTTTTCACTTTAATATATTCCTTAAACTTTAAAACATCATAAATAATAACAAATAATCCTTCTTGTTGCGAGTGAAGGTTTATTAAACTGAGATTATAAAGTAAAGTTTGTTTTTAATGTGAATATTTCTTCAATCAACTAAAATTATCAAATTGAACTTTATATTTAATATCTGTAAAAGTGTAAACATCACCAGAGTGAAAATAGGTTGATCGTTCATGTTCAATACCTTAAATGTTAAAATCATATAGCTTAATGCTTTGTTCCATATTTTTGTAACTATTAAATCTTGGCTTTACATTTACCTTTGCAAGCTTAGGATTAAATGCAAATTTATTGGGTGTTAGATGGCGCTTCTTGTTTTTTGAATTTTGTAAATATAGAAGATACATAAACAAATTCCTATCCAGCGCAGTGCGTGGGTTTGGAGTGGAACGTTTGAAACTTAAAAGTGATTGTTTATTGAAATCGAAAAAGAAGAAAACAACCACTTCTTTATTTAACTTAAAATATCACTCACAACCCTGCCGTGAACATCCGTTAAACGATAATCTCTACCTGCGTGCCGGTATGTTAATCGTTCGTGATCAATACCCATAAGGTGTAAAATGGTAGCGTGAAAATCGTGGATATGAACCGGATTTTCAGCAGGCTTAATGCCGTACTCATCGGTTTTACCAAAAGTAATTCCTGGTTTTACCCCAGCGCCAGCAAGCCAAGAACTAAATGCCCAATTATGGTGCTCTCGGCCTTTATTATCCGCGGTATTATTAAAAGGCGTTCTGCCAAATTCGGTAGTCCAAACCACCAAAACATCGTCCATTAACCCACGCATTTTTAAATCTTTCAAAAGACCTGCTATCGGAAGATCTACCTGTTTAGCAAGCACTCCGTGATCAGCCATATTGCCGTGAGAGTCCCAATTTGCACTTGAACCTGTATGGATCAATTCAACAAATCGAACGCCGCGTTCAACTAACCTTCTTGCAACAAGGCACTGCCAACCAAAGCCATCTTTTTGCCCGGGAGATAATCCATAAAGATCTAAAGTGTTTTTCGATTCGCTTGAAAGATCAAGTGCGCTTGGCATTTCAGACTGCATTCCAAACGCAGTTTTAAAAGATTTAATCCGTGCTTTAAGAATATCGTCACTCATTCGAGTGCCTAAATGAATCTTATTAAAAGCATCTAACGCGCTTAAATCTTGAATCTGCTTTTCTTTACTAGTTGCCCTAGGAATTAAATTAGTGATGGGTTCATTACCTGGTGCAACCCGAGTACCTTGGAACTCACCGGGTAAAAAATCAGAAGACCAAACTTGAGTTCCAGCGTAGGGCATTTGCGGAGCGATAACTAAAAACGAAGGAAGATTTTTGTTCATATTCCCTAGGCCATAACTAACCCAAGAACCAATGCTAGGTCTAGAAAAATTAAAGGAACCTGTATGCATTCCAAGCGTTGCGTTGTAGTGATTTGAATGGCTAGTATGCATAGAGCGGATTAAAGCTATTTCATCAATTTGATTTCCGACATTGGGAAATAAGTCGCTAACTTCGATACCTGATTTACCCCTAGGAGAAAACTTCCAATCCGGCTTTTTAAGATAGATGTTTTCATAACCTGGCCTATTTTTAGTTTCGGGGTGCTCGAAGGTAACTTTTTTACCATGGTCTGATATTAGTTTCGGCTTAGGATCAAAGGAATCAACATGCGAAACACCGCCGCTCATGAATAAAAAAATGACAGACTTAGCTTTAGCAGGATGGTGCAAAGAAGAAGTTTGGTTGTCGGATGCCATTAATTGGTCAATGATTCCGGGCATTAGAATGCTACCAAGAACCCCACTAGGAACAAAAGATCGTCGAGAAATTTTCTTCATTATTTAATCCAAAAAAACAAATTCATTGGAAGCAAGTAAAAGTCGTGCAACCGATGCCCAATCTTTAACTGTCAGATTTTTATCAGCTTTGGGATTTAAAAGACTAAGCACAATCGTTTTTTCAGATTCGGTTGGGGGGCGTTGCAATGAAATTTGAAAAAGGGTATTTACGATTTTCTCATACTCCCTAAAAGCAAAAGCAATGGTTGCTAATTTTTCTGCTTCTAGATGAAAAAACGGATCATTCATAAAGTAGAGAGCTTGTGTGGGAACTGTGGTTACTTGCCTAAGCGGAGTAGTAGTATTAGGATCAGCCCCATCGAACAAACCAAGAAACTGATGCCTACTATTGCGTTTAACCATCAAATAAACACTTCGTTTATTATGATCATAATTGGCATTAAAAGGATTGTGCTGGGTAAAATTCCAAGTCGCCTCTGGTGGAAAAGGATGCTTAATACCAGAGGTATTATCAAGATCACCCGCACAAAAAAGAAGCGAATCACGGATTTCTTCAGCCTTTAACCTTCTTTTATCCATACGCCAGTAAAAATCATTCTTGGTATCTTTTTCTAAACCAATCACCGATGAAGTACTGGACTGCTGGTAAGCATCGGAAAGAACGATTAGCTTATGAATGTGTTTAATATTCCAACCAGACCGTATAAATTCAGAAGCTAGCCAATCTAGTAATTCAGGATGAGTAGGAACTTCGCCACGAAGCCCAAAATCATTTGAGCTTTTAACTATACCTTTACCAAAGTAATGACCCCAAATTCTATTCACCATAACTCGAGCCGTAAGAGGGTTAGCAGGTGAAGTTACCCATAAAGCTAAATCTTTTCTGCCACTTGCAGAAGGATTAGAGATATCATTAGAACCAAAGATTTCTAGCCATCGACGGGGAACTTCTTCGCCAAGTCTTTCGGGGTCGCCCCGAAGATGAAGCTTAATATTTTTTCCTGGTTTTTCAGCAACAGCATAAGCAAGTTGAGGTAAAGGGAGGCTTTGTTGCAGTTTAAGAAGCTCAATGTTTAAAGATTTTTTCTTTTCGGCAAGAAGTGTTAAAGCATTAAGTGAAGGTTGAATATTAGCATTGAAAAGTTCAAGTTTCCAATCCACGCCATCGATACCACCTGGGTGAACATCCTTGAGATTGCCTTGAATAGAGATCTTGCCTTTAATGGGGCTGAACCAAGCAAGAGAAACAGCGCCGTTTTGCCCAGGATGCATAAAAAAAGATCGAGAGGGAAGCTTAGTCCAAGCATTAATTATATTATTTGACGCATTAACAAATACCGAAGGCGTATCGCCATTTTTCCAAATATTTAGGCCAATGTTTTTTTGAAAATCTAAAAGAGTTTCGGGTAATAAACGCAATCCATTATTACAATCAAAAAAAGCCCAAACACTGAGGTTTCCATAAGAATCTTTTGCAGGATTGCTTTGTAGAAAAACATCAATCAAATCGGTTTTAACATTCCATAATTGGCGTTTTCCATCAACCTCTTGAATCACAAATTCAACTTTAGTGGAATCCATTCCGTGATTTTTTTGTGGAAACAATGATAGTTGAATCATTTGGCCATTAGTAACACTTATTGGCAAATTTCCTTCAATTGCTGTTGTTGCAATATCTTGTTCGCTACCATCCTTAAGAACCCCTTTACCTAAAAGAACTGGGGTTTTTATTGATGCAAGAAAAGATTGAATAAAAACCCCTTCTTCGACAAGAATTTTTGCAAGCTCCGCTTTTTGCTTCTCAATCTTTTTCTGCAATGCAACTATGGAGGGATCAGCAAGGTTACTAGTTTCTATAGAAACTAGGTCTTTAGGCTGTTGCTTGGGTTCACAACCGGGAAAAGGAAAACGAGTACTATCTAAAATCCCATACAAAGCGTAATAATCCTTTGCAGAAATCGGATCATATTTATGATCGTGGCACCTTGCACAACCTAAGGTTAAACCAAGCAAGGATTTGCCCAAAGTGTCGATGGCATCTTCATGAGTGAGATGCATTTCTTTTTCTATTTCGTGTCCAAACCTTCTGGCAATTGCAAGAAAACCAGTTGCTATAATCTGATCGGAATTACTTGGGGTGGGGTTCTTCGCAGCATAAATATCGCCTGCAATTTGTTCCTGAACAAACTGATCATAGGGCTTATTATTATTAAATGATTTGATTACATAATCTCGGTATTTATAAGCATAAGGCAGGGGATGATCGCTATTTTCACCAGCTGTATCAGCAAATCGAACGAGATCTAACCATCTTCGACCCGCATTTTCACCAAAATTAGAAGAAGAAAATAATTGATCGATCACTTTCTCAGTTGCGTTAGGTGAGTTGTCGTTTAAAAAATTAATAACTTGGGAATAGGATGGGGGGAGGCCCGTTATATCGTAGTAAAGCCTACGAATTAAAGTTCGCTTATCAGCTTTTGGTGATAAGGGTAAATTAATTTCCTTAAGTTTTTGAGAAATAAAGAAGTCAATTGGTTTAGAATTCAATCCTTTTAAATCAAAGTTATTTTGAACCGGCTTAAAAGACCAATGAGCTTTAGCTTGGTCAAGCGAAATGGAACCTACTTTCTTATCGTTCAAAACCCTTGGATCAACTGCACCTTGGTTAACCCATAGCCTAATTGCGTTAATTTCTTGATCCGACAGTTTTTTGTCTGGTGGCATTTTTAAAAGTGGATCGTTATAGCTAATAACTTTCAGAAGTAAGCTTTCATCAGGTTTACCGGGGACGATAATCGCGCCGCGATCGCCTGGGTTTTGCCAACCCGCCTTATGATCAAGCCGGAGTCCTGCTTTTTGTTTATCCGGCCCGTGACATTTTTGGCATTTTTCAACAAATATTGGCCTAATTTTTGATTCGAATAAATCTGCATCAGTTTGAGCAAGGGTTAATTGAACAAATGGAGAACTTAGCCAAGGTATAAAAACCAAAACGGCCATAGAAATTGCTTTCAAATGGTTCAGATTAAACAATTTTTAGTCACTCCATTAGAACAAAAAAATGAACATCTGATTTTAACCTACGGCGTGATACAGACTAAATAGAATTTGTATTATACCAAGGACAAAAATTGGATGCAATGTTTCAATTACCTTTAACCAAAAGCAGAATCGCATAATATCGATGGTTTTGCTGAATTAATGAACAAATAAGGGTTCAATTGCGATTGCTTTAATTAAATTGCTAGTTTTAACGCACTTCAAAGCAAATTAATATCACTTCATTAAAAATATTTTTGCAAAAGTTATCAAGTTTACTTAAGATAATAATGCATACCTTTTATTCCAGCATAATTGGCAGAATTATTTATTATGAAATACAAAAGTTCCGTTTGGACTCTATTCCTTTTAATTTTGGCCCCATTGGAATTTTCGTCTGCAAGGGCGCAAGACAACTCTTTTTTTGAATCCCACATTCGACCCGCACTAATTGAACATTGTTACGAGTGCCATTCTACAGGAAAAAAAATCAGAGGCGGACTTATACTTGATAGCAAAGCAGGAATCCTTAAAGGTGGTGATAGTGGCCCTGTAATCATTCCAGGTAAACCTGACGAAAGCCTTTTTATGAAAGGACTTCACTATCAGGGTGATTTAAAAATGCCTCCCAAAGGGAAATTAAATTCTAACACGATTAATGCATTTAAAGAATGGATCGCAAAAGGTGCAGTGGACCCAAGGGACTCCTCAAAAGAAACAGCCAATGCAACTACGATTGACTGGGGCAAGAGTAAACTTTTCTGGTCTTTTCAGCCAGTTAAGAAAACCCCCGTTCCGGTTACTAAAGGCTCAAGTAATCCGATTGATAGTTTTGTTCAAAAACAACTAAACTTAAAAAGTTTAACAAATTCAGGCCCTGCAACACCCCAAGAACTTATTCGCAGACTCAGTTTTACCCTCACGGGATTACCCCCATCTGTTGAAGATGTAGATTCATTCTTAAAAGACAGATCAGCAATTTCTTACGAAAAATTAGTTGATAAATATTTGTCTTCAATTTCTTACGCAGAGCGTTGGGGTAGGCATTGGCTTGATGTTGCAAGATATGCCGAAGATCAAGCGCACACCTTTGGGGTAAAACCAAATTCAGATGCTTACAAATATAGAGATTGGGTAATTCATTCCTTTGATAAAGATATGCCGTTTAACGATTTTGTTAGGTATCAGATAGCGGCAGATTTAATGCCAGAACCCAAAAGATTAGAGAATCTAGCAGCGTTAGGATTTTTTGGATTAGGGGCACAATATTATAAAAACACGGATGCAGCCCGCGCCATTGCAGATGAACTAGACGACAGAATTGATACTTTATCCCGAGGTTTTTTGGGCTTAACGGTTAGTTGTGCGCGTTGCCACGACCATAAATTTGATCCTATTCCAACGCAAGATTATTATTCCATTGCTGGGGTTTTTCATTCATCAAAATTAAGCAATACACCCGTTTGCACGATGGAAGAACTAAAAACCTTTGAATCTGAAAAAAAGAAATTAATAGAAGCCGAATTTAATTTAAATAAATTTATACAAACAGAAAGGCTGCCGTTCTTAGAAAAAAAATTGAAATCTTTTGAATCAAATTATTTAGAAGCAGCAAGGTTTTTAGAGAAAAAGAAGAAAGATGAAAAACTTAATTATAAAGGTTTTGGTAATGATCCTGTAGCCCTCGAGAGGTGGGTAAAGTTTCAAGATAAGTATAAATCGAATAAAAAATTCGCATTCTTTGCAGAACCAATTTCTCAATGGAACGATAAAACTACAGATGAACAAAAAATCATTTCTATAAATAAAGCTAAAGATGCACTTCTTAAAGTTATCCGAAATGAAAAAGATGCTTCGATTAAAGAGAAGCAAAATAAAAATACTCCAGAGTTTTATGAAGCTTTTTTTGGAAACGCTGGCTTAATGCCTTTGGGCGATTCTTGGAAAAAAGAACTCGACACAACAAAACTTGTAGAATTTAAAGCATTAGAAGAACAGCATATTGCGCTTAAAAAGAAAACCCCGGATGCACTTCCTGTTGTTAACGCAATTGCAGAATCTACACCTTCTGATTTAAAAGTTTACATTCGAGGCAATCCATCTAAGCAAGGCGAAATTGCACCTCGTAGATTCTTAAAAATCATTGCTGGCGAAGAACGCAAAACCTTTTCTAAAGGAAGTGGAAGAACAGAACTCGCAGAAGAAATTGTTTCTCCTGATAACCCACTTACTTCTAGAGTTATTGTCAACCGGATCTGGGCGTGGCATTTTGGTAAAGGAATTGTTGCTACTCCTAGTAATTTTGGAAAACTTGGTGAAGCTCCATCCAATCAAGATTTACTTGATTATTTAGCTGGTAATTTTGTAGAGACTGGTTGGTCAATAAAAAAACTCCATAAGCTTATTGTAACTTCCGATACTTTTAAACAATCATCAAAAGATATTTCAAAGAACTTTGCTATTGATCCAGAAAACATTTTCCTGTGGAAATTTAATCGCCAAAGGCTTGATATCGAATCTTGGCGCGATTCTATCCTTAGCATTTCAGGCAAGTTAGATAAAACAATTGGCGGCCCTACTTTTAATCTAAACGATTCCAATTCTAAGAGAA
>Ga0209702_10001127_pt1 | contig 53185 bp, 58 predicted proteins | sample FRY01_FD_187210 | JGI IMG/M metagenome (GOLD analysis project Ga0209702, IMG submission 187210) | Freshwater microbial communities from Lake Fryxell liftoff mats and glacier meltwater in Antarctica - FRY-01 (SPAdes) (version 2) | ecosystem: Environmental > Aquatic > Freshwater > Ice > Glacier...
GACAGCTATCTCAGATGGTTTCACCTTGCAGTGCTTCCAAGGCAACCCACACCACGCGCCGTCCTCGCCGCAGCAGCAGGAATCCTGCCGGTTAGACAATGTGCATAGCTAATGCGAATTGAGCCTTATGTTAAATTAAAATGTTTAAGTAATTGTATTTAAAAGGTATTTTTTGGTCCCGCGTTGGGACCCCCTAGCGTCGCCGTATCTGGTCCCGCAGCCGCGCGATCCCGCCGGGGCTGACCACAAATGATAGCAGAAACCCGGCGCTAAAGCCCGCAAGCTCGGCCACCCAATACCAGCCCGCCCCGAACAAAAGGCCGAAGAGCAACTGAAACCCCATCAGAAACCCGATCAATTGAAAGGCCCGCAACTGGCTTCCCCCCGACCGGACCTGCCGTACCCACAAGATATAGGTAAAGGCCCCGATCAACCCATAATCCCCCGCAAACCCGCCGATCAACGCCCCCGCAGCCCAAGGCAGCGCCGTATAAGCCAGCGCCCCCGCCACCGTCGCACCCATGAATACCACGATGACCGCCCACCAGCGAAACACCTCGCCGACCATCTTGCCCAAGGCCAGCAAGATCACCAGCACGAACAGCGCATGGGTAAAATCCCCGTGCACCAATGGATAGGTCACCAGCCGCGCCAGCCCCGCCAGCGGATACTGCCCCGCCTCGATCATCGCCCGCATCAACTCGGGTGAAAACCCGAACCGCTGCACCGCATCCATCCGCCACCCGCTGGCTTGCGCCCCGCCCACCAGCCCGGCACTCTCCAGCCCCAGAACCGCCTCCATCGCGATCAACGGCAATGTCAGCACCCAGACAACGGGCGGCAGCGGATTAAGCGGGGGGGCATTGTGGTCCATCGGTTCCTCCGGGGTTCCCAAGGGGTTCATTGACGCCCCTGCCCGCTAGCGATAAGCGGTTGCAGCGAATAGTTCCAGATGGAGTTCCGATGTCTCAGCCGGTCCAAATGCCCCCTGCCTTTTTGCCGCGAATCTTTTCGGGGATCCAGCCTTCGGGCGGGCTCACGCTGGGCAACTATCTCGGCGCGCTCAAGCGGTTCGTGGAAAAGCAGGACGAAGGCATCCAGACGATCTATTGCCTCGTGGACATGCACGCGATCACCGTGTGGCAGGACCCCTTCAAGCTGCGCCAGCAAACCCGCGAGGCGGCGGCAGGCTTTATCGCCGCCGGAATCGACCCTGCGCGGTCGATCCTTTTCAACCAAAGCCAGGTGACCGCCCATGTCGAGCTGGGCTGGATCTTCAACTGCGTGGCCCGCATGGGCTGGATGAGCCGGATGACCCAGTTCAAGGACAAGGCGGGCAAGAATTCCGAGAACGTATCTTTGGGCCTTTACGCTTACCCCGCGCTGATGGCCGCCGACATTCTGGCCTACAAGGCCACCCACGTGCCGGTGGGCGAGGATCAAAAGCAGCATCTCGAACTCTGCCGTGACATCGCGATCAAGTTCAACAACGACTACAAGGTGGATTTCTTCCCTGTGGTCGAGCCGGTGATCGAAGGGGCTGCGACCCGCGTGATGTCCCTGCGCGACGGCACGATGAAGATGTCGAAATCCGACCCGTCGGACCAAAGCCGGATCAACCTGACCGACGACTCCGACACCATCGCGAAAAAGATCCGCAAGGCAAAGACCGATGCAGAACCGCTGCCCGACAACCTGGGCGCCCTGCGCGACCGGCCAGAGGCGCGCAATCTGGTGAACATCTACGCAGCCCTCGCAGGTCACACGCCCGCACAGGTGATCGCCGACTATCAGGGCGCGCAGTTTGGCACGTTCAAGCCCGCGCTTGCCGACCTTGCCGTGGCCAAACTGTCGCCGATCACGTCCGAGATGACCCGGCTGATGCAGGACCCCGGCGAGATCGACCGAATCCTTGGCGAAGGGGCTGTTCGTGCCGAGGCGATTGCCCGCCCTATCGTCGATCAGGTCTATGACATCATCGGAATGATCCGCTCGCGGCCCTGATCGCTGTGGATTGTTGTGATTCCGTCACGAAATCGATTCCAACACCCGGCAGCTTGACCGCACCGGCCTCGATGCCCTGTCCGTGCCGGGCTGTCCCCCCTGTCCGACGGGCGGTTAGCCGCGCGTTCCCGGCCTGACATGACCCCCGGACCAGTCCTTGGTCCGGGGGTTTTTTGCCGCACGATTGGTGTGCAAAACGGGCAATTGGGAGAGGGGCCTGTTTGCCCTAGGGTGGTCCGAGAAAAACCAAGGAGGTTTGAATGTCCGTCCTGCCTGCGACCACTCGCGTGGGCCATGTTCACCTGAAAGTCGCTGATCTGGATCGGGCGATTGCATTTTACGGCGGCATTCTGGGTTTCGTGGTGCAGCAACGCTTTGGCGCGCAGGCCGCGTTCCTGTCGGCGGGGGGCTATCATCACCACATCGGGTTGAACACATGGGACTCTGCCGGGGGCACGCCGCCCCCCGCGGGTCACACCGGACTTTATCACACGGCGTTTCTGTTTCCCGACCGTCAGGCGTTGGCGCAGGTTCTGCAACGGCTGGTCGCTGCCGACTGGCCGCTGACCGGCGCGTCGGATCATGGCGTGTCAGAGGCGCTTTACCTTGATGACCCCGACGGCAACGGGGTCGAGCTTTATCGCGACAGACCCGAGGCGGAATGGCCACGCAAGGCCGATGGCGCGCTTGCGATGACCACCGCCCGGCTTGATCTGCAAGCTCTGTTGGCAGAGGTCTAGCCGCCCAGCATCGCGACAAGACGGGTTCGGGCGTCAGGCAGGCGCTTGTCGTTCAGCATCGGGGCCAGTTCGCGCGCAAGAAAATGGCCGGTGATGGCAAGTCCTTGGCCAAGGTCGGCCGGGCTGGCAGGGCCCTGCCCCATCAGGCAGGCGGGCAGCGGCATCAACCGGTCAGCCCAGATCCCCGCAGCCCCCCGGCTGACCGCCCGCCCGGTGCGCGGGCTGACAAAGGCCAGATCGGTGCCGTCGCCAGTGACAGCACAGGTGGTCAGATCCAGTCCAAAGCCCAACTCTTCCAGCAACAGCACTTCCCAGCGCAGATATCTGGCAGGCCAGTCGGCGCCTGACTCCAGATCATCCAGCAAGGCGATGGTGGCGCGGTAAAGCACCGGGTGGGATTCGCGTTCTGGCAGGCACAGCCGCAAAAGCGCGCAGACCGCATTCAGCCCGGCAAGCGCCTTGCGGTCGGCCAGCAGTCCCGCCCGCGCCCGCAGGGGTTCCACCGCGAAAGCGCCGATATGGTCCTGCAAACGCGCACGCCACGCGACCTGCACCTGACTGCCGGGCTGTAACGTCGCCGCCATCTTGCGTGAGGCGCCACCCCGCACGACGCCTGCATGGCGGCCATGCAGGGCGGTGAACACCTCGATGATTGCGGCGCTTTCGCCATGCGGGCGCATGGTCAGGATCGCGCCTTCGTCTTGCCAGTCCATCGCGAAACTATCGGATTTCGCAGGCGGTGCGGCAAGAGACTTGATGCCTTCGACAAATCCTCAGTGTAACGGAACGTCCCGCATGGCAGCCTCCCTGATCGCACTTCTTGCCACCGGCGCCCTCGCAGCCCGGTTCGCAGTGACCCGCAGCCTGCCGACCTTTGACAGCACCGGCAAAACTCTGAGTGCGATGGCAGGGTATTTCATCGTTCTGACCAACCTTGGCGTGGCGATCTATTTGTCTGTAGTTGCCCAGCGCGATCGGTCTGGCACGGCCGGGGCCGGAGCCGCCACAACAGCGATTATTGGTGTTGGGATGCTCTATCACGCCCTTTTGGCGTGGCTTTTCTTACATTCCGGGCTTGCGTGGTGGGCAGATCAAGGCCGTGCCGGTGGCGGTGGCAATGTCGTGGCTGACGCTTGTGCGACGGAGCGCGCTGGTGCAGCCGCCGATCTGGCTGGTCTGGCCAGTTTTATATGTGGTATATGCGGTGGGGCGTGGGCGGCGACGGCGTTCTGGCCATATTCCTTTCTGGACGCAGACAAACTGGGCTGGCCTGCGGTCTGGCTTATCCTCCCTGGCCTCTATCCAGCGTTTGCAGCCTTTGGGCTGGCGATGATCGCGATTGCCCGTTTCACCCGCTGAACCCATCCTCGTTCAGCAAGGTACGGCCCTGCCGATCCTCAAGCTCAATCACCCAAAGGTCCCGGTCGCGGCTTCGTTCGCGGGCAAGCAGCGCATCGACCTCGGCCTCGGGCCCATCGGCCAGCGTGACCCAGACCCGCGCATCCGCTGCAAGATCGAACTGTCGCCGGAACGCTTGCGCGCGACCATCCAGCGTTGCCACCTTGACGACCACCGCCCCGGCCTGTGCGTCCCCTCGCGTCACATAGGCCGGTATATCCGCGAGCCGCAGCCGGGTCAGATAGGCCGAAACCCAGAAGTCAGAGGTAAGCCGCGGGTCTGTCATCCGTTCAAATTCATCCCCGCAAAAGGCACCTAAGAGCCGCAAACCTTCAGTTGCCGTCTTTGTAGTCCAACCCCATCTCGGTATAGCGCTCGGGCTCTTCCAGCCAGTTCGGGCGCACTTTGACCTGCAAGAACAGGTGCACCGGGCGGCCTAGAAACTCCATCATGTCGATCCGGGCAGCCTGACCGATGCTTTTGATGGTCTCGCCCTTGTTGCCCAGCACGATGCCCTTGTGACCGTCGCGCATGACATAGATGATCTGGTCGATCCGGGTCGAGCCATCGGTCTTGTCCTGCCAATTTTCAGTCTCGACGGTCAACTGATAGGGCAATTCTTCATGCAGCCGCAGGGTCAGCTTTTCGCGGGTGGTTTCCGCCGCAATCATCCGCATCGGCAGATCGGCAATCTGGTCTTCGGGATAGAACCATGCGCCCATCGGGACCTGACCCGCCAGCCATTGCTTCAGCTTGTCGACGCCGTAGCCCTTTTCGGCCGAAATCATGAAGGTTTCGGCAAACGGGAATGCCTCGTTCATCGCCTGCGCCAGTGCCAGCAACACCTCGGACTTGACCCGGTCAATCTTGTTGATCGCCAGCGCCACCTGCTGACCCTGCGGGATGCGGTCGCGCATTGAGTCGATGATCGCGGCCACCCCGTCGGTCAGGCCGCGATGCGCCTCGATCAGCAGAACGATGATGTCGGCGTCCGCCGCCCCACCCCAAGCTGCCGCCACCATCGCGCGGTCCAGACGGCGGCGCGGGCGAAACAGGCCGGGGGTGTCAACGAACACGATCTGGCTTTGCCCTTCCATCGCCACACCGCGAATGCGGGCGCGGGTGGTTTGCACCTTGTGCGTCACGATCGAAACCTTGGCCCCGACCATCTTGTTCAAAAGCGTCGATTTGCCGGCGTTCGGCTCGCCGATCAGCGCGACGAACCCCGCGCGGTTGCCCGCAGCCCGTCCGCCTGCCATATCATCGTGGGCCGATTCATTATGGGCGGTATCATCCGTTGTCATCGCGTCCCTCCATCGGGGCCTCCATCCGGGCGAGAAGCGACCGCGCGGCTTGTTGTTCGGCCACACGCTTGGACCCTGCGCGGGCGGTTTCGGATTGGCCATTCTCCAGCGTAACCGTCACGTCAAAAATCGGCTGGTGGTCTGGGCCGGTACGGCCAGTCTCGGAATAAACGGGTGGAGCCATGCTGCGCGCTTGCGCCCATTCCTGCAAGCTGGTCTTGGCGTCGCGGGCATCTTGCGCCACTGCACCGATCCGGTCGCCCCACAGTCGCAGCACCATCGTGCGAGCGGTGGCGTACCCGGCGTCCTGATAAACGGCGGCAATCAGCGCCTCCAGCGCGTCACCCAGCAGCGCCTCTTTGCGCCGCCCGCCCGACATCATTTCGGACCGCCCGAGTTTCAAGACATTGCCCAACCCGCAATCGCGCGCCACGTCCGCACAGGTTTCCTTGCGGACCAGCGCATTGAACCGCGGGGCAAGCTGACCCTCGGTGGCGCCGGGATCGGCGATCAACAGCGCCTCGGCCATCACCAGACCCAGCACACGGTCGCCCAGAAATTCCAGCCGCTGGTTGTCGGGCCGGGTGTCGGACGAGATCGAGGCGTGGGTGACCGCACGCAGCAGCAGTTCCGGAGTGCGAAACTCATGCCCGATGCGGCCCGCAAAGGCCTGAAGATCCGCCGATAGCCTCACTCAACTGCCTTGAAGAACCGATCCGAGCGCCATGTCCAGAAGTAGAACAACCGACGCCCGGCAGCCGAAAAGACGATCCGGTCGGCACGCCCGATCAGATATTCGGCGGGCACAAAACCCACGCCGCCTGCGGCTTGGCTATAGCGGCTGTCTTGGCTGTTGTCGCGGTTGTCTCCCATGAAAAAATACTTGCCTTCCGGCACGGTGAACACGTCGGTGTTGTCGCCGTAACCGTTGGTGTCGATGTTCAGCACTTCATGCACGACGCCATTTGGCAAAGTTTCCTTGGCGCGGGTTTTCGTGCAGATGCCACCTTCGCCAACCGGGCCATTTTCACAGCGCGGGCGGTTGGCCATGGGGCCTTGCGCCTCCATCACCTCTTGAAACACGCCGTCGGGGGTCTGCGGCGCGACGTCACCATTGATCGACACGATGCCATTGGTCATCTGCACGGTATCGCCCGGCATGCCGATCAGGCGTTTGATGAAATCCTGCCCGTTGACCGGGTGGCGGAATACCACGACATCGCCCCGCTCGGGTTCACTCGCGAAGATGCGGCCCGAGATCGGGCAGATCGCGAAGGGGCAGGAGTATTTCGAATAGCCGTAAGCCATCTTGTTCACGAACAGGAAATCCCCGATCAGCAAGGTGTCCTTCATCGATTCCGACGGGATCCAGAACGGCTGAAACAGCAGCGTGCGGAAGGCGCCCGCAATCAGCAGGGCATAGACGACGGTCTTTACGGTTTCCCAGATGCCGCCTTCTGATTTCGACTTCGCTGCCATGAGGGGTGCTTTCCAATTGGTTCCGGGGCTACATGCGCGGGGCGACCGGGGGAGTCAAGTTTGCCCCGGTGTTTCAGGGGCGATCGGGCGGGCTTCGATGACCACAAAGGCTTGCGCCCATGGTGCGTCATCGGTCAGCGTTACGTGGATTATCGCCGTGTGACAGGGCGGCGTGATCTGCGCCAGCCGGTCGGCGGCCCAGCCGGTCAGGTGCATGACGGGTTGGCCGCTGCGCAGGTTCGACACGCCCATGTCCTTCCACGCGATGCCCATCCGCAGGCCGGTGCCAAGAGCCTTGGAACACGCCTCTTTCGCGGCCCAGCGTTTGGCATAGGTGGCGGCCAAGCTGCGCGGGCGGCTGTTGGCCTTTTGCTGTTCGCGGTCGGTAAAGACTCGGGCAAGAAAACGATCGCCGAACCGGGAAAGCGTTGCCTCTATCCGGTCGATGTTGCACAAGTCAGACCCGATGCCAAGGATCATGCGGGATCTGACCGCGCCTCGTCCATCAGGCGGCACATTTCCTCGATTGCCGCGCCAAGACCGCGAAATACCGCCTCGCCGATCAGGAAATGGCCGATGTTCAGCTCCATCACCTCGGGTATCGCGGCAATTGGGGCGACGTTTTCATAAGTCAGGCCATGACCTGCGTGGACCTCCAACCCCAGCTTCAGGGCAAGGGCCGCCCCTTTGCGCAAAGCGGCCAGTTCGGTCTCGGCGGCGTCGCGGTTCCCGTCGGCGTGCAGGTCTGAATAAAGCCCGGTGTGCAGTTCCACCACCGCTGCCCCGATGCGAGCCGAAGCTTCGATCTGCCGGGGGTCGTGGCTGATGAACATCGACACGCGGGCGCCTGCCTCGCGCAGGGGGGCGATGTAATCCGCCAGCCGCTTGTCGTCGCCTGCCACATCCAGCCCGCCTTCGGTCGTGCGCTCCTCGCGCTTTTCGGGGACCAGACAGACGGCATGCGGACGGTGGCGCAGGATGATCGCCTGCATTTCCGCGGTCGCCGCGCATTCAAAGTTCAACGGCACCCGGATGCCGGCCATCAACGCGTCGATATCCGCATCCCGGATGTGGCGGCGATCTTCGCGCAGGTGTGCTGTGATGCCGTCAGCCCCAGCGGCTTCGGCCAGCAGGGCGGCGCGCAACGGGTCGGGCCACGCCGCACCGCGCGCATTTCGCAACGTCGCCACATGGTCGATGTTCACGCCAAGCCGCAGTTTACCAAGATGTGTCATCGGGATGCCTTGCTGTTGTTCTGATCCTTGCCAAGGCTTTAGGCGTTTGGCAAGCGGTCGTCATCGTCAGTCTTTGTCGCAGCTGCCTGTCTGGCTGCCTCGTCGCGCTGACGCGCCTCAAAAAGTGCTGCCTTCAGCCGCCGCCGCTTTTCCAGCGAATCGCGCAGTTTGTTGGCCCGCAGCTTTTGATAGGCAAGCACCAACGGAATCGTCAGGTAGTAGCTTGCCAGCGCAAACACGAGTCCCGGCAGGATAGAGCCGACAAGGTAGGGAAAGTAGATCGTGTGCCAGAAATTCGCGAGCCCGCCCCAATGCGTCGGCGCATCGGTGAAAATGGCCTGAAAATTCTGCCACAACTCATAGCCCGCCCGCCCGAAAGCATCAGCGATCATCCGCGGCGACAGCGGGATCTGGATCCCCAGCATCAAGTGCCCAAGCTCAAGGCATCCCACAGCGATGAAGGGCGTGGTCAGCGGGTTTGACGCAAAGGTGCACAGAACTGCCGCAAGGATATTGCCGCGCATCACCCACGCCATCATCGCGGCGGCGATCATTTGCACCCCGAACAGCGGCGGGAAGTTGATGAACGTGCCGGCAAAAACTCCGCGCGCCACTTTGTGTGGCGTATCTGGCAGGCGGCGCATGCGGTGGATGAAATACTGTGTCGCGCGGCGAAAACCGCCGTCGGGGTAAATCATCTGCCGGGCCGAACTGAGCCACGACCGCGGGGTGCGACGTCTGAACATCGGTAGTGAGCCGTTTCCCTTCCTGCCCCAAATCCAACGGCGAAATCAGGGCTTTCGCGTAACATCCCGATAGCGGGATACTTGCGCTATATCACTTTCAGCTTCTAGCGCCGTCATGACCATGTGCAAGTGTTCAACATCGCGCAGGTCCACATCAATGACGAGTCGATAGAAATCCGGTTTGCGTTCCGTGAACTGCAAATTCGAGATATTGGCACGCTGCTCGCCGATCAAGGTGCAGACACGACCCAAAACACCAGCGTCATTGGAAATGGTGATCTCCAGGCTGATCGTGTGCACCGCCGCGTGCCGCCCCGCATGCCAGTGCAGATCAACCCAGCGGAAAGGCGACTCTTCAAATTCCTCCAGAGCCGGGCAGTCGATGGCATGCACGATCACCCCGCGTTTGGGATAGGTGATGCCTACGATCCGCTCGCCCGGCACGGGTTGGCAGCAATCGGCGCGGCGGAAGTTCTGGTCGGCGGTCAAACCGACGATGGGGCGATTGGCGTCCACCTCTTCGGCCTTCGACATGGCAAGCTCGGGATACAGCGTCTCCACCACCCGTCGCGCGGTGATCTCGGCCGACCCCAGTCGCGCCAACAGGTCGTTTTCATCTGCCACGCCCAGCATCTTGGCCGCCGTGCGCAGCGCCTTGTCAGTGACCTTGCGGCCGACATGATCGAACGCAAGCCGCGCGAGTTCTGCCCCCAGCTTCACGAACCGCCCGCGATCCTCTTCGCGCAACGACCTGCGGATCGCGGCCTTGGCGCGACCTGTGGTCACAATGTCGATCCATGATGACTGCGGGCGCTGGCCTTCAGCGGTGATTATCTCTACCGACTGGCCGTTCTTCAGCCGGGTCCATAGGGGCACGCGGATGCCGTCGATCTTGGCTGACACGCAGGAATTGCCGATGCGGGTGTGAATGGCATAGGCGTAATCCAGCGGTGTGGCCCCGCGCGGCAACTGGATGACGTCGCCCTTGGGGGTGAAACAGAATACCTGATCGGTGAACATCTCCAGCTTCACGTTCTCGAGGAAGTCGGTGTTGTCTTCTTCATCGAGCCGGTCGGTGACCGAAGCGATCCACTTGGCAGGATCAACGGCAAACGGGTTCTGCGCCCTGACACCTTCGCGGTAGGACCAATGCGCAGCAACCCCTGCCTCGGCCACTTCGTGCATCTGGCGGGTGCGGATCTGAACCTCTACCCGCTTGCCGTCGCGGCCCGACACGGTTGTGTGGATCGACCGATAGCCATTCGATTTCGGCTGGCTGATGTAGTCCTTGAACCGGCCCGGCACCGCGCGCCAACGCTGGTGGATGGCACCAATGATGCGGTAGCAGTCCGCCACATCACGGGTGATGATCCGAAAGCCGTAGATGTCGGACAGGCGCGAAAAGGCGAGGTTTTTCTCCTGCATCTTGCGCCAGATCGAATAGGGCTTCTTGGCGCGACCATAGACATCCGCCTCGATTCTGGCCTTTTCCAGTTCGGTGTGGATATCGGCGGTGATCTTTTGCACCACATCCCCCGCCTCGCGCTGCAAGGTGATGAAACGGCGGATGATCGAGTTGCGCGCCTCGGGGTTCAAAACCTTGAAGGACAGATCCTCCAACTCTTCGCGCATCCATTGCATTCCCATGCGTCCGGCAAGCGGCGCGTAGATCTCCATCGTCTCGCGGGCCTTTTGGGCCTGCTTTTCCACGGCCATGCTGCGAATGGTGCGCATATTGTGCAGACGGTCGGCAAGCTTGACCAGAATGACCCGCAAATCGCGCGACATCGCCATGAACAGCTTGCGGAAGTTTTCGGCCTGTTTGGATTCGGCCGACGACAGTTGCAGGTTGGTCAGTTTGGTGACGCCATCGACCAGTTCCGCCACCTCTTCGCCAAACAGGCGCGAGACTTCGGTGTAGGTCGACTTGGTATCCTCGATCGTGTCATGCAGCAAGGCGGTGATGATGGTGGCGTCATCCAGATGCTGTTCGGTCAGAATGGCGGCTACTGCCACAGGATGACTGAAATACGGCTCGCCAGACTTGCGCACCTGCCCGGCGTGCATCTGGCTGCCGTAAGCATAGGCTTTTCGGATCAAAACCTCGTTGGTGCGAGGGTTATAGTTGTGGACGAGCGCGATCAGGTCTTCGACGTCGATCATGCTCGCCCTGCCCTCAGCGCCTGCCCTTTTGGCGTCAGTTGTCGCCTTGGGCTTCCATCAGCGCGCGCAGCAGTTTTTCTTCCGACATATCGTCTTGCATCGGACGGTCGATTTCGCCCGACATCAAAAGCGCCATCTGGTCTTCTTCGGGTTCGTCCACCTCGATCTGGGTCTGGTGGCTTTCGATCATCCGTTCGTTCAGCGCCATTGCGGGCTGGGTTTCATCAGCAATTTCACGCAGGGCAACGACCGGGTTCTTGTCATTGTCGCGATCAACAGTGACCGGCGAGCCGGACTGAATCTCTCGGGCGCGGTGGGCCGCCAGCATTACCAGTTCGAACCGGTTCGGAACCTTGTCAACGCAATCTTCAACCGTCACGCGGGCCATGGACGACTCCAGTCGGGGATGGGATATAAGATTGCCTGCTTACGGGGGAAGTCCGGTCTTGACAAGCGCCTATTCCACAACGTCCGGCAAAGCTTTGACCGTGGCCACCTCCTCCTGCGGGCGCAGGGCCAGCATCTGCGTCACCGACAGGCCCAGCATAGGATGGACCCAGTCCGGTGCCACATCCGCCAACGGCACCAGCACAAACGCCCGATCCTGAAGACGGGGATGCGGCACGATCAACTGATCGGGAGCCAGCCGCAACTGGTCGCGAAATGGCAGATCGCGCCAGAGCGTCTGGGTTTGCGGGTCAGGACACACCGAACCGCCATACGCCAGCAGATCGATGTCCAGCGTGCGCCCCACCCAACGTCCGCCCCGCGCCCGACCCCAAGTCTCTTCGACCCGGTGCAGAATCGCCAGCATACCTTGGGCGGTCATCTCGTGACGCGGGATCACGCAGGCAGCCGCGTTTATATAGTCAGGTCCGGCTCCGCGCGGAAAACAGGGTGTCCTGTACATCCGACTTTGCCGCACCACCGACAGCCCTTGTTCTGCAAGCGCACGGATGGCTTGCACAATTGTGACTTCGGGGGGCTGATCCGCGAACGAAAGATTTGCCCCGAAGGCTATGAGCACGTCATTTGCACAGTCTTGTGACAATGTTATTGTTCCTAAAGATAGTCTTGAAGTTGCGGCGCGGACACTGATATAAACAGTAGGCTGTCAAAGGTCGATTTTGGTCAGAAATTCAGCCAATTCATTCGATCGACGCGACATTTGAAGGGATAAGTGATGTTTTACAAGGACGATCGGCTCGCGCTGTTCATTGATGGGTCCAACCTTTATACGGCAGCAAAGGCGCTGGGATTTGACATTGATTACAAGCTTCTGCGCCAGGAATTCATGCGGCGCGGCAAGCTGTTGCGCGCATTCTATTACACGGCATTGCTGGAGAATGACGAATATTCTCCGATCCGCCCGTTGGTGGACTGGCTGCATTACAACGGCTTCACCATGGTGACCAAGCCCGCCAAGGAATACACCGACAGCCAAGGCCGCCGGAAGGTAAAGGGAAACATGGACATCGAGTTGACCGTCGATGCGATGGAACTGGCCCCGCGTGTCGATCACCTCGTGCTGTTTTCCGGCGACGGGGATTTCCGGCCTCTGGTCGAAAGCCTTCAGCGGCAGGGCGTTCGGGTGTCGGTGGTCTCTACCATCCGCAGCCAGCCGCCGATGATCGCGGATGAATTGCGCCGTCAGGCCGACAACTTCATCGAGCTGGACGAGCTGCGCGACGTCATCGGTCGCCCGCCCCGCGAACCGCGCCAGAATGACCGGATTGAAGATCTGGTGGTTGACGCGCACTGATCGGGGTGGCCCATTGGTCCGGGCCCGAAAAAAAAAGCCGGTTGCGGTAGCTGCCTGCACCGGCTTTGGGTTGAACTCTGGACGCGGGCGGTGCATCGGCATAAGTGTTGGACGAACGATACGAGGCTCCGATGACCCTGCCACCGACCAATCTGCCGCCGTTGACCCTGTATCTGGCAGCACCCCGCGGATTTTGCGCAGGCGTGGACCGGGCAATCAAGATCGTCGAACTTGCGTTGCAGAAATGGGGCGCTCCGGTTTATGTGCGCCACGAAATTGTGCACAACAAGTTCGTGGTCGATGCCCTGCGCGCAAAAGGTGCAGTGTTTGTCGAAGAAGTCGCAGACTGCCCGACCGACCGCCCGGTGATCTTTTCGGCCCACGGCGTGCCCAAATCGGTGTCAGCCGAGGCTGCCGCCCGCAAGATGATCGCAGTCGATGCGACATGTCCCTTAGTGACCAAGGTGCACAACGAGGCCGCGCGGCATCATGAGGCTGGCTTGCAGATGATCATGATCGGCCACGCAGGCCACCCCGAAACCATCGGCACGATGGGGCAACTGCCCCCCGGCGAGGTGTTGCTGGTGGAAACCGAGGCCGATGTGGCACACCTGCAAGTGCGTGATCCAGACAAACTGGCCTTCATTACCCAGACCACCCTTTCTGTCGATGACACGGCGGGAATAGTGGTCGCCCTGAAAGCCCGGTTTCCCGCAATCCTCGGGCCGCACAAGGAAGATATCTGTTATGCCACCACCAATCGACAGGCGGCAGTCAAGGCGATTGCGGCCCGGATCGACGCGCTTTTGGTGATCGGCGCGCCCAATTCAAGCAACTCGATGCGGCTGGTCGAGGTCGGTCGCAGCGCGGGATGTGACTACGCGCAACTGGTGCAGCGGGCCGCTGACATCGACTGGCGGGCGCTGAACGGAATCCGGTCGCTGGGTCTGACCGCCGGGGCTTCGGCCCCCGAAGTGCTGGTGAACGAGGTGATCGACGCCTTCCGCGCCCGGTTTGCCGTGACAGTCGAACTGGTTGAGACCGCGCAAGAGCACGTCGAGTTCAAAGTGCCGCGCGTGTTGCGGGAACCAGTATGATCCCGATCCCGCGGTCTGCGCTGATCCTGGGGCTGGCCGGGCTGCTGCCGTTTTTGTGGAGCGTCGCCACCGAGTTGTCGCCAGCGTTGGCCGAGTTTGGCCTGCGTTGGATGGGCCCCCGGTTTTTGGGCCCTTATGTCGGGTTGCAATACGGCACAGTTATTCTGTCGTTCATGTCGGGTGCGCTGTGGGGGTTTGCGGTGCGGGCCGAGGTCAATCCGGGCGTGTTTTATGCCCTGTCGGTCGTCCCGGCGCTGTGGGCGTTTTTCTTTGTCGGCGGCGGGCCGGTGTCGGCGGCGATCTATCTTGCGGCGGGGTTTGTGGGTCTGTTGGGGATCGACTGGTTCTTTGGCCAGCACGGTCTGACCCCGCCATGGTGGATGGCATTTCGCGCAGGGCTGACGACCGTGGTGGTGGCCTGCCTGATGGTCACAGCCTTCGGATGAGCCAGATTTTCGCTTACACGGACGGTGCGTGCAGCGGCAATCCCGGCCCCGGCGGCTGGGGTGCGCTGTTGATCGCGCGGGACGGGGCCGAGGTGGTCAAGGAACGCGCGTTGTCTGGCGGCGAGCAACTGACCACCAACAACCGGATGGAGTTGCTGGCGGCGATTTCTGCGCTGGAGGCCCTGACCCGCGACAGTTTGGTGATCATGGTCACGGACTCGGCTTATGTGAAAAACGGCGTGACCCAGTGGATACATGGCTGGAAACGCAACGGCTGGCGCACAGCGGGACGCGATCCGGTGAAGAACGTCGACCTGTGGCAGCGGCTGGATGCGGCACAAGCGCGGCACAGCGTCGAATGGCGCTGGATCAAGGGGCATGCGGGCCATGCCGAAAACGAACGGGCCGATGCACTGGCGCGCGCGGGGATGGCCCCGTTCAAGCCGAGTGTGAAAGCGGGTTGAGGGCGGGACAGGTGGGGGTTTCACACCCCCACACCCCCGTGGGATATTTGTGCCAGTGAGAAATCGGCAAGTCAGATCCAGTCCAGATTGACCCGGCCTGCTGGATAGCGTTCGGCAAACCCGGTCCGCAGCGCCTTGTAGCGGTCGCGCAGATCACGAAATTTGCGTTCGTGGGTCTCGGCCACAAGGCAGCCGATGTTGCCGAACAGGGCATCGCGGTCCATCGCCTCGAGGATGTCGAGTTCTGCGCCTTCGATGTCCATTTTCACGAAAGCGATGCGGCCCCGGTCCGCCACCCGGTCGCGGACATAGGCCGGAAAGTCGATCAGCGGCACCTCGACCGAATTGCTGGCATCAATCCGCCGCCCGCCATCCAGAATCGTGTTTTTGACCGAGGCCCCTTTGGGGTTGTCGCCGAAATTATCGGCCCGCATCAGCCGTACGGTGCCCGACCCCACCCCCACGGCGGCCTGCACCAGCGTCACGTTCGGCTGATCCGCGAACTTTTCCTGCAACGTGGCAAAGGCAAACGGGTCGGGTTCAAACGCCACGACATCTGCACCCGTCGCCGCCAGCACCGACGTCACCACCCCCATGTTCGCCCCCAGATCCAGCGTCAGATCGCCGGGCCGCAGCATGGCGCAAACCCCGGCCAGAAAGCCCTCGGCGGTGGCCTTGCGCAAATTGCGCTTCTGGCGGCGGATCAGCGATTTGGCCTTGTCTTCGGCCTTGGATCTGGGCGGGCCTTCGGGTTGACTATGCTTCGGCATCGGCGGCCTTTCTCGTCAGGGTGGGTGCGGTCACGGGTGAAGATGCGGTTGTGACCGGGCAAGGGCCGCGCGCAACGCGTCGACCACCGCCCGGTCGATCTGGGCCCGCAGACCGGGTTGCGACAGCAACTGGCACACCGTTTGCGCGGCCCGGACCATGGCCGCACAGTCGCGCGGATGCGCATCGCACCATGCCAGCCGATCCTGCAAATCAGACAGGTCGACGCGAAACGGCACATAATGTTCCCATGGGCGAAAATGGACCGAGGCGAAACTTTGCCACGGGCTGTCCATCACCAGCGCCAGCGAGCCGCTGTTCATCGTCCAGAAGAAAGATGACGCAAGGTCCGCCCCCCGCAACACGGCAATGTATTTGAACCGCGCTTGCATCCGCGCAGGCATCGGCGGCGACAACAGCGGGTTGATCAGCGGACGCGACATTGGTGGCAGGTTTGGGCGTTCGACAAAGCCCACGTCGGCCATGGGGTTGTCGCGCAACGCCCGCACAAAGGCAAATCGCGGCACCTGCGCCAGTTGCGCTGCCGCCCAGTCCATATTGCGCCGCCCTTTGGAAACCTGCGCAAACACTCCTTCAAACCGCAACCCCTCTTGCCGCAGATCAAGGCTGGTCAGCGCCCGTCCGGTAGGTGCACCGCGCCAGACCAGACGGGGTGCGCGGTCCTCCCACGCAAGCGCATCCGGGTCGGGAAAGGGCCCCAGAAAGCTGCCAGAGCCGATCTGGTGCAGCGACCCCGGCATCTGCCACAAAACCCGCCCCGGCGAATCAGGCAGGCGGTTGAACGATACGGTGGGAAACACCGTGCCACCCGGCAGGGCAAGCGCGCGCACCCGGCGGTCCTGCATGTCGATCAACACATCATGGTCCAGACCTGAGCCCAGCAGCGACATCAAAGCGTCGCGCGCCTTGTGCGGCTTGGTCCCTGGATTGGTATTCTGCACCAGATCGGCCCTGCCCTGCGGCCCCTGCCAGCCATTCACCGCGTAGGGCTGACCCGCGCCCGCATTCCACGCCAGTGAGCTGCCCGAACTGACCGCAACCGCATGGTCCCGCGCCGTACCCGACACCTCGCACGACCCGAGCGACCCCAACCGATGCACGATCTGCGCCCCGGCAAAGTCGGCCTCGGTCATCGGCTCACTCCTCTAGCGCCTTTGCGGGGTCAACGCCGATTTCCGCGCACATCCGCGCCGCAAAGGAATTGGCCAGTGGCACGTTCTTGCGCCACCACGGTTTGGTGCCATTGGTGTAAAGATGCACCGACAGGGTGTATTCGGTGAAATGCCCTTCGACCCGGCCATAAGGGTCATAGAACACGTCGTTCAACTGGAATGGCACCGGATAAAGGTAGTCGTGTGTCAGCGCCTTTTCATAGTCGCCAGTCGCTTGGGCGAAATGGGTAAAGGCCTGCGGGCCAAACGCCGTGCGTTCGGCGTTATAGATCCGCACCGCATGGGGCAGATTTTTATCCTGCCTTTCCAACCGCTTGCGCTGCTGTTTGTTGAACCATACCGGGGCGTCGGGCAGGTTCTCATAATAGTCCAGCAGACGGTGGATCAACTCGCCCTGTTTCGGGATATAGACCACCCCGCAATTCAACGCGCCGCGAAAGCCATGCCCGGCGTAAATATTCTGCATCTCGTCAGGAAACGGCTTGTGGCAGAACGCGTCGCAGTCGATCCAGACCGAATCCGTCGCCTGAATCATCTTGTAGCGGAACACGTTGGACAGGTAGCTTTCCGAGGTCTGCCGCACGATATCCATGTCGATCTGCATGATTTCGGATGCGGGCCGCACAGTGATGCCGTCGGGCACGTTGCTCACGGTGTCAGTGCAGTAAAGCGTGGTCGGGTGGCCGTGGCGGACATGGCTTAGCAGGCATAACTGGTTGAGGTAATGCAGCTTTTCACCAATCCAGAGTGACGCGACAGGCCTGCGGATGGGGGTTGCCATAGATACCTCATGGGCCCTTGCGGGTCATTTGTTTCGTTTGTTTGGACAATGCCGCAGGAAATGAGTCCTGTCCAGCCAAGGCTATTTCAGATCGACATGACCCAAGCCAAAGCCGCGCGTCAGGTTGGGGTCAAAACCGTAGCCGGGCAGGTATCCAAGATTTATGAGCAGACGTTCATATTCCGGCAGGGCGTCTTTATGGGCGTCCAGCAGCCGACCATGCAGGAAAATCTGGCGGGGCTGCGTGGTCAAGGCCACTTGCAAGACTGCCGCCGACAGCCGGGCATCGCCAAGAAGCAGGGCATCGGGCTTTGTTTCAACGATCAGACGGACCAACCCGGTGACTGGATCGTCCGTCAACAGCGTTTCTGATAAAAAGAATAGCGAGTTGAATGAACGATTGTTCTTTTTCAGGATCAAGTTCATGGCGTGCCGAAGGCTTGGATGATCTTCTTGCAGCATGATTGTCAGATCGGGCCGCATTGCAGCCAGATGCGCACCCAGAAATCCGACACCCGCGCCCACCTCCAGCAGTCGCGCATCGCGGTCCAGAACTTGCGGCAATCGTCGCGCAAGGCCGCGGTCGAACTTGCCTTTGGCGATCGTCTGCAATGCGGGTTCGGTGAACAGGCGGGGGTCTTGCGGCAACAACATCGCGTGGTTCGGGGTCCACTCCCCCTGTAACGCGCCGCCAAGCTGCACAAGGCCCGACCGATAATTGCCGAATGGCACGGTTTCCACAATGTCGCGGTGGCTGGCCTTGCGGGCGGCCTTCGCTTTGGACCCCAGCCGCTTTTCCACCTCGGACATCAACGAGGCGATCTTTTCCTTGTCGCGGGCCTGAGGCGGCTTCGCGACAATCTCGTTGATCGGCACGACAGAGGCGCGGGCGAGGTCGGCCACCAGATCCGTGTAGGCCTGCGTCGCGCGCAACTCTGCCAGCCGCACCTCGGCCCGGTCCACAGCCGCGTGGTGCAGTCGGTGCAACACGGGATCGGTTAGCAGCAGCTTGATGATTTCGTTACGCTTTTTGCTATAGCGCAGCATCGTGTCATCGCGTTCTTCGTTCCGGTCCTGCAACGACCAGTAGTCAGAGTTATACTTGTCTTTCTTGTTGTTCACATTGCCGCGCATCTTGCGGATCGCATAGCTGTCCACCGATTTCACGGCGTAGTGGTTCAGTTGCACCCAGTCATACCCCACCGTCCGGGTGATCGACCGCCAGCCGCGGAACTTGAAGTAATCCTCCATCACCCGACCCGACCCGTTCAGCCATTTCACCGTGTCGGGAAAGATCGTATCAATATGTCGGTTCTTCATCTTGGGCCGGTGGATGCCGAGTTTCCAATAATCAGCGTCAAAGGTGAAAAGCGTTTTCACCCCCCAGCCCTTGTTCCAGGTCACAGGTGCCGCCATCAGATACTGCTCTGTCACCGGCGCGCGCGACCAATCCACCACGCCGCCCGACCCGAAAATCCGCCATGTCACCACGATGCCGTTCGCATCCTGCACCCGCGCCGCCGCGATAAGGTCATCCAGCGTCCCGTCGCCATACCGGATCGACAAAAACTCGTCAGCGTCGAATACCATCACCCAATCGGATTGCCGCACCACCGGTTCATCCTGCGCATGGTTCAACGCCGAAGGTTGTGGGCGAATTCCCTCGGCAATGACGTTGCGTCGATGATGCGCCAGACCCAACTCCTCCAGCCGGATCAGCAAGTCGTCAGTGCCATCCGAACAATCGTTCGTATAAACCACCAGATCGGTGAACCCGACCGCCAGATGATGTGCTACCCATTCGATGACATAGGGCCCTTCGTCCTTCATCATCGACACGGCAGTGACTTGACCATGCGGGCTGACGTGACGGCTAAGCGCAAAATCGACCGTTCCGAACAGGTCGGACGCCCCACGCGGCCGCTTTGTGACCCGCCCCAAGCCGCGTAATGCTGTCACCCTTTGCCCCTTCGCCGTCCTTTGGTCATCATAGAGCCGCTGCTGAAACGTCTTCAACCCCGGCGACGGACCAACAGCCGCAGGTGTGACATACGCACAGATTGTTTCGAATCTGCATTCAATCACGCCCGCCGAACCCGCCTGCCGGGCGGATCACGGATGACAGACGGGGCTTGACGCGGCATAGTAGGAAAAAAGACCGAGCAAACGACCCCGAAGCGGGCTGAACAACAGGAAGCCGACCATGACCGCCCCAGCCTTGGCAACTGCCCCGGATCAGCCGAACATCGTTGCAACCTGTCACGGCATCGAGGTGCTCGACGCCCCGCATCTGCGCCGTGGAATGATCGCGGCGATGCAGACCGGGGGCTATGAACGCCACGAATTGGCTATCGGGCTGGCGGCGATCAGGCCGGGCGCGCGAATGCTGGAACTTGGGGCCGGATCGGGCGTGGTGGGGGCGATATTGGCGCGGCATTGCAACCCAAGTGCGATGCTGTCGGTCGAGGCCAACCCGCACCTGATCCCGCACATCAGGGCGATTTATGACCATAACGGGCTGTCAGACCGGATCAGCTTGCGCCACGGCGTCGTGCTTACCGCGCCCGATGCGCCGGAAACCGTGCCGTTTTTCGTGAACGGCAACTTTCTTGGCTCTGGCCTCGCCCCACAGAAGCCGGATCGCGCGCAGGCAGTAGAGGTCCCGGTGCTGCATTACACCGCGCTGAAGGCGGCGTTCCCGCATGACACGATCATGATGGACATCGAAGGCGGCGAATTGGACTTTCTGCGCCATGCCGACCTGTGCGGAGTCGATACGTTCATCGCCGAAATGCACCGCGCGATTTATGGGCGCGATGGGATGGCCGAAATCCGGGGCCTGCTACAGGCTGCAGGTCTGGCGATCGACTTGTCGGCGTCAAAGGCAGGCGTGCACCTGTACCGTCGCGGAGGATAGCTGTTTATGCCGCGCGACGTAGACGCTGCCGATAAAACCAGCGCAGCGCCGCTGCCTGCGTTGTTCCCTGACCCTTTGGTTGCCCGGGATGCTGCCGAGGCGGTGACGCAGGACGCGTTCCTGCTGCGCGGCGGGCTGGTCGACGCGTGGTTCCTGCGCCGGTCGGATGTGCTGCTGGTGACCTTCGACAATCTGGCCTCGGTCGGCGAATACGACCCGCCGCAGCCGTGGTTACAGATGCGCGCCGCTAATGCCGGGGTGTCGATCCTAGGGATCATGGCCAGCCGCAAGGACTGGTATCGCAACGATGACACCGCTCCGCTGATCGAAAGCTTGCGCGATGCCGGGTTGTTCGCGCAGTTCCGGCGGGTTTGTTTCGTTGGTGCGTCGATGGGCGGGTTTGCGGCGCTGACCTATTCGTCGCTGGTGCCGGGGTCGGTGGTGCTGGCGTTCAGCCCGCAAACCAGTCTGTCACGCAAGATCGCCCGGTTCGACAAACGCTATCGCTATGCGGCCAGGACCTGGGACTGGGACAGCCCCGCGCATCTGGACGCCGCAACCGCCGCATCGTTGGCGGCAGAGGTCTATGTGGTCTTCGACCCCTTCGTGCCCGAAGATCGTGCCCATGCCGACCGGATCGCAGGACCAAGGGTGCGGCAGATAAAGGCCCCGCATATGGGTCACCGCGCCATCCGGCAGTTGAAATCGGTGGGGGTGTTGCAGGCCCTGATCGAGCGCGTGGCAAAGGGGACGTTCGACCCGTTGGCCCATGCGAAAGGCTACCGCGCGCGGCGCGGGGTAGTGGGCTGGCAGAAGGCGCTGTTCGGCGAAGCCATTGCACGCGGGCATATCCGGTTGGGGCTGCGCGCCGCCGAGGCTTTGTTGCGGCAGACGCCAGACAGCCGCATGGCGCGAAAGGCGGTCGAGACGTTGCGTGCGGCGACCCCGGTGCCGAAGGTAGATACGCGGGCAAGGGTTGGCACGGAAATAAAGGCTGATACTCCCGTAAATACCAACACGCGGGTAAAGGGTGACAAGCCCGTAAAAGCTGACACGCGGATCAAGATCGGCACGCCACCGGGTCCATTTTCAGGCGCGATCCTGCGGCTGTCGCAGGCGCTGGTGGTGCCCGAACGCAACGGCGACACCAAACTCGCCTCGGGCGTTCTGCTGGCCGACGGGCGGTGGTGCAAGCTGTCTCAGGCGTGGATCAGGGTCGGCAAGGCGATGCCCGCGCCGACACTTTCCCCGGACGAACCGGTGCAGGATTTGCCCGGACGGCACCTGTTCGCCGGGCATTTCCGCCGCCACTTTGGCCATTTTCTGGTGGAATCGACAGCGAGGCTCTGGGCGCTGGATCATGTGCGGGATGTGGACAGCATCCTTTATCTGCCCTACCGCGGCGACACAGATCGCGGGATCGACACGCATGACGCCTTCTTTGATCTGATGGGGATCAAGGCGCCGCGCCACGTGCATCCCGGCGTTGTGCGAGTGGAACACCTGATCGTGCCGGAACTTGGTTTTGGCTGGGGTGACCGTTATGCCGGATCGCCCGGCTACCGCGCCTTCATCCAAGGGCGTCTGGCGCATGTTGCGCGCCAAGGGTCGGACCGGCTTTATATCTCGCGCGCGAAACTGCGGGCGGAACGGGGTGGCGTGTTAGGGGAAACCCTGATCGAAACCGCGGTGGAGCAGGCCGGGTTTGAGGTTTTCCATCCCGAACGTCACCCGGTTGCTGTGCAGATCGCCCGATACAAGGCGGCGCGGCAGATCGTCAGTCTTGATGGGTCGGCCCTGCATCTGGCGGCCTTTGTTGTGCGCCCCGAAACCCGCGTCACGATGATCCTGCGGCGCAGCCGGGCCAACACCGCCGATTACCGCCTGCAATTCCAGACCTTCGCCGGGATCACCCCCTCCTGCGTGGACGCGGTCCGCACCGACTGGGTGTCTGGCGACGCCAACCGTGCCGATTTCCAGTCGGTGGGCGAATTGGACTTTGCGCATCTGTTCGCCGCCCTGCGCGACCTTGGCCATCTGCCCGCAGACCTGCACCCGGACCTGCCCGATAAGACCGACATCACCGCCCTGCTCGACGCCTTTGCCACCCGGCGTGGCAGGCCGTTCCGCCCGCTTGCAACAGGCGAACGCCATCCCGACCAAGAGGATTGACCCCTGATGACCGCCCCCACCCTGACCGTCTTTTTCATCGTCGAACCCCCCGAATATGAACTGATGGCCTGCTATCTGGCGGCGTCCTTGCGCGAACAATTCGGGCAGACGGTGACGCTGGTCGGTTATTGCCCCGCGCCGAAACTCGACACGGTCAGCAAGGATGTCCGTGTTGTTCTTGAACGACTTGGCTGCGACCTGCGCGGCTTTGCCGTCGAAGGCCGCTTTGATCCGCCCTATCCGCATGGCAACAAACTGCTCGCCACACTGGAACCCCGCGACACCGAGTTTTCGTGTTTCATGGACAGCGATGTGTTGTGCATCCGGCCAAATCTGGTCGAAAACATCGTGATGCCCGGCCATGTCTCGCTGTCGAAAGCCGCGTCGATGAACTGGGCTCCGCAGACGATCTGGAACAAAATCTATGCGACCTGCGGCATGGAGTTGCCCACCGAACGCTTTCATCTGATGCGACAAAAACGCGGCGCAACCAAGGTGCCTTACTTCAGCTCTGGCCTGTTCACCTTTCCCGAACAGCACCGCACAAAGGATGGCAAAAGCTTCCCGCAGGTGTGGATGGATGTGGCGCAAACGCTGGACGCCAACCCCGAACTGCCTAAAAAGCGGCCCTATCTGGATCAGATGTCGATGCCCTTGGCGATCAGGGCGGCGGGGCTGGACTGGAACATCCTGCCCGAAGAACAGCACTATATCCTTGGCGGCATGTCGCGCGGCGAACCCCTGCCCGAGGGGATAAATATCTACACCGTCCACTACCGGCAATGGCAGATCCTGAAAGAGGTCAACCTTGCCCGCAACGCCAAGAACATGCTGCAGACCCATGCCGGGGTGCGGCGTTTGGCGCAGGTGTCAAAGCTGGCCGATGTCGAGGGTTGAACCCGGCCCGCGACTGCCCATCTTGCAAAGGCGCATCAACCGGGGTCTGCTGTGACCGAACCTGCCAGCCTACTGGAGGAAATCCGCTTTGGCTATGGCCCCCGTCTGGGCTGGCCGCTGGCGCCGGGTGGGGTGGACCCCGACCGGGTGCTGGCGCAACTGACGGCCCCCGACCCTGCGGGCGATGTGTGGACCACCGTGGACCTTGCAACACGGCAAGCCACGCTTGTCGAAGGCAAACGGCGCAGGCAGGGCAAACCACCCCAAGGCACGGTTCTGGACCTGCGCATTGTCGCCCGGCGCGATCAGACCGGGTTCATCGCCCGCCCCGCCGCGGCCGGCCTGGGGTTTGTCGAACGGCTGGTCAATCTGTGGGCCAACCGGATGACTGTGTCGGCGGTGGGCGGACCTGTGCTGTTCATCCCGCCCTACCGGGACCGCACGATCCGCCCCCATATCGCGGGCCGATTTGCCGACATGCTGCGCGCGTCGCTGTGGCATCCGGCGATGCTGTCTTACCTCAGCCAGAACAGTTCGATCGGGCCGAATTCGTCTTTTGGGTTGCGCAAGGGGCGGGGATTGAACGAGAATCTGGCCCGCGAGTTTCTGGAACTGCATAGCATGGGCGCAGGCTATGACCAAAGTGACGTGACCGAACTGGCGCGGCTGCTGGCGGGCATGAAATCGGACGGTGCGGCGCAGGAAATGGACGCACGCGCGGTCGAACCCGGCGACAAGACCATCCTGCACGCGCGCTACGGTGAAGGCGTGGCCGAGATCGACCGGTTCATCGAAACTGCCGCAACCCGCCCCGAAACCGCCCGCAGCGTCGGCCTGATGCTGGCGCGGCACTTCTTGGCCGACGATCCCCCCGCCGATCTGGTGGAGGACCTCTCGCGCATTTACCTGCGCAATGACGGCCACTTGCCACCACTTTACCGCGCGCTGCTGTCCCACCCCGCGGCACAAAGCCCGACTCTGGTCAAACTGCGCAGCCCACAAGAATATATGGCCGCCACCCTGCGCGCTGTGGGCCTGACCGGCGACCCCGAGATAACTCCGGCGTTTCGCAAGACTGGCACCCGCCTGCCAGAGGTGATCGCCCGCATGGGCCAGCCGATCTTTGCCGCGCGCCGCCCCGATGGCTGGCCCGAACGGGCGCAGGGCTGGCTGACCCCGCCGATGCTGGCCTCGCGGCTGGATTGGGCGGCGGACCTTGCACGACTGACGGGCGACCGGGCCGATCCGGGGGCGCAGGCGCGTGCAGTGCTGGGCAATCTCGCGTCGCCCCTGCTGCTGTCCGCCGTGGCCGGGGCCGAACAGCGGTGGGAGGGGTTGGCGGTTCTGCTTGGCTCCCCGGAAATGATGCGGAGATGACGATGACCAACCTTGTGCTGTCGCGCCGCGCCTTTCTGATCGGCTGTTCCGCTGCCGCCTCGCCTTTGCTGACGCCGGTCAGCTTTGCGCAGGCCGCGGGCGAAAACCGGCTGGTGGTGATCTTGTTGCGCGGTGCAATGGACGGGCTGGACGTGGTGCGCCCAGTAGGCGACCCGGCCTATGCCAGTCTGCGCCCCACCCTGTCGCGCGAGCAAGGCGTGCCGATCAACGACTTCTTCGCGCTGCACCCCGCCGCCGCCGACCTTCTGCCGCTGTGGCAGGCCGGGCAGTTGGGCTTTGTGCAGGCCGTCGCCACGCCCTACCGAGCGCGCAGTCATTTCATAGCGCAAGACGCGCTGGAAAACGGCGCTGGCGGGGCGGATGGCGCGATCAGTGCCGCCCGCGACGGCTGGCTGAACCGGGCGGTCGGGCTGATCCCCAAGGCAGCCGCGCAAACAGCAGTTTCGGTCGGGCGCGAACGGCTGATGATCCTTGATGGCGACGTGCCCACCGCACACTGGTTCCCCGCCGAGGAAATCGGGCTGTCGTCGCAGGGCATCGCGTTGCTGACCGCGCTGCACGAGGCAGATCCGCTGTTAGCCGCTACTTTTGCCGAGGCACAAGATCTGACCAAAGCCACCGCGACCGAACGCATTCCGCTTGATTCCAAGGCAACAAGCCAGCTTGGCACCTATGTCGCGGGTCGTTTGCGCGAAGACGCCCGGATCGCCAGCTTTTCGCTGGGGGGATGGGACACCCATCAGACCCAGGCCAAAACCATGGCCAAACAGATGCCGTTGCTGGCCGGTACCCTGTTATCGATCAAGGCTGGTCTGGGGCCTGCGTGGGGCACGACGCTGGTGCTGGCGATGACCGAATTCGGCCGCACCGCGCGCGAAAACGGCTCGGCCGGGACAGACCACGGAACCGGCGGCCTGATGATCGCCGCTGGGGGGGCATTGCGCGGGGGCCGGGTGTTTGGGCGCTGGCCAGGTCTGGGCGATGGGCAATTGCTGGTTGAACGCGACTTGATGCCTACCGGCGATGTGCGCGCCTATGCCGGATGGGCGTTGCGCAACCTGTTCGGCATCGAGGCGCAGGCGCTGGAACGGGTGGTGTTTCCCGGCCTTGATCTGGGGGATGACCCCGGGATGCTGCTGTAGTTTTTTCTTTTCTTCGATGAACTTTCGTTTACGTTTGTGGATATGTCCCGCAGCCGAACCATTCCCGATGCCGACATATTTACCGCGATCCGCGCGCTGCTGTCGGCGGGGGGTGAAAAGGCGGTGGCGTTTTCTTCCGTGGCACGGGCAACCGGGCTGGCCGCACCGACATTGGTGCAACGTTACGGCTCGCATGACGAGATGCTGCGCGCGGCGATGTTGGCGGCGTGGGACAACTTGGACGCCGTCACCCTGACGGCAGAGGCTGCTGCTGCATTGACGGCCAAGGGTGCGATAGCGCTACTCAAGTCGCTGGAGGCCGAGGACAGCGCGCCTTTCGACATCACTCTGCTGGCATCCAATTTGCGCGACCCGGCGGCGCGGGCGCGGGCCACGGCTTGGCGCAAACGGGTCGAGGCGGCGCTGGCCGTGCGGCTGGGCGGAGGGGCGAAAGGGCGCGAGTCGGCGGGATTGCTGTTCGCGGTCTGGCAGGGGCAGACGCTTTGGCAAGGCACGGGCGACAAGTCTTTTCGGCTGAAGGACGCGATCAAGCGGTTCGCGTAGGTCCGCTTACCGGGTGATGTACGTCTGCCACAGCCAGATCAGCAGCATCGCCCCGAGAACAGCACCGACAAACCCGGCCATCCAGCCGGTGATCATCAGCAAGAACCGCAGCAACAACCCGCCGACCACCACACCCCCCAAGCCAACGGCAACCATTGTCAGGACATTCGCCTCGATCCGCAACAACCGGGCGGCGAAGAATCCTGCCGCAGCGCCGATGATGATCATCGCGATAATGCCCAAGGCGACCTCCGTTGTGCCCCGCACGCGGTATGGGAGGGGTCGGGCCAGTTTGAAAGACCCTCAAATCTGGGCCCTCAAATCTGGGGTGGCAACGGCTTGCCACGCAGAAACTCCTCAGCGGTCATCGGCCGTTTGCCTTCGCGCTGCGCCAGCGTGATCTCGACCGCGCCGGTGCCGCAGGCAATCACCATCCCGCGCAACACTTGCCCCGGATTACCCTGCCCATCCACCAACCGCGACCGCAGCAGTTTGACCCGCGCCCCGTCGATCTTGCACCACGCCCCCGGAAACGGCGACAGACCCCTGATCAGCCGATCCACCTCGACCGCAGGGCGTGACCAATCCACCCGCGCCTCTGCCTTGTCGATCTTGGTGGCATAGCTCATACCTTCGGCAGGCTGCGGTGCGGCAGGCATCGGCAGATCGGCAAGCGTTCGCAATACCAACGCCGCCCCCATCGCCGACAGCCGGCCCTGCAAATCCGCCGTCGTCTCTTCGGCCCCGATCGGGGTCGCTTCGCGCAGCAAAACCGGGCCGGTATCCAGCCCCGCCTCCATCTGCATGATGCAGATTCCAGTCTCGGCATCTCCCGCCATGACCGCCCGATGGATCGGCGCCGCCCCACGCCAGCGCGGAAGGAGCGACGCATGGATGTTCAGGCACCCAAGGGCCGGCGCATCCAGAACCGCCTGCGGCAGGATCAGGCCGTAGGCGACGACAACAGCCAGATCAGCGCCCAGTGCGGCAAACTCGGCCTGCGCACCAGCATCGCGCAGCGAAACCGGATGGCGAACTGGCAGCCCCAAATCCTGCGCCGCCGCCTGCACGGGGCTGGGCCGGTCCGCCTTGCCGCGCCCCGCCGGGCGGGGAGGCTGGCAATACACCGCGACGATTTCGTGCTGCAAAGCCAGTGCCTGAAGGATAGGAACCGAGAAATCGGGCGTTCCCATGAAAATGATTTTCATTTGACCCGCCGCAGTTTGTCAGACCTTGCGATCAACATTTTCCGCTTCAACGGTGACAGGTGATCGAAATACATCTTGCCCGCCAGATGGTCGATCTGGTGCTGCACCGACGTCGCCCACAGCAAGACAAACTCGCGGTCCTCTTGCACGCCTTGATCGTTTACAAACCGCACCGTCACCGCCCTTGGCCGCGAAATCACCGCCGACACGCCGGGCAGGTTGGGGCTGGCCTCTTCATGTTGATGCATCTGGCCGGACGCGTGCAGCACCACCGGGTTGGCCATGCAAACCGCCTGCCCCCGGCCTTCGGACGCATCCACCACCGCCAGCCGCAGCGGCACGCCGATCTGCACGGCGGCAAGGCCCACCCCCGGCATCGCCTCCATGGTGTCGATCATGTCGCGCCACACCGCGCGCACCTCATCGGTGATCGCCGCTACGTTACCCGCAGCCTTACGCAACATCGGATGCGGCCAGCGCAGACAGGCCAGACCCCTTTTGTCGGTTCCCGTCATTCGTCGCCCGACCGAGCGCGATCGCGTTTCAACTTCTGCATCTTGCGGGTGATCATCTGGCGCTTCAGCGGCCCCAGATGGTCGATGAACAGCTTGCCGTTCAGATGGTCGATTTCATGCTGCACGCAGGTTGCCCAAAGACCGTCGAATTCTTCCAGCTGTTCGGTCCCGTCGATGCCGGTCCAGCGCACCCGCACCCGGTCGGGGCGCTGGACATCGGCGTATTGCTCGGGGATCGACAAACAGCCTTCCTCATAGGTCGACAAGTCCTCGGACGACCATACCACCACCGGGTTGAACAGCGCCATCGGGCGAGGCGGCACATCGGCCTGCTTGACGCAATCCATCACGATCACCCGCCGCAACACGCCCACCTGCGGAGCAGCAAGCCCCACACCGGGCGCATCATACATGGTTTGCAGCATATCTTCGGCAAGTTTGCGCAAATCGGCGTTGATTTCGCCAACGGGCTCACAGACCTTCTTGAGACGCGGGTCGGGGTGGATCAGGATGGGACGTATCATGGTTGGGATTTACGGCGCAGGCGGAAACGGTGCAAGAGGGTGACGCGAATTCACCCATCTGGACCAAAGGACCGGTATCTGCGGCAGAATCAGAATATTTCTCCATGTACGACGCACAATTCAGGATGATTTCCCGTATCTATCCGGTTATCTAGAACTTCAATCCGATCCAGCAGCGCAGGACACTCATGAGCTTTGATACCCCGATCAACCGTTTCGGCACCCATTCCTATAAATGGGACATGATGCAGCAGTTTTATGGCCTGCCTGCAAGCGAAGGGCTGCCTATGTGGGTCGCCGATATGGACTTTCGCCCGCCGCAAGTGGTGCAAGGCGCGCTGCAAAAGATGCTCGACCACGGGATCTATGGCTATTTCGGGGATGACAGCGCGTATCTGGATGCGGTCCAGTGGTGGATGACCACGCGGCACGGCTGGACGCCCGAACGCGCCGGAATATTCACTACGCATGGGCTGGTGAACGGCACTGCGATGTGTGTCGATGCCTTCACCAAACCGGGCGATGCCATAGTGCTGATGACGCCCGTCTATCACGCCTTTGCCAGCGTGATCAAAGCGGCGGGGCGGCAGGTTCTGGAATGTCCGCTGACCGTGCAGGACGGCTGCCATGTGATCGATTTCGACGCTTGGGATGCGCTGATGACCGGGGCCGAGACGATGATGATCCTGTGCTCGCCGCACAACCCCGGTGGCCGGGTCTGGACCGAGGCCGAATTGCAGGGCGTGGCCGCCTTCAGCCAGCGCCACGATCTGATTCTGGTGTCGGACGAGATTCACCACGATCTGGTGATGCCGGGCAACACGCATCACGCAATGGCAAAGGTCGCGCCGCAAATCGCCGACCGGCTGGTGATGATGACGGCGACCACCAAGACCTTCAACATCGCTGGGTGCCATTCGGGCAATGTGATCATTGCGGACCCGGTGTTGCGGGCCAAGTTCGCCGACCGGATGAATGCGTTGGGCATTTCGCCAAATTCCTTCGGCATGCACATGGCAACGGCGGCCTATTCGCCCGCAGGGGCGCTGTGGGTTGATGATCTGTGCCGGTATCTGGATGGCAACCGGCAGGTGTTCGACGCTGGCATGAACGCCATTCCGGGTGTGCGGTCGATGCCGCTGCAGGCGACCTACCTTGGTTGGGTCGATTTCGGCGATACCGGCATGACCACCACCGAAGTCACCGACAGAGTGCAGCGGGTGGCAAAGATCGCCACCAATGCGGGCGCACCCTTTGGGTTGGGCGGTGAAAGCTGCCTGCGTTTCAACCTCGCCATGCCGCGCGCTCAGGTGACAGAGGCGGTGGCCCGTCTGCAATCGGCCTTCGCCGATCTGCAATAGGCCCGGGCAGGGGCCATTTCCCCCGCCAGTCCATCCAGCGCCGGTTGGGGTTTCGCCGGTGTCACGGCAAGCGGGGAGATATTGCTGGCAACCGCGAACCAGCCGATCTAAACCCTCCCCGAAGCTTTTTATCAGGTGCAAATGTGTCGCATGGTTCTGAAGATCCCATCCAAGATGCAGATCGCCACCGGACCACGCAAGAATGACGTTTCGCGCCACGGGTCCGTCCATGCTTGGCGTTAAACCGCTTTGGGTGCTGACAGGAGCGTCCGGTCGCGTCGGGCGCATGCTGATGCGGCATTGGCTGCGGCATCCGCCGTCCGGGGTGCGCATCGTGCCGCAGTATCGCTCGGCCTCCGGTCCGGGTCTGGTCTGGTCGCCGGTGGACGGGCCGGATGACCTTGTGCAGTGGGCGCGACAACAGGGCGGCGTTGCGGGTCTGATCATGCTCGCCGGGGTGACGCCGGGGCCGGGAAAGGCGCTTGACGGCAACGCGGCGCTGGCAAAGGCGGGGGTCAGCGCGGCGCGGGCAGCGGGGGTGCCGCGATTGCTCGTTGCATCATCATCGGCGGTGTATGGCGCGGGCAAAGGCCTGCCGATGGCAGAGACGGCACCAACGGTTCCCGTCAACGATTATGGCCGTGCCAAGCTGGTGGCCGAGGCGGTTTGCGCAAACGCGCCCGACCTTGATCTTTGCTGCCTGCGGATCGGCAATGTGGCGGGTGCGGACGCGCTGCTTGTGAACGTGCCGAAGGCGCGACCGGACTCTCCGCTGCGGCTGGATCGTTTTGCCGACGGGGGCGGGCCGGTGCGATCCTACATCGGGCCCGCAACGCTGGCCCGCGTGCTGGAATCGCTGGCCTTGCAGCAAGACAATCTGCCCCCGGTCCTGAACATCGGTGCGCCTCAGTCGGTGGCGATGCAGGATCTTCTGGACGCGGCACAAGCCCCCTATGCGATGCTGTCGGCCCCCGCCTCTGCGTTCCAGCACATCACACTGGATTGCACCAAGCTGGCCACGCTGCATGACTTTGCCCCCGAAGATTCGGACCCCGCCACCATGGTGGCGCAGTGGCAAACGCTGAAGGATCCGGAATGACTGCCTCAAAACGTGTGTTCGACCTTGTCGTGGCAATCTTGCTGTCAGTCCTGTTGCTGCCGTTGATCGTGCTGACCGCTCTGGCCATTCTGATGCTGGATGGCGGCCCGATATTCTATATTTCCGAACGGATGAAGACCGCAACCCAAGGGTTCCGCCTTGTGAAGTTCCGCACGATGAAGCCCACAGCGATCGACAGCGGTGTGTCGGGCGGTGACAAGGTGGTGCGCATTACCCGAACTGGCGCTTTCTTGCGGCGCACCCGTCTGGACGAGGTGCCGCAGCTTTGGAACGTGGTGAAGGGTGACATCAGCTTTGTCGGCCCACGCCCCCCCTTGCGCCAGTATGTCGAACGGTTTCCCGAGATCTATGGCCCGGTGCTTCGGTCGCGTCCGGGGATAACCGGCCTCGCTTCCGTTTACTTCCACGCCCATGAAGAGCATCTGCTGGCCCGCACCAGCAGCAACGCGGAAACCGATGCGGTTTATTCACGCGCCTGCATCCCGCGCAAGGCGCGTCTTGACCTGATTTATCAGACCCGCCGCACCCTGTGTCTGGACATCGTTATCATGGTGAAAACTGTCTTCCGCCGCCTGCGCTAGACCGGATTGACCGGAGTTTGCTGGCCGCTTCAGAAGACATTCTTGACCGTTCTGCGGGTGTTCCAGACCCTGCCGCACTTAACGATCCGCTCCAACCATGCCACCAAAACCATGCGCCGTCAGCTTATGAAGCACGGCACCGGGCACGGCGCGCAAGAAATCTCGCTCACCCAAAACCAGCGCCGCCCCTTCAGACGCACAGTCCGGTTGTTTCCCCACATCGCATGATCCCGCAGAATTCCCCGGATCGAACGCAAGACCGCCGCTATCCTGCCTGATTTTGGGATCAATACGGACCCATGACTGCCGTTTGCACGCCTTGGGGATGACAATGGACCGACTGACAGAAATGGAAGCTTTCGCCACGGTCGTGGACCAGGGCGGCTTCACCGACGCGGCCAGGAAGATGGGTATTTCGAAATCTGCCGTCTCAAAGCACGTCTCGGCGCTGGAAGCCCGCCTTGGTGCGCGGCTCTTGAACAGAACAACCCGCCGGGTCAGCCCGACGGAAATCGGGCTCGCCTATTACGACCGCGCTCGCCGGGTGCTGAACGATGCGGGCGAGGCGGATGCGCTGGTGACCTCGATGCAATCGGCCCCGTCGGGGTTGTTGCGGATCAGCGTCGCCACCGATTTCGGGGTCAACCTGCTGTCACCGATTTTGGGGGATTTCCTGCTGGAATACCCCGATATCACGGTCAACATGGTTCTGAACAACCGCTTTGTCGAGTTGATCAGCGAAGGTTTCGACATGGCGATTCGGGTAGGCGAGATGGAAGACTCCAGCCTTCGCGCCCGCAAGCTGACCGAAACGGCAAAGCGAATGATCGGCTCGCCCAGCTATTTCCAACGCTACGGCCATCCGTTGAAGGTCGATGACCTGAACGAACACAAACTTTTGCACTATTCCAATCAGGCCAACGGCAACGTGTGGAAGATTACCGCACCGTCGGGCGAAAAGCGGCAGGTGCGCACGGCGGGCTGGCTGACGGTGAACGACGGGCAATCCCTGCTGAACGCCGCGATTTCGGGTCTGGGCATCGCCTATCTGCCATCGTTTCTGTATGCCGACGCGATGAAACAGGGCTTGGTTGAAGAGGCCATTCCGGGTCTGCCGATCGAAGTGCAGGGCATCTATGCCGTCTACCCGCCGGGCAGGTTCACCCAGCCCAAGGTCCGGGCTTTCATCGACTTTCTGGCGCGGCGTTACGTCGACAAGGGTCCGGACATGTGGTGACGGTGCCAGCAGGGGTGCGTGAAATCACACCCCCTACCCCCGGTTCGGGCGTCAGGTGTAGGGCGGGGTTCACCTCGCCCTAAACCTGATCTTGATGTTCGCCCAAGGTCGGCGCAGGACGGTCCAGCGCCAGTTCCGCATCCGAAAAGGTGAACGGCGACCGCACGCCGGGCATCCCGCCCGGTGCGATCTGCATACCGCGAAACTGCACCTGGGGATCGGCAAAGACCTCTGCCAGATCGTTGATCGGTCCGGCAGGCACCCCGGCCGCCTCGCAAGCGGCCAGCAAAGCGGCTTTGGTCCATGTGATTGTTGCCGCCATCAACGCCCCGGTCAGGGGCACACGGTTGGCGATGCGGTCGGCGTTGGTCGCGTAATCGGCGGCACCGCCCAGCGCATCAAGACCCAGAACCGCACATAACTTGCGAAACTGCCCGTCATTCCCGACAGCCAGAATGATCCACCCATCGCTGCAATCGAACACCGCATAGGGGGCCAGATTGGGATGCGCGTTGCCCATCTGTTGCGGGGCTTTGCCTGTCGCCAGATAGTTCATCGCCTGATTGGCCATGATCCCCGTCGCCACATCCATCAGGGCCATGTCGATGTGCTGCCCCCGCCCGGTGCGCCCGCGCTGCACCAGAGCCGCAAGAACAGCCGTCGCCGCATAGATCCCGGTGAACACATCCGTCACCGCGACACCAACCTTTTGCGGCTGGCCACCAATTGCCCCGGTCACGCTCATCAGCCCTGCCATGCCCTGGATGATGAAATCATACCCCGCGCGGTGGGCATAGGGGCCGGTCTGCCCGAACCCGGTGATCGAACAATAGATCAGCTTTGGATTGACCGCTTGCAACGAAGGCCAGTCCAGCCCGTATTTTGCCAGACCGCCGACCTTGAAATTCTCGATCACCACATCGGCGTCTGCTACCAGACGGCGCACCAGCGCCTGACCCTCGGGAGATGTGAAATCTGCCACCACGGATTGTTTTCCCCGATTGGTGGCGTGGAAATAAGCAGCCGACGTTTCGCCATCCCGTTCCAGAAACGGCGGGCCCCAGCGGCGGGTATCGTCGCCTTCGGGCGCTTCGACCTTGATCACATCGGCGCCCAGGTCGGCCAGCGTCTGCCCGGCCCACGGCCCCGCCAGAATCCGGGCCAACTCGACAACCCGGATGCCGTCCAGCGGGGCGGTCATGCCCTACTTCGCCAGTTCGGCGTCAAGTATCACCTTCAGATCGGCATAAGACATGTTCGAATGTTTGGTGCCGTTGATCAGCAGGGTCGGCGTGCCTTCGATCCCGTCCGCCTTGAAGTTGGTCTCGAAATGGGCGACCATTGCTTCGGCGGTTGCCCCGTCTTTCATGCATTCGTCCAGCGTCGCGCCGTCCATTCCTGCCGTGCGCCCGATCTTTTTCAGGTTTTCAACCACCACGGTCGGATCGTCGGACGCGGCCCAGTCGCGCTGCGTGGAATACAGGATGTCGGTGATCCCGAAATAACGTGGCGCCCCACCGCAACGCGCCATCATCGCCGCCCACAACCCATAGCGGTCGAAGTACACCTCGCGGTATTCGAACCGGACCTTGCCGGTGTCGATGTAGTCGGTTTTCAGCGACTTGAAGACATTGGTGTGGAAATCGGCGCAATGCGGACAGGTGAACGAGGCATACTCGACAAGCTTGACCTTGGCATCCTCTGGTCCCAGCGCGAAATCCTTGATCTCGATGGCCTCGGCAGGTGCGGCTTCCTGAGCGCCGGCCATCCATGGGGCAGCAGCCCCAACCATCGCCATGCCTGCCGCCATTAGCCCAAATCTGCGTGTGATGATCATTGTTGTCAGCCTTCCGTTGTCTTGCGACGGTTTAAGATGTTTTGGGCCAGCGATTCAAGCGCTGCACGCAATCCTTCGTCCCGAACCGGGGCTGCAACTGCCACCGCTTCGGGAGAAATCGAAAATTCGACCGGGGCCGGTTTCGGGGTCGCCATGAATTGCGCCTGCCCTTCGGCGAACCCGGATGCCGCCGTCTGGGTCAGGATGATCCGTGAAATCGCGGCATAACCGTAAGCCGCGTTCACCCGGTCCTTCAATCGCGGCAAATCCATCTGCACCATCGGCGCATGGGCCGACGCGACCAACAGCGTCAACGACGCCCCGAACCCTTCACGCCCGTAACCGCACTTGACCGGGCGGGTCACCCGCGCAATCGCTTCGCCGGCAATTTCGGGCCATGCGGTCAACAGCCGAGCTACCGGAAATCCCCGCGCCTCGCCCACCGCGCGGACCGGTTCCTTGACCAGCCCGGCGGCAGGTTCGAACCCGCGCATCCGCCGTGTCGGGCTGGGTCCGGCGGATCGGGTGGGGGTTGACGGAGAACGGGCCATCTGGTCCTGCGCTTGAGTTTCGCTATCTTACCCGCAGCATGCATGATGCTGCCATAGCTTTGCAGGGACGAAGGACATAAACATTGCGTGACGACAAGGTGAACGGGCAACCGGACGTGCCAGAAAGCGGGCAAATCAGCGCGGCCCTGCTGGGCTGGTATGACGCCCATGCCCGCGTGATGCCCTGGCGCACGTCCCCCGCCGACCGTGCCGCAGGCATCCGCCCCGACCCCTACCGCGTCTGGCTGTCCGAGGTGATGCTGCAACAAACCACCGTTGCCGCCGTCCGGGCCTATTTCCTGCGGTTCATCGAACGCTGGCCGACTGTCAGCGCCCTCGCCGCCGCCGAAGATGCCGAGGTGATGGCCGAATGGGCAGGACTTGGCTATTATGCCCGTGCGCGCAATCTGCTGGCCTGTGCCCGCGCCGTAGCTTCGCAACAGGGCGGGCAGTTCCCTCAAACGCTTGACGGTTTGCGCAAACTGCCCGGCATCGGTCCCTACACGGCAGCGGCGATGGCAGCAATTGCCTTCGATCTGCCCGCCACGGTCGTCGATGGCAACGTCGAACGCGTCATGGCCCGTCTGCACAACCACGACACCCCGCTGCCCGCCGCAAAATCTGCCCTGACCGTCCTCGCCGAAACCCACACGCCCCAGGACCGCCCCGGCGACTATGCCCAGGCGGTGATGGACCTTGGCGCCACGATCTGCACACCGCGCAACCCCGCCTGCGGCATCTGCCCGCTTTACGCCCCCTGCGCCGCCCGCGCCGCTGGAACCGCCCCCAACCTGCCGCGCAAGACCGCCAAACCGCCGAAACCCACCCGCCACGGCACTGTCTGGGCAGCCTTTCGCGCCGATGGCCAGGTCCTGTTGGAACTGCGCCCTGCCAAGGGCCTGCTGGGCGGCATGTTCGGCCTGCCCGGCGACGGATGGGACGGCGCAGGCGGTCCTCCCCCTCTTGTCGCCAACTGGTCCGATGCAGGCGAGGTGCGCCACACCTTCACCCATTTCCACCTGATCCTGACCGTGCATACCGCCCTGACCAACGCCGCGCCCGATCGCGGTCAATTCCAATCCACCCTCGCGACCGACTTGCCCACCCTGATGCGCAGGGCCCACGATCTTGCCGCAGCGTCACTGGCGACAGCCGCCATTCCGCCACATTGAGAACGCGGTCGAATAGGATAGACTGCACGCATGACCGACCTTCCCAACACCAACACCTCCCGCTTGTCCGATGCACTGCCATTCTGGCTGTCGCTCGGCACCATTCCGATAGCCTTTCTGGCGCTTGGCTTTGGCGGGTGGACCATCCTGCTGCTGCCGCTTTACGCATGGGCGTTGTTCACAGTTTTGGACGCACTGATCGGGCTTGATCTTGAAAACGCCGACCCCGCCACCCCCGACGACAGCCTGTATTGGCATCGCCTGATCACGCTCGTCTGGTTCCCGATCCAGTTCGTGCTGCTGTTCGGGATGATCTGGTTCGCAACCCGGGCGAATTACCTCGGCCCGGTCGAAAAGATCGGCCTGTTCTTCGGGATGGGCGTGATCTCAGGCACCATCGGCATCAATTACAGCCACGAGCTGATGCACCAGAAATCGAAACTGGAACGCTGGCTGGGCGACCTGTTGCTCGCAAGCGTGCTTTACAGCCATTTCCGCAGCGAACATCTGCGCGTGCACCACCTTTACGTCGGCACCCCGCGCGACCCGGTGACGGCGCGGTATAACGAAGGCTTCCACCGATTCTTCCCCCGCGTTTTGCGTGAAGTCCATCAGTCGGCCTTCGCTGCCGAAGCGTCGATGCTGGCGAGCAAGAACCTGCCGTGGAGGCATCGGTCAAACCCATACTGGCGCTATGCGGCCCTGCAATCGGGCATGCTGGCGCTGGCGCTGGCCTTGGGCGGCTGGCAGGGTCTGGCATTGTTTTTGTTGCAGGCCTTCGTCGCGATCTGGCAGCTGGAGCTGGTGAACTACATCGAACATTATGGCCTGACGCGGCGGCACTTGGGCAATGGCAAGTATGAACACACCCTGCCGCGTCATTCATGGAACGCGTCGCAAAAGGCATCGAACTGGCTGCTGATCAATCTGCAGCGCCACTCGGACCACCACTACAAACCCGACCGCCGCTTTCCCCTGCTGCAAACCTACGACGCCGATCAGGCCCCGCAACTGCCCTACGGCTATTCGGTGATGACGATGGCCGCGATGGTCCCGCCGCTGTGGAAACGCATGATGAACCCCCGGGTCAAGGCATGGCGGCGGCAACATTACCCCGACATCACCGACTGGCACCCCTACAACAAGGCGCTGAATCCAATCCCGTGACCCAAAACTCCCTGTTTGCCGAAAAAACCCCGCCCTGATGCGCAGGGCGGGGCAGTCGGTGCCGCAGGCAGACCACGGCACTGGCGTCTGATAATCTGGCGTCTGGTTATGTGGGGTAGGGTGTGTGCTTGCACGCACCGTGCGGGACGTCAGTTCGGGCGGCCAGCCTGATCGGCCTCCATCTCGGCCCGGATCTGCTGGCGCAGAATATCGATCGGGATCATCTTGCCGTCCCGCTTGAAATGCCAATAAGTCCAGCCGTTACAGCTTGGCGCGCTTTCCAGATGCGCACCGACCTGATGGATCGACCCCTTGATATCGCCGCCGATCAACGTGCCGTCAGCACGCACCTTGGCGATGCCGCCTCGTGGCGAAAACAGCTCTTCGCCCGGCCGCAACATCCCGCGTTCCACCACCTGCCCGAACGGCACACGCGGTTCCGCCCGCTTCGATCCGGTAATCTCCAGCGCGCTTGCATCGAACCGCCGCACCCGCGCCATCCGCTCTTCGGCCACCATCCGGTATGACGCCTCGCGTTCGATCCCGATGAAATCACGGCCCAGCATCTTGGCCACAGCCCCGGTCGTGCCAGTGCCAAAGAACGGGTCCAGCACCACATCCCCCGGATGCGTCGTCGCCACCAGCACCCGGTGCAGCAGGCTTTGAGGCTTTTGTGTCGGATGCGCCTTGTCGCCGTGCGCGTCCTTGATTCGCTCGTGCCCGGTGCAGATCGGCAGCACCCAGTCCGACCGCATCTGCACCCCGTCGTTCAGCGCCTTGAGCGCGTCATAGTTGAAGGTGTATTTGGCATCCTCGTCCCGGCTGGCCCAGATCAGCGTCTCGTGCGCGTTGGTCAGCCGCTTGCCCCGGAAATTTGGCATCGGGTTCGATTTGCGCCACACCACATCGTTCAGCAACCAGAACCCCTGATCCTGCAGCGCCGCGCCCAGCCGAAAGATGTTGTGATAGCTGCCGATCACCCAGATCGCGCCGTTCGGTTTCAACAACCGCTTGGCCGCCGCCAGCCAATCGCGGGTAAACTTGTCATATGCAGCAAAGCTTGCGAACTGATCCCAATGGTCGTCCACGGCATCCACCAGACTGTTGTCCGGCCGGTGCAGGTCGCCCTTCAACTGCAGGTTGTAGGGTGGATCGGCGAATATCAGATCGACCGATGCCGCAGGCAGGCCGTTCATCACTTCGATGCAATCCCCGCCCAGAATCACGTTGCGCGGCAGGCTCGCGCCCGTCATTGCGCCGCCATCGTTTTTTGCTTTCACAGCCATTTGTCGCCTCTGCCCCATGGGTGTTTGCCACCCTTATGTTGATCGCAGGATGCGCGCCGGGCGATTCGCCGTCAAATTCTTTTTGAATCAACGCGTTAACTAAATATCTTGATACAAGATGTTGTGGACGGGGCGGAACGAACGCCTATGCCAAGGGGTCACCCCAAAATCTAGCAAGGCCTGCAAATGCTGCTTTGTCGGATAGCCCATGTTGGCGTGCCAGCCGTAGCGGGGATATTGTTGCGCCAAATCCACCATGATGCGATCCCGCGCTACCTTGGCCACAATCGACGCCGCTGCGATCGACAGGCAAACCGCATCGCCCTTGACCACCGCACGCGCGCCGCAGGGCAAACCCTCGGGCACCCGGTTGCCATCGATCAGCGCGAAATCGGCGTGCGGCAGCCCCGCAATCGCCCGCCGCATCGCCAGCATCGACGCCTGCAGGATGTTCAGTCTGTCGATCTCCTCGACCGTCGCATGGGCGATGCAAACCTCTGCCACAGCATGGATGTCGGCGGCAATCCGGGTGCGCCGTCGGTCCGACAAAACCTTGCTGTCTGCCAGCCCCGCCGGAATGCGCGCGGGGTCCAGCCGCACCGCTGCCGCCGTGACCGGCCCCGCCAAAGGCCCGCGCCCCACCTCATCAACCCCCACGACCCAAAGCGCGCCTTGCAACAGCGCCTCGGCTTCACGACTGAAATCCGGGGGAATACGAGCCATGACACGGTGTAGCGCCCATCGACCCACAACAACAGAGGGCGCGGCAAAGAGAAGGCGGGCGCCTATCGGGCCACCCGCCTTCAGGGTTGAATGTCGCTTCGCGGTTGGCGGCATCCGGTCCTGATCTGGTGGCCTCTATTGGGCAGGGTCAGTATGGAAGTCTTAGTCGGGCGGGCTCAGTCGGGCGGGCTCAGTCGGGCGGGCTCAGTCGGGTCGCTCGTGACGGTTGCGATCCGTGCTCTGAAGCCGATAGCCGGCATCCCGCAAACATTCCGCCCCATAGACCCGGTCCCTGCGGCCCCTGACTTTAATCTCGCGGGCGCAGCGATGGGGCAGACGGTCGATGCCATAGTGGTTCAAACAGTTTTCAGGATAGACCACGATCTCGCGGCGGTCGCGCCCTTCCACCTCGATTGCACATTTGGCGGGGATCAATTCGCCGCGCGGCGGATAGTAATGTGGCGGATAGGTTGGGCGATGGCCGTCGTAATGCTCGACCTTCTTGCTGTCCTTCTTGTTATTCGCCTCGCTGATGATCACCCCCAGCAAGGCAAGTGCCGCCAGCGCTGCGATAAGATCGTCCTTGTCACTCGCCCGAACCGGCATGGCCGACGCCATCACCACCGACAGGGCCAACGCACCGGCAGTCAACCCCGCCAACCTGCGCCGCAGCGGAGTGACAGCCTTCGTCGAGCGGCCCATCTGGCCATGCAGGGTTTCGGCAAGCGTTTCGGACATCATCGAGTTGCGGGTCATGGGCGGCCTCCTGTGCGTCACTGATTTCGGGTTCCGGCTGCCGTGTGCGGTCGGTCCGCTGGGCAACGTTGATGCCGAAACTTTCGTTCCGTCCGCCTTGGCCAAGCAATATCGACCGCATGTTATCGCATAGCATCCTGCCAAACCCCCTCGGTTATTGAATATCCTGAGCGTCCCGCGCTAGATGGGGACGTTATCGAAGGAGTGTGCAGATGATGCGCCTGTTGATGAGCCTCGCCGTGGTGCTGACCACGGGACTGGCTACGGGACTGGTCCTTGCCAGTCCGGCTGCGGCTGACTGCTATGCCGACTACAAGGCCAAACAAGACAGACCCTTGCGCCTGCATTACGGTGTGGCGCAAGTGCTGGACGGCAATTGTTCGCTCCAGGGTGCAGCGGATGAAATCGGCCCCCGTGTCGCGCGGGATGGCTGGACATTGCTCAACGTGCTCGCCACGTTCGGCCCCGAGGGATTGGACGAAAGGAAAGCAAGTGCCGGGGCGTATTTCCTCCGCTACTGACAACCTGCGGGCGGGCAACCGCGTGGTGGCGGGCGGGATTGCGGCCATCGTTCTGGTCCTGCTGGGCGCTGCGGTGTTTTTGTTCCTGAACCTGCCGGATGCCAACGCCTTCAATGCCCGCGTGGAACGGCTGTTCGTCGAAAACGACGACCTGCGCACCGGGGCGGAAATCAAACTGTTGGAAATTCTGGCACAATCCGGCACCAGTTTTTCCGAAGTCTTGCTCAGCTACCGGTCGGTGATCTTTGTGCTGCTGGTTTTCTCGACGGCGCTTTTGCTGGCGGCGCTGGTGTTTCTGGTCACGATCATCGCGCTGAACCGCCGGATGTCGGCGATCCAGCGGTCAGGGATTCAGGTGTCCAGCCTGACGATCAGCCGCGAGGCCCGCGCGGTCTATATCAACGACATGGAATTCGCACTGACAGAGGCCGCGCTGGAAACCCTGTCGGTGCTGGCCGAGGCGCGGATGGATGACGACGTGATGACCGGTGCGCAGATCGAAGGCGTGATTTCGGGCCGCGATCCTGCCGATTGCGACGAGGCGGCAGGGGCCACCCGGATCAAGCGGCTGCGCGATGCATTGGGCAATCAGCTAGTCAGCGAATTGCTGGTCAAGACCGTGGCGCGGCGCGGCTATATGCTGGCGGTGGGCAAGGACACGATCCGGATGATCTGAGCCCGCCAAGGGTGCGCGCAAAGCACACACCCTTTTTGCAGCAGTCACTCGGTCCCGAGGCTCAACAGCATCACCTCGACCCGCCGGTTCGCCACACGCCCCTCCTCGGTATCGTTCGGCGCGCGCGGCGACAGATACCCCACGCCCTCGGCGTCGATCTGCCGGGCGGGGATGTCGAATTCGGTCAGCAGCCGCTGACGCACGCTGCGCGCCCGTTCGCGTGACAGCGCGATGTTGGCTCCCAACTCGCCGGTCGTATCGGTATGGCCGACCAGAACCACCTGCACGCCGGGGTTGTCCTTTAGAAACGCGGCCAATTCGTTCAGCGATACAAACGCGTCTTGCAACAGCACTGCAGACCCGGAATCGAACACCAGATCAGTCAAAACCTGTGCCCCACCGTTGGTCAGTCGGTCCGCCAGGGTTCCTTGTTCGGCTTCGGGCAGGGCTGTCACGACAGCCGCACCCGATCCAGACGCCGACAGCACGTCGAGACCCGCCCTGCGAGCGATGTCAGGCTTTGTTGGCGCTGCCAGCATATCCGGCGCCGTGGGTGCAGCCCAACCAACCTGCGTGATCTGCACAAACCCCTGATCAACCCCCCGGCTGACGATCAGGCTGACGAGTTCCGGCCCGGCATCGGAGGAGCGCTGGTCGATTCGCTCGGCCGCGAGATAGTGAAAGTCACCCAGATCGACATGCATATCCGGTTCCGGCAGCACATCGGTGCCATAGCGGAAATCGAACCCGCCGCACCGCACCGCCTCGCATTCAAAGATCACCACGAACCCGGCCCCTGTCACCTGATCGCGCAACGGTTGCAGAAGTTCCAGCGTGGACCGGCCTTGCGCCGCAAAGCGCCACGCCCGTTGATCAAGACTGCCTTCGATCAGCCGGGTATCAATCACCCCTTCGGCAAAAGGCCCCACCGGCATGCGGTACGATGTCATCCGTTCGACCCGCACCGCAGTTTCTGTAGCGTCGCCGGGAAGTTCCAGCGTCAGCCCTGCCGCAGGTCCACACAGGGCCAGCAGACCGACGGCAAAGCGCACTGGAAAACGGTCGGTCACGGCTCGGCCTTTTTGCGGGCTCACTTCTGTCGATAGTGATATTGTCCCACACCCTGCATCCTGAGGGAAGCATAGAGCGCGCGTGCCGGGGCATTGGCGACCGTGACCGCCAACGACAGTGTATCTGCCCCTTGGTCCAGCGCCCAATGTGCCGCCGCCTGCAAGATATGGTGTGCGGAACCCTGCCTGCGGAAACCGGGACTGACCTCCAGCGCATGCAGCATGGCGATGCTCCCCGACAGTGCTACAAAGGCCACCCCGCAGGGACGGTCGGCCAACCGGCAAAGGATTGCGGCCTTCGGACCTGCCACACGGTCCATCACGGCCAGCCGCGCGGGGCCAACGCCGCCTTCCGCCCACAGATCGCGGCTGATGGCCAAGGGTGGCCAGTGCGGGAACGTGGTCATGACCGGCGGTGGTGCGAGGCTTGCCGCCGCACAGGCATAAGCCACCACCGGATCAACGATCCGGTAGCCCCGGGCCGCCAAAGCCGCATCCAGCTCCGTCTCGCCGTCGCGGATCGCGAACAGCGCCGGTTGCCCCTGCGCGGCCATGGCGGCTTCGGCCAATGGCAGATCGTCGTGGCTCCACGCCCCGTCCGCAGTTGTCGCCGACACCCGTTTGCCACCCCCAGCCCCATTGCGCACCGTCCACGGTCCCAACCGCACCGCGTGCGCCGGGGGCCATGTTGCCTCCATCACCTCTGCCAGACGTGCGGGCGTCATCCGAACAGCGCCATCAGCCGCACCATCGCCGCATTCAGCCGCAAGGCATCCGGCCCCCGGATCACCAGATTGGTGCCGAACACCCCCGCCTGATTGAACGGATAGGACCCCATCGACAGATCGGGATACTCGGCCGCAAGAGCCGCGAAATCGGTGGCGACGTCACCTTCGCCCCGGTTGACCCGCAGCGATTGGCTCAGCAGCGGCGCACCCCCTGTCAACAACGGCAGCACGCCCGCCAGCATCGCCTCGAAAATCTTTGGCACCCCGGCCATCACATGCACATTGCCCAGGGTGAACCCCGGCGCCACCGACACCGGATTGTCGATCAGAACCGCCCCGTCCGGGATCCGCGCCATCCGCTGCCGCGCCTCGTTGAACGGCAAGCCCGACCGGTCATAATGCGCCGTCAGCAACGCCATCGCATCGGCGCGGCAGGTGATCGGAACGCCAAAGGCCTGCGCAATCGCGTCCGCCGTGATGTCGTCATGCGTCGGGCCGATCCCACCAGAGGTGAACACATGGTCATACGCCGCCCGCAGCGCATTGACCGCGCCCACGATGGCCGCAGGAATGTCTGCCACCACCCGCGCCTCTGCCAGTGTGATGCCATGCACGGTCAGCGCCCCTGCCAGATGGTGCAGATTGCTGTCGCGCGTCCGCCCCGACAGGATTTCATCGCCGATCACCAGCATTGCCGCAGTAGGGTTTGCAGTCGGGTCCGCCGCAGAGTTTTGGCCGGAGTTCGGGCCTAGGTTCGGGCCGGGGTTCGTCATCTTGCATCCTCTCGCGTTGTCACCGTTGCGTATATGCCCGTCCGCTGCCTCTGGCAAAGGGCGCGCACATCTTCTATCTTTGCACCGAAAAACGGAGACGGCCTTTGGAACAGATACGCGGACGCGTCACTCGGGATGGGATCCGCATCTATGAAGATGCGGATTTCGCAGGCATGCGCACAGCAGGCCGGGTTGCGGCGGAAATCCTTGATGCCGTGGGACCGCTGGTGAAACCGGGTGCGACCACCGCTCAGATCGAAGACTTCATCTGCGCCTGGATCGAACGCGCTGGCGCCGTGTCGGCCACAATCGGCTACAAGGGTTATGCGCACGCCTCGTGCATTTCGGTCAACCATGTGGTCTGCCACGGCATCCCCGGCGCGCCAATCCCCAAAAGCGGGACAGAGACGATTTCGAAGGATCTCGAAAAGCGCCGCGCCGACGACCGGCTGTTCGACGGCGACATCCTGAACATCGACGTGACGGTGATTGTCGATGGCTGGTTCGGCGACACCAGCCGAATGTATGTCGCCGGCCACCCTGACGCCAAGGCGCAACAGCTGATCGAGGTCACCCATGACGCGCTGATGGCAGGGATCGCAGCGGTGAAACCGGGCAACACCTTTGGCGATATCGGTCACGCGATCCAGGCATTGGCCGAAGCGAAAGGCATGTCCATCGTGCGCGACTTCTGCGGGCATGGGCTGGGCCGGGTGTTTCACGCCGCGCCCAACGTGCTGCACTATGGTCGCGCGGGATCGGGGGCGGTGTTGGAAGAGGGCATGTTCTTTACGATCGAGCCGATGGTCAACATTGGCCGCCCCGAGACGATGATCCTGAAAGACGACTGGACCGCCGTGACCCGCGACAGAAAACTTTCTGCGCAATACGAACACTCGGTCGGGGTCACGGCCACGGGGTGCGAGTTGTTCACGGCCTCGCCAGCGGGCGCGTTTTTCAGGCCAGTCGCAGGCTGACTGGCCTGAAAAGATTGGCCGGAAAAGACAGATCGGCGGGTGTAGTTCACCTGCCCGCCCGCAAGGCAGGCGTTCTGCACGGAAAACCTGTGGCAAAGGTTTCAATATCCCGCGCCACCCTCGGATATTTGGGAATAAATGCAGATCACAGCGCCTCGGGGCGAAACCCGTCCGGAATGGCATCGCAGCCGTCCAACACCAGATCGACCATAACCTCGGCGACCTTCGGGGCCATCCCGAACCCGATCTTGAAACCGCCATTCGCGATGTAGTGCCCCGATCGCCCCGGCCACACCCCCAGCACCGGCGCGCGTGACGCAGCGCGGGGGCGCAAACCGGCCCAGCGGTCCAGGACGGGCGCCGCCGCAAGCTCCGGCACCGCTGCCCGCGCGCGATCCAGCAGCGCGTCAAGCTGGACATCGGTTGCGTCCGCGACCTCCCACCGGTTTTCCGAAGTCGACCCAACTGCAACCGTCCCGTCGCCATGCGGCACGATATGCAACCAGTCGACAAACAATTGCGGCGCAGCGCCCGCGTCATGCGCCAGCAGCAGCGCCTGCCCCTTGACGCCCGCACCCACAACCCGCCCCAGCCCGGCAGACAGATCCGCCAGCCCCGACACGCCCGTCGCCCAGATCACCGGACCCTCATCTACGCCTTCCCCCACAACCACCTCGCGCCCAACCGCCCGAATCGCCGCGACCAGCGCCACCAGCGCGTCCCGAGGATTGATCCGCGCCGTCAGCGTATCTTCGATCAGCCAGCCGGTCGGGCTGACCGGCTCCCACGCATTGCCCGTCGCGGCAATCACCCGCCACTCTGCGCGCCCCTGCCACAGCACGGCCGCCTCGACTGCCCGCGCCCGGGCCTGTTCCACCGCGCGTGCATCCGCCAAGGGCTGCAACCGTCCGGTCCGCGCATAGCCCAAAGTCAACCCTGACGCCGCCTCGACCCCGGCCCACCAGCCCTGCGCCATCAACAGACTGTCCAACTGGAAAGCCTTCTTCGGGTTCCACTGTTCAGGCACATGGGGGGCCAGCGCGCCAACCATACCACCCGATGACCCGGCCCCCACACGGACCGTCTCGATCACCCGAACCCTTGCCCCGCGCCGCGCCGCTTCCCAGGCAATCGACAGCCCAAATATGCCCGCGCCGCGCACTGTCAGATCGACCCTTGTCATTGCCGCCGCCCTTGCTCATGGTCCGCCCGACCTCAGGGGGCCGATCACAGGATTACGGCAAATGACGGGCGGCGAACAGGGTGGGGTCAGTTGGCGCGACGGGACCATTCCTGTCTCGACGCAGTTCGACGATCCCTACTTCAGTCTCGCCGATGGCCTTGCCGAATCGCGCCACGTCTTTCTTGCCGGAAACGACCTGCCCGCCCGCTTTGCGCCGGGCTTTCACATCGCCGAACTGGGCTTCGGCACCGGGCTGAACCTGATGGCAGCCTTGTTGGAGTGGCGCGCCTCGGGCACCCCCGGCCCGCTGCATTTCACCAGTTTCGAAGCTTACTCACTGGACGCCCCCACGATGGCCCGCGCGCTGGACGCCTTCCCTCAGGCCCGCGCCGCAGCCGACCCGATACTCGCACAATGGGCGAACGGCCCGCGGATCCGCTTGCCCGACCTGCATGCCGACATCATCATCGGCGACGCCCGAGCCACCCTGCCCACCTGGCAAGGGAATGCAAACGCATGGTTTCTTGATGGATTTTCTCCGGCCAAGAACCCCGAACTCTGGTCCGCCGCCCTGATGGCCGAAGTCGCCGCGCACACCGCCCCTGACGGCACCTTCGCCACATACACCGCCGCAGGCCACGTCCGCCGCGCCCTGTCTGACGCAGGCTTCACGGTCGAACGCCGCCCCGGCCATGCCCGCAAACGCCACATGACCGCAGGCGCAAAACCATGAGCCGCAACCCCACTCGGGGCATCTGGCTGATGATCGCCGCCGTCGCGACCTTCGCGCTGCAAGACGGCTTCTCGCGCTACCTTGCAGGCGAATACAACACCGTGATGATCCGCTATTGGGTGTTCGCGGCCGTCGTCATCTTCCTCGCCTTGCGCCGCGCCGAAGGCTTCCGCACCGCCATCGCCTCGCGCCGCCTCGGGGCGCATGTGCTGCGTGGCACCCTGCTGGTCACCGAAGTATGCCTGATCGTCTGGGGCTACACCCTGATCGGCCTGATCGAAAGTCACGCGGTGTTTGCCATCTGCCCGCTGCTGATCGCCGCTCTGTCCGGGCCCATGCTGGGCGAGAAGGTCAGCGTGATGCGCTGGCTCGCCATCGGCGCGGGAATGGCGGGCGTCATCATCATCCTGCGGCCGGGCGCTGGCGTCTTCACCCCCGCCGCGTTGCTGCCGTTGGCAAGTGCTTTGATGTTCGCGCTTTATTCTGTGCTCACCCGCCTGACGACCCGCGACGAGCCGACGTTCCCGGCTTTCTTCTGGCCGGGCGTGATCGGCGCTGCGCTGATGACGGGGGTCGGCCTGCCCAACTGGCAACCGATCGCCCTGCAAGACGTAGCCCCCCTTGCAATCTACGCAGGCCTGGCGGTGTTGTCGCACTGGCTCTTGCTGAAATGCTATCAGGCGACAGAGGCCGCGCGCGTGCAGCCCTATGCCTATTTGCAGATCGTCTTCGTCTCTGGCATCGGGCTGACCGTCTATGACGAAACGCTCGCCCCCGCAGTCGCCCTCGGCACCGCAATCATCGTCGCCGCTGGCCTGTTCGCCCTCTGGCAGGAAAGGTCTCCCGCTTGATCCCCTCGGCAACGACCCAGAACACCGGACTCGGCATCTGGCTGATGATTGCCACGTCCGCCGTGTTCGCCCTGCAAGACGGCATCTCGCGCCACCTTGCCGCCGAATACAACGTGACCATGGTGGTGATGATCCGGTTCTGGTTCTTCGCGCTGTTCGTGATGGCCCTTGCCGCCCGCGCGCCCGGCGGCCTGCGCGCCGCGACGCGCTCGGCCACACCGCTGATCCAGGCTTTGCGCGGGGTCCTCCTCGCCACCGAGGTTTGCGTTATGGTGGTGGCCTTCGTCAAACTCGGCCTGATCGCCAGCCACGCCGTGTTTACCTGCTACCCGCTGCTGATCGCCGCCCTCTCCGGCCCGATCTTGGGCGAGTCCGTCGGCTGGAGGCGCTGGACGGCCATCGCGGTGGGTTTCGCAGGCGTGCTGATCGTCCTGCAACCGGGCTTCGCGGTGTTCTCGCCTTGGGCACTCGTGGCGTTGACGGCGGCGCTGCTGTTTGCGCTCTACGGCCTCTTGACGCGCTACGTCGCCCGCCACGACGCGCCATCGGTCAGCTTCTTCTGGACGGGCACCGTCGGCGCACTCGCCCTGACGCCTTTCGGCCTAGCCCATTGGGAGGCGATGAGTCTGCAAGACTGGGGCTGGATGGCCGCACTCTGTTGCACCGCCTGCCTCGGCCACTGGATGCTGATCCGCGCCTATGCGGTGGCCGAAGCGTCGGTGATCCAACCCTTCGCCTACCTGCAACTGGTGTTCGTGGCAGCTCTCGGCATCACGCTTTTCAACGAAAGCATCGCCCTCAATGTCATCGTCGGCGCAAGCATTGTGGTCGGTGCCGGGATTTTTACCCTGTGGCGACAAACGGTAAAGGCGCGAAAATCCCCCTGATCTGCTTCATCTGTTTCCAAATATCCCGGGGGTGTGGGGGCTGGCCCCCACTCTATCCCCGCAACTCCGCCGAAACGCGCACCGGCCCGACCGCACCGCTCAAACGCGCGCGATAGATCACCACGCCCTCGACCACCCGCATCACATAGGTCCGCGTTTCGGAAAACGGGATCATCTCGACCCAGTCCACCACATCGACCTCGGGTTTTCGCGGGTCGCCGAAATCCTCGATCCACGCCGCAGGCCGCCCCGGCCCCGCGTTGTAACCACTGGCGATCAGCGCGACCGACGGCCCAAACTTATCCAGCATCTCGCGCAGATACTGCGCGCCCAGCGTGACGTTATAGGCCGGGTCGCTGGTCAACCGCCCCACGCCATACTCCAGCCCCAGCTTTTTCGACACGATCTCGGCGGTGGCGGGCATCACCTGCATCAACCCGCGCGCCCCCACTGGACTGCGCGCCGCAGGGTCGAATTCACTTTCCCGCCGGGCAATCGACAGCGCCAGCGCGCGGCTGACCGGCAACTCGCCCGGCACCATTTCGGTGATCGGATAATAGGCGCGCGGCACGATCACTCCGCGCTCTGCAGCCGCCTTGGCGATCAGCAGCGCGATATGCGGCTCGCCCGTTTGCAACGCCAGATCCGCCAGCGCCGCCAACTCTCCCTCGGGAACCTCGCCTGCCAGATGCACAAAAAACCGTTTAGCCAAGGTCTGATTGCCGGCCTTCAGCAACAGCCGCGCCGCTTCCAACACCGAAGACTTCGCAAACGACGCCCCCCGCCAGTCTGCGGCGGCCCCGCCGTCCAGCAAACCCTCGTCCAGCGTAAGCCCCAGCTTTTCGGCGGCAAGCAGACCGTAATACGCCGTCTGATGCTGCGCCGCCGCCTTGTAGCTGTCCGTGGCAGCGGCATTCCCCACAGCCTCCAGCGCCCGCCCGATCCAGTAATCGCCCCGCGCAAGGCTGATCGGCGTTGACGCCGCCACCTTCACCCGCTGAAAATGCTCCAGCGCCAGACTGGCATCGTCCAGCTTTCGCAGCGCGATGAAGCCTGCCAGAAACTCCAGATCAATGAAATCGGCACCTCCCGTCAGATGATTGCGCGCGGCCATCCGGTAGGCCATCTGTTCATCGCCCAACCGCAGCAACCGCCGCGCCAGCAGCGCCCGCCGCGGCGCCCAGGCTTGCGGATCGCCCAGCCGCGTCGCACTGTCGCTGCGGTCCAGGATCAGCACCGCCGCATCGTCATAGCGATCCCGCTGCATCCGCCAGACGAACCGATCATAGGCCAGACTTGGATCATCCGCGACGGCCTTGGGCACGGCATCGACCAGAGCCTGCATCCCCGCCCGGTCGGTTTGCAACGCCAATCGGGCCGACCCCAGCGACCGCCAGTTTTCGCTGACCCTCGGCAACATCCGCTCTGCTTCGGCATGACGTCCGCCGGTCCCCAAGATCCGGTCCAGCCGCACCTCGTGGGCGACCTTCAGTACCGTGCCATGAAGACCCAGCAACTCGGCCTCCTGTTCGGCGCTGAAAGACACGTCCGACCACGCCCGAAACGCCTCGGTCTCTGCATCGGCCGTGCGCCCCTTTGACGCCAGCGCCTTGATCAGGGTCAATGCCCCCAACCCGGTCTGTGGCGGGCCCCCACCGAAATACGCAATGATCCGGTCCGGGTCGGTGGACCGCGCCACCGCGACCTCGCCTTTGGCCCGCATTAGCTCCAGACCCGGCCAATCCGGCTGACGCGCCAGAAACGCCTCGTAGTCCCCCAGCTTGCCCTCGCCGTCACGCAGCCGCAGCCACTCGACCACCGTGGCTCCGACCCCCGATGTCACGGCAGCCGCACCCGCCCAATCCTTGCTCGCCGCCACCTGCAAGGCTGTCGCCAGCGCCTGCGCCTCATCGGCCTGGGCTGGACCGGATGCGGGAATGGACAGAGCCAGCAGGATGGTCAGCGGGCGCAGAAAGGGGCGCAGAAGCAGGCGCAGAAGCGGGATATGTTGCATCCCGCGAATCTGCCCTACGAAAGCCCGCACCACAACCCACAGCAGCGTTATCTGCAATTTCCCGCCTGTCTTGTGAACTGTTCCTTGCCCGGCTAGGAAGATCAGGTTTTCAACCGGGCGACTCGACGCCCCCAACATCAGGAGCGTGTCATGTTCAAAGGGTCCCTTCCTGCCCTCGTCACGCCGTTCAAGAACGGCGTCGTGGACTTCGACATGCTCAAGAAGCTGGTCGATTGGCATGTCGAACAGGGCAGTCACGGGTTGGTTCCCGTCGGCACCACGGGCGAAAGTCCGACCCTGAGCCACGACGAACACCGCGCGGTGGTAATGGCTGTGGTGAAAGCCTCCGCTGGTCGTTTGCCCGTCGTCGCGGGGGCCGGGTCCAACAACACCGCCGAAGGCATCGACCTGATCCGCCATGCCCAATCCGTCGGCGCCGACGCGGCGCTGGTCGTGACCCCCTACTACAACAAGCCGACCCAAGCCGGGCTGATCGCGCACTACACCGCCCTGCACGACTGCTGCACGCTGCCGATCATCATCTACAACATCCCCGGCAGGTCGGTGGTTGACATGCTGCCCGAAACCATGGGCACGCTTGCCCAACTGCCCCGCATCGTCGGGGTCAAGGATGCCACCGGCAAGCTTGAACGGGTCAGCCAGCAGCGTCTGACCTGCGGGCCCGATTTCGTCCAGCTTTCGGGCGAAGATGCCACGGCGCTGGGTTTCAACGCCCACGGCGGGGTTGGCTGCATTTCGGTAACCGCCAATGTCGCCCCCAAACTCTGCGCCGGGTTTCAAGAGGCGACCCTGCGCGGCGACTACGCCACGGCACTGGACTATCAGGACCGCCTGATGCCGCTGCACGAGGCGATCTTCATCGAGCCGGGTCTCGCGGGGGCGAAATACGGCCTTTCGCTGCTTGGTATGGGAACCGAAGAGGTGCGCCTGCCGCTGGTCCCCCTTACCGACCCAACCAAAGCCCGCATCGCGGAGGCCATGCGCCATGCGGGGCTGTTGAACTGAACTCCGCCCACAATCTTCGGGGAAGCCTGTTCATGGTCGCGGCCATGGCAGGCTTCGCTGTCGAGGACGGGTTTCTCAAGGCCGCCGCCCGCGAAATGCCGCTGGGACAGGTGCTGATCCTGATCGGTCTTGCCGGGATGCTGGCGTTCGGTCTGCAAGCCCGCACCGCAGGCCAACCCGCTTTCCCCCGCGCCCTGTTCAGCCGGGGCATGGCGGTTCGTTCCGGGTTCGAGCTGACCGGCAGGCTGTTCTATTCGCTCGCCATCGCGCTGACTCCGATTTCGGTCGCCTCGGCCATCCTGCAGGCGACACCGCTGATGGTCGTCCTGGGGGCCGCGCTGATCTTTGGCGAAAAGGTCGGCCTCGCGCGGTGGCTGGCGGTGGCCGCAGGGTTCATAGGCGTGCTGATGATCCTGCGCCCCGGCCTTGCCGGGTTCGATGCGATGTCGCTGCTGGCGCTGACCGGAATGCTGGGGTTTGCGGGCCGCGACCTTGCCACTCGCGCCGCGCCCAAAACCCTGTCGAACGCGCAACTGGGTGTGGCAGGCTTTGCCGTTCTGGGCCTGTCGGGCGCTGTCCTGCTGGCCGTCTCGGGTGGCACCACCGCGCCCACTGCCATCGCCCTGTGGCTTACTGCCGCCACCGCTCTGTTCGCCATCACCGCCTATGCTGCCCTGACCGCCGCGGTGCGCACCGGCGAGGTGTCCGTCGTCACCCCGATCCGCTATACCCGGCTGGTATTCGCGCTGATCCTCGGTGCCGTCGTCTACGCCGAACGCCCCGACGCAATGACGCTTGCCGGGTCGGCCGTCATCGTGGCGAGCGGAGTGTTTGCCCTGACCCGACGCCGGGCGATCCCGCGAATCACCGAACCGAACCGTCACCGCGCAGATTGTTGATTAACAAACCCCGTAACTCCCAAGCACCCCGCTGCATCGGCAACGTTGCGCACGGTGCCTGCCGTTAGAGTTGCGCGATGATCTCGTCTGGGGGCTGGGTCAGGGTGTCGAGGATCTTGAGCCCCTGCTTTCGGGCTGT
>Ga0209702_10001129_pt1 | contig 53119 bp, 42 predicted proteins | sample FRY01_FD_187210 | JGI IMG/M metagenome (GOLD analysis project Ga0209702, IMG submission 187210) | Freshwater microbial communities from Lake Fryxell liftoff mats and glacier meltwater in Antarctica - FRY-01 (SPAdes) (version 2) | ecosystem: Environmental > Aquatic > Freshwater > Ice > Glacier...
AATTTTTATATTGGGAATATTAATTCGCTCTAACTCTTTAAAAACTTCTTTTTTATCGTGACAAAGGTGCGCTGGTTTAATTTTGAATAATCCATATTTCAATCCATACGCCATGATGCCGTTATACGCTCCTACAATTCCGGCAAAACGTCCAAATCCTATCACTCTATTCTCGTGTGTATCAACCAAACATTCATAATCGATGAGTTGAATTTTCTTTTCTAAAACAGCTCTTAGCAAATTGCGATTATGCTTTTGCTTTTTGATGGTATGCGAAAAGAACATGTATTTTTTTCCGGGGATTAAATGATCCACCGGAACTTCTTTCACTCCTAATAACACATCACAATCGCTCAAATCTTCCGCCATCGGAATGGCATGCATTTTATATTCTTCATTCGTAAAACAGCGGTAATCGCTCGGCTGCACCACCACTTTCACATCCGGAAAATCATTTAAAATTTGTTTGCACTGCAAAGGCGTTAAAGCAACACGCTTATCGTGAGGCACTTTCTCTTCCCTGATAATACCAATTTTCATGCAGCAAATGTATGTTATTTTAGTACGCTATAGGGATTCTTGTTAAACTAAGATTTTTTGTACGCAACAGAGTATCAGATGCTCGATGCAGGATGCTGGATTTTCTAAACTTGCCTAAATTTACTTGACACTTTTCTTATCAAAGTTTCAAAGTGGCACTTGTACAAAAAAATACAGAATCGAGAATCTAGTATCCTAAAAAAAATCACGACAAAATCTTCCTCCTATTCAACTCCTTCTGAAACTTCCGAGCATTAATTAAATGCTGAATATAATTTTTTGCAAAACTGTGGTAGCCTGAAAAATCTTCTCGCGCACAGAAAAACATGTACTCGTGTTTTTGATAATTTAAAACTGCATCTACCGAGGAAATAGCAGGCATGCAAATGGGTCCGGGTGGAAGGCCCGTGTAGAGATAGGTGTTATAGGGCGAGTCAATGTCTTTATGTTCATTGAGCACTCTGCGAATGGTAAAATCACCGGAAGCAAATACCAAAGTCGGATCGGCTTCGAGTTTCCATCCTTTTAAATAACGATTCATGTACACACCGGCAATGATGGATTTTTCATCGTTTCTGCGAGTTTCTTTGTCGACGATGGAGGCTAATACACAAACTTCAGATTGTGTTAGACCGATGTTTTTCGCTTTGGCTTTTCTCGATTCACTCCAAAACTTTTTGTATTCGACACTCATCCTTTGAAAAAATTCTTCTGCGGATGTGTTCCACTTGAATTCATATGTATTCGGAATCATCAAACATAAACTGTTGTAGGTGTTTAATCCGTAATTTTCTAAATACTCTTTTTCCTTAAAAAGAAATGCGATAGATGCTGAATCGGCTTCAATCTTTCCTCCTACCGCTCCTGCCAAATCGTAAATGGTGCGAATATTACTAAAAGTTAATTTGATGGGAACTTGTTTTCCACTTCTCAATAATCCAATCAACTCTTTATTGCTCATCCCCTTTTTTAATTGGTATTTTCCAGGTTTTACATGAAGGGTATAATTCATTTTTTCAGAAACCCATAAAAAGGATGCTTCATTTATCAGGAGATGCTCTTCTTCCAAAATCTGAATTACATCTTCAATTGCTGAGCCCGTAGGAATGAAAATAATTTGATCTTTCTTGTTGTCACTAATATTGGGAGCATAAATTTTATTGTAATAAGACCATCCAAAAAAAAGAGCAATGAAAAATAAAGCCGCGCCGAATAATGTTATCAGGCGCTTAAATCCTCTGCTCATTTTAGTTTTTTTCTTCGCCATGAGTGATTAATTGATTTGTTGATACAAGGCTTTTGCTTGTGAATGATTGGGATTAATTTTCAATATTCGCTTCAAATAAGGTTTGGCTTCTGTCCTTTGGTTTTCTACCATACAAGCACTCACTTTATTCAACAAGGCTAATTCATAATCAGGATCCAATGCCAAAGCCTTATCGAGGTAACGATGAGCCAATGGAATATTTCCTTCTTTAGACAAAACTAAAAATCCCAAATTGCAATATGCAGGTGCAAAATAAGGATGCTCCACGATGAGATTTTCAAACAGAGATTTTGCCTGTGCATTGGCTCCACTTATCGCCAATGCGTTTGCATATTTATTTCCAAATTCAGCTGATAAAGGTGCTAAATCATAGGCTTTTTTAAACCACAACATAGCCTTTTTTGTATCACCCATTTTTTGCAAGATCTCTCCTACCCTATACGATGTCCAGGCGTCTTTATTGTCCAGAGATTTACGTTTTAAATCATCCAATAATTTGGGATATTGATTTAAATAATTTTGAATTGAAGAAGCATCCTCTTTCAAATAAGCAATTTGAATCAAGGGATGTATGTTTTTCTTTAAATCAGCATCCGTATTAGAAGAGATGTATTTCAATGCCGAATCCAACAATGCTTTATCTAATCCGAATTTCTCCACAAAATTTATATAGGCCTGTGCTTTGGAAATATCCGGCGACTTAGAATTATTAATGCAAGCGATACCTACAAATTCTTTAATTTGTGAAACATTTTGCTCGGTCATAGAATGAATACCAATTCGGTGATCGTGCACACTCACATGTGGAATATCAGATGTTCCATGTTGCGGCATGTGACAGGAAATGCAATTGTCGTTTTTCAACGCTCGCACTGATAATTTTTCTTTGCACAGCACATCTTTATTCGTTTGATGGCAATTAATACAAGCACCATTAAAAATGGATTGATCAGTTTTCTTGACAGACAGATGCGGGTTATGGCAGGTAATACAGGTAAGTCCGTTTTTATATGGGTGTAAGGAATTCCCCTTCCCTTCTTTTTCGATACGTGCAGAAGTCACTAAAAAACATTTACTCATTTTCAAACGCTCGGCATGTGAGGCCATGATGTGCTGCTCCTCGTTATTTTTATAAACCGGCATAAATACATTCATCACCGACGACAAAGACATTCCCGGCTTGAAATCGAAAAATGATTTGCCTTCGTTCAATACCACATTGCCTTGTATGTGGCAACGCTGACACACATCAAACTGTAAATCGATGGGCAACTTTGAAGGATTCACGATGGAATAATCAATCGATTTTGAAGTATCTATGAAAATTCCTTTCGATTTTTCCAGTACATGAATACTGCCAGGACCATGACAACGCTCGCAATCGATCCCGTTTTTTATGAGCTTAAATTTGTTTTCGGAACCTTCCACAAATTCCGGATATCCATTGTGACAAGACATGCATTCCAAACCAATTTTTCTATTGAATCTAGTATTATTTCCTTCTTCAAATCCTGGAGGTAAATCCCATTGCCCTTTTTGGGTATAATAAGTCATTGGAGCTTGAAATAAATATCCATTGCTCTCCCAAATATGCGAATTGGTATGTTGACCTGAGCCTACGATGTATTTTATTTTTTCCTCTCTGAAGAAAACGGTGTCTTTTCCATTTATTCGATATTCTTTAAAAAATAATTCTTCTCCCTTCCAATAAGGCAAATAGGACAAATTTTTCAATGGATCATTCACATAGGGATGATTAGAAAAATTCGCAGCGCTTTTTGATTTACTTGCAGTATCAAAAGACAATCCCATGCCTGTATGTTGAAAGTTTTCATGAACTCCTGAATGACAGCCGTTACATGTTTGCATGCCAACATACTTTGCCGAATCGCTTAAACTCGCGTATTCATTTCCGGTTGAATAAATTTTGGGACTCGGATTTCCACAATACAAATTGACCATCACCACCGGAAAAAGTAGCAACATCAACATGCCTACATTGCGGATTGATTTCAAGAGTGTACAATTACACTAGGTCGAATAAGCTGTAATACGGATACGTTGTGCCATGCGCCATCATAGGCGATCCAGTCACGCATGACACCGCACGTTCTAAATCCCACCTTAGAAAACAAGCGTAGACTCACATCATTTCTATTGTCAATATGACAATAGAGCTGATGCATATTCAATGTATTGAAACTATACTTTACTAAAAGTGATAGTGCTTCGGTGGCATACCCTTTTCTTCGATGATCTTTTTCGCCAATAAGAATCCCTACTCCTGCTCTTCGATGGATATGATCGAACTCAAATAAATCAATATATCCGATCGTCACATCCGTATTGGGCACTTCAGAAATCACATCAATTGCCAAGCGCAACTGCTTCGCAGCAAAAATATCCTGGGTGGCATTTGCATAATATTGTTCTAACGTATATTTTGAATAAGGCGTTACAGTTCCACTCACCGGCCATACTTCCGGATCATTTTCAAAAATCATCATTAAATCGACATCTTTTGGCTCTAGCGCTCTCAGTAATATACTAATTCCTCTTATCATAAATTTATGGATCCTTCAAAAACAAAAGTAGCCGGGCCTATCAAGTGAATATTTTCAAAAACCATATGATTTCTTTCAAAACTCACTTTTAATTTCCCACCTGGTGTTATTATATTTATTAATTCTGATTTGTTTTTTTTCAAATGAAAAATATCTGCACTCACCAAGGCCACAGCAGTGACACCGGTTCCGCAACTTAGGGTTTCGTCTTCTACACCACGTTCATAGGTACGAACGCTTATTCCATCTTCCTCAGGTTGCACAAAATTAACATTAGTTCCCTTTACAGAAAATTCACCATTATAACGAATTTTTCGGGCTTCATCAACAACGGCAAATTTTTCAATTCCATTGACTGCAATAATATAATGAGGCGATCCTGTATTTAAATAGAAATCATTATCACGTTTTTCAAAATTATCTACATTGCCCATTTTCAACGAAACCTGGGCATCTTCTAATATTTCTGCTTCATGCATTCCATCGGTGGCTAAAAACCGAGTTTTCTTTGATATATACTTTTTTGTAAAAGCGTATTGAACAATACAGCGAGAACCATTGCCACACATAGAACCCGGTAAACCATCAGAATTAAAATAAATCATTTCAAAATCTGCATCCACACATTTCTTAATTATCATCAATCCATCTGCACCAACTCCAAAATTACGATCGCAACAAAACTTAATTTGAGCTTCGCTTAATTCTATATTTGAATTCCAGGCATCGAGAATAATAAAATCATTTCCTGTTCCCTGGTATTTGCTGAAGGATAATTGCATCGATGTAAAGTTAATAAAATTTTATTTCCTGAATAATCTCACGAATTATTATTACTTTAAGTTTTAGACAGTTAAAAACCTGTTAAATTCATTTTGGTTTCATTTTCCGTAAAATAATTTTGTTCCTCTCTCGTATTAATATTAAACATAAAATACTGTATTATGAAATCTAATATAAAAGGTGTGCTATTTATTGCCCTTGCTCTTGCTGCCGGCATGTCGGGCGCCGGGATCATGAATTATTATAATTCGGAGAAAATTGCAAATCATGCTAATCGAATTGATCCGAATACTTCTTTTCAAAAAGTGAACTTTAGCGGGCCTTTATCGGCACCCACTGATTTTATTGCTCCTGCGGAATTGTCGGTACCCACTGTAGTTCACGTTACAAGTACGTATTCAGGACAAAATAATTACGGCAATAAGACGATTGACCCATTTAATTTTTTCTGGGGAAATCCAAATCCCCGCGAAATGCCTAAGCAACAAAGTACAGGATCAGGTGTTATCATTTCTGAAGATGGGTACATCGTCACCAATAATCATGTTGTTGAAAATGCGGAAGAAGTCAATATTGTATTAGATGATAAATCTTCTTATACGGCCAAAGTGATCGGCACGGATCCCTCTACCGATTTGGCGCTTTTAAAAGTAGAAGCGAAAAATCTACTTTTTGCCACATGGGGTAATTCCGATGATGTAAGGGTAGGCGAATGGGTTTTAGCAGTAGGCAATCCATTTAATTTAACCTCAACAGTAACGGCAGGAATCATCTCCGCAAAGGCAAGAAATATTCATATTTTGCCCAATCAGAAATTCCCAATTGAATCCTTTATTCAAACCGACGCAGCAGTGAATCCCGGAAATTCAGGAGGTGCTTTGGTAAATACAAGAGGAGAATTGATTGGAATTAATGCAGCTATTGCTTCCAACACAGGTTCCTATTCTGGTTATTCATTCGCTATACCCGTAAATATTGTTAAAAAGGTAGTGGGCGATATAATGGAATACGGTGCGGTTCAACGCGGCTTTATAGGTGTAAGCATTCGTGATTTGGATGCACAATTTGCTAAAGAAAAGGAAATTAAATCATTAAAAGGAGTGTATGTGAATGGTCTTACTGAAGATGGGGCGGCCGAAGTTGCCGGGATTAAGGAAGGTGATATTATTACTTCTATCAATGGAAGTATCATTAAAAGCTCGCCGGAATTGCAGGAACAAGTGGGACGCTATCGTCCGGGTGATAAAATTGACGTGACAGTAATGCGCGATGGAAAGGAAAAAATTCTAGCTGTAACTCTTCGCAATAAAGACGGGAATACAAAAGTCATTAAAAATGAAAGTATCTCCATGCTAGGTGCTACTTTAGAAATTCCTTCCGAAACTGAAATGGAACAACTTGGATTAAAGAGTGGTGTAAAAATTAAAGATTTGCAAAACGGTAAGTTAAAGAGTGCAGGAATAAAAGAAGGGTTCATTATCACTTCGGTTGATAATCTGCCGGTGAAAAATGCAGGTGATTTGACCGATTATCTTAACTCGAAAAAAGGTGGAATTCTTATAGAAGGAATCTATCCGAATGGAATGAGAGCTTATTATGGCTTCGGCATGTAATTTGACGCCGAAAAATAAAAAAAGGGGACATGCAGCAATGTCCCTTTTTTATTTTCAAGGATTTTGTTATTACTGATTTATTTCTACTATATTTGTTTTACACAGCAGCCACTACATTTTCAGATTTAAAAGCAATTCATATGCGACAACTGAAAATTAGTAAATCCATCACCAATCGGGAGAGTGCATCCCTCGAAAAGTATTTAGCCGATATCAGTAAAGAGCCGATGATTCCTGCAGAGGAAGAAGTTCGACTGGCACGCTTGATTCGGGAAGGTGATGAACTTGCTTTTGATAAATTAACTAGAGCCAATTTGCGTTTTGTGGTATCGGTTGCAAAGCAATATCAAAATCAAGGATTGAGTTTACCCGACTTAATCAATGAAGGAAATCTTGGTTTGATAAAATCCGCAAAACGATTTGATGAGACACGGGGATTTAAATTTATCTCGTATGCAGTGTGGTGGATTCGGCAAAGTATTTTGCAAGCTATCGCTGAACAATCTCGAATTGTTCGATTGCCTCTCAATCAAATTGGATCATTAAGTAGAATTAGTAAGGCTTTCAGTAAACTCGAGCAGGAATTTGAAAGAGAACCTTCTTACGAAGAAATTGCACATCTCACCGATTTGCCTATCGATAAAATAACAGATGCTCTTCGCATTTCAGGACGACATGTTTCTATGGACGCTCCTTTTGTTCAAGGAGAAGAAAATACACTTTTGGATGTGATTGAAAACAATGAATCCCCAAGAGCAGATATACAACTCATTAATGATTCATTGCGTAAAGAAATTGAACGTTCCTTAAGTGTTTTATCGGAACGTGAATGTGAAGTCGTAAAATTATTTTTTGGCATTGGCATCGGACATGGATTGACTTTGGAAGAAATCGGCGATAAATATGGAATCACTAGAGAGCGGGTCCGACAAATAAAGGAAAAAGCATTACGCCGACTTCGACAGAAAAGCAGAAGTCATATTTTAAAATCCTATTTGGGCGATTAAATGTAAAGATTCTTTAACCACATCTATATAAAAAAAGTCCATCTTTATGAAAAGCTCTTTTTTCGTACTTCTGTTTTGAGAATCTCAAAAATCATTTGCGAAACTAAATAACGTGCTTGTATTAATGTATTTTTATATTAATCAATTTTTTACTCGGAAGTAAGAATTTTATTCTCTTGAATTCATTTTTATTTATATGAATAATTTGCGCCCGATACCTATCGGGCTTTGCATTTTAGCGACTTTGCGTGAAAATGAGAATTGATTAGACTAAACTCTGTTTTCATACATCAAAACATGAAGTATTCTATGAAATAAATTGCAATAGGTATCAAAACTCTTTAGTACATCTAAAAACAAAAATGGCCATCCAAAAGGATAGCCATTTTCTGATTAAATCAATATTTTAATAGTAAGTGAAACGAATTACATCAGCCAAATATTTCGCAAAACGAATTACTTGTCGGCTATACCCATATTCGTTATCGTACCATATATACAACACCATGCTTTTTTGGTCTTTTGATACTATCGTAGCTGGTGAATCAACAATCGATGCACATGGATTTCCAATCAAATCTGAAGAAACCAATTCGTTCGAAATGGAATATTGAATTTGTTCAACTAAGTTTCCGCGAAGAGCACCATCTTTCAAAATGTCATTTACTTCCTCTTTACTTACACCTTTCTTCATTGTTAAATTTAGGATAGCCAATGAAACATCAGGTGTAGGAACACGAACAGCATTACCTGTCAATTTACCTGCTAAAACCGGAAGTACTTTTGCCACCGCTTTATCGGCGCCGGTTTCTGTAATTACCATATTCATCGCAGCAGAACGACCACGACGGTATTTACTATGATAGTTGTCCAATAAATTTTGGTCGTTAGTATACGAGTGAATAGTTTCTATATGACCACGCTCAATTCCTAATTCTCTTTCAATAACTGATAAAACAGGAACGATTGCATTGGTAGTACAGGAAGCTGCAGAAAATATTTTTTCATCGGCATCGTGATTCTTTTCATTCACGCCATAAACTACATTTGGAATATCACCTTTACCGGGAGCTGTTAACAATACTTTATCAACTCCTTTTGCTTTCAAATGTTTTCCTAAACCATCACGATCACGAGAAACACCGGTATTGTCGATTAACAATGCATTATTAATTCCTAATGCTGTATAATCTACATCTTCCGGATTCTGGGCATCAATAACATAAATGGTATGTCCGTTAACAATCAAAGCATTCTTTTCATTGTCTTCGATCACTGTTCCCGGGAAAGGACCATGCACAGAATCATTTCTTAATAACTCGGCACGTTTACTTAAATCGTCATCCGAACGCTTTCTAACTACGATGGCACGTAAACGTAATTGCTCGCCCTTACCGGCCTGACCTACCAACTCACGCGCTAAAATTCTACCGATACGACCAAAGCCATAAAGAATTACATCTCTTGCCACCATTTTACGACGATCTTTTCCAATGAAATCACCAATTTTTCCGGTGAGGAAAGCTTTTACATCATCACTATAATCCGTTTTTTCTGCTAACCACTCGGCAGTTAATCGACCAATATCTAAACGTGATGGAGCTAAATCCATTTCATTGATTGCACGTGCAAGCATCAAAGTATCAATGATGGAAATTGGTTTTTTAACAATATCAATTGAATATTGGTGCAAATTCAAAATCTGACTCGCACTTCTATCTACCAATTGATTTCTGAAAATAATAAGCTCAACAGATTTGTTAAACCAAAGTGCGCCGGTAATATGGATCAATTCAATCGCTGCTTTTTCCAATTCGATCCAATCAGTTAATTGGCGTTCATAATTTTCCTGACCGATAGGTTGATTTAAAGTTGTGGACATATTATATTTTTTATAAATTTTATTTTAGGAAACAAAGATAATTTTCCGCCTTGTAAATACTGGATTAATTTTTACAATCTAATAAACAGATTAGCGTTTAGGCGAAAGAATGATACGTCTAAAGATAAACAAATTCAGGTAATTCAAATAGCAGCTTCAAAAACAAATAGATATAATAAAACCGGAACCAATTAAGATTCCGGTTAGGGTGAATGAGGGGTCTCGAACCCCCGACCTCTAGATCCACAAACTAGCGCTCTAACCACCTGAGCTACATCCACCATTTTGAAGGCTGCAAATGTAGTTAACTAGAACAATGCTGCCAAAATCAATTTCAATTTTATTCAATTCATTATTGCTTACTAACTTTACAGCATGGCAGAAAAGATTCAGCTTTCAGTTTCAGGAATGACATGTGCAAGTTGTGCCCAAGGTATAAGCAGGAAATTAGAATCAAGCGGTTTGCATGATGTTTTAGTGGATTTTCAAAACGGAGAAGTTGAATTTGAATTGGTTGAAGGAATTTCAATTGATAAGACTATCCGAGATATAAATAGTTTAGGCTACACTGCCAACACCAAAAAGGAAGAAGATGACTCGAGAAAGCAAACTTTTAAATGGAATAGTTTAGAAGCGTACTTTTTTATAAGTGCATTTTTCACAATTCCTCTCATAGCACATATGTTTTTAAAATTTCCGCTATTGCATCACCCTGCATTTCAGTGTTTAATGTCTATTCCTGTTATGTTTATCGGAATCAAACATTTTGGTAAAAGTGCTTGGGGATCCATCAAATCCGGACATCTAAATATGGATGTATTAATAAGCATAGGATCGTTATCAGCATTTGCTTATTCCTGTTTGGCTTGGTTCATTCATAAAAATGCTGAACACATCGGGAATTTTTTATTTTTTGAAACCGCAGCCACCATAATCACCTTGGTTTTACTGGGTAACATTATTGAAAAAAGAAGTTTGCGAAAAACTCAATTTGCGCTCACCCATCTCACGAAAATACAACCTTTAAAAGCATTTCGAATTGAAAATCCTTTAAGTGACAAAGAAACTACCAATGAAATTTTAGCAAAAGAACTTAAGTTAAATGATTTGATTTTGGTGAATACCGGCGATAAAATTCCTGCCGATGGAATGATTTACGAGGGAATTGTTGAAATTGATGAGTCCATGATGACCGGTGAAAGTTTACCAATACATAAAACTATTAACGATTCAGTTTTAAGTGGAACCATAGTTATGAGTGGTTATATTAAAGTGATCGTAAAGGAATCAGGAGATCAAACGGTGTTAAGTAAAATGATTGACATCGTCAAAAGTTCATCGTTAAGAAAACCAAATATTCAGCGATTAGGCGATGTGGTTAGTTCGTGGTTTGTGCCGATTGTTATCCTAATTTCTATTTTAACATTTCTACTTTCCTATTTTTATTTCAATATAAATACTACTGACTCTTTATTAAGAAGCATAGCTGTATTAGTGATTTCTTGTCCTTGTGCGATGGGTTTAGCTACCCCTACTGCGGTGGCGGTTGGAATTGGTAGAGCTGCACGAAGTGGTGTATTGGTAAAAGGTGGAGATACATTAGAACGCTTTGCAGGAGTAAAACATATTATTTTTGATAAAACCGGGACTTTAACAAAAGGAAAGATAAGCTTAAAAGCTATCAAATATTTAGGAGATAAATCGATGGTAGACTTTTTACTTGGATCACTTGAACGCTATTCCAATCATCCTTATGCAAAATTATTGACACTTAAATTTTCCGAATCCAGATCATTTCCCATTCTATTTTCTGATATTAAAGAACTTCCGGGAGAAGGAATAATTGCCAGCGACAAAGAAGGAAGTCTTTACAGGATTGGGTCTGAAAAATTTGCGGGGATGGGTTCCCCTTTATCCGGACATCAGGTGTATGTTTCTAAAAACGATCAGGTGCTTGCTTACATCGATTTTGAAGATTCGATTCGGGAAGATGCTAAAGCGTTGTTAAGCTATTTTGCAACAAAAGGAATCCGTACAATTTTACTTAGTGGGGACAAAAAATCTATTTGCGATTCTGTTGGAAGTACACTTGGTGTAGATGAAATATATTCAGAACAATTGCCTCAAAATAAAGTTGAAATCATTGAAAAATTTCAGCGTTTAGGCTCAACAGCAATGGTAGGTGATGGAATAAATGATGCGCCGGCTTTGGCCATTGCGGAAGTTGGTATTGCTGTTAATTCAGGAACTCAGATAGCTATTCAATCCGCAGATATTATTCTATTAAGTAAACGTGAATTAAATGGATTAGCTCTCGCCTACTCTATTTCCGGTGAAACGATGCAGACCATACGTCAAAATTTATTTTGGGCATTGGCTTATAACGTGGTGGCTATACCCTTGGCGGCGATGGGATATTTAAATCCAATGCTGGCTGCTTTTTCTATGGCTTTTTCAGATGTGGTTGTCATCGGAAATTCCCTTCGTATTCATCTAAAAAAACTTCCCGAACTCAAGTGACAAATATAAAATTCAATTTCAAAAACCCGGGAATTACAAAAGGCTTTCAGGCTTTTCAGATTCTTCGATTTGCTGCGGTGTTTTCTGCAGGAATATTGTTGTCAAAAGGCAAAGTTTCAATAGTAGATATTGGCTCCTACGAGAGCTTGATTTTTATAAGCGGAGCATTTAGTTTTTTCTGGGTAACAGGAATACTAAATAGTTTATTGAGTACTTATTCTCTTGATTTTAACGCTGGCAAAAAAGGAATTTTTTATAATACAACAGTTTTGTTGATTGCATTAAACACCTTGCTAGTGCTAATTCTGATGGTACTCAAAAACGCTATTATTGGTTTGCTGCCGGAAGGAAGTGAGCAAATCTTCCCACTCATTTTAGTGTATATGTTATTAAATAACCCTAGCTATTTAATAGAACATATCTTTTTATTAAAACAAAAAACAAAACAATTATTGATCTACGGCAGTACCCAATTACTGTATTATTTGTTACTCTTTTCAATTCCTTTTTTTACCGAATTTGATATTTACTTTTGTTTATATGGATTAATTTTATTGGCATTTTTTAAGGTTCTTTATTTGATTTTTCTAATTAAAAAAGAATGCGAATTTTCATTTAATAAAGCGATGATTTACCAGCAATTGACCATCGCTTCACCTTTAATATTTAGTTTTCTATTGGCCGGATCCGCAGAATATATTGATGGTTTTATAGTAAGTACTCATTTTGGTAGTGATCAATTTGCTATATTTCGTTATGGAGCTCGCGAATTGCCTTTAGCTGTTTTGCTATCTAGTTCTCTTAGCGCAGCATTTATTCCTCGACTCAGCACACCTTCAAATTTATCTTTCGAATTGAATGCATTGAAAAAGGAATCATTAAAATTAATGCACCTTCTTTTTCCTATTACTATTATATTGGTTTTTTTCAGCTCTTATTTATATCCAATAATTTTCAGACCTGAATTTATTTCCAGTGCAGCAATCTTTAATACCTATCTTCTACTTCTAATTAGCAGAGTTGCATTTCCACAAACAATTGTTTTAGCCCACGGAAGAAATAAAATCATTCTCAAAATTGCACTCATAGAATTGTTTGTGAACTTTACTTTTAGTTATTTATTCATGTTACAATTCGGACTGATTGGAATTGCCTTTGGCACCCTTATGGCCTATTTTATAGAAAAACTGATCTTGATGTTTTATGTCAAGAAATTATATCGAATTAATATTTCCCAATACTTATCCACTAAAGCTTGGTGCTTTTATAGTTTGTTATTAATAGTGGCTTATTATATTTCTTTCAGACTATAATTAACATCCTTATTCTTTTAGTTTTCAAACACTTAATAAGTATTTCGTAAGCCTATTGTGAATTGAGAACTCAAAAAAGCGACATACAAAAACATATAAATGAGCAAAAAAATTTATATTTGTAAAAAGATGTAAATAATTTTGACATAGATCCAACTTAAAACTATAATAAAGTGTATATCTTTACCTCCACAAAAATCCAAATAAACCTATAAACTAAAATTAAATTAATGATGAAAAAACTACTAATCTGCGGCCTGGCACTTACATTAGGTGTATCTGTTATGGCTCAAACACCTTCTCAGCCGAAGTCTGTAAAAGGTTTGTCTCTAAAAGACAAAGCCATTATCTTAAATGGTGAAACTAAACTAGTAAACGCTCCTGTTAAAGCAGGTGTAAGTGCAGTTCGTAAAGGTGTTAAAGGTCCAAGTACGCAAGCAGTTACTGTTTCCGTAATTGGTCAATCCGGAAATGCATATGGATCAGCTTTCGGTGGAAAGACAGCTTTATTTGCACATCCATCTGTTAATAGTATTATCATGGGCTATCGTTCAGCTCCTGCTGTAACCGGTGATGTTAGTACAGGATGTCTACGTTATGGATATTCTACTGATGGTGGAGCTACTTGGTCAATCAATCAAGGTCCGTTGTACACTTCTAATGGAACAAACGCAGTGCCTTTAGCAAACGCTCGTTATCCTCAGGCTATGATTTACAATCCAGTTGGAAACACAGTTCCTGCTAATGCTTCTGTTTCTTACTTTGCTCCTACTCTTGCCGGTTTCGGTCCTGGTGCTAATTCAGCTTGGGGAGGTCATGCACATGGTTCTATTGCATTAACAGGTGGAACTGCTACAATGATTGAAGATTTGGATGCTAATAATGGCTTCCTAATTCCTGACGGAGGAGCTTTAAATGGTGACAATAATTCATTCTGGGTAAGCAATGGCTATTTCGATCAGGTTTCAGGCGATTACAGTGACACACTATTACTTGCTAATGGTGTTTGGGGCGCAGGTGACTATGCCTATACTTATAATAAAGTTGCTGCTCCTGTTGCAGTTGATGGTGCCGGAAGCAAAAACTTAATTTCTACTAGCATTGCTTGGGGTACCGGCGGTGTTGGTTACATTGCATTATTAGCGCATGAATCATTTGCCGATGCAGCTGATTCTAACCTTTACCCTGTAATTTACAAAACAGCTGATAATGGTGCTTCTTGGACAAGAGTTGCTGCATTTGATATGAATAGTTTTGATGCTCATTTTCAATTTGGAGTTGCCTACACTTGTGCATTCGAATTTGATATGATTGTTGATGCTAACAACAACTTACATTTAGTTGTAGATGTAGGTGTTCTCGCTGGTACAGCATTCTCAATTAGCTCAAGTCCTACGAATTTTGGCGTATTTGATATTTACACTACGGATGGTGGTGCAAATTGGACTGGTCAATTAATTGCTGAGCCTTCTACTTTCCGTGGAGAATTCCTAGATGGAGCAGGTGCAGTTATCTTAAATGAAGATAACCGTCCTCAAGCTACTCGTACTTTAGACGGTTCTAAAGTATTCTTCACTTATTTTGATACTGATACTGCAGTTTTCGGTACTACAGATAACTCATTCCCTGATGCTCATTGCATGGGTTATAACGTAACTACTGGATTGTGGACAGCTGAAACGAACCTTACTACTGGTTCTGATGCTGACGGAGCATGTATCTTTGGAAGTGTTTCTCCATACGCTTTAGATGGAGCTGCTGGTTGCTATAAAATTCCGGTTTCCATTGTTGAATTAAGCGGAGGTACAGGAGCTGATCAAGTGGATCATAAATTCATTGATGGTTTAGAACTTTGTGATGCTGCATTTACAAATGCAGGAACAGGTTTTGTCGTTGCTAACTTAGTTATTATTGGTGTTAGCGAAATTGATGCTACTACTAGCTTCACACTAGGCCAAAACTTCCCAAATCCTTTCAATGGTTCGACTCAATTTAACTTAAACCTTGTAAAATCTTCAGACGTAACAGTTGAAGTTTACAGCGTTGTTGGTAAAATGGTAAAAACTAACTCTTACAGCAATTTACAAGCTGGTCAGAACACAATTGCTATTAACGCAAGCGATCTTTCTGCTGGATTATATACTTACAGAGTTATTGTTGGTACTGAAAAAGCTACCCGCACTATGGTTGTTAAGTAATTTTCTATACAAATAATAAAAAAGGCTGCCTTCAACGAGGCAGCCTTTTTATTTAGGTACTTGACGGAGTAGGTTTTCGTTTAAGCATTTCTAAATTTATAATTACTATTAACACTAGTTTTTTTGATTGAATTTAGAAAGAACAATTATTTGTGATTCAAATTAATGATTTTTTTCCAAAGGTATTCCTGCTCCCTTTTAGGAAATTAAAGACTGAAACAATAAAATTTTGAAATTATCTTAATTGATAGAAGGTATCTATACCTGGTGTTCTTTCGACTGTAAATCCTTCTGCATATTTAAAATTAGCAGGTCTACCCATTTCAATGGCTCTCCCATAAAGATACTCTAAAAATGCTTTGGATGAAATGGCAGTTTCCGGTTCCGAAGATTCAGAATCGAAAAATTGACTCTTGAATTGTAAAATTGCATTCATTTTGTCTTCCATAAAATCACTAATATCAATGACAAAATCCGGACTTAATCTTCGATCTTGAATATAATGATAAACAGCTTTCGGGCGCCACTCACTTTGTTTCACTCCATCCCATACACTTTCTACTTTTCGCAAGCCACTTAAAAAACATGCAACGGATACCAATTCACTTCCCTTCGCATGATCCGGATGACGATCGGCAATAGCATTACACAGAATAATTTCGGGCCTGTATTTTCGGATTTGTTGAAGTAAAGCAAGTTGATGGGTTTCATCATTAGTAAAAAAACCATCCTTAAATCCCATATTCATTCGAAATTCAATACCCATCATCTTTGCACTTTGAGTAGCTTCCTGATCACGTAATTGAGCGGAACCTCGTGTTCCGAGTTCACCGTGCGTCAAATCAATTATGCCAACTTTTCTGCCTGCTGCAATTTCTTTACAGATGGATCCACCTGCACCTAATTCAACATCATCTGGATGTGCGCCAATTGCTAAAATGTCTAATTTCATATTTTATAGAAAGCTATTCATTCACTATTTTCATTCAAAGATATACGAAAGGATTAATTTGGGGGCTTCAAATTGTTTGCAAGCTCTCTAATTTCTGAATTGCTATGTTTGTAAAAAATTATATTTTCTTTGAGTTTTCAAATCAGAATATCTTTCGTGAAGCAACGTAAAAAGAAATTCTACTATCTTTCAGCATGCAAAAAAACACGCTACTATTTGGATTTCTGCTACTGATTTTTAACTATTGCCAGGCTCAAGATCGGCTGGTAAATGGAATTGTGCGATCTGCCGATGACGGAGGTACTTTACCGGGGGCGAATGTTATCGTTTTGGGAAGCAGCTTGGGTACCGTAACTGATTTGAATGGGAAATTTACTCTCACCGTTCCCCTTTCATTTGACACCCTACTTTTTTCATACCTTGGAATGGAACCCCAAAAAATTGCACTTCTTGATAAAAGTTTCTTTGAAATAAACTTGAATTCAGATAAGAAAAACATCAAGGAAGTTGTCATTACCGCTTTAGGTATGGAGCGAGAAAAGAAAGCTCTTGGTTATGCTGTTCAGGAGATAAAAGGAATTGAATTGCAAACTGCGAAAGATGCAAGCTTTATCAATCAACTTTCAGGAAAGGTGGCAGGACTCAATATTACATCTACCACAGGTGGTCCCGGTTCATCAAGTCGTATAGTTTTAAGAGGAGTTACTTCCCTATCCGGCTCTAATCAAGCTTTGATTGTGGTAGATGGGGTGCCCATAGAAAATAATACTTCTAATAATACCACGCAATGGGGAGGACGTGATTACGGGAATGGAATAAGCGATATTAATCCAGATGATATTGCCAGTGTCACCGTGTTGAAAGGACCTAATGCTGCTGCTCTTTATGGATCATTGGCAGCCAATGGAGTGATTGTAATTAGTACAAAGAAAGGTCGAGCTTCTGATGGAATTGGTATTGATTTCAATAGTTCCACGACAATAGAATCTGCGAATATTCAGATGAAATTTCAGGATACTTACGGCGCGGGCAGAAACGGAAAATTTGAAGGACCCTGGGTTTTGCAGAATGGAATATACACTTACAATTCTGCCAATGCAACTGCTTTTGGAAGCTGGGGTCCAAAGATGCAAGGGCAAACTATTCGTGATTGGGATGGAAAAATAAGGACTTTCGATGCCCAACCAAACAATTACAAATCTTATTTCCAAACCGGTATTACTGCTGTTAATAGTATTTCTCTGGACGGAGGTAGCGATAAAGTAAATTACCGTCTTTCTGCCACCAACTTTAATACGAAGGACATTGTTCCGAATACAACATTAAAAAGGAACAGTTTCACAGCTCGCACCAACGCTGCACTTTCTAAACAAATTAGCATAGACATATCCGTTACCTACAGCAATCAGGTGGCAGAAAATCGCCTCGGATTAGCGAATAGTTTCAGTGCTCCCAGAAACTATGTTATGATGCCTCGAAACATCAGTGCAGAGTCATTGGAAAATTCCATGATGGACGCTACCGGAAAAGAAATGACCTGGTTCAGCAATTGGAACTGGATGACTAATCCCTATTGGCATCGTAAATTTGAATTAAATTCGGATACCCGCGACCGTTTGATCGGCATCGCATCCGTAAGTTATCAATTGGACGAGCATTTAAGAGCCATTATTCGATCCAATGCAGATTTTAATTTTACACGAAGTAATGAACGCGAAGCCAGCTATGGAATTTCTAATTCACAGGGTTCCTATAGCAGTAACTGGTCGACTTACAAACAGTATCAAGGCGATTTTTTATTAAGCTATGAGAACGTCTTAAATCAAAACATCAGCTATGTACTCAACTTAGGAGGAAGTTCATTGCAAAAACGAAATGAACAAACCCAAGAACGTACCGATGGCGGACTGGCCATACCCTACTTTTATAATATTGAAAACTCGGTCAATCGTCCATCGATAAATACATATTTAAATGAAACAAGAACCAATGCCCTTTATTCGTTTGCGCAATTAGCTTATAAGACCTGGCTCTATTTGGATATTACTGCTCGCAATGATTGGAGCAGCACTTTGCCAAAATCCAATCGATCATATTTTTATCCTTCATTGAGTTCCGGATTTATTTTTACGGAGGCTTTTGATGTCAGTCAAGAAATTTTATCTTATGGGAAATTAAGAGCATCCGTAGCACAAGTTGGAAGAGATACCGATCCCTACCGTACCAATTTTTCATATCCTGCCGCAGGATCTTTCAATGGATCCTCAATGTATCAATTGGACCCTTCGGTACCGCTTTTAAATTTGAAACCTGAGCTTACCACCAGCACAGAATTCGGAACCGAATTGATCTTCTTCAATGGACGTATTTCTGCAGATATAAATTATTATCATTCCATTACAAAAAATCAGATTTTACCTGCAAGCATTTCGGCTAGTTCCGGATTTGTAAATGCAATAATAAATAGCGGTGAGATTCAAAACAGAGGAATCGAGTTGCAGCTAAAAACGAAAATCATAGAGAAGAAAAATTTCGCTTGGAACTTCGATATTAATTTTGCGCACAATAAAAACAAAGTGATCTCACTTACCGATGGACTTGAATCCTATCAATTATTTTATCAATGGAATTTAACTGTTGAAGCACGTCCTGGCCATGAATACGGCGACATAGTAGGGTATGGCATAAAACGCGATCAAAACGGGAATAAATTAGTCGACGAAAATGGCTTATACATTCGCGATGAAAAAGCGAAAGTATTGGGCAATTACAATCCGGACTTTACAGGTGGCATACAGAACAACATTCGATATAAAAACTTTAACTTTTCTTTTCTTGTAGATGCCCGTGTAGGAGGTGAAATGTTTAGTGGCACCAATATGTACGCCAGTGGTTATTCGGGTAATTTAGAAAGTACCTTGGAAGGAAGAGACGCGTGGTATGCCTCTGAGGAAGATAGAATTGCTGCCGGAATATCACCTGAAAATTGGATGGCCACCGGAGGATTTTTAGCCGATGGAGTTGATGAAAACGGAAATCAAAATTCGGTGTATGTCAATCCTGAATTATATTGGGGGCAATTTTCAAACTGGACCAACGAGATACACGAGCAATTTATTTACGATGCCAGCTTTGTTAAATTAAGAGAAGTGGTGATTGCTTATTCCTTCACCAAACGCATCAGCAATAAAATGCATTTAAAAGGATTGAGCGTAGCTTTAACAGCACGAAACTTGTGGCTCATCTATAGTGGTGTCCCCAACATTGATCCGGAATCTTCCTACAGCAATGGTAACGGTCAGGGCTATGAGATTTATTCATGGCCTACAAGAAGAAGTATTGGTATTAACTTTAAAATTTCGCTCTAACTATGATCAGCATAAAATTCCTTCGATACGCTGTATGTATTTGCCTCTTGACTTTTCCAATGGCATGCAAAAAAAGCATGGATGATCTTAATGTAAATCCCAATGCTCCTTCGTTTGTTAATCCTGATTACCTATTTACATATTCAGTGGTAAAAGGAATGGGAAGTTATATCACCAATGCCAATGTGCAGTATTGGCTCTTGATGAATTGGAACATGCAATTCGCAACGCTTGGCGGTGAACAAGCAGGACGAGAATATGATAGCAACGACGGCAAAGACGCTCTCTGGAATGAGCTATATGCACAGTCCTTAATGAATGCCAGAGAGGTTCAAAAACTGAGCAGTGGAAATCCATATCTCATCAATAAAAATTCAATTTCACGTATTTGGCAAGTATATTTATTTGCACAGATTACTGATTTATTTGGCGACATTCCTTATTCAGAAGCACTTCAAGGAGCGAGTCAATTAAACTTTTCTCCGGCCTATACCCGGCAAGAGCAAATCTACACTTCCATGATTAACGAAATAAAAATTGCATCAGCGAATTTAGATCCGACAAAAGCAGTTTTTCCGGGAAATTCAGATCCTATTTACAAAGGAAATATTTTAAAGTGGAAAAAATTTGCAAATTCATTGCGCTTAAGATTGGCAATACGAATGAGCAATGTAAATCCTACTGTTGCTCAAACAGAGATTGCATTATTACAACAAGAAGATTTCATTTCAAATAACAATGAAAATGCATACTTCCCTTACTCAGGTGAAATTCGGAATCCTTTGTATGACCTCATTCAAAGTGGACAAAGCGGAGGCAAAACATATCCTTCTAAATTCCTGATTGATCTTTTGAAATCGAGTAATGATCCACGACTAAAAGTATTTGCTCAATATACTACAGAATCCATCATCATTGGAGTTCCGGACTATGAAGGTGTTCCTAATTTGGTGCCTGCCGGTTCTTCCATCTGGAGCAATTACAATACCGATGCTTCTGACATATCGAAAATAGGGACCTGGTTTATACGACAAGAAGCGCCGGGAGTGTTAATGACCTATTCAGAAGTTTGTTTTTTAAAGGCTGAGGCTGCGTTAAAAGGATGGTGGCCCGGAAATGCGCAAACTTTATATGAAGATGGAATTACTGCCAATATGCAATCATACACAGGATCAAGTTTAAGTGGTACTGATATTTCAAATTACATCTCTAGCGTAGCACCTGTTAGTTTGGAAAATATTGGCACACAAAAATGGATTTCATTTACTTTTCAAAATGCTTATGAATCCTATGCTGAATATAGAAGAACCGGATTTCCCATCTTAAAAGATTATGCCAACACTCCAATAAATTCTGCAAATTATCCCAACCGTTTGACCTACCCTGCTACTGAAATCAATCTCAATTCCACGCACTACAATCAGGCGATTCAAAATCAAGGGCCGGATATAGCAGGAACAAAAGTTTGGTGGGACGTAAATTAAACGATGAATTATGAATTTTTAAGTTTTAGAATTGCTCAAGTAACTGTTTGAAGTTCCAGAATTCGGGAATTCTCCATTTAGACAAAATTCTAACATATTGAAAATCAAAAATCGATTGACTCAATAAAAACAAAGCATGAAATCGACTCAAATTAGCAGATAAAAGTTTACTTTTACTATCAACTGGATATCCCAAAGTGGAATATCATCCATCAATAAACATAAATATGAATCACAGACTTATACTTTTAACACTCATTTGCACTTTAAATTTCCATTCGTTAATTGCACAAACGTCAGCCGGAAATAGCTTTTATGTAGATTACCCCAGCTGGAATGCAGGATCTCAACCTCCCGTTTATTTTGATTGCGGTACGAATAACATTTTAAATACCGGAAATGAATTGACATTAGAAGTATGGGTTCGACTTTATAACTCCACTTGGAATCAAAAGATATTGGGAAAAGTTACTCCTGCATTTAATAATGGATTTTTGATGGGCGCGCAGTTAGGACAGAATTATACGGAAATATGGAATCCGGGATTAAATACAATTCAGGGTGGAAGTACGCCCATTGATTCTGCATGGGTGCATTTTGCTACTTCATTTGCATCCGGTGTACAAATGTTATGTTATATCAATGGGGAACAAGTTGGAGGCTTACCGCTTACATCAAGTGCGATTGCATCTAGCACAAATCCTTTTATTATTGGCATTGCTCCTTGGGATTTAAGCAATTTTCAAACCTTTGGACAAATTGATGAAGTAAGAATTTGGAGTGTTGCTAAAACGCAAGCTGAAATTAAATCAAGCATGCACAAAACTCTTTTAGGAACTGAACAAAATCTTGTGGCTTATTATGACTTCAATCAAAGCAGCGGTGGAGTTTTGCCGGATGTAAGTGGAAATGCTAATACTGGAAATATTAATTCAGCTGCGAATTACTGGTCATGGTCTCCCTCCTATGCTGCTGTTGGAAATTCTACCATGTATGACATGATAGATGTAAATGGTGTTTGGTATGGTAAAGATCCTAGCTTGTATAATTATGCTACCACTACTAACGGACTCAATCTCGTTTCTTCTATTCAAGCGAAAAATTTTGATTATGCTGTTTACGGTCATAATGATTCCGCAGGTGTTTCTGCTACTTGGTTACCGATTAATTTTCCAAATGATTTTAATCGTTGTAGTCGTGAATGGAATTTAAATAAAGGAGGAAATGTAAATTCTGATTTATATTTTAATATTTCAAATGCTTCAGGCGGTGGTGATTCATTGCCTAAAAATTTAGCCGTACAGAATTATACACTATTGCATCGTACAACGAACAATCAAAATTTTACTGCTATTGCTGCCGCCGGATCTTTATTGGCCACCGGAACCGTGGTAAAATTTTCAGGAGTTTCTTTGCAAGATGGTTTTTACAGTTTTGGTGTAGGCAGCAGTCCTGTAATTACAAGTGCACCGGAACTCAACGGAGTTTATGAAGTTCAAGTATTTCCTAATCCTTGTACCTATGAATTTACATTGAGCAATGTAGCGGGTAGCTCTATTACTCTTTACGATTTGCAAGGAAAGAAAATATTGTGTTGGGAAGGCACCGAACTCAGTCAAAAAATAAATGTTAGTCAGATTGAAAATGGAATCTATATGCTTCAGATTAATCGTGATCAACATAACATCAGTAAAAAATTAATCATTCAAAAATAAATCAATCTCATAAAATAAATTATCATGTATAAACTTCGCACTACTTATTTCATTGCTTTAGTTTTTCTCTTAAGTGTAGTAAAATCGTCTGCACAAAATCATTTGAATTTAGATGGAAGTAATGACCAGGTTCGAATACTTGCTTATCCCGGATTGCAAGGTGCTACCGGAGTTACCGTGGAAGCATGGATCAATGCCACTGCATGGAAAACGCCCATTTACAAAGGATGTGTGATTAGTTCGGGAAACAATGCAGGACAAAACAATGGATTTGATTTGCGTGCTGCCGAAAATGGCACTGCCGAATTTAATTTAAGCATTGCCGGAAATTGGGTAACTGCTACTTCCGCTCCTATCATGCAACTAGGAACATGGTATCACGTTGCAGGAGTATTTTCCGGAGATTCTGTTATGGTTTATATCAATGGAGTATTGAGAGGGCTTACCATCGTTCCCGGCGGAATGATACCATCGACAGGCGTTTTGCTAATTGGTGAATCACCGGGTTGGGCGGGAAGAACTTTTAGCGGAAAGATCGATGAAGTTCGCTTTTGGAATTATGGAAGAACACAAACTGAAATTACAAGTACCATTTGTTCTTCGTTGATTGGTACTGAGCCGGGCCTTACCGGCTATTGGAAATTAGATTCCAATGTGGGAACCACAACTGCCGTCAATTCTGTTGTAGGTGGGAACAATGGATTGTTAGTAGGCACTTCCGTTTCTACAGTTTGGATAAGCGGCGATTACAATTGTACATTAAGTAGTCCTGATGTAGGAGTCGCAAATTTGGTTGCTCCTGTTTCAAACTTTGGTTTAAGCAATGCAGAACAAGTGAGTGTATCTATTAATAATTTTAGCACTAATCCACTTAGCAATTTTCCTGTTTCGTATAAAGTAGGAAACAATGCTGCCGTTACCGAAACATTTAGTGGAACCGTAGCACCATTTGGAAACACAACTTACAATTTTGCACAGACCGCCGATCTTTCTTCTTTTCAGAACTACAGTTTTAAATCATATACAAGTTTAAGTGGAGATGTGACAGCGACGAATGATACCTTGGTAAAAATCGTCAGCAATTTTGCTGTAGGAACAAACTTCGGAGTGAACTTCGATGGCCTCGACGATAAAATCATCATGCCAAATGCTGCGCAAATAAATCCAACAACTGCACTAACTGTTGAAGCCTGGATCAACGCTTCGGCTTGGAAAAATAATATTGCAGATGGTACCATTCTAGCTAAAGATGCATCTGCACCAAACAGTGGTTATGTACTTCGTTGCGGAAATAATGGGAGTATTCAATTCGCGGTTGCCGATAATGGTTCATGGAGATCTGCTTCTTCTGCGTCGCTAATGTTAAAGAACAGATGGTATCATGTTGCAGGAGTATTTGACGGTAATAATTTACTTTTATATATCAATGGAGAGTTAGTCGCAAAATCTGACGCGAGTTCCATCTCCCCATCTCCAGCAAGTTTAATAATTGGGGATTCACCAACCTGGACAGGAAGAAATTTCAATGGTGTAATTGATGAAGTGCGTATTTGGGATATAGCTCGTTCTGCGAATGACATTCTCACCAACATGAGTACTTCATTTATCGGTAATGAATCAGGACTTGTGGCCTATTACAAATTGGATGAGGGCTTGGGAAATGTCACCATCAACGATGCGACCATTGGAGCCAATCAAGGAACATTAAGCAATTTTAATTTGGCCAATGCCTGGTTGAGCGGTTATGAGAAAATTAATAACGATGTAAGTGTGATTGGAATGGAAGCACCTAATAAAATTACAGCATTTACAAAAGCAAGCCGAGTGAAAGTGAAAGTGAAAAACACAGGATTTAATGCTGTGAGTGCCATTCCGGTTTCTTATAGCGTCAACAATGGAACAGTGTATACGGATACCATCTTCTCCACTTTACAACCCAATGAAATTTATACCTTGAGCTTTAATAATGTCGAAGAATTGAGTCCATTGAATTCTGCGAATATTCGAATAGCTTCACAATATCCTAACGACCCGGATATCCGAAATGATTCTACACAAACCATCTTAACCAAATCGAATCCATCCAATATCTTAAATGCATTTAACAATGTACAACATGACTTTGCAGGGAATGGACAAATTCATTTCAGAGATGTTGTTTTTCCGGAAGGCCCAGAGCAATGGAGTCAGGTCATGATGCATGTTTCGGTAGCTTGTCCAGCAACAGGTTGCGATCCTTGGGATCAAACGGGAAAAATTGCTATCTTCAGAGAAGGACAAGAATTTGAATTGGGAAGATTCATAACGCCATACGGAAAAGCTTGCGGACCTTGGGATATTGATGTTACGGATTTCAAAAGTTTATTGGTAGGAAAACAAAAATTGCAATCGTACATTCAAGTGTGGGGACCTTCTGGTTGGTTGTTGAATGTGACTTTTGAATTCATCGCATCTCCTTCAGCTCTTCCTTTTCAGAAAACCACAGCTTTGTGGAATACAGATTATCATATTTATGGTGATCCCGGAATTCCGTATACACTTCCCAACTTTGTATTGCCGATTTCTGCAAAAAGTGCTGATGTATCTATTCGTATGGCAATAACAGGTCATGGACAAGGCAATACTTTGAATGCAGCGGAGTTTATACAAAGAACCCATCAATTAAATGTAAATGGAAATCCTGCTGCTTCTCATTTTCTTTGGAAAACGGATTGTGCTACAAATACATGCTCTGCACAGAGCGGTACCTGGACTTTATCGAGAGCAGGATGGTGTCCGGGACAAGGTGTAACACCTTATGTTAACAACATAAATTTAAACGTTACACCCGGAACTAATGCGACCATTGGATATGTGCTTCAATCGTACACCAATTTATTGAACACCGGATACAATGGAGGGAGTCATACAGAGCCTTATTATCGCATCCATGCCTACCTGATTGAAAACAGTGATTCTGCACAAGGATTTTCTGATTATCACAATGCAGCGGCATTACGAATTACATCACCGATCTCTGCTCCTAATTTAAGCGCCAATGAAATTATTAAAGTCATGGTGAAGAACAATGGATCCTTGCCATTGGTGAATCCGATAATTTCTTATTTCATCAATGGAAATTTGATGCAAAAAGACACCATCCAAATGACATTCAATGCGAACGATAGTTTGGAATATACTTTTAGTCAAACTGCTGATATGTCTGTACAAAATGATTACAGCATTCACGCCATGATTACAGCGCAAGATGATGCCAATGCTTCCGATGACATTGCGAGTAAATACATCTTCCAGATAACCGGAATATCAGAAGTAGAAAGCAATGGAATTAAATTTAGTATACTTCCCAACCCGAACAATGGCCTTTTCACCATGCAAATAAAAAATGCACAAGGCAAAGCACAAATCGATATTTTCGATTTACAAGGAAAAGTAGTGTATAGTCAAAACGAATTTGTGCAGAATGGAAATTTCGAAACACAAATCAACACCAAAAATTTGACGGCACAGTTTTACTTCATTCGCTTGACTACCGAAAATGGAATTAAAGTAGAGAAGTTGAGTATACAACGATAAGTGCAAAGTTTTCGATTGAATTAGGTGGACGATATCCTCCTAATTCAATCGAAATCTAATAATCTTTTCTTGGGTTCCGAAATTATTAACGATTTTTGCAGGGATGAATACAGCACTTAATCAATACTTCAAGCTGGTCTCTCACGAAATTCGTTTGGAGTTTAAGAATAAGCAAGCGCTCACGAGTTTGTTGGTGTATTCATTGGCGACCATTTTTATTGCCTACATCAGTTACCGCACGGCATTGGATCCCATCACCTGGAATGCTCTTTTCTGGATCATCATGCTCTTTGCGGCCACCAACGCCATTGCCCGAAGCTTCTTGCAAGAGAGTCGCGGCCTTCAATTGTTTCATTACATTTTACTTAATCCGTCTATAGTTATTCTTGCGAAAACAAGTTATAACATCCTCTTGCTCTCCGTCTTAGGAATTATCAATCTGCTTGCATTCTCCTTGTTTTTTGCATTGCCCATTGAAAATTTAATGCAATTTATTGGCGGGTTATTTTTAGGCAGCTTTGGTCTTTCCGCAGTTTTGACATTGGTTTCTGGTATAGTGTCAAAAGCGCATAGTCAGGCTGCTTTGGTAGCGATATTGGGATTCCCATTGCTCTTTCCTTTGCTGATAACAATCATCAAATTTTCAAATCTTGCCATTAGCGGAGTGGATTGGTCTGTAAATCAACCTAATTTTTTACTTTTAATCGCCTTGAATAGTATCATTGTTGCGCTCTCCTTCCTCCTCTTTCCCTACCTTTGGCGAGATTAAATTGATCGATTAAAAATGACTATTGCAAGATCTTGGTGGTGGAAAATTGGAGCACTCCTTTTACTTTTTTACACGTATTATGAAGGATTTGTTGGCGAAGTACCACGAATGCCCATCCTAAATGAGACCATAAGAAATCTTTATTTTCACGTAACCATGTGGATGGCCATGTTGGTTTTGATGATTTGCAACGCCTTTTACGGGATTATCTATTTGAATAAATCTGATTTATACCATGATTTGGTGGCCGAAGAAAGCGGAAGAATGGCGATGGTTTTCGGAATTGCCGGACTGCTAACTGGTATGGTTTGGGCAAATTATACTTGGGGTGCTCCATGGGTGAATGATCCTCAACTCAATGGAACCGCAGCTTCTTTGTTGATATATGCCGCCTATTTTATTCTAAGAAATGCCGTTCAAGATGATCATAAAAGAGCTCGTTTAGCAGCCGTATATGGTATCTTTGCATTCGTGATGATGATAGTCTTCATCATGGTTTTGCCGAAGATGACGGATTCACTTCATCCGGGAAAAGGAGGAAACCCTGGTTTTAATAAATATGATTTGGATGCCAATATGCGCATGGTGTTTTATCCTGCTGTTCTTGGATGGACATTATTAGGAGTTTGGATGATGAGTTTAAGAGTTCGAATTAAAAAATTAGAGTGGATTAAAGATGATCAATAAAAAAATGAAAAACATAATTGCAAGTTTATTGTTAATTATTTTGCAGATGAATTTTGCATTTGCTCAAGATGTAGAAATGGGCGATGTGATGCGCTCAGAAGGAAAAATTTATGTGGTAGTTGCAGTTGCATTTACTTCATTGGCGATACTCAGTTTCTACATGATTCGCATCGACAAGAAAGTAAATCGTCTTGAAAAAGACTTGAAGAAATAAAACATCTAAACTATAAAGAGATGAAAAAAATACACATCATAGCTATCGTCGTTATCGCGGTTGCACTCGCAGTGATCGTGAGTACGATTAGCAATTCGAGTACCTATGCACCTTTTAAAACAGCGATAGAGAATGAAGGGAAAACTTTTCATGTGGTAGGTAAGCTGAACAAGGAAAAGGATTTTATTTATAACCCGGAGGTCAATGCCAATTTGTTTGGATTTTATTTGATCGACAATGAAGGATTGGAGAGAAAAGTACTTTACAATGGCAGCAAGCCTCAGGATTTTGAACGTTCTGAACAAATTGTTGTTGTTGGTAAAATTTCAGGAGATGATTTTCATGCGAATCAGATCTTGATGAAATGTCCATCGAAATATAACGGCAATCAACAAGATCAATTGAAAGCGGTGACTGCTGATGGTGGGAAGGCAAGCTAATTAAAAGAAAAGAAAAAATGGACATTCAATACCAAGGAGAACATCTTGGATTCGGAGTACTCGGAAATATATTAGTCATCTTATCATTTACGGCGGCGCTTTTATCGACACTGGCTTATTATTTTTCATTCAGCAAAAAAAACGAACTCGGCAATTCATGGAATCAATTAGCAAGAATCACTTTCGGTATTCACGCCATCAGTGTTTTCGGAATTGTATTCCTAATTTATTATTTAATTCACGGACATTTTTTCGAGTACTATTACATCTGGCAACATTCAAATACAGTGTTGCCCATGAAATACATGTGGGCTTGTTTGTGGGAAGGACAGGAAGGAAGTTTCTTGATCTGGACTTTCTGGCATGTAGTTCTTTCATTCATCATTATTCGAAAAGCAGGAACGTGGGAAGCTCCCGTAATGTTTACGGTGATGATTATTCAAACTTTTTTAGCATCCATGCTTTTAGGATTGGAATTTGGAAGTATTAAAATTGGCTCCAATCCATTTATTCTATTGCGTAATCATGCCGACTTCGTCAATCTTCCATTCATACACATGGCGGATTATTTAAGTAAGATTAAAGATGGACGTGGATTAAATCCTTTGCTTCAAAACTATTGGATGGTGATTCACCCTCCTACTCTCTTTTTGGGCTTTGCGGCTACTGCTATTCCTTTTGCTTATGCGGTAGGTGGAATCATCAGCGGAAGAGCGAAAGAATGGGTGAAACCAGCTATACCATGGGCCTTGTTTGGAGTAATGGTATTAGGAACAGGAATTTTGATGGGCGGTGCTTGGGCTTATGAATCCTTGAGCTTTGGTGGATTTTGGGCTTGGGATCCTGTAGAAAATGCAAGCTTAGTTCCATGGTTAATGCTGGTTGGTGCTACTCACGTAATGATCGTTTACAATAAAAATGGAACTTCATTACACAGTACTTATATCTTAACGGCTTTAACATTTATTCTGATTCTCTACTCTACTTTCTTAACAAGAAGTGGGATTTTAGGAGATACATCCGTACATGCATTTACAGATTTAGGAATGAAGGGTCAGTTGTTGATTTATTTAGTTTTCTTTTTGGTACTTTCCATATACCTAAGCATCCGTCATCGAAAAGAATTGTCGAGTGGTGCTGAAGAAGATCATATAACAAGTCGTGAATTTTGGATGTTTATGGGGATGTTAATTCTTGTCATCTCCTCTATTCAAATTATCATCACCACTTCTATTCCGGTTATCAATAAAATTTTTGATACGAAGATGGCGCCACCGGCTGATGCCATCGACTTCTATAATTCCTGGCAAATACCCTTGGCTACAGTCCTTGCGTTGTTGATGTCCTTTGGCATTTATTTTAGATGGAATAAATCGGATTTGAAACAAGTGGCGAAGAAATTGGCTCGCTCTTTTATCATTGCTCTTGTACTTACCATCGCCATTGAATATTATTACAGTTTTAGTCGTGTGCAATTAATGCTTTTGCTTTTTACATCGCTATGGGCCTTTATTGCCAATTTAGATTATTTCATTAACACACTGAAAGGAAAACTAAAATATTCGGGAGCGAGTGTGGCGCATATGGGAATTGCTTTTATTTTGTTAGGGTCATTGATTGCCAACACGGAAAAAGTAGTTATCAGTCAGAACAGATTAAATGTTGATTTAGGAAAGGATTTTCCGAACAATGAAAACATTTTACTTTATCAGGGCGACACGCTTCCAATGGGTAATTATTATGTGACCTATAAAGATAAGACAGTGGATGGAATTCATATTCGTTATGAAGTAGAATACTTAAAAGCGGATCATGAAAGTGGAAAACTGAAGAAAGAGTTTTCACTATTTCCCTTTGTACAGTTGAATGAACGCATGGGAAATGTGAGCGAGCCTAGCACGAAACATTTCTTTGATCGTGATATTTATACGCACGTTACTTATGCCGAACTCGACGATAAAACCAAAATTAAAAAGGCGTCTGAAGACGAAGGCTTCAAGCCGGGTAAAAAATATCAATTGAGCATAGGCGATACCATCACGACCAGTAATAGCTTAGTTGTTTTACAAAGCTTGAATAAAGATGTAGACAAAGACCTGCTCATGCTGCAGGAAAGCGATTTAGCGGTGTCTGCTGATCTTTTAATCATGGATGTAAACAAGAAGATATACCAAGCGAAACCGGTCTTTATATTGAGAGATAAATCGTCTTTCAATCGACCGGTTGAAATTACAGAACTCGGTTTACGTTTTTCATTTATTCGTATTATTCCTGAGGAGAACAAGTTTGAAATTGAAGTTGCAGAAAAAGAAGGCAATTCTAAAGAGTTCATCATTATGAAGGCCATCATCTTTCCTCAAATCAATATTCTTTGGATCGGTTGTATTTTAATGATCATCGGAACCTGGATTGCCATTGTGAAGCGGATTAAGAAAAGTCGAAATTAATTTTTAAGGAGATGGGACTCTCAATTGGAATCGTTGGCTCAGGAAACCTTGCTACACATTTGAGTAAGCGTTTCATTGAATGTGGAATTCCAATCGCATTCATTCAAAGCAGAAATGTTAAAACAGGAAAGGCATTGGCGAAAGCTTGCCGGAGTATTTTTGTTAAAGAACTTCCTGAAACTTCTACCACCAATCAAATTCTTTTTATTTGTAGCAGTGATTCATCCATAGAGGACATCTTCCAAGCAAACCATGCTAAAGGATACTCACTAGTACATAACAGTGGAATGATTCCTTTGCTCCATGACAAAAAAAACAAAACCAAATCGGCTGTTTTTTATCCGGTACAAACTTTTTCCAAAAAGGAAGAGGTAAATTGGAAAGCGATTCCGATTTGTATTGAGTCCAACGATAAAAAACTAGAACAAAAGCTTCTAAAACTCGCGAGAAAAATTGCTGGAAGTGCACTGATTCTCGACAGTAAGCAGCGGGCCTATTTACATTTGGCGGCAGTATTTGCGAATAATTTTGTGAATGCCAACTATGCGATTGCTACTAATATTTTAGCTTCGCAAAAGCTTCCGGCAAAGCTGATTGCTGCTTTGATTCAGCAAACTGCGAAAAATGCTTTGAACAATTCTCCTCAAGAAATTCAAACCGGTCCGGCGAAAAGGAAAGATTTAAAAACCATACAAGCCCATCTTCAATTGCTCAAAAAAAATCCTAAAGAGAAAAAGGTGTATGATGCAATTACGGAGTATTTGTTGAAGAAATAATTGTTTGTAAATTGATCTATTTCAATTTTCCTGCAAAGGCAGATAGCTATCGGGCTTCGCGGGAAATTTTTAAAAAAGTTGATCGTACACTAAGAGTATTAATTATAGTAAATATCCAAATCTAAAACCATCTGATAAATTACTTCCCTCCTGCTACCGGAAATATTTTTTTGAAATGATCGATGCGGCCGGATGATGCGTTGGGGAATACGCCACGGTTGACGGTGCGAATATCTTCGATGGAATAAAATGCGTTGGGATTAAATTCTTCGATTAGTTTACGTATTTCAAGTATGTCCTTTCGCTTTACAACCGTTAAAATCACCTTCACCGGACCTTTTGCTCCCGTTGCATCCATCGTAGTGATACCGAAGTTATGATCGACCATAGCTGCAATTAATTCTTCTGAATTCTTTTGAGTGATGATGCGCATGACTTGAAGTCCGAGTGCCAAACGTTCTTCAATTTTAATTCCCACAAATATTCCCATCGAATATCCGGTTGCATAGGCCAAGAAACAGATGGGATTGTGTAAATTTTTCATGATTTGCGAAATCGCTAAGAGCCAAATCAAAACTTCAATGAAGCCTAAAAAAGGAACTATGTATTTAATGGATTTACTGAGGAAAATATTTCTCAATGTAGCCAAGGTCACATCGGTCATTCTTGCCAAGAAAATAAGGAATGGAAGCACTCCCCATTGAAATACATCGGAATTTATGAAATCACTACTAAACATAGGTTTTTATTAATTTTTCAATAATTTGTGGAACACCTACTCCTGCGCTTTCATTAATAACGCTAAAATCTTTCCTTATATTTTGATGTGCTGCATTCGGATCGACCAATACTTTCATCGCATTTTCGGGTGCGAATTCCAATAGACTTGCTGCAGGATAAACAGCCAGCGATGTACCAATGACAAGGAATACATCCGCAGTTTGTGAAATTTCGATTGCTGGTTCCATATTAGGTACCATTTCGCCAAACCATACGATGTGAGGACGTAACTGACTTCCCAATTCGCAACAATCACCTTTTTTTATTTCAGCTTTCTCCAATGAATAAATAAGCTGAGGGTTCACCGTACTTCGTGCCTTCATGATTTCACCGTGCAGATGCAAAACATTGGTTGATCCGGCGCGTTCATGAAGATTATCGATATTTTGAGTGATGATAAAAACTTCAAAATGTTTTTCTAATTCCACCAAAGCCAAATGTGCTGGATTTGGTTTGGCATCCATGACTTGTTGTCGACGTTGATTGTAGAAATCAAGCACCAAGTCCTGATTTTTATTCCATGCGCCAGGTGTTGCTACATCTTCGATGGCATAATTCTCCCAAAGACCACCACTGTCTCTAAAAGTTTTAATACCACTTTCTGCAGAAATACCGGCACCACTGAACACTACAACACGTTTCATGCTGCAAAATTGTAGTTTAAAAGACTTGGATAAATGAAAATGTCAAAAAAATATTAACTTTCGATCGTTAACATCACAGAATCCTGGCATCAACAGGAAAAGAATAACCTCTTAAGAGCTCTTCCGTTTTCATTCTTTTCTTTCCTGCCATTTGAATCTCAAGGATATTAATAAATCCATCTGCGGCACTCAGTTTCAGCATAGATTTCCCATCCGTTATCAATTCATGGGTTAAAACAGTTCCTGCAAGCTCAGGAAGGGACTTCAATATCTTTACCGGCACGATACTGCCATCGGGCATTTCCATCTCAATAAAGGCCCCGGGATACGGACTCAATCCTCGAATTTGATTGTGTAAGTCTTGAACGTTTCGGGAAAGGTCCAATTTGCAATCTGCTTTAAAAATTTTTGGTGCGTCAATGATCTTTTCTCCTTCGTCCAAAAGTGCTTGTTGACTTTTCTCCATCACGGATTTATGTTCAATCGCTTTTACTGTTTTCAGTACTAATTCAGCACCCACAATTTTCATTCTATCGTGCAATTCTCCGGCATCTTCATTTTCGCCAATATTTATTTCTTTTCGAAAAATGATATCGCCTGTATCAATTTCATGCTTCAGAAAAAAGGTGGTAAGTCCAGTCTTCGTTTCACCATTCATAATGGCCCGATTGATTGGTGCTGCTCCTCTGTATTGCGGCAAGAGTGAGCCGTGTAAATTAAAAGTTCCACCCGGAGGCATGTTCCACAATACTTCCGGCATCATTCTAAAAGCGACAACAATTTGCAAGTCGGCATTCAAGCTTTTTACTTCTTTTAAAAAATCCGGATCACTCATTTTTAATGGCTGTAAAACATGAAGTCCAACGGAAAGCGCGTAGGTTTTTACCTCAGAAGCGGTGGTTTTCTGCCCTCTTCCGGATGGCTTATCAGGTGCAGTAATGACTCCGACAATATTATATCCATTCTCTACTAGAATCTTCAATGAAGCTACTGCAAATGTTGGTGTTCCCAAAAAAATAATCTTCATTTTCCTTGTACTTTAATATCCATTAATTCAATTTTTTTTCCTCTCATACAAATGCCCATTTGATTTTTCGCGAGCTTATACTGAACAAAAACTTTTAAATCATTCATGCGCATGTTTGAATCTAGATGCAGGGGTTCAAAAAAAAGAGAATCATTTTGCTGCAATAAAAATCCACACCCGTCCAAACCACTATAATCAACCACTTTCATGGATACATATCCTTCAGGTACATGAATACTTACAGAAGACGCTTGACTTTTCACAACATCCTTTTTACCGGCACAGGAAGTAATGAATATCGCTCCGACTAGAACGACGACTAATTGTAGTCTCTTGATTTTAATAACCATTTTTCGGAACGAAGATACGAGTAACCTATTAAACCCAATAATGACCAGTATAAAACCTCAGCACACCACACCCATTCAAGACTCGATGGTATAACACTGGTAAATGTAAATACGAAAGTCAAGTAAAAAGCAAGACTCACAATTTCAATTTTCATAGCTGCTGAAGTTGCGCCGGTCCCGGAAATAGCAGATAAGGCCATCATAGACAGGCTAAAAAGCAGAGTGGCCAAACAAGTGACATAGAAGCTACCCATGGCATTGGCAATGAGTAAATCATCGGAAGTGCTCAATCGAAATAAAAATCCCTTGAAAACAATACAAACTAAAACTACAGCCATTGTTATTCCGAATGACATTTTCATTATTTTTTGTACTAACAATCTTACATCTCCTTCTCGTTTTTGTCCGATTAAATTTGAAACCATACTATTGCAACATTCCGAGAATCCCCATACGGGAGTCATTAGCAACATATAAATTCCGCGTACAATATTTGAAATTGCCAATTCTCTTGATCCTAACTTTTCAATCATCAGAAAAAAGATAAACCAAGATCCCATCGAAAAAGTATGCTGAAAAATAATGGGAGTCGACAAATTCATGATTTGACGAAAAGATTTCACATTAAGATTTTTAAATTTAAACAATTGAAATTGCTTAAACATAGATCTTGACAATGCATAGGTTACTGCATATACAGCAGCAGCGGTTTCCGATATGGCGGATGCTAATCCGGCACCATAAATACCCATCGATGTAAAACCGAAAGCGCCAAAAACAAAAACGTAATTTAACAATACATTCAAAAGCATCATCAACATAGTAGTGTAGGTGATAATACGAGTTAATGTGATGCCGGTATAAAAGGAACGCATGGCGATGAAAACAGATACGAAAGGAAGTCCCCAGGTTCGCGCATTCAAGTATTCAATTGCAAAACCTGCTACGTACACATCCTTCACAATATAAGTCATCAATGTTGGAATCACATTGTAAACAAAAGTGACCATCAGAAAAGAAAAAGTGAGCAATAGAATAAGACTATGATCAAAAATATTCCCGATAGTTTCATATTGCTGATCCCCAGATTTTCGAGCGATTAAGATCTGCGAACCAATACCAATGGCCACAGCAATCATGATCAACAGAAAATAAAATACTCCGCCTAAAGCAGAAGCTGCGAGTTCTTTTTCGCCCAAACGCGACACGAAAGCGACATCGGTAAAGTTAATGACCGTACTCGCCAAACTACTCAGGATGATGGGCCAGGAAATGCGCCAGATGTCGGAGTAATTGGTTTCTACTTTCATAATAAGCTCCAAAAATCCGAAAAAGAAATAAGCAATATGTTATATCCAGGAAATCTTATCATCAAATTTCCCATCAGATCAGAAAAAAAAAAATTACTTCTTTTGATAGGTCATTTTATAATGTGCAATATTTGCCTCATAAAAAAGCTCACCTTGCGCAACAAATCCAGCTCGTTTATACAAATTGATGGCACTTACCTGTGCATGCAAATAAATCAGTTGATTGTGAGGCAATACATCTTCCAATACCGCATTCACTAATACGGAGCCAGCACCTTTATTTCGAAACTGCGGTAAAATGGCAAAGCGTTCTAATTTGATTCCTTTTTCGGTAAATCGCCAGCGGGCTGTACCCGCCGGCTCTTTATCCACCAACAGCATATAATGCATGCTTTCATCCTCATAATCGTCGTACTCTTCTTCACGTGATACATTTTGTTCTTCTACAAAAACACACTGACGAATTTCAAAAATGACGGAGGCTTTTTCTTTATCTTCTGTTTTAAACTTTATTACTTCAAACATACGCGCTGATTTATGCCCGAATGTATAAAATATTTTTAAAGTGTCACAACAAGTCGCTCATGCCACTTATTACCAGCACTATTTATCACTTCAAATAAATAAATTCCAGGTTGAATATTTTGATCCAGTGTATAAGATGTGTTGAATCCATTGCTAAATTGAAGCATAGAATTTGAAACCACCTTTCCACTTAAATCATACAATGTTGCGATAAGTGTTCCTTCTACGTTTTCATCCATGTTAACGGTAATTAAACGATCTGTTATGGGATTCGGATACACCGACATCATCGCGTTTTTCAAATTCACTACTTTGATCACAGAATATTCGAATTTTCCATCGCGATCCACTTGCAAGAGGCGATAGTAATTGTTTCCGGATTTAGGATTATTATCAATGAATACATAGTTTTTCATGCTGTTAGAAAAACCGGCAGCATTCACTTTACCGATGGCCTCAAAGTTTTTTCCATCTTGACTTCTTTCAATCATGAAATAGTCGGAGTTTACTTCTGAAGCTGTAGACCATAGTAGGTCCACAGCTTTTCCATTCAACAATGCAGTGAAAGAAGTATATTCAACGGGCAAAGGATTTATTCCACCTGAAGCATTTGCTAAAGTGAAATAAGTATTAAAGCCGTTGAAATTACTAGAGGTAATACTTCCTGATCCTGCCGCGGTTCCTACTCCGCCTAAATCCAGCCAAGTTGAAGAACCATTGTCCCGAGCAACTCTCAAATTATTAGGATCTGTTACAAAATCATCAGCACCATAGGTCAAAGTTACTCTTGCATTGCTTAAATTTCCTACTGCTGTTCTTGTAAGATTAAAATAACGTACATCAGAAACCCATCCTAAAGAAGGTGGCAATGCATATCCCATCGCTCTAGCAGAAAAATTCCACACTTCAGAGGTATAAGAGACAGCAACAGCATTGGTATGTTGCACTGCCAAAATCATTGGACGAAAGGATCCATTCTTGCCTACCGGAAGATTCAAGGTTAGTGGAGATGCACTGGCAACAATTTGCTCGAAAGGTCCATCTACATAAGAAATCGACGACCCTAAATTAGCAGAAGCGCCTGCCAAAGAAATTAATTTTTCAGTAGATGTAGCATACAGCACTCCATCCAAAAGAAGTAATTGATTGCTAATATTAATTGTTTTTGCCAAGGCAAGACCGAAAAAATTGTTTAGTGTAAGATTATTGAAAACAGTAGTTGAATTACCTCCTATCCACAATCCTTCTGCACCTTGAAATGTTACCGTTCCGCTTCTTGCTGTAAATGTTCCATTGTTGTACAAGGTATTTAGCCCGTCAAAATTACTTACAAGCGTCATGTTTTTGAAATCACCTGCTGCGCCAGTGATAGAACGAACATCAAAAATTTTATTCACATCAATATTCAAACTGGTCAGACTAAAATCAGAAGTAGAACCATTGCTCGTTTTTAAAGTATTTGTATTCCCTATTGAACCTGTCACTTTAAAATTTGGCTGGACAATACTTGAATAAGGTGTAAAATTAAAATTGCTATTGTTTGGACTAAATGCATTTCCAAATTCAACAGTTCCTCCTGAACACGTAACAGTGCCGGATGCACCACAAAGATCGAAATCACTAAATGTACCGGAACTAGTATTCGGCTTTTGTAAAACAATTGTTCCACCACTTATAGTAAATCGTGAAGAAGCCGCATTATTTATTTTAAAGGATTCAATGCTGCTCCCAGTAGTACCGCAATTTAATAGAGTACTACCTGCAGATTGATTATAGCGCAATGAGCTGGCAGCATAACCCGAGCGAAAGGTTATACCACCATACACTTGCAAAATTCCTCCTGAAACATCTATCACTGGAATAGATGCGCCAACGGAGTAATATCTTAATCCTTGATTTCCTGCCGTAGAACCAATTCTCATGGTTCCGGCAGTCACTTTTATTTGTCCTAGTAAATATAAAAAATCATCGTTTGGAGAAAGATGTAGCGTTCCTGATTTCACTTCAAAAATTGCATTTTGAGTTACAAAAAAACTACCCAATAATGGATTTACCTGATAATTGCCTTTGTTATTATGAATGTAAGTTCCGTATGAAACCACAAGTTCTCGAATTGCATTTTCAAAAGCAATAATAGTTACTTCAACTTTGTAACTTGTTAATGTAGATTTAAAAACAGTTACCTTATTTAAATCCCATGTTCCAACTCCTGAAATTGTGGAATGAATTGCAGAGTTAAATGTAATATTGACAAAATCATTTGAGTCATAGTAGACATCAAAATTTCCATCATTTATAATACTACCACTAATAAATAAGGTATGAGTCTTACTCGAATTGGATGCATAACCAAAAGTTGCTCCCGCATTCACTGTTAAATTTCCTGCGATTACCATCAAGAAAGTTAAATAGTTTGAATACAATAATGATCCCGAACTTCCTTGACCTACCGTAACACTGGCGGTAATAGAATTCACATTCATGGATACATTATGGCCATCTCCAATAAATACGACATCGCCACGCTTTGGATAAGTACCGGTGTTGGTAGTGCTTCCGTAGCTTACAGTGGACCATGTGTTATTTACCGTCCATAATCCACTTTGTTGTGAATAATAGGTAATGGCATCACATTGCACACTGAAATTTAAAAGCAGGACAATGATCCATCCTGTTTTTAAGAGCTGTTTAAATAAATTGCTCATGTTAAATTAGATTATACTGTTGTTGGTTTGTCAAATATGCACCTGTAAAAAGTTGAGAAATGATAAGAATCTGTAATATCTTACAAAATCGATTTATGCATTATTTTAGAAGGATTCATTCAAATACAAAAACTATAAATTCAATATTCCCCTAGCACATGAAAAAAATCACGAATAATCGAATTCATTATTTGGGGAAATAAAAATTTGAAAAAACAAAATAAATCGCATACCCATTAAAAAAAGGGACAACAATTAAAGAAAGCAGAATATCTTACAAAACGAAAAAGTCGAGTTTAGTTAAAAAATTAATTTGAGATTAAATTTGAGTCAAACGATCCAATGTCATTTGAATTAATCGATGCATTGAACCTTCAGCATCTTTAGCATATTGTTGTGAAATTCGGTTGGCAACAATAACATTTACTGCACAACAGTTATGACCCAGCAAAGAGGCTAAACCGAACATGGCTCCTGTTTCCATCTCAAAATTAGTAATGCGATGATCGCCAAAGCGGAAGGAATTTAAGCGTTCAATCATGTCGGGGCGTGATGGTTCCAAACGTAATTGACGCATTTGAGGACCATAAAATCCTGAGCAAGAAGCTGTAATGCCAGTATATGTATCAGGCGATAAGAGATTAAAAAGAGAGTCGGCAGATTTTGAAATATAACTTTGCGGGAGAACTCCATGATTTGGATAATGCTTGCGAAAAGCATGAATGATTTCTTCTTCTTCCGGAGTATTTACTAATTTGTAGAAATTTAATAAACCGTCCAGGCCCAATCCGAATCTGGAGCAAACAAATTGATCTACAAGAATTTCCTCTTGCAAAGCACCCGAAGTCCCGATTCTAACCAAATTCAACTTAGTTAGGTTTTCCTTGATAGTACGAGTTTTCAAATCAATGTTTACCAAGGCATCTAACTCATTGTAAACGATATCAATATTGTCGGTGCCGATTCCAGTCGAGATCACTGAAATAAACTTACCTTTATACGTGCCGGAATGGGTGACAAACTCCCTTTTCTGCTTCTTAACATCTACTTTATCAAAATAATTACTCACCATAGATACCCGATCTGGATCACCTACATTGATGATAATAGGCGCAATCTCATGGGGATGCAAGTTTAAATGATAGACACTTCCATCATGATTTAAAATCAATTCAGATTCAGGGATTTGTAACATACGATTTTATCAAATAATTTTGCCTTGAACAAATATATAAGAAACCGAAAATATGAGTAGTGAAAAGAGAATTATTGTTGTGCCGATTGATTTTAGTGAACAATCAAAAATAGCTTTGAGCCAAACCTATAACCTAGCCAGGGCGATCAATGCCGAAATTACTTTATTACATGTTTTAGACGAAGCTTTGTTTAAATCCGTTTTACATTTGTTTTCACCGAAGGATGATCACGAAGAGTTATTGACAGTCAGTGCCAAAGCCAAATTAGAAGAGTTAGCGACTGAATCTCGAGCTAAGTCAGGATTGAAATTAAATACAAGAGTTGGAAAGGGCAAAATATATGAAGTTGTTACTGAAGTAGCAGAAGAATTAGAAGCCTTATTTATTGTGATGGGAACTGCAGGTGAATCTTCGTTAAAGAAGAAATTTATCGGTTCCAATGCCGTTAGAGTGATTAGCGATGCGCATTGTCCTGTCATTACTATTAAAGGACAGAACCACCGAATGGGATGTGATACAATTTTATTACCTTTAGACCTTTCAAAGGAAACAAAAGAGAAAGTAGTAAAATGTATTGAAATTGCGAAATTCTTTAAGTCAACAGTAAAAGTAATGACCGTAGTTAATACCAGTGATGAATTTTTGCAAAACAAATTGGAACGACAAATGGATCAGGTATTGGATTTTATAAAAGACCACGATGTGATTTGCTCAGGGGAGTTTATCAAGAATCGAGATATTTCAGAAAGTGTTTTGGCTTATTCTGCAGAAATTAATGCCGATCTTATTATGATCATGACGCAACAAGAATTGGAATGGACAGAATTCTTTATAGGAACAGAGTCGCAAAAAATTATTAATAACTCTGAAATTCCTGTTTGTTCCATTCGACCCATCAAAAGAAAAGACACCACAGAATTTACCATCTCATAGAAAAATAATTACTATGCATAACGATCTAAATATCAGAAAAATTCTTATTCCTTATGATTTTTCAGAGACTGCAGAATTGAGTCTAGAACATGGTGTATTTATGGCGAAGCTGTTAAAGGCTGAAATTTATTTACTGCATATTGTTGAAACTACCACTTTCCCCAGTTCTATTGCCCATGCTTTTTCCGGATTTGAAAAGAAAGTGGAAGAAGCGTCTAATGAAAACTTAAAGGAACTCGCCGATAAATTACATTCCACCCATGGAATTCCGGTTCATATTATTACTGAAGTGGGCAAAATTTATAAGCGCATTGTTCATGTTGCAAAGCAAGCACATATTGATATCATCATCATGGGTACACATGGTGCCGGCGGACATAGTTACATTATCGGCAGCAATACTACACGTGTGGTTCAAGAAGCGCCTTGCCCGGTGATCTCCGTGCAAACGCATGCGAAAAAAGTTGGGTTTACTAAAATTGCACTTCCTATTGATGATACAGCGGAATCACGTCAAAAAGTAAATTTTGCTTTAGAAATTGCCCGTAAATACAATTCTGATGTTGTAGTTGTTGGCTTGATGAGATCCGGTAATGAAGATTATGAACGCAAGTTCAAGATCAAAATTGAACAAGTAGAAAAATTCCTTCTTGATCATGGTATACACGCGGATATCATTTATAAAAATGGTGATGATTTGTCAAAAAGCACCTTGCAATCTTCAGATGAAATTGATGCTGATTTAGTGGTGATCATGACGGAGCAAGAGCCAAGTTTAACCGGATTATTGATGGGATCCTACGCCACTCGCGTGATCAATGGATCTAAAATTCCGGTGATGACCATTCGTCCGGCTGAAATTGATCCGGATCGACTTACAGTTACATTTTAATTTTATTAAAAAAAAGATAAGAAACATCGGTCTTAATAGGGCCGATGTTTTATTTTTATATCCATGAGCCTGATCCACCAAATACTTACTGAATATTGGGGCTATACGCAATTCAGGTCCAAGCAGGAGGATATTATCCGTTCGGTGATGTCGGGGCGCGATACGGTGGCTTTATTACCTACAGGAGGAGGTAAATCACTCTGCTTTCAGGTTCCGGCAATGAGTCAACCCGGAATATGTTTAGTGATTTCTCCTTTGATTGCTTTGATGAAAGATCAGGAAGAACAATTGAAAGAAAAAGGCATTCGTGCACATGCCATCGTTAGCGGAATGCGAAAAAGCGAAGTAGAACTTGCACTCAACAATTGCATTTATGGCGATTATAAATTTTTGTATGTCTCGCCGGAAAGATTGCTCTCTCCTATTTTCAAAGAATATCTTTTACAGATGAATTTAAATCTCATCGCTGTGGATGAAGCGCATTGTATTTCACAATGGGGATATGATTTTCGTCCGCCCTATTTACAGATTGCCGAAATCAGAGAGAATTTCCCGAAAGTTCCGATTCTTGCATTGACCGCTTCTGCTACTCCGGAAGTAAAGGAAGACATCATCGCCAAGCTAGAGCTGACTAACGTTGCCGTGTATGTGAAAAGTTTTGCGAGACCTAATATTTCCTACATTATTCGGGAGACGGAAGATAAAATGGGACATTTGCTAAAGGTGCTGAAAAGTATCCCTGGCTCGTCCATCGTTTATGTCAGAAATCGACGCAGGACAAAAGAAATTGCCGATGAATTAAGAAGAAATAATATTTCTGCCGATTTTTATAATGCCGGACTCAACCATCAAACCAGAGGTGAACGACAAGCTTTGTGGATGAAAAACCATACAAGAGTCATCGTATCAACGAATGCTTTTGGGATGGGCATCAACAAGGAAAATGTACGAACTGTCATTCATATGGATTTGCCCGATGATTTGGAAAGTTATTATCAGGAGGCAGGAAGAGCAGGACGCGATGAAAAATCATCCTACGCTGTTGTTTTGTACGACGTATCAGATTTAAGAGATAAAGACAAACGCATTCTCTTCGATTTCCCTCCCAGAGAAGAAATTCGCAGAGTGTATAAAGCCCTTGGAAACTATTTGCAAATTCCATTACAAAGCGGTGAAGGCGTTTTACATTCTTTTGATTTATTAGAATTCTGCGCATATTACTCTTTCGATAATTTTCTGACCTATAGCTGTCTCAAAATATTGCAGATGGCAGATTACATCAACCTCAGTGAATCCATATTTATTCCGGCCAGAATGAAATTCAAAGTAAAATCATATGAGCTTTACGAATTTCAGGTAAAGCAGCAGAAATATGATGCTTTGATAAAATTAATACTCCGCTCCTACACCGGGCTCTTTGATGATTATGTTCGATTCAGCGAATCTGAATTAGCAAGAAGAGCCGGAATTACATTGGAAGAACTCATCAAACAAATTAATTATTTACATCAAATTGAAATCCTGGAATACATTCCTGTCGTTGACAAACCCAGCTTAACGTTTACACAAGATCGTGTGGCTGATGATGAAGTTCGGATTTCAAAAGCCATATTAGAAGAACGAAAAGAGCGTTTTATCATTCGCGCTGCTGCTTTTAGAAATTTCCTGATTAATCCGCACGAATGCAGAAGTATCATGCTTTTAAGCTATTTCGGTGAGACGAATTTGGTGCGTTGTGGAACATGCGACTATTGCCGTGAACGAAATAAACTGGATTTAAACGATCTTGAGATGGAAGATATAAGTACACAAATCAAGGAGGTGTTGGCACAAGGAGCACTCGATCCGGATCAATTATCGGAGCAGTTCAAACATGTACCGAGTGAAAAGTTTAAAATGGTTTTAAAGTGGTTAATGGATACAGGTGAATTAGGAATTGACTTGTTAGGAAAAGTCTATTTTAAATTAAACGGCGGTTCATAAACTATTCTAAATATTCGAAGGCTAAATAAAAAATTCATTAGCTTTGAAACAGATTGCAATTATGGAATTATTTCACATCGACTTCCTCAGTATTCGACTTCTGGATATTTTAGATATTCTCTTAGTTGGGTTTTTACTGTATAAAATTTATCAGTTACTCAAGGGTGGTGCGGCAATGAGTATTTTCATTGGTATTGTTGCAATTTATGTTTTGTGGTGGTTATTTGTAAAAATTCTCGACATGCAATTGTTGGGCGCTTTGTTGGGGCAATTTATGAGTGTGGGAGTTTTGGCATTGATCATCGTATTTCAACAGGAAGTCAGAAGGTTTTTATTGATTGTAGGCAGCAACAGATTTACAAGTAGGGGTAATTTCGCACGTAAAATTCTTCCATGGCAATGGAAGGAAAGTAATGTGACACCTCCTAATTTAACGCCCATTATCAAAGCATGTACTTCCATGTCGAAGTTAAAAACCGGAGCCATCATGGTCATTGCACGTTCTTCCGATTTAAAATTTTATGAGAGCACAGGTGATTTGATGGATGCTGATTTATCGAAACGTTTATTGGAAAGCATTTTCTTCAAAAACTCACCCATGCACGATGGAGCGGTGATTATTGAGAACAATAAAATTAAAGCTGCTCGTTGTGTTTTACCCGTAACTGAAAACACCGATTTGCCAGCAAATTATGGAATGCGTCACCGAGCCGCTTTAGGAATTACGGAGCAAAGTGATGCAATTTCCATCACCGTATCGGAAGAAACCGGATTTATTTCTTTGGCTGTTGATGGGAAATTACATTACAATCTCAGTCCGGAAGAGTTGGAGAAGAAGTTGACGAAGTTGATGTGAGGATAAAACTTTAATTTATTAGAAAGAAAGATATAATTTACGACAAGGTAATTTTTAATAAACAACCAATAAGTTTTCTACAAATATTAATATTTCTAAATTAACGAGACGCATTTTCCCGCAAAGAGGCAAAGAAGCAAAGTGCGCCAAGATATCTTAGCGGCCGATAGCTATCGGCCTTTGCGTGAAACATTGAGCTCATGTATAAAAAGGAAGATTCTTATTTACTTTTTTGCTTTTTCGAAATACTCTAATGCTTTTGCTTCGTTGCCTTTGTTGCGCCAGGTAACACCCATGAAGTAATAGGCTTGGGTGAGGTTGGGATTGATTTGAACTGCACGTTCTAAATTTTGCAAGGCCAAATCGTATTGCCCTCCTACTCCATAGCAAGATCCGATATTCATATAGGCATCGGCATAATCGGGTTTGTATTTCACTGCTTGTTGATAGCGCTGCAAAGCTTCGGTGTAATTTTGCATATCGAAATAAACAGAGCCTGAATTATTCAACACTACCGGATCATAAGGATTTAATTTGATGGCCTGATCGTAGTATTTTAAAGCTTCGGGATAATTCTTTACTCGATAGCTCGCGATTCCTAATTGCGTCCAGGCATCGGTGAAGTATGGATACAATTCTACCGATTTTTTTAGATGCACTACTCCATCATTGAAAACGGCATCGCGTTCGTTTTCCGGAAGTGTTTCCAAATACTCGGTTTTTACTTTGTACAAGCCTACATAATATTGTGCTCTTGCTGAGTTGGGCGCAGATATTAATCCTGAATCATACAAGGATTCATTGCTCTTCCACACCGGATTTCTGGCGATGCTTAATCCAGAATAAAAGAGGAGAATGGCTGCTGCAGAAGTCATGAGTACAGGTGAAAAATTATTTGTGTTTTGTTCCTTTTTATCGAGCAATGAAATCATCAAATAAGAAAGCAACAATGCAATTGCAAAAGAAGGAACATACATCAATCGCTCGCCATAATGCGTTCCTATTCTCATGAAGATATTGGAGGAGACAGAAACTGTAATGAAGAAATACAGCAAAGCAAATCCGTAAAAACTTCGCTTGTTAAATTCCCTGATCGCGAACACCAATAGTGAAATTAAAACTAGAGCAGAAAGAATAAATTGCCAATCGCTGATACTAGCCGGAGTAATTTGCGGATAAGACAAATCGAAACTTAAATTGAGCGGTAGAATTAATTTATAGAGATAAAATCCCAACATAGCGACGGCTCCTGTTAATTTCGTCAATGGATCTTTCGCATACATCAAAGCGTTATCCGCTACCGATGGCGGTGCAGCGGTAAACATACCCGAACTATTTAATACCTGGTGACGAATCAAGAGGAAAATGGCTGCGGGAATTAACATCCAGTACACTCCTTTTATACTTTCCTTTATGTTTCTTTCTGATGTGAAATAGGTAAGTAAAGGATAAATTAATAAAAAGGTGATGGAACTTTCCTTGCACATTAAGCCAAAAAACAGCAGGATCATCGAAGTGAAAAGTGAAATCATTTTTCCATTTTTTCGATAGTCGATAAATTTATCAAGACTGAATAAGCAAAGAATGAAAGCCAAGATTTCATCTAAACTTTTGATGTTCGCTACTACTTCGGTGTGGATGGGATGAGCGGCGAAGATGAGTGCAGCTAACAAAGCGAGTTTTTGTTGGTTCGGAAACCAAGAGCTCATCAATTTAAAAATCAAGTAACACGTAAAAGAAAATAAGATCACGTTGAGCCAATGTCCGGGCACGGCATTGTTGGGCCAGAGTTCCCAGAAAATTGCGAAGATGGCTTTAGGTAATGGACGATACAGTTCATCTGAAATTAAAATATAGCCGTAACGATAACTGGTCGTGAAAATTTCGCTTAAGGCAGCAAATCCTTTTTGTGTGCTTGTGTTTTCGAGGATGGCAGCGTAATCATCTAAAACAAATCCGAAATTCAAAGTGTTTGCATATACGATGAATCCTAGAAGCGCAGGCAAATAAGCCCACCATTTCGGGAAATCAGTATTCAGCTTAGGAGTAAAAATATTCTCCTTCGCTTTTGCCGTAGCCGCAAACTTTTCTTTTTTGTTTAGTTTTTTCTCTGCCATATTTCCATCATTTACGAGGGCAATGAATCGCTCACCGTCATTCCGTTTTGTGATTCAAACATTTTAATCAATGCTTCAGGACTCAAAGTTAATTGCTGTAAAAGCATTCTGCAATCGTTCGCCAGAACATGATCGGGATATTTTTCTAAAAACTTTTGATAAAACATTTTTGCTTGTTCCGGATCGTGCTTGTGATTTTCGGCGACGAATCCCTGCAAGAACAAAGCAGAAGCTGCTTTATTCGAATTAGGATAACGTTGCACTCTTCCAAAAAATTCGATGGCATCATCAAACTTACCGACCGCCACTTTCAACTCTCCTGCTTTAAATAAATAGGCCGGCGACAAAGTATCGTCCTTAAATCCATCTGCATAATCCAAATACATTTTAATGAGTTCTTCTGCTTTTGCACGATCAGGAATCGGATTAGAATCCAGATCAAGAGCTGTTTCAGCTGCAGTAATTTTCTCTTGCAATTTTACTTGCGGGCGCGCGCATGCGATCATTCCGCAAACCGTCAGCAACAACAACAAATTTTTCATTTTCATATTTTCTAATTTAATTATTTGAATGGTGATCCCGGTTCTTTCGCCATGTGCTTGTACACGAGTTTGTCCATATAAGCGGGAATAAATTTATTTAAGAATACTGTCAATCTTCCATTAAATGTCAATACCAAATCGCGACGACGCTCGAGTACCGCTTTCACTATTTCTTGAGCGACTGCATTTGCCGACATCATTTTATTTTCTTCACGCGGACTTTCTCCTTGCGGGGTACCATCTGCAGAAAGAGAAGAAGTTCGGATATCCGATGCCGTGAATCCGGGACAAGCCACTAACACATGCAAATCCTTTTTTAAATTCTCGATGCGCAGCGTCTCCAGAAAACCTTCTAAAGCAAATTTAGAAGCCGAATATCCGGTGCGACCCGGCAATCCTTTCTTTCCTGCAATGGACGACACGCCCACTACACTTCCTTTTTGTAAAAGCAAATGCGGCAAAGCATACTTCGTACAATACACCGCACCCCAAAAATTCGTATCCATCAATTTTCTCAAGACTTCCAAATCCATCTCTTCGAAAAGAGCACGCATCGAAATGCCTGCATTATTAATCAACACATCGATGCGCCCGAATTGATTTAGCGTATCCTTGATGAGTCTTTCGCAATCGGCTTCTACACTCACATCTGCCTGAACACATAAAAAATGATTGGACGACGTATTGAATTCTGCTTTCACCTTCTCCAATTTATCCAAACGGCGACCGCTGATAACCACTCGAAAACCACGCGCTAAAAATGAAGCAGCACATGCTTTTCCGATGCCCGAGCCACCGCCGGTAATGATCACTACTTTGTTTTGCACATGCAAATCTAAAAAAAGGAAGCGATGTCACTCCCCATTATTGAACAAGAGCCATTAGATTTGCAAAAAACCTGATTATGCGACTACAGGAAGTTGAGGGTGATGAACTCATCCGGGAATTTCATTCCGTCCCCTATTCCATCTACAAAAATGATCCTCATTGGGTTCCTCATTTAAAACAGGACATCGAGAAATTATTTGATCCTCAAAAAAACAAACTTTTCAAAGAGGGTGCCGAGTGCATTCGTTGGATTTTAAGAAATGAAAAAGAGGAATCGATCGGAAGAGTTGCTGCTTTCATCAATCCTAAAGATATCAATTCCGGCAACTTTAAAGTGGGTGGTGTCGGATTCTTTGAATGCATCCATCAGCAAGAAGCAGCCAATTTATTATTAGAATCGGCAAAAACTTGGATAAAAAAACGCGGAATGACAGCCATGGACGGGCCCATCAATTTTGGCGACAGGAGTCAATTTTGGGGCTGTCAGGTCAGCAATTGGGAAGAGCCGAGCATTTATCCGATGAATTACAATCCGCCCTATTATCAGGAATTATTTCTTAATTATGGATTTGATGTTTACTTCAACCAGCATATTTACTGGCGGAGTTTATTAGTGCCCACTCAGCCCATCTTCCACCGAAAATACGCGCATTTAAAGAGTGATTCGAAATTTGAAGTCAAGAACATCAAAGGCATGAAAATCGAAGACGTAGCAGAGAATTTCAAAACTGTTTACAATGCAGCTTGGGGCGGCCATTCGCATTTCAAAGAGATGAGCAGCTCGGCGGCACAAAAAGTTTTTAAAGCCATAGGTCCGGCCATGGATCCCAATGTCATCATCTTTGCCTACTACGATAAAAAGCCCATTGGCATCTTTCTTTGCATTCCAGAGCTCAATCAAATTTTTGCGCATGTAGATGGAAATTTAAACTGGTTAGGTAAATTAAAATTCCTTTATCACAAATGGAAAAAGACAAGCACTCGTTTGGTAGGCGTTGTATTTGGAGTGGTTCGTGAGTGGCATGGAAAAGGCGTTGAAGCCGCCTTGGTGGTAGAAGGAGAATTGTTAATTGTGCCCCAAGGGGTTTACAACGATTTCGTCATCACCTGGATTGGAGATTTCAATCCCAAGATGATTAAAGTAGCCGAAAACCTTGATACTCAATTATGGCGAAGCTTACAAACCTACCGTTATCAGTTTGATAGAAGCTTACCCTTCGAAAGATGTCCGGTTGTTGAATAAGTCCTTTAGTCATTATATAACAAAGAGTTAACATGTGTTTAAAAAAATGTTCCTCTTTCCTTGTCTGTATGAAAAAGGAAAGACTATTTTTGCAGCCCGATTAAGTTGAAAAACCAATCGATTTGATTCCGTAGCTCAGTTGGTAGAGCAATACACTTTTAATGTATGGGTCCTGGGTTCGAATCCCAGCGGGATCACTGATAAGCTTTGAGAGATCAAGGCTTATTTAGTAGAGTACTAGTTCTTAAGCATATTGATGGGTGGGCTAATGGCCGTGATGTTGTAAAAAGGTCTAAAATGTGTCGTGAATTCGACACACTACGATACAAAAACGACACACAGCCTCATGAAAACGACACACAAATTCGCCATGAACAGCATCCACATCAAAATTATTATCCGGGGGGATAAAAAGAACAAATTAAACTCAGCAGGGCTTTGCTTTAAAGCCACGCTAAACAAACACAAGGTTGTAATTGCATTAGGCATCATTTGCCCACTGGAGAACTGGGATAAGGCATCTGAGCGCATCATCTACATTTCTAAGGGAAGGGTAAAGAAAGAGCTTGTGCAACAATGGAACGATATTATTGTACGATACATTGATAGAGCCAACCAGCTCCGCTTCGATTACGAAATGAAGGACATGGTTCTGACGCCTGAAATTTTTAAAAAGGAAATTAAAGAAGATTCCAAAACCCATTCATTTTACAAGTTTATCGAAAATCTAATTCCCGTACTAGCATTGCGCTGGAGTGTCGGATCTATCCGCAATTATCACACAACTTTTAAGAAGTTACGGGAGTTCTCGCCCAACACCATGTATGGCGATCTAAACAATACATTTCTAATTCGCTGGGAGCATAACTTGAAAAGCCGTGGACTTGGCGTAAACTCAATTTGGAGGCATCACAAGGATCTTCGCCTATTCATTAACGAAGCGATTAAATTCGGAATCAAATTAGAAAATCCTTACAACAAATTTAAACTCATTAAAGTGAAAGGGCAACGCTCCTGGCTAAGTGCCGATGAGGTAATTCGTTTGCGTGAGTTATTGCTTTCCGGCAAGCTTCACCCCTCGCACGACAAGGTATTAAAGTACTTTCTGTTTAGCTGCTTTACAGGCTTGCGCATTTCCGATGTAAAAACCATTCGGTATGCCGATCTAATAGACGGGCAATTAATTTTTGTACCTAAAAAAACTAGGCGCTACCAAAAAATATTACGCATGCCGTTAAATGAAACTGCCGAGTGGTTGGTGGGTGAAGGTACCGGACTAATTTTCGACACCTTTACCGAGCAAGTAACCAACCGCATTTTAAAGGAAGTTGCAAGTATTGCCAGCATAACAAAAGTAATTTCGTTTCACGTATCGCGCCATACGTTTGCCATGCGATTTTTACAACGGGGCGGAAAAATTGAAGTGCTTCAGGATCTGCTTGGCCATGGCGACATTAAAACAACCATGGAGTACGTGCATGAATTAAACTCAGAAGCCAAAATTCAGATTATGTATTTAGACAATTAATATGAGCACAAAAAGACCATTTACCCCGGCAAAGCCGAAACAAGTTCCAAAAAGAGAAACACCAAAAACTGAGCCACCAAAGCCTCATCATCCTAGGCCAGCACCTAAAAGAAATCAACCTAGACCAGATGAAGGCGGTGAAAGGCCTCCTAAAAAATAATACAGAAATATATTAAAACTACAATTACGGCCAAAAGCATAATTGACCAACTAAATACATTCCATTTTTTAGTTAAAATGCTATATTCTTCAGCAAGATTGTCATACTTGACATATTCTGCATTTGAATTAATATTTGAAATTTCTTCATTCGACAATACTTCATCGCACATGATAATATCATAATAATTGGATTTCTTTCCAAAGTGCTGACTCAGAAAATTAGCTATGATTGCAATAACGAATGAGAATCCAGCAACCTTTAAAATACACAAAGAAGGTAATAGATTAATTCGGCTGAATTTAAGAGTTTCAATAATTAAATAAAGTCCGGCACCACTAATGGAAATCACTAATAAATCCATACGCTGCATTGAATAAAACCATCCATTCCAAGCTTGGTTTTTTCTGTCTCTATAATATTTTTTATTATACATTATTTTAATTATCTATTATTGATTTTAAATTCTAGTTGATCTACTAATTTCTTTAATCTAATATTCAGCTTAAAACTATCTAACAACTCTGTTAAATCACGATCATAAGTATCATCTAATCTAATTTGATCATATTCGTTTATAAGAGATTGAAGCGTCGTTTCTAAAGCTGAAATGTTGCTGATTGAAAATTCATGTTTTATGAGTTTAAGATACTGCGGAAAATCACCAAGTGTCCTATTTAAAATATGAGTTCGAATGCTGTATCGAATTAAATCATGTTTAATATTTTCATTTTCTATTTCAAGTAATGCGCATCTACGATTTGTGAATTCTAAGCCATCCGATAATGTTTTTGATATTTGATTTAATACTTCACTACGAATTTCGTATTTTAACTTTTCAGTTTTTTCTAAGATCAATTTTTGAATGAGTGTAGTTTGGTTTTTTGCAGAAGAAAGTATATTCCAAATTTGAACTCCTAAGACGATTGCAACAAACAAACCAAAGCACCAAATTAACACTGAATCTGTATACCGGTGGGAGTCTGAAAGAAGATCAACTTTCTGACTCAACAATTTATTTTCTAGGATAGCTGAATAGTAGAGTAGCTGTAAAGAGTCGTTGTTCATATAGCAAAATTAATAAAAAACCCATCCCCCTCGAGAGATGGGCCAACCCTTCCTTAGTTGAGGCTTTAGACCTTACGTTTTAAGAGGTAAACTAAATTGAAAGAATTTTTATCGTCAAGAGTTACTGGCTCAAAACCGCGAGCTTTGAGAAGCAATGCGAAGGCGTCAACTTCTTTAGGTGTGGGTGGAGTGCTGCACCATTTAAAAAGGAGCTGCTCGGTGCTTAGTGCCATGCTAGTTTCTGAAGGGTCGTTTACGGACGTAAAATCTCTTGCTAATATGTTGGCGTAGTAAGTAAGCGCATCTTCCACTTCAAC
>Ga0209702_10001130_pt1 | contig 53104 bp, 31 predicted proteins | sample FRY01_FD_187210 | JGI IMG/M metagenome (GOLD analysis project Ga0209702, IMG submission 187210) | Freshwater microbial communities from Lake Fryxell liftoff mats and glacier meltwater in Antarctica - FRY-01 (SPAdes) (version 2) | ecosystem: Environmental > Aquatic > Freshwater > Ice > Glacier...
CAGTTCCAAGTCCGCGCCGTCGGCGGCAGCACCGGCTACAGCGACTGGAGTGACGCGGTGAACCACCGCAGTCTGTGAAGGACAGATACCCTTGCTCACCGACCCCCAGACCCAATGGAAATACCGCGCCATCTGGCGTGCCAACGACGTCCAGGTCGGCCTCTGGAGCGCCGAGTCCAGCATCATCGTCGGCGGCTGATCTCAACCCCAGAAGAGGGGGGCGATAAGTCCCCTCTTCCTCGATTGTCAAATGCCATGCCTTTTGCGGCATTTTGCTTTGCGCCCGGCGCATAGCACAGCCATTTCTTCACGCGAGTAAGCTCTTTATGAAAACCATTCCTCTCGTCATTGCCTTGCTTGCCGTTTTCATGGCTTCCACGGAACAGTCATCTGCCGCGGTGCTCAATCCTCCCACACCCAATTCGCCAGGGGATGCATCATCGCCTGGTCCGTTCATCACCTCCTCGATTTTTACTTGGTCTTCCGTTGCTGGTGCCACGGGCTACGGTCTCTACATTCGTGACCTCACGACCAACACGCCTGTTTTTAGCAGCAATGGATCTGTCAGCAGCATCCCTGCATACAACCTGCCAGCGGGCTATCTTGCCCCAGGACATTCCTTCCGCTGGGCTGTGACCACCGTCAACGCTGATGGCGAGAGTGTGTCATCTTCCTACCGCTATTTTCAGACCGGACTGCCCAATCTGGTTCCTTATCAGCCCGCCAACTGGTCCGACAAAATTGTGGTGAACAATTTAAATACGAGCCTTTTTGGGAGCCAGACAGATGCGGCATCACTATCAACGACTGATGCGGTCTATGTCTATATCGCAGGTGCCAACCGTGGTAGCGCCGACGTCTTGGACACCAACTATGCCGATATTTATCTCGATGGCGTTTACACCCAGGTCAGGCTCAGTCTGCCCCCCGCCAACCTCACCAACTACTGGTTGGTGCAGTTTTCGCCGGGCCCCCTTGGGGCAGGGACGCACTCCATTCGCATCGTGAATGATCCGACCGGCCTCGTGACAGAAAGCAACGAGAGCGACAACGAATACACCAAGACGTTTACGGTGAACTCGTCAGGAACGGAGCCGTTGATTTCAGGCATCTCACCCAATCCGGTCCTCGGCTCGAACAGCCAGCAGACAATCACCATCAACGGTGCAAGATTTGTCAACAAGCCAACCCTCACTGTCAGTTGGACCAATCAACCCGACTACATCGTACCGGATGATCAGGTCACCTATGTGAGCGCCACACAGTTGCAGATGGCGATCACCACAGAGTTGGACATCGACGATTGGACCGTGGCAGTCATTAATCCTGATGGGCAGTCGTCCGGCAGGTTTGGCTTCCAGGTGGTTGCAGCCCCCGAGATAACGGTGCAGCAACCCTTGAACACCAACATCGCAGACGGTGGAAGTAAGTCCTTTGGCAGCGTGCCGGCGGGTGGGAACAGCAGTCTCACCTTCTATATCAAAAACACCGGTGTCGCAGCTCTTACCGGACTGACGATCACCAAGAATGGCACAGACGCGGCAATGTTTACTGTGACAGCCAGCCCCACGGCACCGGTCGCCCCCGGCGGCAGCACGACCTTCACCGTGAGGTTCGCCCCGGTCTCATCAGGCCCCAAGTCGGCAGCGATCCATATTGCGAGCAATGTACCAGGAAGCTCGAATCCCTTCGACATCGCGCTCACGGGGGCAGGCACGACACCGGCAGGCATCTATCTCTCCGGCCCGGCCTCCGTCACCACGAAATCACAGACGCCGTTTCTTGTAATGTTGCCATCGGGCGGCGGCTCTCCCGTGGATGTAACGTCGGCCTCGGCTGTCGGTTTCGCGGCAACTCCAGGTGCTGGGATCAGCATCGCTGGCAACTATCTCTTAGTTTCAGCTGATGCTACGGCACAGACGATTTATCTTCAAGCCCGTTACTCGAACGGCGCTGGCGGTACGACTTCCGTGCCTGTGGCAGTCAGTGTGCAACGAGCTTTCTCGGCGACTGCCAGTGCCGCAAGCGCCCACCAAAACGGCACTAATTACACGATTACTCTCACCGGTTCAGCAACTTGCGGCACCGTGCCTTACATTTACCGTTGGGACACGAACGGGGATGGCGTTTATGGAGATGTCACAGGATCAAGCGTGAGTTACACAAAGAGCAGCCAGGGAGGAACGCTGCCGGTCAAGTTGGAGGTGACGGATTCCGCCAACGTGAAAGTGTATGCTCATAGTCAGGTGGTGATCGACAAACCACCTGTGGTTCTCCAAGCGCGCCGCGTTAAGCCGCTCGGTGATGTGTCTTCAGGGACTCAAGTCTACGATCATGACGGGCACTTGTTCCAGTTCGACACCGCGCGCATGGACAAAGGGTTGATCGTCGTGACGCATGGACTCTACGCCACTGGTCTGGACTCATGGGTGCGTGACATGACCCAGCGACTTAACTCACGTCTTGGAGTGGATGCCCCTAATATTATCGCCTTTGATTGGAGTGTTGATAATGATCCTGGTGGGAAGGTCAGTCCGATGAAGCTTGGCATCTTAGAGGCGATAGATAGAGCAAGTAGCGTGATCAACCTCGCTGGAGCTGCCAAAAAGGGTTTGCGATTCTTTGTGGCCAAGGCATTTGAAGAAGCCGCAGGCGCGCTTTTGCCATCTTCCTCAGACATAGCCGAAACGCTTGATTTGTCGGTAGATTCAATTTACATCCGTGCCATTGCCCAAGCGCACGGACAGATGCTGGCCGCCTGGCTCAGGGAGCAGGCCAAAGCTGGGCTGATCAATCCGGACAAACCCATTCATTTGATCGGTCACAGTGCCGGTGGCGTTCTCATGGGGGAATGTGCGCTTTGGCTCAAGCAACACCCTTTGCTGAATGGCAAAGTGTTGGTGGTGGATCGGGTGACGATGCTTGATACGCCTTTCCCGGTGCGCTCGCACATTGCCGGACTGACACAAGGGCTTTATCCAACAGCCGTTGAACGCGTCATTTCCAGCTACTTCGGCAGTCTAGAGCTGCCGAGCACCATGATTGTGCCATCCAGCTCTCTCTTCCGAAACAAATGGCTGGGTAGTTTTCTTCCTCGGCTCGGTTTTGGTGAGACTGGTCACGGTCTCGCACACGTCTGGTATCGACGCACGATTCAACCAGGGAGCGAAACCAATGGCAGTGATCTGGATGGTTACGGCACGGATGGATTTAGTTATTCACCTTTTCAAGGTGGCTATATGGCCCCACGGCCAATGATCTCTGGATCACTCGCTCCCATGAGGATGGCTGCCAATTTTTCGGATGGTGAACAGCCGCCACCAACAAGTTTCATGACAGGTTTCACTACCTTCGGGAACGTCAGTTCCAGCGGCAGCAATTATACACTCACAGAGCAACAAGGAGATGCGGGCATTTATCAGAACATCACCATTCCTGCCGGAGCACAGGCACTGCGTCTTAATTTTCAATTCACGGCAGCAGGAGATGGTGACTTTATCAGTGTGCGGTTTGCCGATCTTCCCGATCTGTATCTGGGCATGGACACAGCGATCTCGCGGGACGGCTTCACCACTGTCGATGTGCCACTAGAAGCAATTGATGGACTGACCGGAGACCTTGTTATTTCGTTGGTAAGCCGGGGAACTGACAATGCTGTTGCAGAAGTTGCCGATATTGACTTTGTGATCTCGGACGATCCCGACGGTGACGGGCTTACCACAGCCCAAGAAACCAGCCTCGGGACCAACCCATTGGCCTTCGATTCTGATTCCGATGGTCTGGACGACTTGACCGAAGTGAACACGACGCTAACCAATCCCCTGATGGCGGACTCAGATGGCGATGGCATGAGCGACAGCCAGGAAATCATTGCAGGCACCAACGGCATGAATGCGAATTCGGTGTTTCGTGCTGATGGAACCACGGTTGCCGCGAATGGGGCGGTCACGGTGGCCTGGGCCGCCAAGGCCGGGAAGACCTACCGCGTGCAGAGGTCGGACAGCCCTGCCTTCTCCAACTACACGATGGTGGGCGACAGCATCCCCGGCATGGAGCCAACAACGAATTTCACAGACAGCACGGTGCCGGGAGGAACCGCGCGGATGTTCTACCGCGTGGAAGTGGTGGTGCCGTGACGGGGTGGCAAAAGTCTGTGAGAACCAAGTGCCCTTCTCTCGATGAGGAAATCAGAACTCAAAATCGCGGAGAACCGAAGCAACCAGGTTGGGCATTGGTAGCGTGAGCGTGGACCTGACAGTGTCCGCAGCAGGTTGCAGGTGGAAACATGTCAGGGTGCAAAAGGTTGACCGTTGCGCTGCTTCGGCTCGTCCGCCGACGTGACGCACTCCCATTGTCCTTCTTGTCCGTGATGGCGGACTCAGATTGGGACGTTGTCTTCCGGCCGAGTACGAATACCTTCCCCCCCCGTCAACCCAGTTCAAAGCCATGCCTGCTTCCCCCACACTCAACGCCGCGATTCAAAAGCAAGCCCTCCTGCTGGCGGAGGAAGCCCGCCGCGCGGACCCGAACATCATCAAGTTCTACTGGTTCCCGGCGGAGAACGAGGTGCGCCTCGTCGAGGTGGCGACGGATATGCAGCCATCACTCGACGACGCGGTGCAGCCGTATTACTTCCCTGCATCGCCACAGCACAACATGCCTGCGTTGTCTGGCGTGGCCATCATCCGTGACGGTGAGGACGGCCATCTCAAGCTGCCCAAAGGCTGGGGAACGTGGGCTGAGGCGGAACTGCTCACCGTGGAGGATGCCAAATGACTTGGAAGGAGGCGTTCCGCCAGCAGGCGTTGAGCGACTACGCCGTCTTCCGCCATCTCACCGGTCAGGCTCCTGCAAATGGCGACTGAGAAGCTGGCGAAGAGCCTGCTCTTGGTCGGTAGCAATGCACTGGATGAGCGGTCGCACTATGCTTTGATACCGCTTCTGCGGATGTTGCCGGGCCGACCTGATATTCGAGCGCGATTGAAATGGGCGGACACCCCCAAGCAGTTCAAGACCTACATCGAGAAGAAGGTCATTCCCTAGGCGGAGAAAATTCAGAACCTCGTGCCAGTAGGCGGCAGTGATCGTCTGAATCCCGAGTATCCCTGGCTGAACGGGCGGGGCGAAGTGGAGTGCCCAGCCGCCTACCGCTTTCCCGAGTTCTCAAAGGAGGAGTTGATCGGCTTCGCTACATTCATCGACAACTTGATACGCGTTACAGCCTGAGTCTTGCCGAGGGAGCCAGGTGTCTGTCCCTCCATGAGGAAGTCAGAATTCAAAATCGCGGAGAACCGCAGCAACCAGGTTGGGCATTGGCGGCGTGAGCGTGCGACCTGATAGCGTCCGCAGCGGCAGAGGGTCTGTTTTCTGGATTCGCAGCACCTTTGGGCTGCGGGCATGGCCAAATCCCAAGCGGGGCAAGAACCTGCCCGGAGCCCCATGCATTCTTTGCGGTCCGACCCGAAGGGGACGCTCTGACCGGATTTTTCACACCGCAGAGTGAGAAACGCCGCAGAGAAAGGCCTGCTGCATCAGACCTCTGCGGCGTTCCAATTTGCCTTCGGCTGCTTTCGCTGCGCTACAGAGCTGCGGTGTAAATTCAGGCACCAAGGCGTGCCGGCCGTTTGGTATCGAGCACGGCAAACATCGGCTCACTTCCGCTTGTTTTCTTTGGTCCGCCACTCAGCTCCTAATGCCGCTGTTTCACGGTGCAAGGCATCGCCTTTCATGGCTCCGAAGGCGTCTCTCCAAGATGCCTTGGGTTTCCGCCCGACGAGCGTCTCCAGAGTCTTCAGGCGCACCTTCATGTTCTTCAACTCACGTTCCAGTGTTTCCGTACTCATGTGCGGATTATGAAGCACAGGCGAAAACCTGACTACTGAAATTTGGCCGCACTTGGTCCGGTGAAACGGTTCACTTCGTGTGCAGTTTCGCTTTGGAGCCGCCGCCTTTCCAGAGGTTGTATTTGGGATCGGCGTAGTGGTTGAAGAAGGCATCGAGGCGTTTGGCGAGGTCGGCTTTGATTTCCTCGGTGCCGGGCTGGCCGAAGAGGTTGAAGCGCTCGTTGGGGTCGGTTGCCATATCGTAGAGCTCGTAGGGGCCAGCCGGGAAGCGGGCGACGTATTTCCAGCGCTGGGCGCGGATGGCGCGGGTGGTTTCCATTTCGTAGAAGACGGTGTTGTCCCAGTTGGCGAGCTGTTGGCCGGAGAGGGCAGGGGAGAAGTCGCGGCCGGGGGATTGGGGCTGTTGCGGCATTTTGTCGCCGAGACTGAGGTGGCTGAGGACGCTGGGGAGGAAGTCGTAGTTGCTGACGAGGGCGTCGCAGGTCTGCGCGGCGGGGATCTTGCCGGGCTGGCGGAAGATGAGGGGAATCTGCATCATGAGCTCATGCGCGCCGGTGGGACGGAAGTGGTCGCCCATGCCCCACATGCCGTTTTGGCCGCCCATCCAGCCCTGGTCGGCGGCGTAGATGACGAGGGTGTTGTCGTCGAGGCCATTGGCTTTGAGCGCGGCCATTATTTCACCCACGCCGTCATCAATGCCGCTGACTTCGCAGGCCATGCGGCGGCGGGCTGCGGGGGTGTTGTGGAACTGCTTGTTGGCATGCTGCCAGGGGTGCATGGCATCGCGCGGGAAGGATGGCAGCTCTTTGTCGGCGTAGTAGGCGGCGTGGCGGTTTTTGGCCGCGTTGAGCATGAGATTGCCGAGCGAGTAGGGGCCGTTGTAGGCGAGGTAGAGGAAGAAGGGGCGCTGCTTGTTGGCGTGGATGAACTCGATGCCTTTGCGGGTCCACAGGTCGGTGGTGTAGCCGGCTTCGGTGCGGAGCTGGCCGTCCTCGATGATCTGCTGGTCGTAGAATTCGCGGGTGCTGCCGTCGGGCTTGGTGGTCCAAGTGGTGAAGCCTTCGCTGGGGGTCATGTTGGCACCGAGATGCCATTTGCCGCTGAGGCCGCAGGTGTAGCCGGCGTCGCGCAGGACTTCGCCCATGGAGGTGAATTCCTGGAGGGTGTTGTAGGCCGCCGGTCCCATCATGAACTTGGGATCGAGGAAGGAATGGACGCCGTGCTGGGAGGGGATGAGGCCGGTGAGGAAGGTGGCGCGGGTGGGGGAGCAGACGGGATTGCTGCTGAGGGCGCGGGTGAAGCGGATGCCCTCGGCGGCCATTTTGTCGAGGTGCGGGGTGCGGATGTCGGGGTTGCCGTAGCAACCGAGGGTCCAGGCACCTTGGTTGTCGGTGAGGATGAAGACGACGTTCGGCGGGCGCTGGGCGGCCTGGGTGGTCAAGATGGCGGCAAATAGCAGGACGAGGAAACAAAGCGCCTTCATGGGGAGAAAACGGCCGGTGTGAGTGACAACTTGCCCGGTCGGCGGCGCTAAACCTCAGTGAATCATAATAATTAACTAGAATTACCATATCAAACGAGGTTAATTATGCGTCTTTGAGCTGTCTTGCGATGGCTCAGGCCGCCCATGCCTGCCCCGAACGAATCGCCGAAACCTGCCAAGCCAGTGCGCATCGCACCGTGGCGCGGGCCGTTGCATTTCGGCTTGCTGGTGGTTTCCGCCGTGATCTCGCTGGCCTTGCAGTTCACCTACCTGCTGCTGGTCGTGGGCTTGTTCCTGTGGTTGTGCTGGCAGGTGTATGAGATGACCGGCAGCATGGCGCGGGTGGGGGTATTCCAGTGGCGGATGATCACGGAGTTCCTGAAGCTGGTGTTCATGGGCATCACCTGGGTGTTCATGTTGCGTCCGCTGCGACCCCGGCCCAAACATGCGAAGGTGGCGATCCAGATCACCGCCGCCACACAGCCACAGCTCTTTGAACTCATCCACATGCTGTGCTGGCATCTGCGGGCGCAGCCGCCCGCGCAGGTGTGGCTGGACACGACGACCTCCGTGCGCAGCACGATGTTTGGCGGCCTGGTGGGCATCCTGACGGGGCAAACGATGCTGCATCTGGGGCTGCCGGTGATCTCTGTCATCACCGCCCGCGAGCTCAGCGGCCTGCTGGCGTATGAGCTCAGCCACAACGCCGGCGGCATCGGCACGATCTTTGTGCATGCCGTGCGCGAGATGAACGCGTGGTTCTTCCGCGCGGTAATGGAGCGTGACGCCTGGGAGATGCGCATGCGCGAGGCACCGAAAAAAGAGCCGCCGTGGCGCAAGCAGGGGCGGCGGGTCATCCGGGGCTGGATGTGGGCGGCCAAGATTCCCTTCATGGTCATCGCGGTGGCGTCGCGGGCGGCCAGCGCGGTCACGCTGTGGGTCATCCGGCGCTCGGCGGAGCGCTGCGGGGTCAATGTGGTCGGCGTAGAGGTGTTTGCGCGCATGCAGCGCAAGCTCGCATTGCTCGGCGGAGCTTGGAAAGCGGCGGAACAGGAAATCCAGCGCGGTGTCATCCAGCATCGGCTGCCGGAAAATCTCTCGCTCCTCATTGCCCGTCATGTGGCGGCGGTGGCAAAGGCAAAAGCCTCCGAGCGGGCCGAATCGGGCGGAACTTGGCAGGAGCCGCAGGCCGGCGGCAAACCGCCCAAGGGCGCGGAACTGGTGGCCTACCTCTCGCATGCCCAGCCTGCCGCCGTCGTGATGCGGCAGTTCGTCGATCTCGCGCGGCAGGTCACCTATTTTTACTATCAGCACGATCTCGGGGTGAACCTCCACGAGCACCGCATGGTGGCCGACGAAGAGGTCATTCATCAAAACCGCCGCGAGGAGGAGGCACTGCTGGTCATCCGGCGTTACTTCGGCGGCTTGGCGCACCCAGAGCGCGCCATGTGCGGCCTGGGCAGCACGCCGACGACCTCGACCGCCCGCGCGGAACTACAGCGCGAGATCCAGCGCGTGCGTGATGAGATCGTGGCCTGGGGGCCGCAGTTCAAGGTGGCCTTGCAGGAATGGAATCAGTCCTGGCAGCGGCGGCGTGACCTGGAGGCCGCCGCCACGCTCAGCCTCGCCGGGTTCACCGTCTCGCGGATGCAGTTCGGCACCGAGGACGCCAGCCCTGGTGCCTTCCGTGCGGAAGCTGCCCGCCAGCGCATGGTCATGGAGAACATGGAGGGGCCGCTGCAGGAGCGTGAGCGCATTCTGGAGGCCCGCTTCGCCGCCGCGCTCGGCATGCTGTGGTGGAGCGATCCGGCCGCGCTCAACGACTGGCTGCGCCACCGCCGTGGCGATCTCGCCGCCTGGGTCACGATCTACGAAGCCATGGCCGGGGCGCTGCCCTCCTTCCGCGAGCTGCTCACTACCTTCTTCGCTTTTCAAACTCTCGGCGCAAAGTTCGCCAATGTGGACGACCCCAGCGCCTTCCTCACCGCCTTGCAGTCCGTCGTGCCGAAAATGCTCAACCTCGTGCGCCAGATTGTTGCCGCCATGGATGGCGCGCCCTATCCTTTCACTGAGGACGGCAGAAAAATCTCCTTGAACCAGCATCTGCTGCCCGCGCCGCTGCCCGAGATGCCCGGCGTGTCGATGACCTCGCTCGACGCCCCCAGCATGAAAACCATCGGCTTGAACATGGCCTCCCAAACCTCCGACTGCATCGCGCCCTATGTGGATGCCTTCCTCAGCCTCTACCACCGCGCCTTCGCCTGGCTGGCCGAGTCCGCTGAGCGCACGGAAACACACTTCGTCGGCGCGCTCACCCTCGGTTCCGCCACCGAAATCCTCCTGCCCGACGAGTTCACCACCCAGCGCCTCGGCATGAAAGCCAGATCGCCCGATGCCATCGCGGCGTGGAAGCCGACGCGGTGAATTTGCCTGTCGCATCGGAAACCCCGGCTTGAACATCCGCCGCATGGCGGGATAGTTGCGATTCCCCATCCCCCACAACGCCCCCATGTCGGAGCCGAGTCTATTCAGGCATTATCAAATCGTTCAGGACGCCGACGGCAATAACGTCGAGCTGGTGCGTAATGCCGAGCAGGTGGCGGTGCTGGCCTTTGACGTGCAGCGTTTTGAATACGTCCACTGCCATGTGCTGCTGGAGCCGCTGGCGAATCGCGTAGCCTTCGAGGAGGCCTGCAAGGCGCTGCAGCAGCGCGGTCATCCGGCGCTGGCGCGAATGATCGAGTGCGGCGAGGACGAGGGGAACCCCTTTTACATCACCAACAACGTCGATGGCGAGGTGCTGCGCGGCTACCTGGCTCGGCAGCAGGAACTGCCCGGCTGGCTGGCGATCATGCTCGCCTGCCGGGCGCTGGAAACGGCGGTGGCAGTGTGCGAGCGCGGTGAATTCCTCACGGAAGCGCCGTTGGATAGTTTTCGCGTGGTGCAAACCGCGCCGCAGGCCGTGCAGGTGCTGGCGGCGGACTATCGAGTGCTGGACAACAGTGCGAGCAAGAAACGTGCGTTGAAAACCAGCTTTGAGAAGCAGGCGCGGTTTCTCCGCACTTTCCTGGCCGAGCAGGGTGGCGGTGGTCCCACCTTGGCGGATCACCTACTGCCTGCGGCTGATTTTGCCGAGCTGCTGGCAGCCTGCCTTTCCAGCGCGGGCGTCGGTGTCATCGCCGCCATGCGCGAGCTGCGCGCGAGTTTGCAGAAGCTCGCGCCTGAAGCTCTTTCTGGCGAGATCCCGACCGCGCAGAAGCCGCGTGCCTTGCTGGCACCGCTGCTCGCCAGCTATCAGGAGGTCGCGCGCGGACTCGTCAATCTCGTGCGCATTCAAAGCCAGCGCCTCGACATGGCCAGCCCCTACAGCATGCGGGGCACGCTGACCAAGACCGGACGGCCGGTGCTCATCGAAGAGGTGCCGCCCTCGCGCATCACCTGCCCACGCATGAAGGAGGTCCAGAATGACGCCTTTAAAATCACCCGGCAGCGGGACAATTCCGGCCTCATCACCCTCGCCCTCGTCAATGAGGCCGAGGACATCACCTGTCTGGCCGAGGAGGTCGTGGAGGGCATCAACCTCGCCGAGTTGATGCGCGAACGGCGCTGCCTTGATGTGCAGGAGGCCTACCTCGTGCTCGCCGGACTCGACACCGCGCTGACCCAGCTCGACCACACCGCGCTGCCCGCTTGCAAGCTGCGGTTGGAGGACATTTTCCTGCTCACCGGCTTCGCCCGCGAGGACTCGCGCAGCACGAAGCTGCTCGTCTCCAAGCTCAACGAGTGGACCGCGTTCAACATCATCGTGCGCGCGCATCCCACGCTCGCCGCCATGTCCGGGCGTGGCACAGACCCCGCCGTGCTGCTGCCGCCGCCACGCGCTGGCACCGTCACCACGGCATGGCACGCCAGTTGGCTGGCGGCTTTGTGCAAATTTTTGCTCGGCCTCGAATCGCCCGTGGGCGTCCATGCGGAGCCAGAGGGCGGAGCGCGTGAGCGTGAAACCGTCGCCCGCCTGCTGGATGAGGAAATCGCGAAACTTGCGACCGCGAAGCCCGGCCAGCGCGGCGACTTCCTGGCCCGCTATGCGCGCATCATTCAGCATTACGACCTCGTCAAACCGGAGACGGTCCGCGCGGGCGGCACGGAAGCTGCGGTGAGTGTTGGCTTGCAGTCACGGTCCAAAACCATCCCCATCGCCAAATCCGGTGTGCAGCGCGAGTTTTCCGCGCCGCTTGCCTCTGATTCGCTGCGTTCGCCGTTCGCCCTCACCACCGGCGGTGCTCCCTCGGGTGACAAACCGACGATCGGCTTCGCCGAACTGCTGTTCCGCGGTGGTGGCGACGATCCCTCCCCGCCCGACGCGCCCGACTGGGCGCGTGCTGCGGCTAGCGCGCCGCCCACGCTCGTCGAGCACCTGATTCCGCCCGATGACGTGCCCCCTTGGCTGAAAGCCGCCGTGTTCATCGGCGGTTCGATGGTCATCGGTGCCATTTGCGCTCACCTTTCGGGCAGCGCGTTGTGGCAGAAAAAGCACACGCCTGAAGCCGCTCACCGTCAGCCTGCTGCCGCGCTGCCTGCACCGGCGGCCTTGCCGGAACGCAGCGTGCCCAAGGCCATCCCCGTCGAGGAACCGCCGGTTGTCGTCGCTCCGCCGGATAATGAGGCCGGGCGTGGGCGGGGTGTGTCGCTCTCACTGCCGCCTGGAGCTAGCGGTTTGCGCGAGCAGCTCGCTCCCAGCCCCCCACCCGCCCCACCACGCTGAAAACGCCGGTCCTTCGTCTTTGCGCCTGCGTCCTGCTGGCCTGCGCATTGACCGCCTGCCCGGAAACGACGGTGGACGAAAATTTCGGTCTCAAACCCGTCGCGGTGGATGCCGGCGATTGGAATGGCGCATGGATGCCTGTCGATGACGACGATGTGGTTCAGTTCACTGTCACCGATGCCGCCCAAGGCACTCTCCGCATGACGGAACCAGACAGAAAAGACGCCAAACCCGTCGAATTTCGGCTGCGCCGCGCCTCTGCCGACAAGGACGTGCAGCTCAGCTTTCTCGTCATGCGTGAGCAGGGGGAGAAAGCCGCCGCTACCTCGCTGCATCTCATCCGGGAGGCTGATGAGGGCGTGATCTTGGCCTGGGTCATCAATCATCACGCCGTCGAGGCCGCGATCAAATCCGGCCAGCTCAAAGGCAGTACCAAGCGCATCAAAAAAGATCCGCAAAACCATCTGGACTCCGATCCCGCCAACTACACCAGGCTGCTGGAACCGCAGTTCTGGCACTGGTCGGAGCCGAGTGTGTTGCGACGCGCGAAGAAATGAGCCTTTACGGGCGTGAGCGATGTGGGGCTTGAGTCCGCCGCCCTGTGGCATAAAACTGTGCGCATGCCGTCTCCCGCCGCATTTTTCATCGTTGGCCCGACGGCATCTGGCAAATCGACCCTGGCGCTCGCCTTGGCGGAGCAGATCGACGGGGAGATCGTCAATGCTGACGCCTTTCAGCTCTATGCGGGCATGGACATCCTCACGGCGAAGCCTGCTGCCGCCGACATGCAGCGCGTGCCGCATCACCTCTACGGCGTCCTGCCGCTCACTGAATCCTGCGACGCGCAGCGCTATCATGCTCTCGCCACACCGGTGATCGCGGCCATTGCCAAGCGCGGTCGCACGCCCATCGTCGTCGGCGGTTCAGGTCTGTATCTGAAGGCGCTGACGCATGGACTCTCGCCCTTGCCGCAGGCCTCACCGGCCATGCGTGAGCGCTTTGCGCATCTGACCACAGGTGAAAAAACCGCCTGGCTGCTCCAGCGCGATCCTGAAGCCGCCACCACGGTCAATCTGCGCAATCCGCGCTACGTCGAGCGTGCGCTGGAGATCTGCCTGCTCAGCGGCCAGCCGCAGTCCGAACTGCGTCGCTCCTTCATTCAAAACGAGCCGCAGGTGAACGGCATCATCCTGGAGCAGGATCGTGCCGCGCTCTACGACCGCATCAATCAGCGCACACTTGAAATGTTTGCCGCCGGTTTGATCGCCGAGGTGGCCGCCCTTGGTGAGCTTTCGTCCACCGCTGAAAAAGCCATCGGCCTGCGGGAGGGGAGGGAGCACCTGGCCGGGCGGATGAGTCTGGCGGACGCCATCGCCGCCATTCAGCAGGCCACCCGGCGCTACGCGAAGCGCCAGATCACCTGGTTTCGGCGTGAACGCTGCTTCCAAACGATTTGCCTCGATTCCGTTCCGACGGCAGAGTACCTGCTCCCCCGCATTGCCGCCCTCTTTCCATGCCTCCGCCCGTCCAGCCAACCCGCCCCGTTTTCGTCAATCTAGGCCCACGCAGCTACCTGGTGCAGGTCGGGCGTGACCTGCTCAAGACGCTGGGTGAGGAAGTGAATAAGAAACTGCCTGATCGGATGAAGTGCGCGGTGGTCACCGACTCCAATGTCGGGCCGCTCTATGCCGAAACCGTGCTGCAAAGCCTGCGTGCCGTCGGCAAGGAGGCACACCTCATCACCGTGCCCGCCGGCGAGTCGTCCAAATCGCTCACCTGGAGCGAATCCGTGCTCGGTGAGATGGTGCGCTTCGGCCTAGATCGCAAAAGCTTCGTCGTCGCCCTCGGCGGCGGCGTGATCGGCGATCTGGCGGGTTTTTGCGCCGCGATCTACCAGCGCGGCATTCCGTATGTCCAGGTGCCCACTACTGTGCTCTCGCAAGTGGACAGCTCCGTCGGCGGTAAGACCGGCGTGAACCTACCCGCCGCCAAAAACATGGTCGGCTGCTTTCACCAGCCCGTGCATGTCATCGCCGATCTCGACACGCTCAGCTCCCTGCCGGAACGCGAGTGGAACGAGGGCTTTGCCGAAATCATCAAACACGCCGCCATTCGCGACGCCTCCATGTTTGATGCGATCAAAGCCGTCGCGGCAGGCAAGGGCGACATCGTGGCGCTCATCCGCCGCAACATCGCCATCAAGGCTGTGATCGTCGAAGCCGACGAGTACGAAACCATCGGCACCCGAGCGCTGCTCAATTTCGGCCACACCCTCGGTCATGCGATCGAAGCCGCCGCCGGTTATGGCCGCCTTTTGCACGGCGAGGCCATCAGCATGGGCCTGCGCGCCGCCGCTTGGCTGTCCTCCCAGATTTCCGACCTCACCGCCGAGGACTACGAGCGCATCGTCGCGCTGTTGAAGCTCTGCGAATTGCCAGTGCGGCTGCCCGATGATCTCGACACCGAGGAGATCATGCGCATCGCCCGCATGGACAAAAAATATGAAAACGGCAAGGTCCGTTTCGTCCTCCTCCGCAAAATCGGCGAGGCCTACGTGAGCAAGGACGTTCTGGAAGGCCACTTGAAGCAGGCGCTAGACGAGTTGCGCAAATGACGCATGCGCCTCCTGAATCCCAGCTACCTGCACCTAGCCTGGCTCGCGCTGATTCCGCTGGCGCTGTGGCTGTTTCGTCGGCAGGCGAAGCGAGTGCCGGTTTCGACGCTGCTGTTCTTCAAATCGCTCGCGCGTGAGCATCAGGAGTCGGCCTGGCTGCGGCGCATCAAAAAATGGCTCTCGCTGCTGCTCACCCTGCTAGTACTGCTGTTTGCCATCTTCGCGCTCGCCCGGCCCAGCAGTAATATTTCGGCTGACTCACCCGGCGCGGTCGTCATTGTGGTGGATCGTTCCGCGTCGATGGCGGCCAAAGATGCCCAAGGCCGCACACGGCTGGACGAATTGAAGCAGCGCGTGAAGGAGCGCATCCGCTCGCTGCCGGACCAGGTGGTGCTGTCACTCGTCGCCTTCGACTCCCGGCCGCGTGTGCTGCTTTCACGCAGTCGCAATCGTCGCGAATGCCTGCGCCTGCTCGATGAACTCGCGCCCCTGCCGATCGAGGGCAAAGCTGAGGCCGCGTTGCAGGCAGCGCAACGTCTCGCAGACCTCGAAGCACGTTCGCGCATCTGGCTGGCGAGCGATTCGACTGCGGGTAACAACGACGACCGAGATTTCATCCCCGCCGCCTTGCCGGAACCGCTCAATGTCGGCATCACCGGCTTTCAAATCCGCCACAGCCCGCTCGCGCGTGACCGCTACGAGGCGTTTGTGAAAGTCAGCGCGGCTGGTAGCAACCGGAGCAAGACTACTTCCTCGCTCGAAATCTCCATCGCCGGTCGCATCGCCCAACTGCGCGAGCTTGATCTCGCCCCCGGCGAATCCACCGCGCTGATCTTGCCGCTCGAAGGATTGCGCGGGCAGCGTTTGGAACTGCGCTTGAAGACGGCGGGAGATTGTTTCGGCTGGGATGACGGTCTCGCCGCACCGCTGCCAAAAACGAAGCCGCTCACGGTCGCTTATTTCGCCGAGAAGCCCGATCCCTTCACCGAACTCGCCCTTTCATCGCTCATTGAAGCCGGGCGCATCGAAATGAAAAAGGGTGATCCCGCCGCGTGGCCGCCGCAGGAGCCGCCGGATGTGTATGTCTTTGAACATTGGCTGCCAAAAGACTGGCCAAAGGATCGCCCGGTGATCGCACTGACGCCGTTGAGCAGTTCCGGCCCGCTGCGCACTCGCCAGCTCCGCAGCATCCCGCATGACAGCGTGCGCACCGTGCAGCCGGATCATCCGGTGCTGTTTCGTGCCAGCAGCAGTCGCATTGCCGTCACGCAGACGACCGTGCTGGATCTGCCCGTGTCATTGGAGCCGCTGTGGATTGCCGGCAACGAGCCGGTGCTCGCAGCCGGCGAGGCCGACGGCCAGCGCCTCGTAGTTACCGCTTTTTCACCCGCGCAATCCGAACAACTCGCCCTGCTGCCGTCCTTTCCGCTCATTCTTGGCAACGCGCTCTACTGGTGCGCCGAAAACAGCGAGGCCCTCGCCGACCACCGCACGCTGCGCACTGGCGAGATGCTGCATGCCGACAGTCTAGTGCAGTGGCACGCGTGGGATGGCGATGGCTTCACCGCTGTCGCCGACGATCCCGCCAACGGCCTGCTCACGCTCACCCGCATCGGAATCTGGGAGACGGGCGAGGATCGCAGCGGTGCCTGCGCGCTCATTTCAGCTGCCGAGACGAATCTTCCCGCTCCACCCGCCGATTCGGGATCATCGTCACTGCCTGCCGCCCCGATCATCACCGCCTCCGCCTTCAGCACCTGGCCGCAACGATTGATCTGGCTCGTGATCGTCGTGCTGCTGCTGGAAAGCTTCCTGTTTCATCGCAAAGCGGTGTATTAAAACTTGTTCACAGCCGCTGGGGTAGATTTCAGGCCACCCGGTCACGTCATCCATGATGTTCCCGACTGCTTGGGGCCTTCGTGATTTGAGAATGGCGCTCAGTGAATTTGCAAACACTCAACCCATTCACCTTTCCTGTAGCCAAAAAAAATGAAAGAGGGCAAAAGGGACCAGAGTGGCGAACGCCCGCTCGACCCGCTCCAACGGCTGCGGGCGGCAGGGAATGAAGACAGTGACACTTCCCCGAGATCAAACCCGCAAGTCGTCGAGGAACTCCGACGCGGGATCAACGCTGGTGACCAGCAAATGATCCCGCGCTCGTGTGCAGGCCACGTAGAGCAGGTGGCGCTCGGTTTCATAGACCTCCTGCAAATCGGCATCGTCACCCACGGTTTCGATGCGCTCCTGCAAGGGGATGACTTCATCGTCACAGGCCATCACGGCCACGGCGCGGAACTCCATCCCTTTGGCTAGGTGCATGGTGCTGAGGGAGACATGGCCGCTCTCGGTCTCGACATGTTCATCGAGAACTTTGAATGGCAATCCAGCTTCCTTCACAGCGGCTCGCGCACGATCCAGTTGCGCATCGGAGCGGACAAACACGCCGAACTCATGCGGCAGCAGGCCTGCCTTGGCCTGCTCCGTCATCCATCGCGCGACCGACGTTGCTTCCTCCGCTTCATCCTTGCACACGCGGAGGATCGGCGGTGGGCCGTTGAATACGGAGATCGTGTCGGCACGGTTCTCGGTGATGCCGTCCACGTCGGAGACTTCGGGGCCGAGCAGGCGGTCGGCCTGCATGCGGATTTGGTGGGAAGTGCGGTAGTTGACCCTCAGGGTGCGTGAGCGTCCGCGCACATCCACGCCCAGTGATTTCCAGGAGAAAGGTAGTTGGAATATTCTCTGCCCCAGATCACCCGCAAAGAAAAGCCCATCGGGTGAATCGCCTGCCAAGGCGGCAAAGAAGCGCAGATGGGGAACTCCGACATCCTGCGCCTCATCCACCACCACAAAATCAAAGGGCCTCTTCTGTGTTTTCCTGATGCTATCTGCGAGTTGGGTAAACATCGCAGCCAGTGTGATAAGCTTCTTTTGAGTCAGTCCCGCCTTCACCTTCTCAAAGATGGACCACAGCACGGCACGCTGCGCTTCTGGGAGTCGCGTCTTGCGGCCCAGTCGCGCCACATTGCGATAGTCCTCCCAGCTTGCGAGCTGCCACGCATCCACGATCTGCTCCCATTCGGTAAAGAGGAAGTGAAGCGTGAACTTGTGCCCGCCGATCTCCTTGGACGCGGCGCTGATGAGGTCACGAATGACCTCATGGCTTGCCAGCTTCACGGGGCCGATGTTGCCCTTATAGAGGCGTTGGCCGATGGCGTTGAAAGAATGAATGTCGATGCGTTCACCGAGTCGTGGCTCGTTCCAGAGCAGATGGCGGAACTTGGTGCGCAAGGCATTCGCCAGCGTGTCGGAGAAGGTCGTCAGCAGCACACGCGCGTCGGGATTGGCACGCGCCAGATGCACAGCACGGTGCAGCGCTACGATCGTCTTCCCGGTGCCAGCGGAGCCGGAGACGCGGGCAGGGCCGGAGTAATCTCGTGCCACCCATTGCTTCTGTTCGGGATGCAGGAAGACCGTCCACTTCTCCCACGGTGCTTCCAGTGCTCGTTCCAGTTCCTCCACGTTCGTCATCACGCGGAAGCGACGCTGCGCATCCGGGTGATCGAAGGGGTTCCTGGTCGGCTCGACTGGCTCCGGCTTGCGTGGCTTGCCTCCCGTGGCGATCTCTAGCAGTGCCTCGGCGGCTTCGGCGGGCAAATGATCGGCCAGGGCGAGATAGCTTTCCTCGGTGGCTTGCTGCACGTCTTTGAGCCACTCCAGCGGCACGCCGTAGCTGAGCAATTCATCCTCGGAGATGTGAGCAAAGAGCGGCTTCTTGGTCACCACCACCTTCTTCGGCTCTTCCAGCACATACTGCGGCACCAGAATTTCCTGCACCGTCTCGCGTATCTCCACGAGCTGCGCCGCACCGGTCTTCGGGTGTGTCTCCAGCTTACGACGCTCGGCCCAGTCATAGGCCTTGTCGTGGTGGTTCACGTAGCACAGCAGCAGGCTGCCCATGGTCTTGTGCGCGATGATGCGGATGTCCGCGCTCACCCGCACCGACCAGAAGTTTTTGTCCTTCGTCTTGACCAGCTTGTGAAAGCTCATGCCCGGACTCGCCGGATTCGCTTGGAGATCAAAAACCGTGATCTTCACAGCCTTCTGCTCGTCGCCCGTCAGGCGAGCGAGGCTGTCGGTGAAGGTGACGGCGATGCGGAAGTCCATGATGGATCAGCTCTCCAGCTCATCTAGCAAACGGGCGGCAAAATTGGGCAAGAACCTTCCCAGATCGATCAGGTGATCCTCCACCGTGAATCCCCGTTTTTGTGAAATCGCACCGAGTTGATGCATGACTTGCAGTGGCTCCAGTTCAAAGAGCATCAACAGGTAATCCTGCGGGTGTGTGGCAGCAATATGCCATGGAGAAAGAGCTTCTTCTTTGAAGTCTCGGAGGTTGAAGGTCAGAATCACTTCCGCCTTGCTCTGTATGGCACAGGCCAGCACATGGCGGTCCTTGGGATCGTTAGTGCATCGTTCAATGAGGTGCTCATATCCGGTCACCAGGGATTCAGGAAACTCGCTGCGCATCCGTGCTTGAAAGCTGTCCGCGATTCGCTCTTCCCAGCGCAGCTTCCCAGTCTGTGTCCTGCGGGTCTCGGCCAGTATCTCCTCACTCCAAAGCGGCAGGTAGAGGCGTGGCTTTTCGGCCAACAGCAAGAGCAGATTGGCCACACCGTAGTTGGCCAGCACGCAGGCATCCAGCACCACTTTGAAATCCGCCCTCATGATTCTGTGGCAGGCTCAGGCTCGGGAAAATACAGTCCAGCTTTGATGACTTCATCCGTCAGCCTGTCCATCGACTCACGGCGCTTCCGGTCACGCTTCTTTTCATATTCCAGCAGGTCTTTGAAGGTCACCCGCCGGTGCGATCCCACCCGATGAAAAGGGATCTCTCCGTTCTCTAGTAAGTTGACGAAAAACTGGCGTGACATGCCGAGGTAGTTGGCAGCCGCCTGGGTCGTGAATAGCTCGTCCTCTGGTAGCATGACGATCGCTTTACGCTCCGACATGAGGCGGACGATCCGAGCGAAGTGCTGGAAGAGCACTTCCGGGATCTCCATTTGGCTACCCTCACTGTCCGTCACTAAAATGTGCCCGGGGCTGGCAAACAGTTTGACCATCCGTTCGAGTTCGTCGGCCGGAATCATTGAGGGGTCCAGGCGGTTGGTACGTGTGGTGAGCATGGGATGGATGGAGCTTGGCGATGATGAAAGTGGGCGGATACGGCAGAATACTTCAACGGGGGCTCATTAGAGCTTCAACGGAGCCGCAGTTCAAGGCCGTATTCGCTATAAACGCTACAGACACCTTATCTGCTACACCCTAAACACCTTCATCACCTCATCCCCCAGGTGGTTGATCACCTTCACGGCGATCCTGCCTTGCTTCGGTTTCTCAAAGGGGCGTGACGTGTCGCTGTTCAGGCTGGCCCAGGCTTCGGGGTCGATTTCGGCTTTCAGGGTGGTTTTCAGGGCGTTGTAGGGGTCGTTGGCGCCGAGGAAGTAGGCGTGGCGGACGAAGAAGCTTTCTTCGTTGTAGTCGGTGTCCACGAACCAGCAGGCGATGCCGTCGGCGCCGTTGCTGATGACTTCGCCGGTCTGGGGTTTGAAGACATCCACGCCGTTCACCTTCACGCGCAGTTTGCCGTCGGGCTGCGGGAGGAGGGTGATGTCGGGTTCGCCGAAGATGACGAAGAGGTTGCCTTTGCCGGTGTTCTTGAGGTCTTCGGACATGTGCAGGTCGGCGTTCATGCGGGCCTTCAGCACGGGGAGGCGGCCCAGCTTGTTGAACTCCGTGGTGTGCGCCTCGTAGTTGAAGGCGCAGGCGATGAGCACGTCGAAGCCTGCGTCACCGGCCTCGCGGGCGGCGGAGGCCAGGTCGGCGCGCTGCACGGTGCCGAACTCGGGGCCGATGAAGATGGCGGCACGGCGTTCCACGCCACCCTCACCCTGCCCTCTCCCAGCGGGAGAGGGTTCTGCGCCTTCCAAGTATTTGCCTTCGCCGCAGACGAGGGCACCGGGCCAGGCGCTGAGGCTGGTGAAGGTAATGCGGTCTTCCTTGTGCGCCTGCTGCACGCCGGCGGTGCGGAGTTGCTCCAGGATCATCTGGGGGAAGGTCTGCTTGGCCATGTATTCGGCGGGGTCTTCCCGCAGGGTGTCGATGAGTTCATCGTCCTCATCCACGCCCAGCACGCGGTGCGGGCTGAGGCTCTCCACGGTGAAGGGACCGGCCACGCGCACGGCTTTCTTGTTCTCGTAGGGCTTGTCGTAGAGGTATTCGTATTCGGCCTTGGCGGCGATGCTGGCATCGATCTCCTTCTGCCGGGCGATCCGCGCCTCCCACCACTTTTTCAGAATATCATCCGCAGATTCCGCCGATTTTCGCAGATTCTTTGCAGAGGTTTTTAATCTGCGTAAATCGGCGTCATCTGCGGAGAGTTCTCTGGGGATTTCCCACTCCTGCCAGTTCTTGCCGAGTGCGTCATTCAATTGCTGCCGCAGCGGCTCCAGTTCGGCCTGCCACTTGTCCCAGATGACATCAATCTCCGCGTTGTTGGCGATGGACTTGAGGGTGATGTGCGGCACGCGCTCATAGACGAAGCCGTGGCGGATGTTCCCGCGCACGGGCTGCGAACTCGGTGCGGTGCGGGTGACTTCGGCTTCCTTGAGCTGGCCTTCGCGGGAATCGGCCAGCAGGTAAAAGGGATAACGCGCACCCATGATGCGGGCGCGGGCAAGTGCCAGCGCCACGCGCGAGGTGTCTATCGTGATCCAGCGGCGGCCCCATTGCTCGGCGACGGTGGCGGTCGTGCCGGAACCGCAGGTCGGGTCGAGCACCAGGTCGCCGGGGTCGGTGGCCATCAGCACGCAACGTTGAATAAAGTCAGTCAAAGTCTGAACTACATAGATGCGCTCTTCTCCAAACCCCGAAGGCGTCAAATCCGTCCAGTTATTTCCGGGAGCAGAATAGCCGGATTCATCGTGATAGTTTTTCCATCGGATGCTTTTTCCAACAGCGAACAACCTTCCAGACTTGGTTAACCTGTCGCGCTTGCCTTCTCCAAAAGACCAACCGCGCTTACCAGACGGAACTGCTTCGATATTCTGAAACTTGAATGTGAACCGACTGGTTTCAGACCCTGTTTGAGAGGTTGTATCTTGAAGACGAAGGATTCGTCCCGTAGGTAGAGCTTCGCTTCCACGCTTTTGTTTTACCGAGAGGTCGATCAGATAGCCCAAGCCGGGTTCGACACAGACATATCTCTCGTCTGCGCTTCCGATGGCTGGTTTCTCTACCAAAACTTTGCGAAACTTGGTCTGCTCACTGTTCTTGGCGTAAACGAGAATGAAGTCCTGCACTCCGGCCACATATTCAGACGTTTGGCCGCTGGTTTTCTGGATTGATATTTGGGAGATGCAGTTGGTTTCCCCAAACACTTCATCCATCACTGCGCGGACGCGATGCACGTTTTCATCGCCAATCTGCACGAAGATGGAACCGGAATCGGTGAGCAGATCGCGGGCGACGGTGAGGCGGTCGCGCAGATAGGTGAGGTAGCTGTGGATGCCGTCGCGCCAGGTGTCGCGGAAGGCTTTGACCTGCTCCGGCTCGCGGGTGATGTGGTCGGCCTTGCCGTCCTTCACGTCGCGGCTGGTGGTGGACCACTGGAAGTTGCTGTTGAACTTGATGCCGTAGGGCGGGTCGAAGTAGATGCACTGCACCTTGCCGCGCAGGCCCTCGCGCTCGGCCAGGCTGGCCATGACTTGCAGGGAGTCGCCGAGGATCATGCGGTTGCTCCAGTTCTGGTCGTGCTGGTAAAATTCGGTCTTGTCCGCGCCCTTGGGGATGCCGTTGAAGTCGGCGAAGAGATCGGGCGTGAGGTTCCCCTCGTCATGCTGGCGCTCCTTGGTCTGCTTTAACAGGTCGTCAATGAGCGCCTTGGGGTGGACCTTTTCCTGGATGTAGAGCGGCGGGGCGTGGACGACGAGGTCGCTCCAGTCCTGCTCATCCTTTCCCCGCCAGACGAGCTGGGGATCGAGGTCGGTATTGCGCGGGTAGCGGACCTTCTTCGGTGCCTCGATCTCCTTTTGCAGAATGGACTGCTGCTCAGCGGAGGGGATGTTTTTGCGCGTGGCGTCGGCGTGCTTGAGGGTCTCGACGGATTTGGCTGCGCTGGTGGATTTTTTGGCCATATATCAGGGTGTTAGGAGCGCGGGCTCGGTCGTGAGAATGTGCGTGAGGGCGGGATTGATGAAGTAGTTGTAGCGCCCAATACGCTGTTTTTGCAGGAAGCCACTGGCGGTGAGTGCCTCCAGATAACGGGTGGCCGTGAGGCGGGAGACCTTGAGGTCTTTCTCCATGAACTCGATCTTCGTGTAGGGGTGGGTGAAGAGGTTGTTGATGAGGTCCTGGCTGTAGAACTTGTGTGTCGCGCGGATGCGTTGCTTGTAGTCCTGGAGGGCGACTCGAATGGCGTTGATGGTGCGGATGGCCTGCAGGGCTGTTTCTTCCACGGCGGTGAGCAAGTAGAGCACCCACTCTTCCCAAGTGTCCTGGGTGCGGACGGATTGAAGCAGGCGGTAATAGTCCGCCTTGGTGCGGACGATGTGGCGGCTGAGGTAGAGAACAGGGCTGTCCAGCAGGCCCTCCTTCACGAGATAGAGGACATTCAAAATGCGGCCCGTGCGGCCATTGCCGTCATAGAAGGGGTGGATGCTCTCAAACTGATGGTGGATGAGTGCCATCTTGATGAGCGGGTCCGCATCGAAAGTGGCGCTGTCGTTAATGAAGCGCTCGAGGTCAATCATTAGACTGGCGACCTCGTTGGCATCTTGAGGCGGGGTATAGACGGTGCGTCCCAAGCCGTCTTTGAGCACTGTGCCGGGAACTTTGCGCAGTCCTGCGTTGTTCTGCTCCAGCAGGGCTTGGATTTCGAGGATGTGATTAACCGTCAGCAGCCTGGACTGTCGGACGAGATCGTAGCCACTCCAGAGAGCTTGGCGGTAGCGGAGCACTTCCTTGGCCGCAGGACTCAGGGTGCTACTGGGGCTGAGGTCGTCCTGGAAAAGCTCGTCATGGGTGGTGACGATGTTTTCGATCTCGGAGCTGTCCTTGGCCTCTTGAATCGAGAGGGTGTTGATGAGGATACTCTGACGAGGAATGCTGCTGGCGGCCCCCTTCAGCTCGGCCAGCCGCCGACCGGCCGAGGCCACTTTTTTCAAAATAGCTGGCGTCTCAAACCGGGTTGCGGAGAGGCTTTGCAGGGGTGGAATGGTGCTCATGGTGCGTCGTGTATAGGAAAGTCGCTTTCCCCATGCATGGCCTCAGCGTCATGTATCAAAATGAAACATGCCAGAGCCAACATGCATAGAAAATGCGATTTCATATACATTGCTAGAGTTTGATGTTCAAAAATAATCTTTTCTGAACATTGCTTTCAAAGAATGAATGCCAGCGTTCATTTCGCAGCAGCGGCGGGACTGAGGGCGGTCTCAATCATGGTGGCGAAATGCTGCTCCACCTTGGCGGCGAAGTCGGACTGGATTTCATAGACATCGCAGAACTCAGCGAAAGCCCAGCGGCCGTGGGTTTTGAGGTGGTTCACTCCTTGAATCCAGTAGGTCTGCATGGTGGAGGCCTTCTCCTTCGCGGCCTCACCACGATAGCCTTTGATCTCGACGACGAGGTGGAGGAGGTCATCCGGGCCGTGGCCATCATCGACGAGGACGATGAAGTCGGGCCGATACTGGTGAACCTCCCCCTGAAAGTGATACGGCACCTCCAGGACGAGGTTGTGATTTTTGACATAAGCGCGGACCTGCGGGTGCTGCTCGGCCACGCGGCAGAACTCGCTCTCCCAATCGCTGTCGAGGATGACCCAGTTCAGGTGGCACTTGTCCGGGCTGGTCTGCCAGCGGGTGGTCTTGCTGGTGTTGAAGCGGACGTGCTTGGTGGAGCCTGTGGGATTGAAGGGGTCCAGCAGGGCCTTCACCGGACGGGTGTCCAGGAAGCGGCGGGTGATGGCGGCGGTGATCTTCTCGCAGGCCATGTCGGCGAGCACTTTGTATTTGAGCTGGGCGGGGTAGGTCTTGCCCTTGCAGACGAGGTGAGTGTCCAACCACTGGCGGGCGATGCGCTTGAGCTGGCCGAAGAGCTGAAGCTGCGGTCCCTCGCCGGGCTCGCGCCACTTATGCAGGACGAGGTGGGAGGTCAGCTCGTAAAGCACCTGCGAGGGGCGGACATCGCCGGTGTGGACGAGGTTCATGTTCACTGACTCACCGATGATGCCTGCGGCCTGGGTCTCGGTGGCACCCACGAGTTCCGGCGTGAGGATGAGGGTGGAGCCGTCATTGAAGTCGGCTTCCAAGCGCTCATCCGGCAGCTCCACACGGTAGCCAGTGACGCGGGGGAAGCGGATTTCCAAGTGATCGCGCTCGGGGCGCATGGCCTTGACCTGGATGGTCTCCTTCGGCGGCTGTGGCTTGCTCTGCACGGCCTGCGCAGTGAAGTCGAAGGGGATGCCGAAGACATCGGCATACTCGACGGGGAACTTACCCACGTCCTCGCCCTCGGTCTGCACCTCGTAGTTCAGGCGACGCAGGGCACGGCCCAGCACCTGCTCGCAAAGGAGCTGGGTGCCAAAGGCACGGACGCCGAGCACGTGAGTGACGTTGTTGGCATCCCAGCCTTCCGTGAGCATGGCCACGGAAACAACGCAGCGAATGCCACCGCCGAGGCGGCCCGCTTTGCCGACGGTGTTCATCACCTCGCGCAGGAGGTCTTGATCCGTGAACTTTTCACCTGCACGCGGATCACCGGTGCGCTCGATGAGTTCGCGGCGGAAACGCTCGATTTCCTCCGCCGCCACGGCGCGGAAGTTGTCATCCAGTGCATCACCCGCCTCAAGCTGCTCGCTATCAATGAGCAGGGTGCGAGGCGATGGATAGGGGTTGCCGTGCTCGTCGTAGTTGCTGAACAGCGGCAGGCGTGCGCCCTGAAGCTGGCTGCTGCCATCATCCAGACTCTGCTGCCAGCCGGAGATGTAGTCGAAGACCAGCTTCGACGAGGAGGTGTTGTTGCAAACGACGATGAAGCAGGGCGGAACGGAAGTCTTGGCATCGTCCCAGAGCTTTGAAGTCTTCTCGTAGTGACCGTAGAGCGCCTCCAAGGCGGTCATCAGCGGGACTGGCAGGTCGAGGGGATTCAGGGCGGCTCCCTTGCTGCGGCCGGACTTGGGCATCTTCTTGCCAATGTGCTGCCACAGGTCGCGGAACATGGGCTGGTCAGCATTCGGGATGTTGTCCGCGATAGGCACGCGGGGCAGCTTCACGATGCCGCACTCGATGGCGTCCATGAGGGAGAAGTCGCTCATGGTCCAGGTGAAGAGCGTGCCTTCCCGGTAGCCGGAACCCGCGAGGAAGAAGGGTGTGGCGGAGAGGTCGAAGACACGAGCAAGGCCGAGCTTGCGCTGCACGGCCTCCAGGCCGCTGATCCACAGGCGGGCGGCTGCGTTTTCGTTCTTGGCACGCTCTTTGGCTTCCTTGAGATCGTCACCGGTGAGCGGGTTGCCTTTGTCGTCGATAAAGTCATCATCGGAGGCTGGCTTCTCTCGGTAGCAGTGATGCGCTTCGTCATTGATGACGAGGATGTTTTTCAAGCCCATGAGATCAGGCATGACGCGCTGGATCATCTGGCCCTCGGTCTCGGCGGTCTGGATGTCGTCACCGGTGCGGCCTTTGAGGAGCTGCTTGCCACCTTTGGAGATTTCGATGCGCTCGCGGAGCTTGAAGGCGTGGTAGTTGGTGATGACGATCTTGGCACGCTGGAGGTCGTCCAGCAGGTCGGTGGGGACGAGTTCGCGAGTGGAGTAGTAGTTGTCCGGGTGATTCGGCTCCAGCACGCTGAGGCGGTCTTTGATGGTGAGGCCGGGAGCGACAATGAGGAAGCCACGGGTGAACTGCTTGCTGCCGGGACGACGCACCGCATTGATCGTCTGCCAGGCGATGAGCATGGCCATGACGGTGGTCTTACCTGCGCCGGTGGCGAGCTTCAAGGCAAGGCGGGCAAGGTCGGGATTGGCCTCATGCGAGGCGCTGTCGAGGTAGGCGAGGGCTTTTTTGCCCGAAGGCGAGTGTGGCGCGACCTCCGTGAGCCAGATGGCGGTCTCGGCGGCCTCGATCTGGCAAAAGAAGGGGCGCTGATTGCTAAACGTGTGATGCCGCCAGTGCTGAAGGAGCCGCTGCGTCTCCGGTGTGACCTGCCACTGATTCGGATGAAGTGAGCGCCAGCGGTCCACCGCACTGCGCACCTCATTGATGAAAGAGGTGGTTTCGTAGTTCTGCTTGACGGAGGAGAGGCCGAGACCTTCATCGAACCCGAGTTCGCTTTGCTCCGTGGAGCCTTTCCGCTTCTTGGACTTCGGGATAGGCGTGATGAACGCGGCCCGGCGGCGGGAGTCGATGATCTGCTGAGTGGGCTGCCCCGCCGCATCTAGCTCCCAGTGGCGAGTGGGGCACTCGTAAGGCGAGTTGAGGATGGGACGCTCGAAGAAGGGATCGCTCATAGCTCAATGGCAATTGATGCAGCAGATGCGTGCGTTACTGCGCGTTATTAGCGAGTTGTCGAACTTGGATGCAGACTTTTCTGGGGCAACGCGTGGCATTCGGGGAAATTCGGATGGGGTCGCACCATCAAAGCGGTTCCCGCTAGGGATGGCAAGGGGTTCCAGACTCGGAGAAAGGGAAACTTGGAGATGCTGGATGCTGGAAGGTAGATCAGACTTTCCCCTTCGTTCGTCTCTTTCGGCAAACACTGACTCCGTGGTCTGCGTTCTCCGATTTTGCCTTCGGGTGCTTCCTCTGCGTTGCAGAGCTGCAGTGTTTCGTGCGATGAGAAATCTGTCAGGTATTTTGACTCCAAGCCGCCGGCTGTGCCACCTCCATGCAGGCTGCCGCACCCATCATCACCGCCTCAGCCTTCAGCACCTGGCCGCAGCGCTTGATCTGGCTCGCGCTGGGACTGCTGCTTTTGGAGAGCTTTCTTTTCCATCGCAAAGCGGTGTATTGAAACTTGTTCACAGCCGCTGGGTTTATTCACAGCTTTTAAGAGGCGGAAAATACCACATCTTGTTTCGGATGTCTTAATGAACCTCAAGATAGGGTGAAAAAGCGCCTTCGACCTTGCGTGCATGGGGCATGGAATGGTTCACTCCACCGCAGCACTCATTTCGCGGCCATTCGGCATTCTCAATTCGGCATTCGTCCTTTCCCATCATGTACCTGAAAAGCCTCACCCTTCACGGCTTCAAATCCTTCGCCGACAAGACGCACTTTGAATTCCACAAAGGCGTCACCGGCATCGTCGGACCCAACGGCTGCGGCAAATCGAACGTCGTCGATGCCATCCGCTGGGTGCTCGGTGAAACCTCCGCCAAGGCCCTGCGTGGCGATGAAATGGCCGATGTTATCTTCAACGGTACCGACAAACGCAAGCCCGTGGGCTTGGCCGAGGTCACGCTGACCATGGCGGACTGCGAGCAGTCACTGAAAGTTGATTTCAATGAGGTCGCGCTGAACCGCCGCGTGTTTCGCGATGGCCGCAGCGAATACCGCCTGAACAACACGGTTTGCCGCCTCAAGGACATCCACGACCTCATCGCCGGCACCGGCATCGGTCGTGCGGCCTACTCGATCATGGCGCAGGGCCAGATCGACATGCTGCTCAGTTCGAAACCCGAAGACCGCCGCACGGTGTTTGAGGAAGCTGCGGGCATCACCAAGTTCAAATCGCAGAAGAAGGAAGCACTGCGCAAGCTGGAGTACACCGAGGCGAATCTGCTGCGCGTGGCTGACATCGTCGCCGAAGTGAAACGCCAGATGGGTACCTTGCAGCGGCAGGCCGCGAAGGCGCGCCGTTATCAGACGCTGCTCGAAGACACCCGCCTGCTCGACACGCATCTAGCGCACAAGCAGTACAGCGAGTTTGCCGGTGAGAAATCCGAGTCAGAAACCCAGGTGCGGATGCTGACCGCCAAGATTGACGAGGTGCAGCGGGAACTCCAGACCACCGAGTCCGAGGCCGCGCAGACACGCGAGGCTTACCACGCGCTCGAATCACTCATCAGCCAGGCACGCCAGCAGGCGCAGGAACTTCGCTCGCAGATGCAGAGCGCCGAGGGCCGCATCGGCTTCAACAAGGAGCGCAGCGAAGAGCTGGAAGGCCGCATCCGTCAAAACGAAGAGCAGATCGCCGCGAATGAAGAGCTGCTGGATCAAGCCCGCCGTGATCTCGCCAACGCCGATGAGCAGCTTCTGGCCCTCACCGACAACATCCAGACGCGTCAGCTCGCCATGAACGAGCACGCCAGCCAGCATCAGAGCATCTTGCCGGAGCGCAATCGCCTCGAAACCGATCGTCGTTCCATTCGCGAGTCCATTCGCCAGTTTGAAGGCCAAATGGCGGGCAGCGAGGCCCGTGCGCAATCCTTGAGCACTCAAATCTCCGGCGACCGCCAGCGTCACGAGTCGCTCGCGCATGATCGTCAAACCGCGCAGCAGGCGCGTGAGACGAGCCAGATCGAATTCGACGAGTTGCAGCGCAACATCCAGGAACTCGAAGAGACCCGCAATCAGCTCGACGAAAAGGCCAAAGACTGCGCTCGCGAGATCATCGAACTCCGCCGTCAGCGTGACGCGATGAACAACGAACTCAACGATCTCCAGCGCAACCTGACGCAGCGGAAGTCACGCCTCGAAATCATCGAGCAACTGCTGCAAAAAGGCGAGGGCCTCTCCTCCGGCACGCAGAAGGTGCTCAGCGGCCTCGACAACCCGGAAGTCTATTCCACCGGCATTCGCGGTCTGCTCGCCTCCAGCATCGAGGTCGATCCCGATTTTATCACCGCCATCGAAGCCGCGCTCAAAGATCATCTCCAGGCTGTGCTGCTCACGGAGAGCGAACTCGCCGCGCAGATCATCGACCGCCTTACCGATCACAAAATGGGCCGCGCCGCACTGGTGCCGCATGACTTCTGTAATCTGCGCAGCGCCGCCGACCGCGAACTGCTGCCGGCCGGCGCCATCGCCTGGGCCACGGACAAAGTGCGCGTCAAAACCGGTGTACAAAGTCTCATCGACCACCTTCTGCACAATGTCGTAATCGTGGACGATCTACACACCGCCCTGCGCATGAAGCGTGAGATGCCGCATCTCGCCATCGCCACGATGCGCGGTGAATTCATCACGCATGATGGCATCATCACCGGTGGTGCCACCAAGGAAGAAGGCTCCTCCACGCTGCGTCGTGAAGCCGAGGTGCGCCAGCTCCGCATTGAGGTGGAAGCGCTCGAAATGCAGTTCATGGAGAAGGAAGACGCGGTCAATGCCGTCAGCGCCAAGCTCGAGGAGATGCAGCGCGAGGAAGTTTCCCTGCGCGAGCAAAGCCAGCGTGCGCGTGAGGGCTTCTCACAGTTCCAAGGCAAGATCAGCGTCGTGCAACGTGCCCTACAGCAGGCCACCGCCAAGCTCGAAAGCGTGGAGTGGGATCAGAATCAAATCCAAGAGCGCATCGGCGGCTCTGAAAGCCAGATCAACCAACTGCGCGAGGCCGCCGCCATCGCGCAGGAGCAGCTCGAGTCCTCTCGCGTCCGCGAAGGCGAGATGGAGCTCGAAATGGAGTCTTTCATGCGTCGCGAGCTGGAATCCAGCGAGCGTCTCAATGAGCTGCGCAGCGCGTTGGCCCTCGAACAGAGCGCCATGAATTCCATCGAGCGTCAAAAAGCCCCGCTCGGCGTGCGTTTGCAGGAACTGCAGGCCGGGGTGAATCGTTTCGGCGAAGAGATCAACACTTGGCACGTCCGCATTCAGCAGAGCGAGGCAGAGAACCTCCGCTTCCAGGAGCAGATCGAATCCCAACGCGGTGCCATCGGCGGCATCGAGGAGCACCTGCAATCCAAGACCGAGGAGCGCGCCAGTTTGTTTGAGCAGGTCAGCCAGCTCGAAACCAAGCTCGTCGCCCTGCGCCAGAGCTTCAACGGCATCAACGAATCCCGCAGCCGCGCCGAGGTTTCCCTCACCCGCGTGGATCTCCGCCTCGAAAATCTCATCAGCCAAGTGCAGGAGCGCTACAGCTTCCACATTGAGGCGTTCGAGCCGGATTACCATGTGCTCATGGTCACGATTGAGGAGCAGAAAAAGGCGCGCAGCCGTGGCAAGAAAGCCGCCAATGCCGGCGAGACATCTGATCCGTCTGATCAGACCGATGTAACGGATCAAACCGCTGCGGCTGAAGAAACCGAGCCTGCGGAAATCCGCGCCGTCTCCAATCGTGACGACGACGATCTCGACAGCGAAAACATCGTCATTTCTGGCGAGGAAGCGCAGCCAGATTGGGCCTTCGTCATGGAAGTCGTCTATGAATTGCGCCAGAAGCTCGAAGGCATCGGCCCGGTGAATCTGGATGCCATTCAGGAGTTCGAGGAGCTGGAGGAACGCCATAACTTCCTCGACACCCAGCACAACGACCTCGTCAAATCGAAGGACGAACTGCTCCAGGTCATCGCCAAGATCAACGAGACCACCAAGATCATGTTCGTCGAGACCTTCAATCTCGTGCGCGGCTTCTTCCACGACAACTTCAAGGAGCTGTTCGGCGCGCAGGCCAAGGCCGACCTCATGCTCATTGATGAGGGTGATCCGCTGGAGTCCGGCATCGAAATCATCGCCAAACCGCCCGGTAAAAAGCTCCAGACCATCAGCCTCCTTTCCGGTGGCGAGCGCAGCATGACCGCCGTGGCGCTGCTGTTCTCGATTTATCAGGTCAAACCGAGCCCGTTCTGCGTGCTCGATGAGCTGGACGCCCCGCTCGATGAAACCAACATCGCCCGCTTCCTCAAGATGCTGGACAAGTTCATCGACAACTCGCAGTTCATCATCGTCACCCACAACAAGCGCACCATGAGCCGTGCGGACGTGATCTACGGCGTTACCATGCAGGAGTTCGGCGTCAGCAAGCCCGTGGGCGTCCGCATGACCACCGAAGACACCCGCGGCACGACGAAATCCGTGGAGGAACTCCAGCTCGAAGCCCCCGCCGACCGCCCCCGCCTTGAAAGCATGGACGCGCAGCAGGAGCGCCTCACCGAGATCGAAGAGCAGGAGGAGGAATCGCCAGCGGTGCTGGTGTAGCTGCGCGTCAAGAAATCCAAAAGTCAACGGGGTCAAGACCTTGACCGTTGACGCTCCTTTCCTCCATGACTTTCACGATTGATTCATTTCAGTTCCATGTGCTGCCGATGCACACGCGGTTTCCGTTCAAGTACGGCATCGCCAGCATGAGTGCGTTGCCGCATTTGTTCGTGACGGTGAATCTGCGGGTGGATGGCAAGGCTGTGTGTGGTCTGGCGAGCGAAGGACTGCCGCCGAAGTGGTTCACGAAGGACCCGGACACCCTGTTTGAAGTCGATTTGGCGGAAATGCTGGCGGTGATTCAGAATGCCTCACGCATTGGCCGCCTCGCCGCTGAAAAGGCGACTGGATTCTTCCCCTGGTGGCAGGGCTTGTATGCGGAGCAGACGAATTGGGCGCAGGTGAAGGCGGTGCCGCCGCTGCTGGCGAATTTAGGCGTGAGCTTGATCGAACGCGCGGTGCTGGACGGCCTGTGCAAGGCGCTGGGCCAGGCCCTGCATGCGGTGTTGCGTGCGGATGTGCTTGGCATTGATCTCGGTGCCGTGCGCGAGGAACTGCGCGGCATGCGCGTAGCGGATGTGATCGCACCCGAGCCGCTGTCACAGTTGCATGCGCGGCACACCGTCGGCCTTGGCGATCCGCTCACCGCTGCCGATGGCACCTTGGATGACGGCCTGCCCTACACGCTGGAGGAAAACATCCGCGCCTACGGCCTGCGCTACTTCAAAATCAAAGTCTGCGGCAAGCCGGAGACGGATCTGCCGCGCTTGCGCGAGATCACCCGCATCATCACCGCGAACTGCCCCGCTGGCTTTCACGCGACGTTGGATGGGAATGAGCAGTTCTATGATCTCGCCAGTTTCCGCGACTTCTATGAGACCTTGAAGGCCGACACCTCTCTCGCACCGCTGTTCCGCAGTCTGCTACTCATCGAGCAGCCGCTGCATCGGTCCAAGGCATTGAACGAACCCATCATCTTCAACGACGGCCCCGGCATGATCATTGATGAAAGCGACAGCTCACTCGCCGATCTGCCGCGTGCGCTCGATCTCGGTTATCGCGGCACGAGCCACAAGAACTGCAAAGGCATCGTCAAAGGTCTCGCGAACGCGGCGCTGCTCAAAAAACGTGCCGCGAGCATCCCTGGTGGTCCGATCCTCAGCGGTGAGGATCTCGCCAATGTCGGCCCAGTGGCCCTGCTACAGGATTTGAGCGTCATGGCCCTGCTCGGCATCACGCATGTGGAGCGTAACGGCCATCATTACTTCCGTGGCCTGAGCATGCACACACCAGCAACGCAGGAGGCGATGATCAAGACGCAGTCGGGCCTATATCAGCGTCATGCGGAGGGTTTCGCCACGCTGCGCATCGAAGACGGCCTGCTGGATCTGCACAGCGTGAACGCCGCGCCTTTTGGCTGCGGCATCACGCTGGATGTGACGCAGTTCGAACCGCTCAACGATTGGATCAAGCGGGGCGGCATGGGCGAGCTGTGAGTGTCTGGCGGTGCAACTACCGCCAGAACTTCTCCAGCGCCGCGACCAAACCTGGAATGCTGTGGTCCTTGGCTTCGATGTCCACCTGGAGGCCATGCGCTTTGAGGGCGCTGGTGGTGACGGGGCCGATGCTGGCGGTTTTGCATTCTGCGGGCAGGGCGACCTTGAGATTGAGGAAATGCTCGACCGTGGAGGCGCTGGTGAAGGTGATCACGTCGGCCCCTTCGGCTTTCAGTCGGGCGAGAGCTTCGAGGTTGTCCTCGGTCTCGGCGACGGTGCGGTAGGCGGGGGCTTCATCCACGATGGCACCCATGCCGGCGAGTTCATTCGCCACGACCTCACGCGTTTCCTCGGCGCGCACCCAGAGCACCTTTACGTTTTCCATGTCCTGGTGGTCTTTGAAGGCTTTGACGAGGCCCTCGGCGACGTAGTTCCCTTTGTCGGGCATCAAATCGACGGCGAGGTGCCGTGCTTTGACCTTTTCCGCCGTGCCGGGGCCGATGCAGGCGATGCGGACACCACCGATGCTGCGCGCGTCGTTGTAGAGCTTGTCGAACATCGTGAAAAAGGCGTCCACGCCGTTCGGGCTGGTGAAGATGACCCAGTCGTAGGTGTGGCAGTCCTGCACGAGCTCGCCGAAGGTCATTTGATCGCTGGCAGGCTCAATGCGGATGGTGGGCAGCTCGATGACATCAGCACCGAGCTGCGCGAGCTGTTTGCTCAGCACGCCGGCCTGCTGTCGCGTGCGGGTCACGACGATGCGTTTGCCAAACAGCGGGCGGCTTTCAAACCAGTTCAACTGCGCACGCTCGTTGACGACATCGCCGATGACGGCGACGGCGGGCGCTTTGAAGCCTGCGGCTTTCACTTTCGCAGCGATGTCAGCCAGCGTGCCGACGAGCGTCTGCTGGTGGCTGTGCGTGGCCCAGCGCACGAGGGCGACGGGCGTCTCCGGCTTCGCGCCGTGCTTGAGGAACTGCGTGGTGATTTCCTCGATGCGCTCCACTCCCATCAGGAAGACCTTGGTGCCGTCTGCCTGCGCGAGTTTGGCATAGTTGAGCGAGGTGTCCGGCTTCGTCGGGTCCTCATGCCCGGTAAAGATGGTGAGCTGTGACGCATGCGAACGATGCGTGACCGGAATGCCCGCATACGCCGGCCCCGCGATGGCGGAGGTGATGCCGGGGACGATTTCAAACTTCACACCGGCTTCATGCAGCTCGGCGGCTTCTTCCGCACCGCGCCCGAACAACACGGGATCGCCACCCTTCAGGCGCGTGACTGTCTTGCCTTCGGTGGTGAGCTTGACGATGAGCTTGTTGATTTCCTCCTGCGGCAGCGTGTGGTCGCCCGCTTTTTTACCGACGTAGATGCGCTCCGCGTCGGTCTTGGCAAAGCGCAGGTGTGCGGGATTGCACAGATAATCGTACACCAGCACGTCGGCGGCTTCGATGCACTCTTTGCCCTTGAGGGTGAGAAGTCCAGGGTCGCCGGGTCCGACGCCGACGAGGTAACAGATGCCAGGGGTGATTTTCTTGGAGGCCATAAGGAGGAAAAGGGCGGGCAAAGTGCCGAGTGTGGGGGGGATGGCAAGGGCAGGGATGAAGACAGCCCCATGGATAAATGACCACGGAATACACGGAATCAGACCATTCATGTCATTCCGTGTATTCGGTGTATTCCGTGGTTGATCAATCCGGCACTGTTGGAATCTCTTTTTGCCGACGAATGGTCACGCTGCATAGTCGCGGATGCCTGCCGCTCTTTCCATCCTGCTGAATCTGCCCTCCGCCTGCGCACCCGCCGAACCGGTGCTGCTGGCGATTTCCGGCGGGCGTGACTCCGTGGCGCTACTGCACCTGCTGCGGGAGGCGGGGTTCACGAACCTGATCCTCTGCCACCTTAATCACGGTCTGCGTGGTGATGAGTCGGACGGTGACGCGCGGTTTGTGACACGCCTAGCTAAAAAACACGAGCTGAAATGCGAGGTCGAGGCGGCGCATGTGAGCGCGTTGGCGCAGGAGCGGAAAATTTCCGTGGAAACGGCGGCGCGTGAGGCACGGCACGCCTTTCTGCTGCGCGTGGCGGAGAAGCATGATACTTGGGTCGTCTTCCTCGCGCATCACGCCGAAGATCAGGCGGAGACCATTCTGGCAAATCTTTGCCGTGGCAGCGGGCTGGCCGGGTTGGCGGGCATGCATGCCGTGCAGCGTCTTGATTCCGGCCTGCACCTCGTGCGCCCGCTGCTGAACGTACGGCGCAGCGAGATCGACGCCTATCTCAAGTCTAGGCGTTTTAAATTTCGTGAGGATTCGAGCAACACCTCGCCCAAGCATCGCCGTAATCGTCTGCGCCATGAGGCGCTGCCGCTGCTGAATGACATCTTTGCCCGTGATGTGGCACCGCAATTACTGCGGCTCGGCTCACTGGCGGACCAGGATGATGACTGCCTGCAAAGCCAAGCGGTGACGTATCTGACGGCACCGCAGCATCTGCATGATGATCGTTCGCTGCCCATTACGAACGAACTGCTAGCTCTGCATCCGGCGGTACTGTCGCGTGTGCTGGCGCTGTGGCTCCGTGAGGTCGTGGAACTGCCAGGCATCGAGCACCAGGATCTGGAAGCCGCGATGGCGATGCTCGCGCCCGCTAGCGCGGCCAAGATCAATCTGCCGCACGACAAACATCTGCGCCGCAAGGCGAAGCGCCTGTGGGTGGAGTAAGAACCATGTGTCAGCCGCCAGTGCCTGTGACACGGTGACAGTTGGGGTCAGGTCTTCGGCATCCACAGAATCCCCGTCGCCGTCACGTTGATGTTTTTCTTCACCGGCGTGAGCTTGAATGTCTCCAAGCAGAGCGCAGCGGGATCGTGCTGGTCACGGATTTTCTGCGTGTCGTCGGCGACCTGCTGTTCGAGCGCGGCGATGTCCGCCTGGACAGACGCTAGCTCGGTTTCAGCGGCTTTGACATCCTGGCCCTCTTTCCAGACGCGCGAGGCGCTGCTGATGGTGCTGACTTTCATCACACTCGTCTTGCGGCCCATGAACATGCCCAGCAGGCTGCTGCCGATCTGCACGGCGGTGCTCAGCTTCGCACTGGTGGCTTGAGCTTTTTGCGCGTCGATCTTCGCGTCTGCCTTCGCCGCCTTGTCCTGGAGCGATTTCATGGTCTTGGCCGTCTTCGTGCGCAGCTCTTCGATGGCCTGATCACGGAGCTCACGCGCGGTCTGCGTGATGCGGGCTTTGAATTCGTCCTGCTTCTCGCCGGGATTGGAATAGGCTTCCAGCAGCGGGCTGTGGAAAACCTCGAGCGCGTGATTCGAATACACCCAATCCTCGAAGTCCTTCTTGATGCTGGTGTAGGTGGTCGATTTCATGGCCGGGCCGGGCAGATCGGCATAGGCGGCATTTTCGACGGGATCGCTGCTGTATTTGGACAGATCGATGTCTTTCGGTACCTCGATGAATTTGTCCCACAGCACCTTTTGCTTGTCGATGTCGATGACGTTGACCAGCGTGATGCTGCTCTTGCCGCTGATCTTGCGCTTAGCGTCGTCGAAGCTCACCTCGGCGCTGCGCAAAATGGCGGGAACGTAGGTGATGCGCTCGCCGTCTTCATCGCTGGGCTGGAACAACGCGGTGGCGTTCTCCGGCAGTCGCGGGCGCACGGTATTGCGGGTTCCCGCCGCTGCGCTACCTCCCGGTGGGGCAAAGCCGTCATCCTCAGCCACCGCTGCGGTCGTGGCGGGCCGGATCGGGTCCATGAGCGCCTTGATCTGTGAACGTGAAAGTGGCCCGCCGAGGTAGGCGAGCACCCAGCGCACATGGAAGGCTACGGGGCGATCTTCATGCACGTTGTTCATGAGGAAAACACGATTGCCCAGTCCAGCGAGTGTGCGCTCCATCGCAGCCTTGTCGAACTTGCCACCAGCCGTGTTGGCCGCGCCTTCCAGACCTTCAAGCACGCGCATTTTGTCGCGTTCCGTCTGCAACCGGCCCAGCCACCAGGTGCCGATGTTTGCCAGCGCTTTGTAGTCGAGGTCAGCGGGGTTTTGCGTGGCCAAAAGTATGCCGAGGCCAAAGGCACGCGCTTGTTTGAGCAGCAGCATCATGGGTTTCTTTGACGGCGGCATGGCCGTGGGCGGCAGGTAGCCGTAAATTTCATCCATGTAGAGGATGGCGCGCAGCGAGGTCGTGCCCTGCTGCGAACGCATCCAACCGAGCACCTGATTTAGCAGCAGCGAGACGAAGAACATGCGCTCCGTGTCGCTCAAGTGCGCGATGCAGAAAATGGTGACGCGCGGCTTGCCCTCGGGCGTGTAATACATGCGCTGGATGTCCAGCGGTTCGCCTTCCAGCCAGGAGGCGAAACCCGGCGAGGCGATCAGGTTGTTGAGCTTCATCGCCAATGCGGCGCGTTTCGCCTCTGGCATGAAGCTTTCCACATCGACCACGCCGATCTGGCGCACTGGCGGGTTCTGAATCTGCCGCACGAGATTTTCGAGACTGAGGTTTTGACCCTTCTTCCAGCAGAACGCGGCGATGTTGCTGATGAGGATGTGCTCCGGCGACTGCACGGGATCGGCGTTGACGCCGAGCAGACCGAGCAATGAGGACACGGTGCTCTCGATGCGTTCGGCAAAGGTCTCCGCATCGTCTAAAATAGCAGCCGGTGGGCAGTCGAGCGAGCTGAGAATTGAAACCGGCAGACCGGCGCTGCTGCCGGGCGTGTAGATCGCCATATCGACGGTCTCGCGCAGCTTCTGGATGCGGTTGGCATCTTGTCCCCACTCGCCGAGACCTTTCTTCCACATCGCGGCCTGGGCGGCGGCGTAGTCATCGGGCGACTGATTCTTCCGCCGTGCTTCGTCCTCATTGATCCACGGGCGGAACTCCTGCGCGGTGAGATTCGGGAAGGTGAGCAGCGCATTGCCGATGTCGCCCTTCGGGTCGATGGCGATCACCGGCACGCCGTCGATAGCCGCTTCTTCTAGCAGCGCGAGGCAGAGTCCCGTCTTGCCGGAACCGGTCATGCCGAGGACGACGCCATGCGTCACGAGGTCTTTGGAATCGTAGAGCACGAGGTCATCCTTGATCTGCTTTGCCTCTAGGTCGTATTCGCGACCGAGGTAAAAAGTGCCGAGCTTTTCGTACTGGTCAGGGGAGATCATGGAATGCGGAAGGTGGGGTTCGGAAAGTGAAATGAGCGTGGCAGGGGCGTGAGGGATTGCAAAATGAGAATTGGAAATTGGTGAATGTCGGCTAGCATGGTGCATGACCAAAGCGCACCAGGAAATCATCGAATTCGTGGCCGGTGGAGCCACCAGCGCGGACGTGGCTTCGTTCAAACCGTCCGCCAAGGCACGGCAGCGGGTCGAAGGCCTGATCGCGAAAGAAAAGACGATCGGATTGATGCCCGAGGAGAAGCGTGAGCTGGACGAGTATCTGCACCTCGAACACCTTATGCGCCTCGCCAAAGCCCGCGCTCGCCAGCTTCTCAATCGTGAGTGAGTCCCGCATTGGTGCCGCCCTTCGCGGCAAAGTTGCCGCCCGTGCCTCGCGGCGCAGCGAGTATTGCCTGATTCATGAGGACGACTGCTTTTGGGGCTGCGAGGTGGATCATGTCATCAGCGAAAAACATGGGGGAAAGTCAACCTTGGGCAATCTTGCCTACTGCTGCGCCTTCTTTAATCGGCACAAGGGGCCGGACATTGGCACGCTTGATGGTCGCAAAAAGTTGGTGCCGTTGCTTCATCCCCGGCGCGACGAGTGGCACGAGCATTTTCGTTTCCACAGCCTACGAATCGTCGGAATCACGGAAATCGGTAAAGCAACAGCCAGACTGCTCCAATTCAATAACTCCGCACGATTGGAAGAACGCAGGGCGATGACCTCACCGAAAATGTGAGGGGCTGCCATTTGCAATCCAAGCCCCGCCGAACAGGATGAGACATGCGTGCCGCATTTCTGCTCATCATGACCACCACCACACTTTCCGCTGACGTTTTGACCTATCCCCAGACGCGGAAGGAGAATGTGACGGACACGCTGCACGGCGTGACGATCGCCGACCCGTATCGCTGGCTGGAGGATGACAACTCGGACGAAACGAAGGCTTGGGTGAAGGCGCAGAATGAGGTGACGTTTGGCTATCTGGAAAAGCTGCCACGGCGTGAGGAGATCAAGACGCGGCTGCAAAAGCTGTGGAACTACGAGCGCGTCGGGCAGCCGTTTGAGCGTGGCGGGCGTTGGTTCTTCACGCAAAACTCTGGGCTGCAAAATCAATCCATGCTCATGACAGCGGAGTCGCTGGAAGGTGAAGCGAAAGTGCTGCTCGATCCGAATGTGATGTCGCAGGACGGTACGACTTCGTTGTCGGAATACGAGGCGAGCGAGGACGGCAAACTCATCGCGTATGGCGTCTCGGAGGCGGGGAGCGACTGGACGACGATCCGCGTGCGCGACATCGCCTCGGGGCGCGATTTGGATGACGTCGTGAAGTGGGTGAAGTTCAGTGGCGTGTCGTGGCTGAAGGACGGTAGCGGCTTCTTCTACTCGCGTTACGATGAACCGAAACCCGGTGCGGCGCTGACGGCGAAGAACGAGTTTCACAAACTTTATTTCCACCAACTCGGCACCGACCAGAGCGACGACAAACTCATCTATGATCGCAAAGACGAGCCCAAGTGGGGCTTCGGCGGCGGTGTGACGGAGGATGGCGAGTATCTCATCATCTCTGTATGGCTCGGCACGGAGCCGAAGAACCGCGTGTTTTACAAGAAAATCGGCGGTGACGGGCCGGTGGTGGAACTGCTCAATGACAACGACGCGCGCTACTCCTTCATCGACAACGACGGTCCGGTCTTCTACTTCCGCACGGACCTCAATGCGCCCTGCTTCCAGGTCATCGCCATCGACGTGCGCCAGCCGCAGCGTGGCAACTGGCGCATCGTCGTCCCCGAGGTGCCGAAGGTCCTCCTCGAAGGCGTCAGCACCGTCGGCGGACAGATGTTCTGCGAGTACCTGCGCGATGCGAAGACCGAGGTGAAGTGCTTCGATCTCGATGGCAAACTCATCCGCGACATCAAGCTCCCCGGCATCGGCAGTGCGGGCGGTTTCGGCGGTCATCGGCATGACACAGACACCTTCTTCACCTTCACCGGTTTCACCGAGCCCAGTTCGATCTACCGCATGGATTTGAAAACCGGCGAGAGCAAACTCTGGCGCAAATCCAAGGTGGACTTCGACGGCTCCGCGTTTGAGACACAGCAAGTCTTCTATCACAGCAAGGACGGCACGCAGGTGCCTATGTTCATCGTCCACAAAAAGGGCCTCAAACTTGATGGCACCCATCCCGTGCTGCTCTACGGCTACGGCGGCTTCAACATCAACATGACCCCCGGATTCTCCGTCTCACGCGCGGTGTGGCTGGAGTTGGGCGGCGTGTTTGCTATGCCGAATCTGCGTGGCGGCGGCGAGTATGGCCGCGAGTGGCATCAGGCCGGCATCAAGCTCGGCAAACAGCGCGTGTTCGATGATTTCATCGCCGCAGCCGAGTGGTTGATCGCGAACCAATACACCACCAGCGCCAAGCTCGCCATCCAGGGCGGCAGCAACGGCGGCTTGCTCGTCGGTGCGTGTATGACGCAGCGTCCCGGACTCTACGCCGCCGCGTTGCCCGCCGTCGGCGTCCTCGACATGCTGCGCTTCGAGAAATTCACCATCGGCTGGGGCTGGAAGAGCGACTACGGCAGCGTCGAAAACTCCGCCGAATTCCAGGCGCTGCTCAAATACTCGCCCTATCACAATCTCAAGCCCGGCACCCGCTATCCCGCCACCCTCGTCCTCACCAGCGACCACGACGACCGCGTCGTCCCCGCCCACAGCTTCAAATTCGCCGCCCGCTTGCAGGAATGTCAGGCTAAAGACGGCCCGCCGGTGCTGATCCGCATTGAGACCAGCGCCGGTCACGGTGCCGGCACGGCGCTGAACAAGACCATCGAGAAAACCGCCGACGAGTGGACGTTCTTGGTGCGTGCGTTGGGGATGGCAAATTGATGCGCCGCGTCGTTGCGGCGCGCGCAGGCTTCCGCCCGCCAAACCACCACGCCTCCGCTTGCACAGGCTTGGGCTTGCAGACCTCGGCTTGCGGTGGCTTTGGCTCTTGATTTTCCCTTAGCCTGCATTTCACGCTTGGCATCTCGTCCAGTTTTCGGTTTCAATAAGCCTCAACCATGACGCCTGAAATCCGCCACATCATCGACAACGAAAAATTCTACCTCGGCTCGGTCCGGCGCGTCGCTGAGAGCCTGCCTCCCAGCGATGAGGAACTCAGCGACTGGATCGCGGCCGTCATCACCAGCCACGATCACCTGGCACTTCACTTCCTCCTTTGTGCCGCCGCCTTTCTCGAGCGCCCCGTGGACTCCCGCCACCTTCGTGAAGGCCTCAGCATGATGATCAACGTCGAGATGGCCTTCTGCCTCGCCTGGAAGATGCGCGGAGACATCCCCGCAGACCTCCTCCATGCCACACGTCACACCGTCATGGGCCATCCCATGCATGCCATGGCCTTGCTCATCATCCACGCCTGGTGTGCCGCGTATCGTGACGGCGTCTTCCCCCCGGAAATCGTCACCGAGGCACGCCTCCTCGTCCATGCCGCCAACAATGCGCACGACCAGCTCGGCTTCCTCTGGGGGCTGGCCCAGCGCTTGAACGATCCGCACCTCGATGCCGTCCTCGTCGAGTGCTTCAAGGGCAAGGACATATCCAAAGTCAAACAAGCAGGCATCAGTCTCACCGAATCCTCGTTCAAGCTCATCAAGGCTCCCATCAGCATCTTCCTCGCCAAGGAGGCCGACCGCCGCATCAGTGCCGCAGGCACCCTGCGCCGCGCCGTCGAGCGCATCGGCCGCAACGATCCCTGCCCCTGCGGCAGCGGCAAAAAATACAAACGCTGCTGCGAAGACAAAGACAAAGACCGCCTCCGCCATTCCTCCACCGTCGCCGGCATGACGCAGGCCGAGGTCCGCGCCCATCCCGAAGAGCAGCTCACTCAGGCACGCCTGCAGAAAATGACCGGCCACGAGCTCGCCCGACTCGATCCCACCCTCGTCAAACCCGCCCTCCACGAGCCCTACATCATCAGCCTCGCTGCCTTCGGGTTCCTGCCCGAGGTCTGCACCATCTTCGAAACCCTCGGCTGCACCGCGCCCCACCTCCAGAAGCTCTGGGATGATGTCCTCCTCTTCTTCATCATCCGCCAGCGCCTCGACTGTGCCCGCCGCATGATGCAGGTGCGCAACCAGTACGGTCCTGCCTCGGGCAGCATCACCCCCGGCCTCTCCCTCCTGCTCTGCAGCGACGATCTTCCCCGCTACTTCGACATGATCGAGCACCTCTGCCTCGAAGCCGTCCGCAGCAACGACGATCAGTTCCACCAGAGACTTGTCATTGGCCTGCTCTACTCCCCCTTGAAATCCCTCGGCATCCTCTTCGCCCGCAGCTTCATCCCCGTTTGCAGTAAAAAAGACGCCACCTTCCTTCTCGAGCAAATCCAGGTCGCCCGCGACCAGCTCGATCTCCCGCCAGAAGAGCCCTTCGCCGACGTCCTCGAACAACGCCTCAACGACACCACCCTCGACACCGGCGCCGAAGTCGCCGCCCTCCAGCAATCACGCCGCCTCCTCGCTGAAAAAGCCGCCGAAATCCGCACCCGCAACGAAAAGCTCGCTCAGATCCAGCGCGACATCCGCCTCCACGAAAAACAGCTCGCCGCCGCCACCACCAGCACCCCCAAAGCCAACGTCGAAGCCGACACCCTCAGCCACCTCCGCACCAAGCTCGCCGCCACCAGCGCCTCCCTCAGCGCCGCCAACGCAGAGCGCACCGCCCTCCGCCGCCAGGCCATGGAAGCCGTCAGCCAGGTCGAAACCGAACGCGCCAAGCACACCGCCGCCCAGCCACGCCCCACCGACGCCGACGACGACCCCACCCTCACCCTCCCCGGCGGCATCGACAGCCAGCAGCTCCCCCGGCCCATCGACTTCCCCCGCCGCTTTCACGACACCCTCAGTCACCTCCCCACCCAGATCGGCCGCGCCGCCCTCATCCTCATCGGCCGCATCGCCGCTGGCGATCCCACCGCCTTCACCGGCGTCGTCCGCCTCCGCGTCGCCCCGGACGTCCACCGCGTCCGCATCGGCCGTGATCACCGCCTCCTCTTCCGTCTTCACCCCGACCGCATCGAAATCGTCGATCTCATCAACCGCCGCGACCTCGAACGCCGCATCGAGCGTCTCTGATCCCGCCAGCTCTGGAAAGGACTCTCACTACATCCGCCAGGGGAAGCCGCTGGCGTCCAGTGTCTGCTCGCGTGACGGCATCAGCTTGCCATCCCGCAGCTTCTTCCGCTGCATCTGGCACCAGCGCCACAGCACCCCCATCTTTTGCGGCACCCGCAGGTGCCCGTGCTACTGCTGAAACGCCCGCAGCTCCTCCAGGTGCCGCAGCCACGTTTTTTCATGCGCCGGCTTCGGGTAATCCTGCGGCGCCGGCGGTTTCAGCACCAGCGTGTTGTCCGGCTGCCACGGAAAGCCCAGCGCCTCCAGCCGTGCCCGCTTTTCCGGGCTCAGTCGGCCCTGCCTTGCCTTCTGCCGCTGCTTATCCACCCAGCGGCCCAGCTCCTTGTCCTCCTCCCAGCGCACCGGCACCTGCGCATGGCCGAAGCGCGCATGAAACGCCACCAGCCGGGCAAAAGACTGCTCCCACATCTGCTCCAGCCGCTCCTTAAAGCTGAGCCCCGGCACCTCCGTCGCATCCCAGCGGAAGCCCAGCGCGTCCAGCTTGGCCACACGCTCCGCCAGCAGCTTCCCATCCCGCCGGAAGTGCCGCTGTGAGTAGCACCACTTGCACAGCGCCTGCACTTCCGGCTTCTTGGTTGGCACCCGGCAGTGCCCGTGCTCCTCATGAAACGCCACCAGCTCCGCATAGCGCTGCTCCCACAGCACCTTCAGAGTCGCTGGATAGTTGCGCTCCCGCCGCGCGATGCGCATGCGCGCCTTCACCGGCTGCCAGTCAAAGCCCAGCTCCTCCAGCCGCGCCTCCCTCTCAGGCAAAAGATACCCGTGACTCTTCGCCCGCCGCTGCGTGCTCACCCACGTCCCCAGCTCACGATCCTCCGGCCAGCCCTGCGGCATCTGCGTGTGGCCGCAGCGCGCGTGGAACGCCCGCAGCCGCTCCAGCCTCTCCTCCCAGGCCTGCACCTGCGCCGCCTCCCGTTCCATCCCCATCATGTGCGAAGCCTCCCACTCAAAGCCGATCTCATCCAGCCGCGCGATCCGCTCTGCACTCAGCGTCCCCTTTTTACGGAACTGCCGCTGCACATCCCGCCAGTGGTTCAGCATTTTGTTCTCCGACTTGGACACATTCGTGTCCCCGTGCTCGTGTGCATACGCCACCAGCTCCGCATAACGCCGCTCCCACAGGTCGATGTAGCCCTGCGCCGGCCGTCGCTCCGTCGGGAAAGGCGGCTGAAAAAACCGGTGCGGCACCTTCCACTTAAACCCCATTCCCTCCAGCCTCCCCATCCGGTCCGCCGCCAGCTTCCCCCCCCGCCAGCGCTTCCTCTGATCCGCCACCCAAGAACCCAGCTTGCGGTCCTCCTCCCACAGCACCGGCACATGGCAGTGCCCGAAGCGCTCCTTAAAGGCCACCACTTGCTCCAGCTTCGCCTCCCACAACTGCTGATGCCACGCCTCCCTCTCCAGTCCCGCCCGCCCCGGTGCCTCCCACTCAAAACCGATCTCATCCAGCCTCGCGATGCGCTCCGCGCTCAGCATCCCCATCTTGCGGGTCTCCCGCTGCGTCTCCCGCCAGAACGACAGTTGCTTGTTCACCTTCCCCGTCACATTCGTGTGCCCATGTTCCTTTTGGAAAGCCACCATCTCCGCATAGCGCCGGGTCCAGGAAGCCGGGTTTGGCCCCCCCCGGCGTCGTTTAAAAAAGTCCAGCGCCTCCAGTCGCTCCACCTGGGTGGGCGATAGCCGCCGCTGAATGCGCCGCCGCCGCTGCTCCTGCGTCCACCGGGCCAGTTCTGGGTCCGCCCCCCACGCCCTGGGCACCTTGCAGTGCCCGTGCAGCTCCTGCCACGCATCCAGCCGCGCGTACAGCCTCTCCCAGGCCGCCTCCTCCTTCGGCAGATCCGCAGTCATCGGCACCGCCTTCCGCCGCCGCACCGCCTTCGGCATCGGCAGCCCACCTTCCGCCAGCCGCTGCCGCTTCAGCGCAGACAGCTTCCCCTCCAGCGCCTGCTGCCGCATCCCCTCCAGCCACACCCCCGCCGGGTGATTCCCCAGCTCCACATGTCCGTGCTGCTGCCGGAACCCCACCACCTGCCCCAGCAGCCACTCCCACTCCGCATGCTCCGCCAGAGCCCGGAGATGCCGCTCAGACGCTTCAGATTTCGCCTTCTTCATGCACCGTATTTAATCAAACTCCCAGCTCCCTGACAAGCCCCATTTCCGCTGCCTCCCCACTTTAGGCCGGGTGTATTGGGCGCACTGACGTTCCTTCTCGCGATGGATCATCTCCGCCCAACTACCCGGCTGTTTGGGAGCCCGGACCGCGCGAAGCGTCTTGGAGTGCGGCGGCAGCAGCGCCGCTTTCCACAACACCCCCAGCGCACGTCGATCCAAAGCCCCCACGAAGCGACGTATCATCACTTTCGTAGGCCGGGAGACCTGATTCCCGCACCCTGCGGCCACTACCCCAGCCACTCAAACCCCAGCGCCACCAGCCGCGCCTCCTGCATCGGCGGTAGCTTCCCCAGCCGCCGCCGTCGCCGCTGTAGGGTGTTCCACCCCGCCAGCTTCAGATCCTCCTGCCACTTCTGCGGCACCCGCGTATGCCCATAGCGCTCCTTAAATGCTTCCAGCCCCTTCAGTTTCTTCTCCCACACCTCCTGCAGCCACTCCTCATGGCGCAGCCCCTCCCGCCCCGGAGCCTCCCACGCAAAGCCGATCTCATCCAGCCTCGCGATGCGGTCCGCACGCAGACTTCCCATCTTGCGGGACTCCCGCTGCGCATCCCGCCAGCGCCCCAGCACCCGGCTTTGCGTCTTCGTCACATTCGTGTGCCCATGTTCCTTTTGGTAGGCCACCATCTCCGCATAGCGCTCCTCCCATTGATCGAGGAAAGCCTGGCTAGGCGCGTAGGCACTCTTAAAAGGCGGCTCGAAAAACCGCGCTGGAGGCTCCCACAGAAACCCCAGCGTCTCCAGTCGCCTCAGCCGCGCCTCCGCCAGCTTCCCCTGGCGCTGAAGTCTCCGCTGCGTCAGCACCCAGCCGCCCAGGATTAAATTCTCCTCCCACTCCACCGGCACATGACAGTGCCCATAGCGCTCCTTAAAGGCCACCAGCTCCTCCCACCGCGTCTCCCAAAGCTGCTTTTGCCACTCCTCATGGCGCAGCCCCGCCCGCCCCGGAGCCTCCCACTCAAAGCCGATCTCATCCAGCCTCGCGATGCGCTCCGCGCTCAGCTTCCCCATCTTGCGGAACTCCCGCTGCGTATCCCGCCAGAACGACAGTTGCTTGTTCACCTTCCCCGTCACGTTCGTGTGCCCATGTTCCTTTTGGAAAGCCACCATCTCCGCATAGCGCTCCGCCCACAGAGCCCCGAATAGCCCCTCCTCGCGTAGTTCAAAGAACCCCAGAGCCTCCAGCCGCGTCTCCTGCTGCGGCAGCAGCTTCCCCTCCTGCCGCCGTCTCGTCTGAGTTTTGCACCACTCCGCCAGCGTCGGGTCTTCCTCCCACCGCAGCGGCACTCGCGTATGTCCGAAGCGCTTGTAAAACGCCTCCAGCAGTTTCAGTTTCTTCTCCCACACCGCTATGAACCACTCCTCGCGGCTCAGCCCCGCAAACTGAGGCGGAGCCCACTCAAAACCGATCTCCTCCAGCCGCGCCTGGCGCTCCGCACGCAGCGTTCCCATCTTCCAGCACCGCCGCTGCATATCCCGCCAGCTCGTCAGCTTTTGACTCACTGCCTCCGTCACATTCGTGTGCCCATATTCATTTTTAAAAGCCACCATCGCCGCGTAGTGCTCCTCCCAAATATCTAAAAATTGCTGCCTAGGCCTATATTTTGTCTGATAAGGCGGCTCAAAAAACGGCTCCGGAACCTCCCACTGAAACCCCGTCGCCTCCAGCCGCATCACACGCGCCTCCGCCATTACCCCCTTGCGGTAATGTTTTCTCTGCACCAGCACCCAAGAACCCAGCTTTTCATTCTCCTGCCACTTCGCAGGCACATGACAGTGCCCAAAGCGCTCTTTGAAAGCCGCCAGCTTATCCAGCATCACCGTCCACGTCCGCTCAATCCACTCCTCATGGCGCAGCCCCTCCCGCCCCGAAGCCGTCCACTCAAAGCCGATCTCATCCAGCCTCGCGATGCGCTCCGCGCTCAGCATCCCCATCTTGCGGGACTCCCGCTGCGCGACCCGCCAGCGCCCCAGCACCCGGCTTTGCGTCTTCTTCACATTCGTGTGCCCATGTTCCTTTTGGTAGGCCACCATCTCCGCATAGCGCTCCTCCCATGCAGCCGTCTGGGGCGTCCCCTGGCGGCGTTGGATGAACCCTAGCATCTCCAGTCGGGCCTCTTGGGAGGGCGTCAGCCGCCGCTGCTCCCGCCGCCGCCGCTGCTCCTGCGTCCACCGGGCCAGTTCTGGGTCCGCCCCCCACGCCCTGGGCACCTTGCAGTGCCCGTGCAGCTCCTGCCACGCATCCAGCCGCGCGTACAGCCTCTCCCAGGCCGCCTCCTCCTTCGGCAGATCCGCAGTCATCGGCACCGCCTTCCGCCGCCGCACCGCCTTCGGCATCGGCAGCCCACCTTCCGCCAGCCGCTGCCGCTTCAGCGCGGAAAGCTTCCCCGCCAGCGCCTCCTGCCGCAGCCCCTCCAGCCACACCCCCGCCGGGTGATTCCCCAGCTCCACATGCCCGTGCTGCTGCCGGAACCCCACCACCTGCCCCAGCAGCCACTCCCACTCCGCGTGCTCCGCCAGTGCCTGGAGATGCTGCTCAGACGCTTCAGATTTCGCCTTCTTCATGCCGCGCATTTAATCCAAGTCACCCAATTTTGACAAGCTTCATTTCTCCACCTAGCGCGGACTTTCAGTCTGCAGCAGGCGGCCAAAGGGAACCGCCCACAAAACCCACCGAATGCCCGGAACACGCAGAATTCAAAAACACCGGGCTCCCTACAGCAATGACAAGCCCTTCACGGGTTCTGTGCAGGGAAATGATCCTGCCCACCATGAGCCTGCTAAATCAAGTCCGGTGACAGTAGAGACTCTAGCAGGATCATTTGGGGCAGGATCATGAAGAAAGGAAGCTGGGGCTGATCTCGCGGCGGCAGTAAAGCTTCCCACTTAGCGCTGACTTCCGAGTCCGCAGCCCTCCGCCGGAGGAAAAAGGGTCCAATGCTCCTGAGAACTCCTTGCGCCGCTGCGTCGCTGCTCGGAGCCGATTGGAAAGGAAGCATCTCGCAGTTGCCTCAGCGGCGGCATGAGATAAAAGTTTCAGTTTGATTGACCATGCGGTATCTATCGCAGCCCTGTACTCATCAGCATGAGCGACCTTCCCAAACGCATCTACAACGCCTTCGACCCTGTGCCTCTCCATAAAGGCCAGCAGGATCTCTACATCAATCTCGATGATGTGCGTGGTCACAGCGGTATCGTCTCTCATCTCAAAACGAAAATCCACCTCGCCAATGGGCCTTCATGTCAGGTCCTCACCGGTCATCGTGGCAGCGGCAAAAGCACCGAGCTTTGGCAGCTCCGCCAGAGTCTCGAAAAGATCGGCTCCGATGGCAAAAAATACTTCGTCGTTCAGGTCCAGGCGGAAAAGGAACTCGACACCAATGACATCGACTTCCCCGAAGTCCTCATCGCCATCGTCCGCCAGATCGCTACCCATTTCCGTGAAACGCTCGGCATCACCCTAGCTCCTGGCTATTTCAAAGACCGCTGGCAGCGCCTCAAACAACTCGCCCTCACCGAGTTCGATTTTGACGGCGTGAACCTCGAAGTCGGCATGGCCAAGCTCTCCACCACTCTGCGTGGCAGCCCCGAAGCACGCCGCCGCGTCCGTGATGCTCTAGAACCTGACACAGGCAACTGGATGACCGCCGCCAATGAAGTCATTGGCGACGCCATTTTGAAGCTCCCCAAAGACCAATTCTCCGGTCTCGTCGTCATCGTTGATGACCTCGACAAAATGATCTCCCGTATGGACGAAAAGTCCGGTTGTTTCACCACCGAAAAGCTCTTCATCCACCGCGCCGCCCAGCTCACCGGCTTCCACTGCCACGTCATCTACACCCTGCCCATCGAGCTGGCCTACTCCCACCACAATGCCAGCATCAAGCTGCGTTACAGCGGCCATCTGCCCGTGGTGCCCATGACCAAGATCGAGACACCGCCACCAGATTGCAAAGTGCATGCTCCGGGCATCAAAAAATTCCGCGAGATGATCACCACCCGCCTCTCCAGCGTCGGCGCTAGCGAGGATATTCTCTTCCATTCCGACAAAGTCCGCGATGACCTCATCAAGCTCACCGGTGGCCAGCCCACCGAACTCATGAGCCAGATTCGTGAGGCTCACGTCACCGGCGGCCTCCCCATCACCGCTCAGGGCGTGCGCCGCTGCCGGAACGAACTCATGCGCGGCTACCGCCGCCAGCTCCGCGCCGACCACTGGCCGCTCATTGAGGAAGTCCGCCAAACCGGCCAGATCGTCCGCACGGACGACAATGAAAAACCCTTCCGTGAGCTACTCGACAGCCGCGCCATCCTTCTCTACCGCAACGACGAGGAATGGTACGGTGTAAACCCTGCCATCGACGAGCTGCAAGCCCCCGCGCCGTCTCCTACCACCGGATCATGAGCGGGAAGCCCAGTAGCGCCCTCCCAGAGACCCAGCTCGACTCCCAGCGTCAGGCCGCCGACCTCGCCGCCTTCCGCCGCATGTTGCAGGTCTCCAGCGGCACCTTCTCCCTCAGCTTCGCCGTCTGTGACGACCGCCGTCTGCGTGATTCCTTGATTCAGCGCTTCTGCGCAGCGACACCCGGCATCCTCGTTGTCACCCTTCCCGCCGGGGTTGAAAGCGTGCTGCGTCAGGTCGAGTCGCAAATCGGCTCCACCCCGCCCGCCGCCATCTTCATTCTCGACATCGAGGCCAGCATCCCCCACGGCAGCAGCAGCCAGCCCACCCTGCGCGTCCTGAACGGCTCCCGCGAGCACTGGGAGGCCCTGCGCTGCCCCATCGTCTTCTGGCTTGCCGACTACGCCATCACCCTCCTCCACACCCACGCCCCCGACTTCTGGCGCTACCGCAGCCACCAGTTCGAGTTCATCCCCGACTCCGTCCCCCTCGCGCAGCTCAAAAGCGAATCCTTCTCCGGCTTCCCCATGGTCGATGCCCTCCCCTACGAGGAAAAAGCCTTCCGTATCACCGAACTCGAGCGCCGCCTCCGCGAAGCCGGTGCGCCGCCCCCCCCCGACCTCCTCCCCCACGTCCTGACCTGGGTCCGCGAGCTGGCTCACCTCTACGGCCATGCCAGCCGTTACCCAGAGGCCGAAACCGCTCTCCGTAGCGCACTCGACTGGGCTGAGCAAGCCTACGGCCCAGCTCATTCACAAACCGTCGCCGTCCTCAATGACCTCGCGCAGTTGCTCCAGGCCACCAACCGGCTGGCGGAGGCCGAGCCGCTGATGCGCCGTGCCCTGGCCATCGACGAAGCCAGCTACGGCCCGCAGCATCCCAATGTGGCGACTCACCTCAACAACCTCGCACATTTGCTCCAGGACACCAACCGGCTGGTCGAGGCCGAGCCGCTGATGCGCCGTGCCTTGGAGATCGACGAAGCCAGCGACGGCCCGCAGCATCCCGATGTGGCGCGTGACCTCAACAACCTCGCGACGTTGCTCCAGGCCACCAACCGGCTGGCGGAGGCCGAGCCGCTGATGCGCCGTGCCTTGGAGATCGACCAAGCCAGCTACGGCCCGCAGCATCCCGAGGTGGCGATTCGCCTCAACAACCTCGCGCAGTTGCTCCAGGCCACCCACCGGCTGGTCGAGGCCGAGCCGCTGATGCGCCGTGCCCTGGAGATCGACGAAGCCAGCTACGGCCCGCAGCATCCCAGGGTGGCAATTGACCTCAACAACCTCGCGCAGTTGCTCCAGGCCACCAACCGGCTGGCGGAGGCCGAGCCGCTGATGCGCCGTGCCCTGGAGATCGACGAAGCCAGCTACGGCCCGCAGCATCCCACTGTGGCGACTCGCCTCAACAACCTCGCGCAGTTGCTCCAGGCCACCCACCGGCTGGCGGAGGCCGAGCCGCTAATGCGCCGTGCCTTGGGCATCTTGGTGTCCAGCCTGGGGCTGGAGCATCCGAACACGCAGAAGGTGCAGGGCAACTACAGCGGCCTCTTGCAGGACCTGAAACTGCCGGAAGCGGAGATTCAGCAGCGCGTGCAGGCCGCCACGGGTAGCTGAAGCGGCGGATTGAGGTTTCCGGGGAGCGCGGACCGCCGGGTCCGCAGCACTCCGCCGGAGAGAAACAACCACGGAATACACCGAATACACGGAATCCGCACCGTCTCCCACCGCGAGAGCTCAGAAAACCGCCGAGATGCGCTCTCAGAGGCCTTCTCTGCGGCGTTCCAATCTCTGCGGTGTCCCGCCGATTTCCCCTCGCCAAACCGCAGCGTCTCCGCTTGGATGAGTAGCGTCTTAAGTGAAACGCAAAGAGTCTTCATAGCCAAAACGCTGAACCATCGCATGTCCTCCGCCAGCTCCACTCCCATCAATGCGGCCAAACCCGGTCAGTTCACCGCCATGATCAGCAGCACCGCTCTCGATCTGCCCGCGCATCGAGCCGCTGTGAAGGAAGCCTGTCTCGCCGCAGGCGTCTTCCCCATCGGCATGGAGCAACTCCCCGCCCGCGATGCCAGTGGCATCACCGTCTCGCTGGAGATGGTGGACAAGGCCGATCTCTACCTCGGCATCTATGCCTGGCGTTACGGCTGGGTGCCTGATGGCAAAGACATCTCAGTCACCGAAATGGAGTTTGATCGTGCCATCGATCGCCAGAAGGCGGGCCAGCTTCGCGAACTGCTCATCTTCACCGCCCACAAGAATCATCCATGCACCATTGAGGACGTCGAAACCGGCGACATCCCGCAACAAAAGCTCGCCGCATTCAAGACCAAGGCCACCAACGGGCGCGGACGCCAACAATTCTCCTCCGCCGAAGAACTTCGTCGGCTTGTTTCCGACGCCTTGCATCAGTTCCTTCACCGCGAACAGGCAAAGCAGGGCGCACCCTCCGATCCCCCAGCCCTCAAGACCGACATCCCCCACAATCTCCCCACCCTCCAGCCCTTCTTCGGGCGTGAGGACGAGTTGCAGAAGATCGCCGACTCCCTTGATCCCGACTCCCGCACCTGGGGTGCGCTCATCGATGGCCCGGGCGGCATGGGCAAGACCTCCCTCGCCGTGCGCGCGGCCTATGCAGCCTCACCGGAGGTCTTCAAGAAGATCGTCTTCGTCTCCCTGAAGACTCGCGAACTCGACGACGACGGCCTGCGCGACCTCAGCGGCTTCATCCTCAGCGGCATCGTCGAACTCTTCGGCGAACTCGCCCGCGAACTCGGTCGCGACG
>Ga0209702_10001132_pt1 | contig 53003 bp, 33 predicted proteins | sample FRY01_FD_187210 | JGI IMG/M metagenome (GOLD analysis project Ga0209702, IMG submission 187210) | Freshwater microbial communities from Lake Fryxell liftoff mats and glacier meltwater in Antarctica - FRY-01 (SPAdes) (version 2) | ecosystem: Environmental > Aquatic > Freshwater > Ice > Glacier...
AGGCGAAAGAACAGTCCGTAACGAAAGTGAACTCGATTCGGCCAAGCCTGTCGGGGAGCGTGCGAGCAAAGCGCGAACCTCTGACCGCACGGTCCGTCCCAGACGAGGCCCGACTCCGGGTGGCGGAATGACTCCGCAGGGCGGTGCGGCGGCGACGACGGTGACGAAAACTGTAACGTGTTAAACCGAGCGTCGTGAAATGGCAGTAAGGTGCCTGGAGGCGGAATGTTCAGAAGTTCAATCGAGATAAGCAGGGAGACCTCAGCGGTGCCGCAGACCTGTGACACGCCAAGCTGAGGAGTCAGAGCCTTCATAGTAGTGTTGACCGGCGGGAACCAAACCCACCGCGAGCGAAGGGAGGCAGGGAAGTAGATTCGGAAAGACCAGATGCATGACAAGTAAAGCGAAAGCACCTTTACCAGAACGAGTGCCGTTCTCGGCTACACCTCCTGGAGAGCCACCGGACATTCGCCGGTGGGCTCAGCCTGTTGTCTGGACTGACCGAATGTTGACGACACTTTTGGAAAACAGAGTGAGAGGAGGCAAATGGCACGCGTTGATTGACAAAGTTTACGCTGAGCTGAATCTTTTCACGGCCGCTCGCAAGGTGACCGGGAAGAAGAAAGCAGCCGGAGTCGATGGGCAAAGCTGCGAAGAGTTCGAAGAGCACTTGCTCGTGGAAACACGACAGCTCGCCGCACAAATCAAAGACCAAACCTATCGACCGAGTGCGGTTCGTCGCGTTCATATTCCCAAACCGGGACGTCCGAACGAGACACGCCCACTCGGCATTCCGACGGTCCGCGATCGAGTCGTCCAACGGGCGATTGTCAACGTGATCGAGCCAATTCTGGATCACCAGTTCCATGAGCGAAGCTTTGGCTTTCGCCACGGACGCGGTGCTCACGATGCGTTACGCATCGTCGAGCAGAAGCTCCAGGCAGGCTCCGTTTACGTTGTGGACGCGGACCTGAAAGGTTACTTCGATACGATTCCTAAAGACCGCTTGCTGGCGTTAGTCAAAGAGCATATTTCGGACACACGGATGCTGAAACTGATCAAGTTGTTTCTTGATCAGAGCATCATGGAAGAACTGCGTGAATGGACGCCGGTCACCGGCGTTCCACAAGGGGCCGTTCTTTCACCGGTGTTGTCGAATCTGTACCTCAATCCGCTGGATCATGAGATGGCCAACAACGGCTTCGAGATGGTGCGTTACGCGGACGACTTCGTCGTTCTGTGTCGCAGCGAATTCGAAGCCGAAGTGGCTCTGCAAATGATTACCGAGTGGGTGGAAGCGGCAGGTCTGACACTGCATCCGACGAAGACAAAGATCGTTGACAGTCGTGTCGAGAGCTTCGCGTTCCTTGGTTACTCGTTTCGCGGGGAAAAGATCTATCCTCGTCGCGAGAGTCTTGCGAAGATGAAGGCACGGATCAAAGAACTGACGCCTCGTAAGCGGCCCGGTTCGATCAAGGTGATTGCGGCCGAACTCAACAGCGTTTTGCGTGGTTGGTTTGGATACTTTCGCCATTGTCGCTGGACGATTTTCAAAGACCTGGACGGGAAGATCCGCAGTCGCCTTCGGCGATTGCTGCTCCAGCGTCACCGGAACAACCCACAGCGATTACCGCGTACTCACCGCTGGCCGAATGACTTCTTTACGAAAGCGGGCCTGTATAGTCTGCGCGAAGCCCACTTTCGTTTCGATCAATCCGTCGCAGGCAACTACTGACTGGAAAGCCGTATGCGGGAAAACCGCCCGTACGGTTTGGAGGGAGGGGAGTCCGGCAAACCGGACTTCCCTACCCCTATGCCGGGTTCCAGGCGAGCAGTAGACGTTAGTCCCCTGATTGTGATTCCTGCGATTTTGCCATTTAACTTGTGCATGGGTGCTTATCTGGAAATTATCGCGTGCCTGCTGATTTTGATTTACACAGGCCTCGCGCCGACGAAGCGGACGTTTGAAATGATCTGCCTGTCTATGTCCGGCTGGGCGTCGCTGGAAGAGCTGGAACGGCACATCGAAAAATTAAGACCTGCCAAAAAGTAGGCCCCCGCGCGTTTGGTCGTGTCGGGCCGTTCGCTGCTGCGCGCTCCGAAAAACCAACACTCCGCCGGAGCCATTCATCGGAACTCCGCGACTCGCCAATCAACCAAGCTCCCGTCACAATCCACAAGCACGCAACCGGCGTGCCGAACACTATTGGATCCAATCCGCTTTACCAATTTGACGTCGGGAACCGAAACTATTTGCTGAGCGTCAAATGCACCCGCCTTGAGGAACCGAAAGTAGGTTGCCACCTCGAATCTCGAACCGCGAGTGCTAGTGGTCTGTCACAGCTAAATTTCAGGGTACGACGGACTTCCAGTCCGTCGACAAAGGTTACCGCCGACGGACTGGAAGTCCGTTGTACAAGTAATGCTCAACCCTAAATTTAACGCGTGACAGACCACTAGTCGTGTGTGGAATGATCGTCATCAGCACGCGATCATGATCATCGTCAGCAGGTACGCTCAGTATCAAGCAAGGTCGAACCTTCGCCAACATGCCAAGATCAACGATCCAGCAGTCACCGCGAGTTGGCATCGTTGCCATTGCTTTCCTCCGCGTCCAGCATTTGGAACAAATCGTCACCAATCGACGTCAAGTCGTCGTCAGACAACGGGGTGTCGGGCAAAGCCAACGTTCGACGCAATAACTGCGTGACAAGTTCGTACTGCTCGGTGGCTGGCAGCGTATCAAATGCAGCTAAAAGCTGGGCTGAAGCATCGGACATCGTAGCCTCCCTGGGCTGTTCAGCTAACGGGGCCTATCCCGATAACATCCTCGGGCGAGGGCTGTTTTATCCACCGAGAGTGCAGTTGTCAAGAATTGAAAAGGACTGAGTGTTGACAAGCAATTCAGTTGATTTAGCGTTCGACACATCGCGGTGAGAGGTCGTAGACCTCGTTGGCCGAGGCAAATCAAATATTGACACCCTGGCTGTGATACTCCCACATTGGAGCGACTTGTCAGGTGCCACATCCGCCTTGACACGCCAAAGAGAGAATCACAGGTGCCACCCATCGGTACAAATCTCGGATTGGCGACTGCCCTTTGTCGCGTTATTTCAATGAGTACACCTGACGGCTGAGTCTGTTATTGAGTGAGCGGTTACAGCCGGTTCGTTCGGCCTGGCGTTTCAATGACAATGGGCGGCCGACTCCGGAGGGGTGCCATTTGCCGAAGCGACGCACGCAGCCCACCCAGATCTCAGCGGATATCCCCATGCGATCGAACAGCGGCTTTAGATCTGTCGGAATCGTGCCCAGCTTGCCGTCGCGGCGAATCTGACGGCCCGTCCAGTCCAGCAGTTGCAAGTATTCCGCCACAGTCATCGACCGGGAACTGCTGTTGCTCGACCGTCGCTTAGTTGGCTTTTCGCGAACGGCTTTAGTTTTCGGTCCCAGTGCAACCGGCTGCAACCAGCCCGCGTTTGGTCCTTATTCGGATGCTCGATCTGCGGCGGCGACGCTGCTGACTTCCGAAGCCTGCTTCAGGTCGGCAACCGCCATGTATTCCGCCAGAAACTCAAATCAATGGCGAATCCATTCGCGACGAAGTCCGTAGTTCTTTCCGATCCAGGATCGTCCCCGCAAAGAAACCCTCGACGCACGCAACCATTGATTCAATGCACACCGCAAATCTCATCTTCCGGACAACTTTGCGTTCCGACTCACACGCCCCGTGACTCAACTCCAGTCTCAGCAAAATCAAACCAAGTTGGTGCCGTTTATACAAACAGACCGGACTCTCAACGACCAACGGGTGGTACCGGTAGTTTCCGTTGAGTCGGCCAAACCGCCGGTTCCGGTTTCCGGGAGCGACGAACAAGAGCGACGCAGCTCATTGATTCAGAAATGAGCTGCGTCCCTTGGTACGTTCCTTGAACGGCGGGGTCACCGAGCAGCTTCAGGCGGCTGTTCAGTGTCTTGGGGCGATTACGGCAGCAGCAAAGAAAGCCACCACGAAGACGAAGGCGGTCAAGAAAACTACATCACGCAAGAAGGACTCCCCGCAGCATGCGTAGTCCGTGCCTTGCCTGACTCCGATCGCAAAAATTCAGGTGCCGCACTATTGGTACGCAGCTCATTTCTGAACTAATGTTTTGTTTCGTTCTTTCGTTCGTCTGCTTCTTGCCGTTCTTCGGCTCAGAAACTGAATTCCGGATTCGGTGGATCATCGGCACCGGCCCAGTCATAGAGCACTTCGGAAATGTAATCAGCGAATTCCTCGATGTCCGTCTCTGGCACAGGACCACCGTTGATTCGAAATCCTTCAAAGTGAAAGACGTAGGGCTGGTTGCTCGAGAAGCGGACAACGAGTCCGCCGTCTCGGTTCCTCCAGAAATCAGCGGCAAGTGGAATTGGAGGATAGGGCACGTAGGGATGGGGATCAGTTTCGCCAGCGACGCCATTAATGGAACAGCGTTTATAGCCTTGTCTCGCGTCGAATGCATTGATTCGCACAAGCGTAAACTTCAACCGTTTGCGTTTCTTCGCCATGGTGGGTTTCCTGGAAACAACGATGCCGTCGTCGGTGGTTCCAGTGATCAACAATCGCTAGATTATCTGTCTAAACGAGCCGAAATTCCAGTCAACGGACGGACCGTAGTCTAATTGTCGCGTGGGACAATTTACTCTCCAAGAGGGCTTTGGAATTCGATGTTCGCGGTGTGGAAAGAGGGACATCCATGGAAGCGGCAACGTGGGGTCTGCTGGGTCTTGAAACGACAGGCAGTGAAAGAAGGACTCGAACGCTTGGATTGGGGAAGACCGTTCGATTCTTTAATGACAGGGCCGTTCCAGGACTTGGCGGCGTTTGGTTTGGCAAGGAATTGTTTCTTGCGACGCTGGGCGTGGAAGTCGCGGAACGGGTGGGCCGGATTGGCAAGCGGGTTCAGAATATCGAGGTCGCCAACTCGATCGAAGCACTGGCGTGCTGGCTGGCACTGAATGACAAGCAACAGAACTGGCAACGCGACCCCCGGGTTCGTGGCGCGATGAAGATGAAAGGCAAAACGGACTTGACGTTTGCGAAAGTACGAAAGCCCAGCTTTTACGTCACACAGCCCATGCGACAGCAGACCGTGCAGCCGCTTCTGGAACTTGGATTCGTTGAATCGAGTGGCGAACGTTTCAATTCGTTTGCATGCACGGATGTCGGCCGCGAATTGATTCGACTGGGATCGGAAGAGATCAAGCAATCGGGAAACATTAAAGCGGTCGAGTCCTTAATCAAGTGGGTTCTTCACTCAGGGGACGAGGGAAGCGATTTTTCGATCAAGCCAAAACTGAAAACGGTGCTTTCCCCGCTGCAACCACTGCCAGAAGCGGCGCGAACGTTTATTCGTGAGCGACTTGCAACAGGTAGCGACGGCAATGGTCTGCGACGACAAAAGGCGATGGATTGGGTTGAGCGACTTTATCGGAATCCGCAGGCCGAAGTGACTTGGAAAGAGAAGCCTCAAGAATTGGACGCAGACCATTGGGAAGACCTGCAGGCTGGTGGATTGTTCTTTGCGGCACGGGACGCGGCGATTGCATTGCTTGATGTAATCGAACATGAACTTGCCACAAGCACAAAGTCGGAGTTGCTCCTTGGCGGAACGCTGCCGGACGCTGTGACCATCAAGTCGAACAATCTGGTGAAAGCAGCGAATAAGTTTCTTGATCGCAAACACGATCTATCGCCGGGTGGCTCTGCTGAAGCGTTTTGCCGTGAATGCATCGAGCCAGATCCTTCGACGTTGATCGGCCATCTGGTGGCACGCGATGGCCGTGTCCTGCGACTGCAAGAGCGTAGAGTTGTACTTGGCACTGTGTTACATGCGAAACAGGGTAGTGATCGATCATCGGCAAGAAGTACTGAAGACGATGGTCAGGAGAAAGAAGTGGAGCAAAAGATTACTCTCCCTCCGGGGATTTCGAATCGAATCAGAAACGCCTACTTGCTGAATATCGATTTGCGCGGCGATATGAATGAATGGCTTCGCCTCGACGGCACGACAGCGGAGGCGAATCATGACGAAGGCTGATTCGGCAACATTTCAACCCAAAACGTTGGCTCAGCACTTTGATCCGTCGGACGACTTCGTTGGTCGGTTCGGCTGGATCTGTGGCTATTCCGCAGACGCCGCATTCCTGGAGAACGTGACTGAGCGATTTACGCAACTCATTGCATCCCGCCGCGCGCACGACGGGCGAATTGCATTAGCGTTGATGCTTGATCCGGGAAATCCACAGATCACACTCGTCGATGTCCCATCGCTTCTGCATCTGCCGATAAAAGTATCAAAACCGTTCAAGCTGCTTCATGCGAAAGTTGCTCTGCTTGGATTCAGCCACTCCGACTCATGGTGCTTGCGGCTGATTGTTTCGACCGGAAACTGGACACGTCAGACGCTGGAAGAGAGTCTTGATCTCGCCTGGGTGATTGAAATCCACAGTAAGGAATTGAACTCGCCCAGCGACAACACAAAACAAGCGTGTGCCGACCTCAGAGCTGCGTGGGACATGCTCAGCAAATTACGAAAGCTGTTTGATGATCGCACATTGAATAGCGCGGATCCGGATCGCTCGGAAACAGATTCGACGGTTGCGATGAAGGATCTCGATGGATGGATCAAGAGGGCTGTCTCAATCGGCAGGCGAATGAAGCCTCGGTTCTTCGATAATCGCGAGGAATCGCTGCTCGAACAACTGCCGGAACTCATCAAGCGTCAGGGTCGCAATTCCTTGAATGATGGCGTGGCCAGAAATTATCTCGCGATGGGATCCGGGTTCTACGAGTCGGCTAATGGTACGAACGACATTCCGTTCGTACTCAAAACGATCGTAGAGGGGCTCAAACAAGAAGAGCTCCTGACACGCAACGCAGACATCAATGTCTTCGTGAACCCAGCTAGTTGTCAGGCAGTCGCCGAATCGCTGACAGTGATCGGAAAAGATCCGTGGACAAAATGGAAACTTCGGCCGCCGGGACAACCTCAGTCGGATGACAGGATCTCCAGAACACTGCACGCCAAATTCATCTTCAGCGCGAACGACACGGCCAGTTCGTATTTCTGTAACAGTGCCTGGTTGTATCTCGGGTCCGGAAACCTGACGCAACCTGGATTCCTCAAGAAGATGTCTCCAAATGGTGGCAATCTTGAAGCTGGAGTGCTGTTCGCTCCTGCAGGTTTGCGATGGTACGCGGCCGTCAATGGCAACGACGAGGACGTCATCACGAATCGGCTTCCGATCCAATACGAAGATGAAATTCAGGATTCTGCAGACGCACTGAAGCCAGGCACCGACATGGAGGAACGGGAATCCGAGTTCACTGCGGCACCAATTGCATATCTAATTTCGGCAGTGAATGGCGAGACTTGTTGTCTCACGCCGAGCGATAGCGATTCACGGCCGTTCGATGTCCTGAACAGTGCTGGCATACGGTGTGACCGAGACAACGAACAGCGTTTTGTCTGGGTAGAATCACCGCCGAGAATCGTTCAGGTTCGATGGCAGGAAAGCGATCAGTTTCGGACCACATGGCTTCCAGTGATCGACAGCTTTGGCCGCATTGCCGCAACAACTCTGCGGCGGATTGATCTCGATGAGGCTTGGAGTCAGCTCGACCACTTCCCCATGCCACCGCCGGAAGAAGAGCTGGTCTCCGAAGCGGACGACGGAACGGACTCGGACGGCGTTGAGCAACGTGCCAGTCGATCACAAACGGCCAGTTATCCGATTCGCCAGATGATGCAGCTCATCGAGAACATTGCAGCGAAACAAACGGCAGTTTCCCAGAACGACTGGATCATGTGGTGTACGCGGCTTGAGCAGTGTCTGATAATGGCTTCAAAGAACCCAATTCTGGAAGAATTCAAGAAGCTGGAACTCAATCCACTCAGTCCGCTGCGCGAGAAGCCGTTTCGGCCTGCATTCGCAGAGAACGATGATTCGGAAGAAGGGAAAGCTTATAGCACCGTTCTGTCACGAATCGAATTCGCGTGGAGTGTCGAAAAGCTGAGCCCGATTGGAGAGCAACAATGACGTCGAAAATGAAACTGCGGTTCGAAGGTTGGAAAAAAGTAGCTGGGCTTTTGAAGGAAAAGGTACGCGAACAAGCAAAGATCGAGGCTGAGGAATTGGAAACTCCGCTAAAAGATGGAAAGAGCAGAGTACGACTGAATCTCGGACAGCGAGCCAGTCTGCTTGCTCTTGCAGAGCGGCTTCCAAAGAATGGAGTGCTCGTCGCGGACGAAGTGGGAATGGGAAAGACTCGCATCGCTGTCGAAGTCGCTCGTTGCGTCACCGAATGCGGCGGTCGCGTTGCCATTCTGATCCCGCCGGGACTCGGTTATCAGTGGCGTTCCGAATTGCAGGACGGTGGCGTTGATTGCGAGCCGATACTTCGAAGTCTTTGGGGCTACTTTAAGGCTTGGAGTGACGAAAACGTCACGAATCAAAAGCCGTGGTTCGGTGAAAAAGTGGTCCTGATGTCACATCGTTTTTGCGCTTGGAAGTTGAGTGAAAAGGTGCAGGATTGGAGGTGGGCACTTCTTCCTGAGGTTTACCGGCGACTACTCAAACAAAGCGAGCCAGAAGTGGCCCGACATCGGATCACATATGATTTCTGGGTTCAGAACGCGGCAGATAGCATTGCTGCGGCAGTGCCAAGAGATCCTCAACATCCAGCCCGCCGGATCTTGAAGCAACTCATCCGCGATGATCGATGGCCTCGGGCGAGGCATAGTGATCAGTATTCAAAAAACAGTGATCTCCGTCAATGGCTGGAAAAAATCGTTGGTGTTGGACTGGGCGTCTTTGACCTGGTCATCATCGACGAGGCTCATAAGAATCGTGGCGAGGACGGCATGCTGAATCGGCTGCTGAAAATCATCGTTCGCGCAACAGGTTCCTCGCGAACTCTGGGGCTAACGGCGACACCTGTTGAGTTGGAAGCAGACGACCTGGAACAGATCTTTAAACGCCTGGAAGTCGATGACGGGAAAGGCGGTGCCAACATCTCCGAAGTGATCAAAGAGTATTCGAGTGCTGTCAAGAATCTGCAACGCACATGGCAAACCAGTGCCGAAGCACGAGCCACGTTTGAAGACGCTGCGAGTAGATTTAAAGCAACACTGTCAGATTTTCTGTTGCGTCGCGATAAGCGAGAAGAGCCGATGGTACAGAAGTTCGCGGAACTCAAAGAGTTGCCATTTGACCAATATCGTGACGAATCTGCGATTTGCATCGAGCCTAGGAAGCTTTCCAAAAACTGGCAGCGTGTGATTTGTGCTGCGGAGTCCTTGTCGGTCGTCAAAGATCGGTCCCAGGATTCCGTGTCCAAACGGCTGCGGCTGACGCTGGGGAGTGGCTACGGCCTCGCGAATATCCTGGACGCATTTCATGACGATGAAGGATGCGATAAAAAGCAACGGGATTTTGACAAGGAAATGAATTCACACGCCAGCGCTGAGAAAGGGTCGGCTGTGGACGAAAACGACAATGACCCCGATGCAAAAAGCACGGCCCGGGCGAAATGGTGGAAGAATATCGTTAAACGGACTGCCTCCACGGGATCCGGTTCGCTCTTCGAATATCCGACGATCCAGAGAGTCGTCGAAGAAATCCAGACCGAACAAGCAGGCCGGAAGGTACTCGTGTTCGGCAAGTTCACAAAGCCGATGCGAGCGTTGGTGAATCTGTTGAACGCTCATGAAATGCTCCGATGCCTGAAGGAAGAAATTCCCTGGCCGCAGTCAAAGGTGCATGAAGGGTCTGGCGGAAAAGGCGACGACAGTGAATGGGCCGCTATCCAGGCTGTTCAACGTCAATCCGGTAGGCATGAGACATTGGACGATCTCAACAGCCAGCTCAAACGCCAGTATGACAAGGAGCAAAATCGGAGAGAGACATTCAGTCGTGGTTTGATTGCAAAGCTTGATGAAGACGGCAAGGCTGGCGATTCCTCGATATCCAAGGCAGTGCGAGCGGTTTACCAGAGTTTCAAGGCCGCGATCGACCTCAAAGGTACGACTACCGGCAATCCGCTGCCGCTCGTTGCACGAGCCATCGCTGACTCTCTGGGCATTAACTATGACGACCGGAGCAATAGGGAATGTGCGATCGCTTTTTCAGACTTAGTCACTGCAGCATGTGACAATGACGATCTGGATATGATCGGGAAAAACATCGACGACGAGGTCGGAAGCGAGGACGTCGAGGAGGCGGCAAACCCGGATGGAACCGTCTGGGGCAAAAGCAAACTGTTTGAACGCCTGTCGGCCGAGTACAATCATGTTCGCGGTGGTTTCGCGCGATTGATGATTGGACCGACCCGCAATGAATCTCGCCGAATCATCCAACAGGCATTCAATCGGCCACACAGTTATCCAAGGGTTCTCGTGGCGCAGTCTCTCGTCGGCCGTGAGGGATTGAATCTCCACAAGTCGTGCCGCGTTGTGATTCTGCTGCACATGGAATGGAATGCTGGCGTGGTTGAACAGCAAATCGGTCGCGTCGATCGTGTCGGCAGCCTGTGGTGTCAGGAGATGGAACAGAAGATCAAACAGAATTGTTTGCCGGAAGATTTGCCCCGGATCGAAGTGCGGCAAGTGGTGTTCAGCGGCACGTACGATGAACAACAATGGCAGGTTCTCAAAGGTCGCATGGATGACAACCGAGCTCAACTGCACGGCGTCATCATTCCCCCATCCACCAAATTCGGGAACAGCGATACTGCAGCCTTGGCCGCTGAAATTAATCAGATGGCTCCAAACTTCTCGCCGACAAGGAAATGAATCAGAAAACCGGAGTTCAAACAGAACAACAAGTGCCACCCGTTGGTACTTTCTCAGATAGGCGACTGCCCCCTTGTCGCGTTCTTTCTATGCGAACACCTGACGGCTGAGCCTGGTGTTGAGTGAGCGGTTGCAGCCGGTTCGTTCGGCCTGGCGTTTTAATGACGATGGGCGGCCGACTTCGGCGGCGTGCCATTTGCCGAAGCGACGCACGCTGTCCACCCGGATCTCGGCGGAGTCCCCATTCATGACAATCACATGCATGTGGTTTTGAAGCTGAACGATGTGGTGGCTGCGGGCTGATCGGACGAAGATGTGGTTCGACGCTGGGGTCGCTTGTTTCCTCCTCGTGGTAAAGACCGACAGCCGCTGGAAGTCTCCGAAGACTGGGTGGCCGCTCAGCTGAAGGATGCAAAGTGGGTGGGGGAAACTCGCAAGCGTTTGAATTCTCTGAGCTGGTTCATGAAGTGCCTTGTTGTGCCTTGTTGTGCCCTGTTGTTCAGACACTTGTGACAAAAGTCGCAGGCACATTCCATGTGCCGTCGCCTGTCTTAAAAACACTGCGATTTCGGGCCACGGCACTCGAAGAGTGCCTGCTACTTTGACTTCTGTCACACGTGTCTGTTTACATTGGCATTTGCAATTTTGGGTTTTGCCGTTGGGATCAGGCGGATTCGCGGATTCTAAGGAACAGTCGGTCGGTGGCCCATTTCTGGAACCACTTGGAAATCCGACCAGTCCTGTCCTGTTCATCAGCCAGCGAATGGGGAGTCAGCGTCACGTCAGCGACGCGAGCGATTGCTTCGTCAAGGCAGACATCCGCCATCAGATTTTCCAGCAACTCATATTCCTGCGGCTCGACTTCAATTGTTCGAACGACGTAGTTGAGTCGCGTGATCACCAGGTATGTCGGCTTCTGCTGAGGCAGTGCGTCGTTCGAGGCCGTTCCTTTGCGGACAGCGATTGCATAGTCGTGTGCCTGGGTATTCAATTTGAGCAGAGAAACGCACGGACTCGGGATCAGCTCCAGATCGGAAATGCGTTGCGGCGGAATCGACGAGATGTCGTCAGTACTCAGAGTCTGCCGGTCTTCAATTCCGGGGCCGCTGAAAACCTCGCTGTAAGTTCGCTCCAACAGAGCGAGATCCGTCATCAGATCGAGCCAGTACTTATCCGGACAGGACTCCTCAGACGAATCAGCAACAGATACGTCATCATCGGGTCGAACAGCGATCAGGATCGTCCACCCCGAAGTCACGGCGGAATAGGATTTCGGCAATCAGGCACCGTCCGTTGCATTGACAGGCCGCTCTGCGGATGGAATCCTGCATCGACGATGCCAGATGGGCATTGTTCTCTCTTCAAACGATTACGCAGGGATATCTTCAATGAGGCGTCTGATTTACTCATTGACGGTTGTTCCACTTTCGACATTGCTGGCAATCCTGTTGCTTTCCGGACAGGCCATCGCGGCCGACGACGCCACCGTCTTCTCGGTCGGCACCGCATCCGTCGATGTGACTCCGGCCTTTCCCATTCGGCTGAACGGATTCGGAGGTCGCTCGAAGGAATCGGCAGGCGTTCGCCAGCAACTGTGGGCGAAAGCGTTGGCGATCAGCACAACCGAAAGCGATGCCGTCGTCGTGATCACCGTCGACACTCTCGGAATCCCAGATGACCTGACCGAGCGACTCGCCGCCAAACTGAAAAGCCACGGGCTCGAACGCAGTCAGCTGGCAATCTGTGCGTCTCATACCCACAGCGGCCCGATGATCCGCAATTGTGCCAACACGCTGTTCGGTCAGCCGATCTCCGACGCGCATTGGCAGAACATTCTCAAGTACAGCGACGAGCTTGAAAGCAATCTCGAAAAAGTCGCCATTGAAGCTCTGAAGAATCGCAAGTCGGCGAACCTGTTTTGGGGCGTCGGTCGCGTCGGCTTCGCCTTCAATCGACGCACGGCGGGTGGGCCCGTCGATCATGATTTGCCGGTTCTGGCCGTGAAAAATCTCGATGGGCAATTGCGGGCTGTCTTCACCAATTATGCGTGCCACTGTGTGACGCTGAGCGACGATTGGATCAGCGGGGACTGGGCCGGGTTTGCGATGGAACATATTCAACGGCGAAATCCGGGCTGCGAAGCCCTGGTCTCCATCGGTTGTGGAGCTGACTCAAACCCGCGCGGCGGAGTCCTTGATTCGCGATTCGACGTGGCCGATAGTCTGGGCCAGGAATTGGCCGAAGAAGTCCAGCGCGTCCTGAGCACGGACATGCGCCCGCTGACAAAGGCTCCATCGTCGCAGCTGGAACGTGTCGTGCTGCCATTGGCTCCACTGCCGACTCGTGAACAGTGGGAGGAACGGGCGAAAGCACAGAATGCTATCGGACATCATGCCCGCACTCAGCTGGCCCGTCTCGATAAAGGCGAGCCTCTGATGACGGAGATCAGCTATCCGATTCAAACAATGAGCTTCGGCAATGAACTTGCGTGGGTCTTTTTGCCCGGAGAGGTTGTTGTCGACTACGCGCTGCGACTCAAGCAGGAACTCGACGGCCAGCGAATCTGGATCAATGCGTATTCGAATGCGTGCCCTGGTTATGTCCCATCCGAACGCATCCTTCGCGAAGGTGGTTACGAAGGCGGCGGTGCGATGGTTTACTACGACATCCCCGGTCCGTATGCGACGGGCGTTGAAGAGATCATTGTAGACGCCGTTGAAAAGCAGCTGAAGAATCAGTTTGCTCCTGTCGTTGATGTGGCGAAGACCAATGGCGTCATGCCGCTGACTCCGACGCAGTCTTTGGGAGCTCTAAAAACAAAGCCCGGGTACCATGCCGAACTGGTTGCATCAGAACCACTGATTGAAAGTCCCGTCGCGATTGCCTTTGGTCCGGACACCCGGCTGTGGGTTGCGGAGATGAATGATTATCCGCAGGGTCGAGCGGAAGGCGAGAGTGGCGGACAGATTCGCTGCGTGCATGACGACAACGGGGATGGCCGTTATGACCGTTCCGAAATTTTCCTGACCGGAATTCCGTTTCCGACCGGTGTAACCGTCTGGCGAAAGGGGATTCTGGTCTGTGCAGCTCCCGATATTCTTTATGCAGAAGATACGACGGGGGACGGAAAGGCGGATGAAGTCCGGACTCTGTTTACTGGATTTGCCACGCACAATTATCAGGCCCGAGTCAACAGTCTCGAATACGGACTGGACGGCTGGGTCTATGGCTCATGCGGCTTGTTTGGTGGCCAGATCACAAGCGTCAAAACTGGCGAAACGATCGCTCTTGGACAGCGGGATTTTCGATTCAATCCTGACACCGGTGTTCTGGAAGCCGCCAGCGGAGCGACTCAGCAGGGGCGAGTCCGCAACGACTGGGGCGACTGGTTCGGCTGCAACAACGGAACTCTGCTGATGCATTATCCGCTGGCCAGTCACTATCTGCAGCGCAATCCGTGGCTGGCCCCGGCTCAATCAGTCGTGAGCATCGCAGCAGGACCGGACCCCGGGCGACTGTTCTCCATTTCGAATCAGGTGCTCTTCATGCTGTCGGGGCCACCCAACAGACCGACAGCCGCGTGCGGTCTGGGCATTTATCGTGATGACCTGCTGGGAACCGGTTATGCTCAAAATGCGTTCACGTGCGAGCCCGTCAATAATCTCGTCCATCGCCAGATCTTGAATTCGCAGGCCGCAACGTTCGCCAGTCGCCGCGATGACGATGAGCGAGAACGCGAATTTCTGGCGTCGACAGATCCTTGGTTCCGTCCTGTGCAAACGCGTACGGGCATGGACGGAGCCCTTTGGGTGGTCGACATGTATCGCTACGTGATTGAACATCCCATCTGGATTCCGCCTGATACCCTGGCGACGCTCGATCCGCGAGCCGGCTCGACGATGGGCCGCATTTATCGAATCGTCCGTGATGATCAGGCGGCTCGGCCGATGGTGCGACTCGACCAGCTGCAGGGTGAAGCGCTCGCTGCGGCAATGGATTCCCCCAACGGGACTCAGCGAGATCTTGTTCAGCAACTGCTGCAGTGGCAAAACGAATCGTCGGCTGCACCAATGCTGCAGAAGCTGGCCGGTCAAAGTGAACGAGCCGAAGTCCGCATCCAGGCTTTGTCTACACTAGCCAACATGGGGCTGCTGTCGGCCGAACTGCTGAACCAGGTGCTGATGGATTCGGATGCTCACGTCCGACGACACGCAGTCCGAGTGACTGAATCCGAACTTCAGAAATCGCCCGAACTGGCGGCTCAAGTTGAAAAGCTGGCAGACGACACCGACATGACGGTGCGGCTGCAGGTTGCGTATTCGGCCGGCCTGATGAAGCCCGAGACAGCCGCAAAAACACTCGCTGGAATTCTCGCAGCGGAAATGGTCAATCCGCATTTGATGTCCGCTGCGGAAAGTTCACTGACCCCCGAAAATATCGGGCTCGTGATTCAGGAGTTAAAAAAACGCGAAGGCGGAACGGAGGCGATGGATAAAATGCTTCTGAACGCCGCCACCATGGGAGACGCCCAGTCACTTCGCCAGATCCTGCAAGATCTGGCGGATGCCGTGCCGTCGAAACATGCAACGCATTTTCTTCGATTGGCCCGATTCATCGAAGCGTCACAAAAGAGAACCTCCGCGGGACTTCAGTTTAATAGTGAGGAGATCGTGTCGCTTTGGAAGCCTGCGATTCAACTGGCAGCGGAGATCGCCGTCAATGAAGAAGCTCCGCCGGATCTTCGCATCGAATCCGTTGGGTTGCTCGCACAAGGTGCGTTTTTGAAGGACAGTCAGGCCGAGCTGCTTTCTCAGTTGCTTACGCCCCGCACGCCTCCGGAACTGCAGCTGGCCGCAATTGCCGCTCTTCGAAAAGATGGCAGCCAGCAGATCGCTGAACTGATTCTGGCCGACTGGAGTTCGCGTGAACCTCGGCTTCGAAAAGAGAGTATTTCCTTATTACTTTCACGATCGGCGTGGACAACAAAACTGCTGGCGGCTGTTGAAGCCCGCACGGTTTCGTCAGCCGAGTTTGAACTGCCTCAACAGCAGGCTTTGCTGGATCACACGGACGAATCCATTCGTCTCGCTGCCGGTCAATGCTTTACTCCTCGAACCACGGCAGGCCGTCAGGAAGCCATCGATCGTTACACTACGGCATTGCATGAGAACGGCGATCCCGCGCAGGGTCGCATGGTTTTCCAGAAGCACTGCGCCGGCTGTCATCGTCTGCAGGAACTTGGCAATATCGTTGGCCCGGATATCGCTGGCTATGCAGGAAAACCGGTCCAGTCCTTGCTGATCGCAGTGCTGGATCCCAATCAGGCCATTGATCCGCGGTACCAGGCGTACGTTGTCGTATTGAATGATGGACGCAGCGTAACAGGGTTGATTTCCGAAGAAGCGGCGTCGAGCCTGACGTTGCTGGCTGCGGAAGGAAAACGTGAGACCGTGCTGCGTTCTGAAGTGGAGCAAATCCGCAGCACGGGAAAGTCGCTGATGCCCGAAGGGTTCGAACAAAATGCCTCGACGGAAGATGTGAACCATCTGTGGGCCTTTCTGCGGAGTCAGCGTTTACCACCAAAGTCTCTTGAAGGAAATGCGCCGGCCGTTGTACATGTCTCTGGGAAAGGTAACGTGGCACTTCTGGCAGCCGAGGCAGAAATTTCTGGTGACGACATCACCTTTGAAACACCGTATCAGAACGTCGGCTACTGGCATGGAAAAGATGACCTGGTCGGCTGGCGTCTCAACGCGGATGAGACTCGTGAAGTCGCTGTCTGGGCCGAGTGGTCGTGTGACGCCGGAGCTGCGGGCAATGAGTTCATGATTGACGGCGGTCAACCGTCCTTGAAAGGCGCTGTTCCGTCAAGCGGCGCGTGGAGCCGCTATCAGCTCAGCTATCTTGGCAAGACTCTGATTCGTTCGGGACCGTCTGAACTGGTGATTCGGCCGGCCGCGGCACCTCGTGGAGCGATCGCCGATCTGCGAGCCCTGCATCTGGTCAGAATCGGCGGCGTTCCGCTGGCGACCGGGATGGTGGCGGATTCAAAACCGAAGGCCGGACCGACAACCCTGGCTGAGATTGCTGCATGGCTGATTGATGATCAGAACCCCGCTGCGGATCGGGAACAGCTGATCGCATCAAAACTTAAGAATGCCGCCGAGATTCTTCCGCTGATGGCCGGTGGGTTGCCCGAAGAGCCCGGCAGCAAGGAAGAGTATCGACGCATCCCGTGGATCTGGCGAGTGGCAATTGCAGCTGGAAAAAGTGGCGATCCCGATTTGATTCGAGGCGTGCTCACGGTTTCGCTTCCTCACGATGATCAGCCGTTGCAGCACTGGCAGTCGGTTGTCATCGGCGGTGGGCTGATCAACGGAATCGGCCTCGCAGGGCAGTGGCCGGTTCAGGAACTTTCGGCAGTCATCGGCGATGACGAGGCGCTGAAGAAATCGTGGACGCGATCGCTTGAACTGTCGACCAAAATGGCCGACGACGAAACGGTTCCCACCGGCACGCGTTATGACGCGCTGCGAATGGTCTCGATGCTGGAGGCTCCACGAGCACTTGCTCAACTGGAGCGATATCTGCAAAAGGATGTCCATGCTGAGCTGCAGATGGGAGCCGTCAGTGGGCTTTCTGATGTTCGTGATGAAAAAGTCGCCAGCTTGCTGATCAAAGCCTGTGGGTATCTGGCAGGCACCAATCGCAAGTTGGCCGCCGAAGCATTGACTCGCGACGAAGCACGCAGCCTGGCTCTGTTGGAAGCGCTCAATAGAAAAGACGTGCCCGCCGACATCGCCCAGGAAGCCAGCGTCCAGTCGCTGCTGCAGCATGCTTCGGAATCAGTCCGGACGCGAGCCGCCGCGGTGCTGAAATAACGGGCCCATCGCTCGTCGTGAGGATTGTCCGATAGATAGTAGTCGCCTTTCGCTCCGCGAAAGAACGCTTCTTTCGCGGAGCGAAAGGCGACTATAGGGCACTTATTGATCGAGCGATCCTAAGCTGCAGAATCGCTCCATCTGCTGCGACTGGATCGATGTTGGGCAGCGAATACGGAATTCGCAGATTCAGTCTCAAGCGTGCGGCAGGGCAGCCCGAAATCGATAGTGCAGAATAAGATCGGCAGAAATTGCCGCTGCGCGTTTTGGGGAGTGTTTTTTCAGACTGATCGGTACTGAACCAGCCATGCATACGGACCGCAAAATCGGGTTTGCCATGGGCATCCTGCTGATCGGGATCGTCGCAGCCTTGTTCTTTCGTAACGAGCCGCTGGTGGATACCAGCGTGCCCACGGTCCGTCGAGAGCGAGAACTGAACGAACGTCTGCGGGAACGCGATGTCGCTGTCTATTTGAATGACGAAAAGCCGGTCTCAGAGGAAACCGAAGAGGTCGCTGAAGAGCAGCAGTGGACTCTAAAAGATGTTCTCAAAAACATGGGAGCACGGAATAAATCATTGCCATCACCCATCGGTGCATCGAAGACACCGCCAGTATCGGAACGAGAAGAACGTTCGAAGTCCGGTCCTCAGAAATTTCGAACCGTCATGGATTCCGCAGAAGTCGATTCTCCCTCCGATGAATCTGAATTGGCTGGCCCCATATTAAGCCCCGCTGGCCCCATACCGCCAAGCCGCAAACTGCCGCCTCTGATCGCACCCGTGGAATCGAAGCCAGAAAAATTGCCCGCGGAGCCGGTTGTTGAGACCGCCCCAAACTTCGAAATTCCTGAAGAGTTTGACGAGTACATCGTCAAGTACGGCGACACGCTGTCCGGGATCGCTCAGAAAATGCTGGGGGCTCAGTCGCGGTATCAGGAAATCTATGACGCGAACCGCGATCGAATGTCCAGCCCCGATCGTCTGGACATTGGAAAGCCTCTGCGAATTCCGCGCGTCGCCGGGAACGCGCCGAAGGTTTATTGAATTCCCATCACGGGACGAATCAGCAGATAAGTTCCGATCGTCAGGATGGGGACTCCCAGCAGGCTGAGGACCAGACCGCGCGCGGCCATTTCGCCGGCCGGAATTCGCCCAGTGCTGAACACAACGGCATTCGGCGGAGTTGCCACGGGCATCATGAATCCAGCACTGGTCGCCAAAGTGGCTGGCACCAGAAGCATTCGGGGATCCAGGTTCAGAGGTTCGGCCATCGCCAGCAGAGTCGGCAGGACAGCACTGATCGTCGCGACATTGCTGGTTAATTCCGTTGTCAAAGTCAACACCGTGCAGACGACGGCCACGACCAGCCACGGCGGCATTGTTTGCAGAGGGCCCTGAAGCGACGCGCCAAGCCACGTCGCCAGCTGAGTGGATTCAAATCCTGACGCGAGTGCGAATCCGCCGCCGAACAGCAGGATCATGTCCCACGGCAATCGACTAGCCGTGTGCCAGTCCATCAGCGGAATGGACCGCGAATGAGAATCGCGTTTTCCTGACGGCAGAAAAAACAGCAACACGGCCATCAACATTGCCACGGTGGAATCCGTGATCATCTGTTTGGCGGGAAACACAGGGTCGATCGTTCCAAATGCAGCTGACAATGTCAGAGCCAGCTTTTCATAAGACTCCAGCCAGCCGGGCAGCAGCGTGACATTGCCCATCACAATCGGCTGCCGAGTGATCCACAGGACGGCCGTGATGAAAAAGATCAGCATCATTCGCAACTCCGGCGGAGTGATTCGTCCGAGCGATTTAAGACGATCGCGCAGGGCCTTCTGCAGATGAGTGTCCTGCTCCGATTTCGCAGGCAGTCCTCGAGTCAGCATGAACCAGGCGACGGACAAATAGACTACTGCAATCGGCCCACAGCTCAGCAGCCAGCTGGAAAAATAAATATCCGGAGCGTCGGGCAGCTGTTTACGGTAAATCCCGAGGGCCTGACTGTTTGTCGGGCTGCCAACCAACGTCGCCATTCCTCCCAGCGACGCAGCGTAGGCCAGCATCAGCAGCAACGGCACCGCCAGTTTTTTTGAACGCAACGTTTCTGAACCCGCGTCATCTTCATCAAGAATCTTCAGCATCGCCAGGCCAATCGGCAGCATCAGCATTGTGGTGGCTGTGTTGCTGATCCACATCGAAAGGCAAAACGTGGCCACCGAAAAACCAAGCACCATCCGCTTGGGGCTGACTCCCACCAGCGACACAATATGAAGCGCCATGCGGCGATGCAGTTGCCATCGTTCAATCCCCATCGCGATCAGCATTCCGCCGATGTACAGAAACAGACTGTCCTCCACAAACGCCTTGCTGGTTTCCTTCGCCGACTGAATTCCCAGCAGGGGAAACAAGGCCAGGGGAAGAAGACTGGTTGCGGCAAGCGGGATGGCTTGAGTCATCCACAGTCCGGCCATCAGTGATGCGACGGCGACCAGTCGATGCGCGGTCGGTGACATGCCAGCCGGCGTTGGTAACAAAAAGAGCCCGACCGAAATACTGACCAGCAACGGCAATAACCAGCGTGGCCGCGGAGTGTCCGACGATTCTGCAATTGGCGGATCATTTTTCATGGAATCATCACCATGGGGCCGGGTTCCAGTGACAGGGACTCGCGGGATGCGAAGCAAGATGCGTTGCAATCAAAATTCAACGCAACGCAGTACTCGAGACGCAATCGGAAAATCGGGCGTATCGTGTCGCTTGCGATTTTCATTCAGGCCCTGAGAAGCATCAACAAACGTTGTGGATGTCGTAACTCTCGTTCAAATCAACCGGGAGTATCCGACGGCGGCCCCGCGTCGGGGGTTGTTCCTGCACCGGGACCACGACGTCTTCCGCGACGACGGCCACGACGACGAGGCGGTCGGCCGTCGGCTGGCCCGGATGTTCCTTCAGGATTCGCGCCGTCTTCATCATCGCCATCGTCATCGTTTGGTCCATCATTCAGAACCTGTTCATTGAGCGGCGTCTGATTCCGTTCGCGAGTTTCTGCCCCGGTGCCAAATTCGTCCAGTGTTTCGCCGATCGGAATGGTTTGAGCGTTCTTGTTTTCGTGTCGCGGCCCCTGTGACCGACGACGACTCGGCGGCGAACCTGTTGCGGCTGTTCCTTCTGTCGAGCGGACAACCGGCTGGGCACCTGCGGCGGGCTCGCGCTGATCAGCGGCAGCGTTGTCGGGATTGAGAGAGCGATCAGGTCCATTCTTTCGCTGAGCATCCCCGGATGGGCCACGTCCCCGCTCGCGCCGACCACTCGGGCGATCACGCCGCGAAGCGTCGGGATTTCCCGGACGTCCTCGTTCGCCGCCGTCTCTGTTCCCGCGGTCTTGATTACCTTCAGCCCGCGGTTCACGGTCACGTGGTCCTCGCTGATCGCGGTTCTCACCTGAACGAGCACTGCCCGTGTTGCCACCACCGGCACTGTTGCCACCACCGGCACTGTTGCCACCACGGTTCTGTTGCCCGCCGCGGTTCTGTTGCCCGCCGCGGTTGGATCGCTTCTCAGTTCGCGGCTGGCCAGCACGAGCCGAAGGATTTCGCTGCGGTCCGCCAGTTGCAGATCCCGGTCGGGCCTCGTCTTCGGCCATTCCGTCCCGTGGGCCGCTGTCAACCGCATCGACACCCGCACCAAATTCGGGCGGCTGAAACTTGTCAATCTCGTCAGACAGCTTACGTCGGCTGGGGTATCGCTCGGGACGAGGTGGCAGCACGGGAATGTACGGCACGTAGTTTTCGTCAGAGATTTCTTCTTCGATCGTGTCTTCAGGTTCAGCAGGACTGATGAAGGCACTCACGTCAGGAGATGTTGTCCGAGGTCGTTCCAGCGGACGCATAAACCGCGGCGGATCACTGCACGGACAAGTATGACTGGTTGTCTTTGCCGGAGTCGGAGTTTCTCGGCCGCAGGCGTCGCAGTGGAAGATTCGCCGGACGCGAAGATCGTATCGGAGAGTCGGGCCCTTCATGACAGCCTTTGGACAATTAAAAAAAGCCGGGAGTGGTATGGGGACGGCAATCGAATCTTGAATAACATTCTTCGCGGTCTGCAGCGAGTCTGATCAGAACGCGTAAAAGGACTGAGCGGCCCTCGCATCTGTCACACCGCCACTTGTGAACATTCTCTGAGTGTAGCTACATCAAACATCGCTGAGGAGTGCCGCAGGCAGCCGTCTTCCTCGGTTCCGCAGATTTTGCCCGCGTTCGAGGGCCGAACATCTGGACAGTGTTCGTGTTCTTGAGCGATGCTCATGGCCTGAAGACACGACAATGATCGAGAACATGCGTCTGCAGGGTAGAAACCTGAGTTGTTCTCGCCGCGCGGCGTTGTTAGTTTGTCCTTTGCCACCGTCGGTTCAATAGGGCAGAAGAGCAAAAGGGCGATGAGATGATTGCATTCCTGCTGATCGGGTTCCTGCTGGACGAAACTGCAGCGGCTCCTTTGGTGCCACAGCAGCCAACGGTTTCCGCAGAACAGTCTCGCCATTTTGAAACGATGATTCGCCCGCTGCTTCACGAGCATTGCCTGAAGTGTCACGGACCCACAAAGCAATGGGCCGGGCTGCGCCTTGATTCGCGGACCGCGATTCTTGAGGGCGGTGATTCCGGACCAGCGGCTGTCCCCGGCGAGGCTGATGTCAGCCTGCTGATTCTCGCAGTGCGTCACGTCGACGAAAACCTGAAGATGCCGCAGGATGAAAAACTGAGTGAACCCCAGATTCTCCTGCTGACCGACTGGATCAACGAAGGAATCCCATTCCCGGAAGCGTCACCGCCCGTTATTCGCCGACGAGATCCTGATCACTGGGCTTTTCGGGCCCCTGCAAATGTGTCAGCGCCAAACGTCGAAAATCATCCGTCTGCCGCTTGGGCGCGTAACGAGATCGATCGATTCATCCTCGCGGCACTGGCCTCAAAGAATCTGGTCCCGGCCGCCCAGGCGGATAAGCGAACGTTGATCCGCCGCGTGACATTTGATCTGACCGGACTTCCACCGACGCCCGAGCAGACCGCAGCGTTCATCGAAGATCAAAGCTTGGATGCGTATTTAAAGCTGGTTGATCGCCTGCTGGAATCGGCGGCCTATGGGGAACGATGGGGGCGGCACTGGCTGGATGTGGCTCGGTATGCCGATTCAAATGGACTGGATGAAAACGTGGCCTTCGGAAATGCCTGGAGATACCGCGACTACGTGGTGAAATCCTGCAACACTGACAAGACATTTGACCGTTTTATCAAAGAACAGCTGGCTGGCGATCTGCTGGAAACAAAAAGCGACGACGAGCGTGAGGAGTTTCTGGTTGCGACCGGTTTTCTTTCGATCGGTCCAAAGGTTCTGGCTGAAGTCAACATGCCAAAAATGCGAATGGACATCGTTGATGAGCAGATCGACACCTTCGGTCGCGTCTTCCTTGGCATGACGTTCGGATGTGCGCGGTGCCATGATCACAAGTTTGATCCGATCGATACGGCTGATTACTACGGGCTGGCCGGGATCTTCAAGAGCACCAAAACCATGGAGACCTACACTAAGGTCGCGCGGTGGCATGAGCACCCTCTGAAAAAGGCCGAGGCGGAGGTCATGCAGAAGGAATATGAAGCGGCTCTCGGTTCAAAGAAACAAGCCGTTGAGACGCTCGTGGCCAGTGCAAACGCGGCAGCTCAGGCAGCTCTGGGAATTGAGAAGTCTCTTCCGGAATCGCCCGAGTCGCTGTATCCCGAGGAAACAAAAACAGAGCTGGCAAAGCTGCGGGAAGAAGTGGCGGCACTGGAAAAGAATGCTCCGGAACTGCCGGCTGCCATGGGCGTGATGGAAGACGAAATCAAAGACGTGGCGATTCACGTGCGCGGCAATCCGTCACGACTGGGAGACGTGGCCCCTCGCCATGTGCCCCCGGTGATGCTCGGCCCAAAGCAACCACAATTTAACGCGGGCCAGAGCGGTCGACTTGAACTAGCCAACTGGCTCATCAGTCCGCAGCATCCGCTGACATCACGAGTCCTGGTGAATCGATTCTGGCGCTGGCACTTTGGCGAAGGACTCGTGCGTTCTCCAGATAATTTCGGATTGCCGGGCGAAAAACCAACTCACCCCGAGTTGCTTGACTGGCTGGCCCAGAGATTTATCACCGACGGATGGTCGTTGAAGTCCTTTCATCGGCTGATTCTTAATTCCAGCACCTATCAGCAGAGCAATCTTACCTCTGCCGATTCGCTGGCCGGTGATCCCGACAATCTTTTGTGGAGCCGTTTTCCGATGCGTCGCCTGTCCGCCGAAGAGGTGCGTGACGCGATGCTGTTTGTCAGTGGAACGCTGGATCAGACCATGGGCGGCTCACTGCTGAAAGTGAAGAATCGCGGCTACCTGTTCGATCACACGTCCATCGATACGACGGATTATCGCAGCAACCGCAGATCACTGTATCTGCCGGTGATTCGCAACAACGTCTTCGACCTGTTTCAGTTGCTCGACTTTCCTGACCCTGCGGTTCCAACCGGCGATCGGTCCACCACGACCGTCGCTCCTCAGGCGCTGATGATGATGAACAGCGACTTCGTTATTCAGGCGGCCGACGATCTTGCACGGCGAGTCTCTGATGCAACCGATGACGAGTCCAAAATTCGCCGTCTGTACTTGCTGACACTCGGACGAGATGCCTCACCGACGGAACTTGCCGACGACATGAACCTTCTGCAGGCCTCCCTTGCGTCACCCCCCGAAGGAGGCATAAGTCCCGCGGACGCAAAGCTGCACGCTTTAAGTATCGTGTGCCAGGTGATTCTCGCCTCGAGCGAATTCATCTACGTGCAGTAACCAACTGAGTCTCGTTCGCGCAATAATTATCGCCTTTCGCTCCGCGAAAGTAGCGTTCTTTCGCGGAGCGAAAGGCAACGATCAGACACTTATTGATCGAGCGATCAGCATTCCTCCTCAGCGAAAGACTCTCTGGCGAAATCCACTGCAAGAATGGATTTCGGCCAGAGTTCGATTCGACGATTGATTGACATTCCACGCCTGACAAAACTGAGACTGGCTCCCGTATCTTGCGAAAAATGCTCAGAGAAATGACGCAGGGAGGGTGCCTTTTCCACTTTCGTTAGAGCCCTTACGACACCTACGCAATCGTAGCTACCTGGATGGCCGCTCCGCTAGATTTCAGGTTCGTGGTCACAATCGCCGTCAGAACTCCCGTGGTGAGCGGCCTTATGGAGAACGAAATCGTCAGCGTCGTCGCGGTCGAGGCCGTCACCGTACCCACTGCTCCGTTGCTGAACACCACCGTATTATTGGCAGCTGTCAGATCAAAGCCGAAGCCATTGATCGTCATCGTAGTCGCAGTGATCAACTGACTGGTTGTGCGGAGGGTGACCACAGGTGTGATGGTCGCCACCTGAACGGCTGCTGCACTTGCAATCAAGTTGCTCGTCACTATGACGGTCATCGGACCGGCCGTCTTTGGTTTGACAGAGAAGGTGACCGTCAGAGTCGTCGCAGTCGCGGCTGTTACTGTTCCAACGGCACCGTTACTGAAGACCACCGTGTTCTTATTCGCAATCGTGGAAAATCCAAAACCACTGATCGTGATCGTGTTCGCGGTTGCCGACAGATCCACACTGCTGGAGGTCACCACTGGCGCCACCGCCGCCACCTGAATCGCCACCCCGCTGCTTGCTCCGTTGGTCGTAACAACAGCGGTCAGCGGGCCAGCCGAAGTTGGCTTCGTGGACAGAGTCACTGTGAGCGAAGTCGCAGTCGCAGCGGAAACGGTACCGATAGCTCCGTTATTGAAGACAACAGTGTTGTTGGCTGCTGTGGTGCTGAAACCCAAACCTGTGATGACCACGGTAGTCGCATCCGCCAACATTGTTGTTGTGGTGATTGTGACAACCGGTGCCACAGTTGCGATCTGCACGGCAGCACCGCTTGTCAGGCTGTTTGTGGCCACGACAGCCGTCAAACTGCCTAGAGCAGCTGGCAGAGTTGAGAAGGTGACGGTCAGAACGTTCACTGTGGCTGTGGTCACTGTACCAATCGCCCCATTGTTGAACACAACTGTGTTATTCGCCGCCGTAGGGCTGAAACCGAATCCTCTGATGACCACGGTCAGCGCGTTGAGGCCGAGGCTGGCAGTGCTTGTGGTGAGAGTTGGCGTGATTGTCGCCACCTGCACCGCGATGCCGCTCGCTACACCGTTCGTTGTGACAATGGCGGTCAGACTTCCTGCCGTCTTAGGTTTGACGGAGAAGGTCACCGTCAGAGTCGTTGACGTCGAGGACGTGACAGCTCCGACGGCTCCATTGTCAAACACCACAGTATTGTTTGCCGGGATCGAGCTGAAGTGAGATCCGTCGATCGTCAATGTGGAAGAACTTGCAGAGACGTCGGATGTGACGGATGTAACCACTGGACTCGCTGTGGCCACCTGAATTGCAGTCCCGCTGCTGAAACCGTTCGTAGTCACAACCGCCGTCAACGGACCCGCCTGGTTTGGCAACGCAGCGAAGGAAACACTCAGCGTCGTCGATGTCGCAGCTGTCACAACGCCGACCGCCCCGTTGTTGAAGGCGACGGTATTGTTGTTCGCCGCCGAATCAAATCCGAAGCCGGTAATCGTCATTGTCGTGTTTCCAGCCACGAGATTTGCCGTGTTGGCGACAACCGCAGGAGTCACGGTGGCGACCTGAGTCGCGATTCCGTTGCTGACGGAATTCGTGGTCACAGTCGCCGTCAGATTACCGACCGAGGTTGGCTTTGTGGAGAACGTGACCGTCATAACAGTCGGTGTCGCGACACTTACAGTGCCCACGGCTCCGTTGCTGAATACAACGGTGTTGCGGATCGCGGTTGCATCGAACCCGAATCCGTTGATTGTCACCGTCGTCGCATTCGCAGCGATGCTGGTCGTGCTGCTGGTGACGACTGGAATTACGGTTGACACCTGAACGGCGGCACTGTTCGCAATAGTACTCGTCGTCACGATCGCTGTAAGAGTGCCCGCCGCACCTGGCTTCACAGAAAACGTCACTGTCAGTGCTCGTGAAGTCGCTGTCGTGACGGCACCCACAGCACCGTTATTGAAGACCACAGTGTTGTTGGCCGCCACCGAACTAAACCCAAAGCCTCGAATAATGACCGTGTTGGAATTTGCAGCCAGACTCACAACACTGGCGTTCACGAAAGGAATCACTCTGGCCACCTGAAGGGCCCCACCACTGGTCACACTGTTTGTCGTGACGATGGCCGTCAGAACACCGACAGCTGCCGGTCTCGTGGAAAGCGTGACAGTCAACATCGTAGCTGTCGCGGACGTCACAGTCCCAACGGCCCCGATGTCGAACACGACGGTATTATTGGCGGCCGTTGTGTCGAATCCAAAACCGCTGATAACAACAGTCGACGCATTGGCCCCAAGATTCGCCGTATTCAATGTCAGCACGGGTCGCACGGTGGCCGCCTGGACGGCCGTTCCACTCGAGAATCCACTGCTTGTGACGACAGCCGTCAGATCGCCAACAGTCGTCGGTTTGGTTGAAAACGTCACCGTGAGTGATGTCACGGTGGCTGCGGTGACGGAACCGATCGCTCCATTGTTGAAGACAACCGTGTTGTTGGCGGCAACCGCGCTGAAGCCTGTCCCACTGATGATGATGGTCGTCGCATCGATCGGTGCGATGGTCGCATTCAGAGTTACTACAGGAATGACGGTTGCGACCTGAACTGCGGAGCCACTTACCAGAGTGCTCGTGGTGACGATGGCTGTCAGGCTTCCCAACGTCGTTGGCTTCGTGGAGAACGTGACGGTGAGGGCCGTTGGAGTCGCCGCGGTCACTGTTCCAATGGCTCCGTTGTTGAATACCACTGTGTTCTGAGCAGCCGTTGAAGAGAAGCCGAACCCGTTGAGAGTGATCGTCCCGGCACTGATACCGAGACCTGTAGTGCTGCTGGCGACGACAGGCACAACCCTGGCGACCTGAATGGCCGAACCACTGGACGCTAAGTTGGTTGTCACAATAGCCGTCAGACTGCCGGCTGTTGTCGGAAGCTCAGACAGCGTTACGGTCAGAACTGTGCTTGTCGCGGTTGTCACTGTGCCTACGGCACCATTGTTGAAGACGACGGTGTTGTTGGCGGCCGTTGGATCAAAGCCGAAACCGTTGATGACCACGGAACTCGCATTGGCCAGCAGATTTGTCACACTGCTGGTGACAGTCGGAATCACCGCCGCGACCTGAATCGCCGCACTGCTGCTGTTGCTGTTCGTCGTCACGATGGCTGTCAGCAGCCCGGCTGCCGTCGGCCGCGTTGACAGCGTAATCGTGAGTGAGGTTGTTGTCGCGGCGGACACGGTGCCGACAGCGCCGTTGCTCAGCACCACAGTATTGCGGTTGGCGATCGGATCAAATCCGAACCCAGCGATTGTGAATGTTGTTGCATTCGCGGCCAGATTGACGGTGCTGATCGTGACCACCGGTGCCACAGTCGCGACCTGCACTGCCGTACCGCTGCTGACTCCGTTCGAGACCATGATCGCTGTCAGGCTGCCTGCAGTCTTCGGCTTGATCGAGAATGTCACCCGTAACCAAGTCGATGTTGCAGACGTGACAGAGCCAATGGCTCCGTTGTTGAAGACCACAAGATTCTGGCTGGCGGTTGCGGAAAATCCGACGCCGTTGAGGATCACCGTCGACGCATTGGCCGCCAGGGCAGTCGTGCGGCTGGTAACGACCGGCCTTACGCTGGCCACCTGCATTGCAGAACCACTGTTCGAACCATTCGTCGAAACAATGGCTGTCAGGCTTCCGGACGTCGTCGGCTTGAATGCGAAGGTGACCGTCAGAGATGTCGTGGTTGCCGCAGTCACAGTACCAATGGCTCCGATGTTCAGCTGCACCGTGTTGTTGATTTCCGTCGGATCAAATCCGAAACCGTTGATGATCACTGTTGCGGCGTTCGCGGCCAGCGTTGCTGTGCTGCTTGTCACCACTGGCGTGATTGTTGCAACCTGAATTTCTGCGCCGCTGCTGATGCTGTTCGTAGTGACGACCACGTTCAGTTCGCCAGCTGTGGCTGGCTTTGTCGAGAGGGTCACGGTCAGAACATTTGCAGTGGCCGTCGTGACGGTGCCGACTGCTCCATTGTCAAATGTGACCAGATTGTTTCCCGGCGTAACATCAAAGCCAAAGCCGTTGATCGTGACGCTTGACTGATCAGCCGCCAGACTGGTTGTGGCACTGGTGACAACGGGCGTGAAAATCGCGATCTGAGCAGCCGAACCGCTGGTCAAACTATTTGTTGTCACAACCGCGCTGACAACGCTGGCGGCGGTTGGAATCGTTGACAAAGTCACGCTCAGGGAAGTCTTCGTTGCCGAAGTCACTGTGCCCACTGCTCCACCGTCAAGTACCACCGAATTATTGGCGGCGATCGGATCGAATCCAAATCCGTTGATCGTCAACGTCGTGACATTTGCAGCCAGACTTGCAGTGCTGCTTGTGATCACCGGAGTGACTCGAGCCACCTGGACTGCCGTTCCACCGCTCACTCCGCCTGTCGACACAGTGGCTGTCAGGCCACCCGCAGTGCCCGGTCTCGTGGAAAACGTCACAGTAATCGAAGTCGCTGTTGCGGATGTTACGTCACCAACGGCTCCGTTGTTGAACGTCGCCAGATTGTTGCCTGCCGTGGTATCGAAGCCGAACCCGTTGATTACCAGTGTTGCTGCGTTGGCTGCGAGACTGGTTGTTCTGACTGTGACAACCGGGATCACGGTGGCGACTCGAATCGCCGCACCACTGCCAAGAGTGCTTGTCGTCACGATGGCAGTCAGATTGCCGGCTGTCGCTGGCGATGTCGAAAGGGTCATCGTAAGCGTGGTTGCGGTCGCCGTTGTGACGGTTCCCACGGCCCCGTTGTCAAAGACCACGGTGTTGTTGGCCGCGATCGGATCGAAGCCGAAGCCGTTAATGGTAAGAGTCGTCGCGTTGGCCGCAAGGTTGGTACCGGTGTTTGTGACGACTGGGACCACCGTGGCCACTTGCACCGCAGTTCCGCTGTTGACAGTGTTGGTTGTCACAATAGCCGCCAAGCTTCCGGCAGTCGTTGGTCTTGAGGACAGCGTAATGGTCAGGATGGTTTCCGTAGCCGAAGACACTGTTCCTACCGCACCGTTGTTGAAGACTACGGTGTTATTGACAGCCGTGGTGTCGAAGCCGATGCCATTGATCGTCAATGTAGTGGCGTTGGCAGCCAGCATGTTCGGTGCGTTCGACTGCACGATCGGGACGATGTTGGCAATCGGAACTGCCGAACCGTTTGAGTTTGAATTTACGCTGACAACAGCGGTCAGCGGGCCTGCATCTTCTGGATTCGTTGAATAGGTCACAGTGAGCGACGTTGCCGAAGCGGCTGTCACTGTGCCGATCGCCGAACGATTCAGCGTCACAATGTTATTTCCGACTGCCGGATCGAACCCAAAACCGCTGATGGTCACCGTTGTCGCATCACTGTCGACTCGAACGGTCGTGCTTGTGACTACAGGAATCACCGTGGCGACCTGAATCTGAGCTCCGCTGTTGACGCCGTTGCTTGTAACGACGACGTTCAACGGATCGGCAGTGACGGGTTTCGTTGTGAAGCTGATGGTCAGCGATGTTGCTGTTGCAGCGGTCACAGTGCCCACGGCCCCGTTATCGAAGGCCACCGTATTGCTGGCCGCATTTGTATCAAAGCCAAATCCGTTGATGGTCAGCGTTGTTGCGTCGGCGGCCAGACTGGATGAATTGCTGGTCACAACCGGATTCACCGAGGCCACCTGCACAGCGGTTCCGTTGCTAAGAGTGTTCGTCCTGACAATTGCCGTGAGAATTCCTGCTGCGGTGGGAGGCGTGGAAAGGTTGACCGTAAGAGCGGTTGCAGTCGCCGCCGAAACAGTCCCGATTGCTCCATTATTGAAGGTGACAGTGTTGTTGGCTGCGACCGAATCAAACCCATAACCGTTGATGGTGATGCTGGAGGCGTTGGCCGCGAGTCGCAATGACGCGTTGGAAATGACACCAGGAAAAACGGAAGCGACCGGAACTCCGGAACTGCCGGCAACAGAATTTGACTGGACCGATGCGGTCATCACACCCGCAGCTGTTGGTGGCGTCGTCAGCGTCACGGTCAGCGATGTCGCCGTGGCAGCCGAGACAACCCCGATGGCTCCGTTAACGAACGTCACAATGTTCTTGCTTGGCACCGGATCAAAACCGAAGCCGGAGATGATTAGCGTGGTTGCATTGCCAGCCAGGGCAGCCGAATTGCTTGTCAGAACTGGTAACACGTTTGCAACCTGAACTGCCACGCCGCTGCCAACGCTGCTGGTGGTCACGACCGCTGTCAGTTTACCGGCCTTCGAAGGCTTCGTCGTCAGCGTGACTGTTAATGATGTTGTCGTCGCTGCGCTAACGGTCCCGATCGCCCCGTTAGTGAACACCACGGTGTTAAGCGACGGTGTCGGATTGAAGCCAGCACCCGTAATCGTGATGGATGACGCGTTCGCCGCAAGACCTGCCGTGCTGACGGTTACGACTGGCCGGACAGTTCCAATCCGGATGAAACTGCCGCTGGTCAGACTGTTGGTGGTTACAAGGGCCGACAGGTTACCGACCGTCGATGGCCGGACAGACAGGGTGACTGTCAGCGTTGTCGCTGTTGCGGCAGTGACGGCACCGACAGCTCCGCTGTTGAATGCGACGGTGTTATTCGCGATCGTTGTGTCGAAGCCATGGCCGATGATTGTCAGCGTGGTGCCAGTGACAGGCAGAATATTTCCCGCGTTTGCCAGGACCACAGGAACGACGGACGCCACCTGCATGGCCGAACCGCTGGTCTGACTGTTCGTAGTGACGATCACCGTCTGTACACCGGCTTTGGTCGGCCTTGTCGAAAATGTGACCGTCAGAGATGTCGTGGTCGCCGCAGTGACAGTCCCGACGGCTCCGTTGTTGAGCGTCACCAGGTTGTTGCCGGCTGTAGGATCGAATCCAAAACCGCTGATGATCATGGTCGCGGCATTGGCCGCAAGATTCGCCGTGCTGCTGGTAACAACCGGAGTGACAGTCGCGGCCTGCACGGCCGTCCCGCTGTTCAAACTGTTGGTGGTCACGATCGCCGTGATGCTTCCGGCGGTTGCTGGCTTAGTGGTGAATGTGACGGTCAAAGTCGTCGTTGTTGCTGAGGTCACAGTGCCGATCGCGCTGTTGTTCAGAACAACCGTGTTGCGTGATGCGATTGGATCGAAACCAAAACCGTTGATGGTCAATGTGTTCGCGTTGGCAGCCAGACCGCTGGTATTGCTGGTCACCACTGGCGTGATGGAGGCAACCTGGACTGCGGTTCCACTGCTTTTTCCGCTGGTTGTGACAATCGCTGTCAGACTTCCTGCAGTGCTTGGTTTGGTTGTGAGACTGATAGTCAGTTGTGTCGCTGTCGCAGCAGTGACAGTGCCGACCGCGCCATTATTAAACTGCACGGAATTGTTGCCAGGAGTTGTGCCATCAAACCCAAATCCGGCGATGGTCATTGAGGACGCATTTGCCGCCACACTTGCGGTGCTGCTGGTCACGATTGGATTGACTGCGGCTACCTGCACGGCAGAACCGCTGGTCAGACCGTTCGTGGTCACAATGGCGGTCAGGTTGCCCGTTGTTGGAACTGTGCTGAACGTCACCGTCAGTGACGTCGCGGTCGCTGCTGACACGGCGCCCACGGCGCCATTGTTGAAGACTACGGTATTGTTGGCAAGCGTCGTATCAAAACCAACTCCCGCGATGACGATCGATGTCGCATTCGCTGCCAGGCCTGCTGTGCTGCCGGTGACGACCGGAGTGATCGCGGCAATCTGGATTGCGGAGCCACTGTTGATCGAATTCGTCGTCACAATTGCCGTAAGACTGCCGGCTTTGGTTGGCTTGGTTGTCAGCGAAACGGTGAGTGACGTTGGGGTCGAAGCGGTGATCGTGCCGACGGCTCCGTTGTTAAGGACCACCGTGTTGTTCCCGGCGATGGAGTCAAAACCAAAGCCACCGATTGTTACCGTTGTCGCGCTCGCGCCCACCGGATTGGTTGACAACGTAACAACGGGAGTGACCGACGCGACCTGGACGGCGGTTCCGCTGCTGACTCCGTTGCTGGTCACGACAGCCGTAAAACTTCCGGCTGTCCGTGGAAGCGTCGTGAGGCTTACCGTGAGCGACGTATTTGTGGCTGCCGTGATCGTGCCAACGGCTCCGTTGTTGAAGGCAATCGTGTCATTCGCTGGCGTGTCATCAAATCCAAGTCCGGCGATCGTAATCGAAGTCGCATTGGCCAGCAAGGAGGCCGTGCTGCTGGTCACGACCGGTGAAACGATCGCCACCTGAACCGGGGAACCGCTGCTGGCACTGTTTGTGGTCACTGTTGTACTGAGCGGACCAGCTTCGGTCGGGCCAGTTGTAATACTCACCGTGAGTTGTGTGGAAGTCGCTGCGGTGACTGTGCCCGCAGCACCACCGTCGAATGTCACAACGTTGTTGGCCAGCGTTGTGTCGAACCCGTAACCAAAGATCAGAATCGTGGTCGCATTGGCTGCGAGGAATGCTGTGTTGCTTTCGATTTCAGGAATGACCGTCGCAACCTGAATGGCCGCCCCACTGCTCACAGAATCCGAGGTCACTACAGCAGTCAGTGATCCGGCTTCATCCGGTGCGGTTGTGAATTCGACCGTAAGCGAAGTGCTTGTCGCGGCCGTAACTATCCCGGCCGCTCCGTTATTAAATGCCACGGTGTTGTTGGAAACAATCGGATCAAAGCCGGTGCCGGTGATCACAATCTCGGGCGATGTCACCGAAAGACTGGTTGTCGAGGATGTCACGGTGACAACGCTCAGCATCGCACGCGTTTCAAGCATTTAAAAAGGAAATCCGTACAGCCCGGAAGACTGAGTCGGACGTCCGAGACGACGAGACTGGCGTTGCGGCCTGATGGAGGTAGCGAGAGATTCCAGGAAACGAAACCAACCTTTGAACGCCATCTTAAGTCTCTCGTATACGGAACCTGCTCAGGACATCCGGCTCGACTAACGCTGCCCGAACGATTTCAGGCGTCGAGTTCTGGTTCAGCATTGCGCAGACTGCTGAATCCGTCACGCATGGCGCAACGCGGCGACATCGTTTGGTGAGTTATCGCAACATGTTTCGTCGACTTGCAAAAAAAACTGAGCTCGCAGTTTCTTTTATTTTCGGGCGGGAAACGCGGAAGTCCGCGTTCAACCCTGCGTGATAAATAAAATTCGACGGTCGCTTCGTCTGGTCCCGTTGTAGCGACAATTCGCGACGCAGTCGCACGGCGCGGCAAGTGGATGTGCCGTGCCGGATACAGCGGTTTTCAGGTATGCTCAGTGGCGATCAAGCCTCATTCCAGGGTCCCTCCACTTTCGCTGCGCGATGCCTGATTTCCACACAAACGTCGGTGAAACTCGCGACCTGAACCGCAACGCGGTAGCGGGTTGTTGAGTTAATCGTAACTCGCTGCGTCAGCGAGGGATGTTGAAAAAAAAAACGCGGGCAATGGTATCCCTCACTGACGTGTCGGGTTGTGAAACCCCATTAAACTCTCGCTCGTCACCGAGATCTGGACTCGCGCGAATGGTCTCTATTTTCGTTGCCACAGTGCGCGATATATCGGAAGTCCGAGCTTGCGTTTCTTGCGTTCAAAGCTTGTGTGATAATCCATGTCGTGATCGGCATCCCGTTGCTCTGGCGGCGGGCAGATCGAAAAATCCGGATGGTCATCCATCAGTGCGCGGACCATTTCAAAGTAATCGGCCACGTCGGTCCAGTGATGAACAAATCCGCCCGGACGCAGAATACGAGCCAGCAGGCCTGTAAACTCGAAGTTGAAGATTCGTCGTTTCTGGTGCCGCTTCTTCCACCACGGGTCAGGAAAATAAACATGCGCTGCATGCACTGAACCAGGTTCAATCATTTCTGACAGAACGATCCTACCATCGCACCCAAGAACTCGTGCGTTGGGCAGATCCTGTTTCATCAGCCGAGTGGCCGTCCGTCGTCCTTCGCGATAATCAATCTCAAGACCCACAAAGTTTGTGTCAGGAGTCGTTACGGCGGCGTTAAACAGGAACAGACCACGACCGCAACCGATGTCGATTTCCACCGGATGATCGTTTCCGAAGAACTCATTCCAGGTGAGACTTTTTCCGATGTCTTCAACGGTCTGAAACCACGGCTTCAGTGGCTTGAAGGGAACACTTTGCATGGGGCACTCAGAGTATCAGGCAGACTTGTTGACGGTAACGCCCAGCATCTGACCTTCAAACATCAGTTCTCCGTCGACGAAGCCCTGAAAAATGAATTGAGCCAGACGGCGTGCCATCACGCGCGTCACGCGGGCCATCAGATCAAGTCGCTGCCCGGGATAGATGGGCTTGCGAAAACGAACTTCATCCATTCCGCCGAAGCCCAGATAATCTCCGCCGATCAGGTCATACTTGCGAGCATAAAAGCCGCCCAGCTGAGCAGCCGCTTCGCACTGCACAACACCTGGCATTAAAGGATAACCGGGCATGTGGCCACGAGCCCAGAATTCCGAATCGGTCAGCTGTTTGTATCCGACGATCAGATGTTGTATCCGGTCCACGTAAACGATGGCGCTCAATTGTTCCATTTCGAATCGCTGCGGATTCACCTGACGGATATCTTCCACGGTAAACAGCGGCTTGCTGAAATCCAGTGATTTCAGGTCATAAATTGGTTCAGAGGCCATCGACCATTTTCTCCAACACTCACACTTCCAAACACATGCACTGAGGACGCCGAAACGCACGCGGCGTCCGCAGTTTTGCGGCTGGATCCAGTGACCCTCCGGAAAGTTTGCGAATTCCAATAGGAACGCACGCGTCTCGCAAGGCACTGACTGCATTCGCCCGAACATTTTTTCACATCTGTGCAGTTTTGTGCTCATTGTCGCGCAGTGGTTCGTTTTGAGCCCCCTCAAGACTGTGCATTTCGGGGTTCTTTTTTTCCCTGTTGCCGTTTGCGAAAGAATCCTGCCATTGAGTTAGATCTCTGAGTTCGCGACTTTTGACTCGAAGTTCATCTCTCAGACGGCGGCGAAATTCTGAGTCCGACGGAGTCTCTCTGTTTCCATTCTCACCCTGAAAAACGGCCGTGGCTTTGACCTGCGTGAGCCTCATTTCGCGAGCCCGCGGCTGGCGATTGAGATCTTGTGGATTTCAGGTTGGCTGCTTGTCAATCCGTTGTTGATGTCTCGATGTGCATCGTCCCTCGCGAGGACCTCGGAATCCAGAGGCATCTCAGTTTGCCATCGTCGATCTGGCACAGTTATTGCTTTTCGAAGCAAAGTCAGCGGCGACAAATTTGAATTGTGCCGCGAAGACCAGTAACACAAGTTACCCAAAAGGACCCCACGCATGCGCAAGAATGATCCCGTGTCTCATGTCATGACCACGAACTTAGTCACCCTCGATCTGAGCGACCCCATCTCCAAAGCTCGCCAGCTGTTCGAACAATCTGGCATCCATCATCTGCCGGTCATCAATGGCGGGGAACTTGTGGGTCTGCTGACATGGACGGATTTCCTTCGCATCAGCTTTGGTGAATTTGGCAACCAGGATGTGCGCAGCCTCGACGCCATGCTTGACCACACTTACCGCCTGAAAGACGTGATGAAGTCTGGCCCCGTAACGATGTCCTCGACAGGTACCGTCCGCGATGCCGCTCAGATTCTCAGCAGCCAGGGCTTTCATTCAGTGCCGGTTGTCGACGGTCAGAAGCTCGTTGGGCTGGTGACATCCACCGACCTGATTCGATATCTGGTTGAGCAGTATTAGTATTTTTTAGCGCAGTACTCCCATCGCTGTGTGCCAATCGCGACTCCCGCAAGCAACGCCTTCCCCGAGCCCCAAAGGAAATCCTTTGGGGCTCTTTTTTTTCGTTCCAGGGCTCCAGCCCTGGAAGGCACTGCCCGGAGGCGCCTGCCTCCCCATCCACCCCTGTCCCGAATGCTTTTCACCCAGCTTCCCACCAACGTCGATCAGTGCCTGACCAGCGGCCACACCTCAATCCCCCAACCAGCAGCGCCCCGCCGAATCCATCGCAGTGAATACCCAATCAATCGCCAACGCACAGCGACCCTGGAGCGTTTGGCAGAGCAATCAGCGGAAAAAATAGTCTTTACGCCCCTTCAGACTCGTATAGCATCCGTTTTCGGGGCAGACTCCCGATCACAGAAAGTTATTTGCATGGCAGCAACCCCCGCAGACGGATTCCACAATTTCGCCATCATTCGACCGGGCGACGACAACCGGGATCGGATGATGTGTTCTGATTGCGGCTGGATTCATTACGAGAATCCTCGAATCATCGTTGGAGCCGTCGTCCGCTGGCAGGACCAGATCTTGTTTTGTCGCCGAGCCATTCGGCCGCGGTATGGCTACTGGACTCTGCCCGGCGGATTTATGGAACTCGGCGAATCTCCGGAAGAGGGAGCTTGCCGGGAAGTCCTTGAAGAATCAGGCGCCGAGATTCGGATTCAGTCGCTGCTCGGGATCTATTCGGTTCCTCGGATTGGCCAGGTGCATCTGATCTATCTGGCGGATATGGCCGAACCTCGATTTCATGCTAATGAGGAAAGTCTGGAAGCACGCCTTTTTCCGGCTGGTGATGTGGGAATCCCGTGGGACGAACTGGCCTTTCCTGTCAACCACTGGGTGTTACGGGACTTCCTGTCACTCGCCGGGCAACCTGTCTCACAACCATTCACCGCAAAACCCGAAGATCTGCTGCAGCGAATGTCGAAGGTGGATTATCATCCCGACTTTCCACCGCCCGACGTCATTCCACCGCCCTGAGTCGCTCGATGAACCTGATTCGCTCAATGAAATGGAGTAAGGCGTGCAACAGCCCGTTTCCTGCGGCTTCCTGATCCTTCGAGGACAGCCCATTGATTCGTTTCTGCTGATGAAACACGCGCGCCGCTGGGATCTTCCCAAAGGCCACGTGGACGAAGGCGAAACCGAACTGGAATGTGCTCTGCGCGAACTTCGCGAAGAAACAGGCATTCTGGAAACGGACATTTCGGTCGATCCGCACTTTCGCTTCGAAAATCGCTATCTGGTGAATCAGAAGCGATACGGCGGAAAAGGGCTGATTGAAAAACAACTGCTTGTTTTTCTTGCGAAGCTCATTCGCCCCGTCAACATCGTCCTCACCGAACATGACGACTTCCACTGGTTCGACTGGAATCCTCCTCACCGCATCCAGGAATGGACGATCGACCCGTTGCTCCACGCCGCTCATGACCACCTGAAAAAATCGTGATCGCAGCCGCTGTGCTTCTGCGGTTGCCCGATTGTCTTCAACGAATGTCTCAAGAAACAGGATGCGGCTCAGCGAGGCAAGCCACTGACCGATGAAGCCTGACTGGAATCGATAGCGCGACGGCTCGGCCTCGAATCCGCCATGCGTCCTCAAGGCCGAAAACAAATTCGTATTCCAAAGGACGAGGCAAACAAAGAGACCTGACCCAATACAGTTCGGCACGGCGTTTGATGTGGTTGCGGCGAAATCCGGGGAAATATTGTGTGCGCTGATGCGCGCGCGTTCTGAAGTTGCCAGGCTTCATATATGGAAGAAGATGGCAACACACACTCATTGCCTGCATGCTGATTGCTTTGTGGACCAGCCGCAAGCCGACGAAGCCGACGAAGCCGACGAAGCGGACGAAGCGGACGAAGCGGACGTTTGCAATGATCTGTTTCTACATCTGCGGCCTTGCCAGCGAAGACGAACTGATGCCTCACATCGAAAAGCTGAAAAAACAGACGTCATAATTCGCGGGGTGCGTTTCGCATCTCGTCCGCCGCCGTCTACGCTGCTCGCACATTTCGCCGCACGCCACTCACGCTCCCTCGACACGCCCTGAATCTTCGCGTTTCATTAATCGCGACACTCTCCGATCCGCTACCCTCTTCGCGCTGCGATCGCCGAGCCGAACAGTACGGGGACTGACTCTATCGCAACCCAAAAAATCGGCAGCCGATTGCAAGATGCGTGGGTACGATGGCAGGACTTCAAGCTGGTTGCCAAAGTGTAAGGCACCGGTGTATCGGCGCGCGTGACGCGGCGAAACCGCACGGGCCGAGTCGCTTGTTCACCGACGGTTGCCAGCACTTCGGCACCGAAGCCGCCGGTATGATTGTCTTCATGCACGACCAACAAGCGGCCTGTCCTGGATGCCGAAGCGACAATCGTATGTTCGTCCCAGGGTGACAATGAGCGCAAGTCAAATAGATCGATTGATTAACCAGCGTCCTCCAATGTATTCACGACCTCTCGACAGGGACGAACGGGATTTCCCCAGGTCACCATCGTCAGTTCCTGTCCGCTGCTTATCTGGCAGGCGCTCGCAGGGAGAACAAATTGTTTTGCAGCCTCGTCGGAAGTGGAGCCGTCGGCGGCGTTCAGACAACTCTTGGGATACAGAAAGATCGTCGGACGTCCGGAGTCGAAGGCTGCGTTCAGCAGACCCGCTGCATCAGCGGCGGTGGAAGGCATGAAGACATCGATACCGGGGATGTGGACGGCAAAGCCGTCCATCGTTTGCGAATGAAAAGGACCCAGCCCTGGTTTGTAACCGCCACAGGTCGCCATCACGATGACCGGACATTCCCAGCCACCGTTCGTGCGCCAGTACATTGTCCCCATTTCATTCACGATCTGATTAAACGCCAACGGCAGAAAGTCCGCGAATTGTAGAAACGCGACAGGACGCTGGCCGGCCAGCGCGCGTCCGATCGCGGTGCCGACGATGGTCGATTCCGACAACGGTGCGTTGACGACGCGGCCGGGAAACGCACTGCTCAGACCACGAGTCACTCCGAACACATCCCCTTTGGGTCTTCGATATCTTGCCCATAAAGACATACCCGTTCGTCAGTAATGCAGCAAGTTTATTTTGGAATTTGCTGAGAATCGCAAAAAGAAACATTCTACATTACGGAAAAGTACAATTTTCTCTGATGTGCCTCGTCCAGTTCGCCGAGGATGCGGCGGCAGCACGTGGCCCCGCTTTTGAGTTTTGGGGGCCACCAAGTCAGGTGGTCGTGGATAGAGCCCGAGCAAATTGAGGGTGGATGAGTTGCTTCCGCCGTTCCACGGCGGAGGTTGGCAAACAATCGTGTCCCCACGCTGAAGCGTGGGGCTACGTGCTGGGCTCGCTCCACGAGCGGAATCGCAGCGGAGCCTGATGGTTACCACGCGATCCGCGCGTCGGAAGTCAATATGAGGAGGTCAATAGGGGTCAGGAACCAATAGTGCGCAGCACCCTGCGGGCCATTTGACTATTGGTTCCTGAACCCTTTTCTGAGCCGGGGATTGACTCTTCGGTCGAGTCCGACCACAAGCTGAGCCCACCAGTAAATTCCGGAAAGGAATATTTTCCTCAGACGACCGGTTCCTCTATCATGGATCAGGAAGAGCCCCATGATTTGCTGCAGCAGATCGGAGTTCGTCCGCAATTTTCTCTGCTGTCGCGTGAGGTCGATTCATCATGGAGCGAATCATGTCCCGCTGCCTGCTGGTTGTCGTGGCCAGTCTGTTCTGCCCAGCAACCTGCCTGGCTCAGCAGGATGACCTGCCGGTCGCGAGTGTGCCGCCGGTTGCCAGTCTGACGATCGATGAGGTTGACGCGGCGATTGTGCTTGGGGCTGACAAAAGTTCGCGTCTCTTGAGACTCGTCGTGCGAGTCTCACTGACGAACAAGGGGCAGACATCTTTCAAAGTGGATCGGGAACAGTTCCGTCTGCTGGCCAATGGTAAACCGGCTCCGCCTGCGCAGCCTGATGCAGGCGAAACGTTTCCGAAGCGCACGGTTCTGCCCACGGAAGTTTCGACAGGCCTGCTGCTGTTTTCCGGAATCCCGCTCACCGGTGAGGAGATCCCGTTCACTTTGCAATGGGCCGAAAATCTGTCCGCACTGCCCGCCGTGCCTGATACAAATCAGCAGGCTCCAAAGAAGAAAACGGAATCAGCCCTCAGTGATCCGTCCATTGCACCTGCGGCTGATCCCGGGGTTCTCAGTGTGAATTTGAACCAGGAAATTCGACGCCTGAACCGTGTAGAAAAATCAAGGCTCGGCCCGGACGGCGAACTACAGGTGCTGACAGTTCATCGTGGTCTGGATATCCTGGCAGCGTGGACTTTGCGTGATGAACTGGAAGCCTTGTCGGCGGCTCGTATCGAACGACTGCTGTTCGTTCCCGCAGCAGGACAGCAGATTTCGGTGAGCGATGAATTTTCGATCTGGCTGACGACGATGCTCACGAGCGGCGCGGATGTGGCCGGACAAGTGTCGCCGATTCCGATGCCAAGGGTGACTGCTTCGTTCAAACATATTTCTCTGGCCGACTTCAAAGAAGCCATCTGGAGGCCGTACCGTAATGGACGTCGTGGAGTTCAGCAGCATCGGTCTGTTGATGATGCCGTTTGTGCTGCGCTGACTCCCTTGTATCGATTTGTGCCGGTCGAACAGGCGATTGCCGATCTCAACAGTCCGAACGCCGGGATCCGCCGCGCGTCAATTGCCGGAGCGGTGGATCGGCTGACGGTCGAACAGGCCAGTGCGATAGTCAACAAGGCGAACAGTGGCTTCGAGAGCCAACAGCTGGAAGTGGCTTCGTACCTGAGCCTCATTCCGGGAAAAGCGGCGGTTGAGGCGTTACGGGACATGTGCCTGAGCGAGAATTCCAAAGTCGCTTCGGTGGCGCTGCGATCGCTGGCCAGAAGCCGGGACGATTCTGCGGAGGCGGCAATGGCCGAGATCTGGAAAGCCGGTGAGACCACGCCTTCGCTGCAGTCGCAGGCTGTTCAGGCGATTGTCGAATCGCCTGATGATCGGTGGCTGCCGCTTGTGGCGGATTATGTGTCGCTGTTTCTGAAACAGGCGACTCAACCGGATGCCGCGACCATTCCATCGGATTCCATTCCGTCGGCATTGATGTTCCTTCACAAGCGGCGGGGAGTTTCCACGGATTCCGAAGTGCGGCGTGCATTGCTGAAGATTCGCAATCCTTCGCTTCAGGACACGTTTCTGCAGCACCTGATGCAGGCCGAACATCCGGGCAATGAAGCCATCATTCGTGAATGTGTGACTGTCCGTCTGAAAGAGGGTCAGGTGTCTCCGGTCATTGCGAACGCCGCAGCACGGTATCGCGATTCTGCCTGGACGGAAGCTCTGATGTCCACCTTTACGATGGCTCGCAACGATAATCGTGCATCTCCGCAGTACTTTCACGCGGCACTGGAATGTGCGTCTCATGAACAGCTTGACGCGATGGCCGAAAATCTGACTTCCTTTAATGTCAATCATCGCGCCGAATTGTTGCAACACCTGGCTCGGATCAACCATCCGCATTGGCGGCCGATGGCTGCAGGATTAATCAGTAATCCCAGCGAGCGGTGCAGTGAAGTGATTCAACTGCTGTCGCAGGATGCTTCGGAGGAGTCTCTGCTGATCCTGCGAACTCGCCTGGAAGAATACGTCCGGCATCTGGAAGGCACTCCGGATGCCTCCGTGGAAGGTCAGCACTTTTTTCAGACTCTGATGGTTCACATCTCCATGTTCGTGCATCCGGAATGTCGGCGCGTGATGAATCGAATGGCACGAAACCCGAGCGTCTACGTTAATGAAAGGGCCGGGCGTCTTAAAGCCGACGCCTCCCGACGATCGCCCGCGTTTCGCTCGCTGTTGACTGAGACTCAACAGCGGCGTGAGGGAAATGAGGAAGACGCCAATCGGACGCTGGCAGAATGTCTGGAGCAGGATCCGTTGCTACCGGAGATTTATGTGCGGCGAGCCTCCGTGGCGATGCATTCCGAGCGATTTGAGGAATCAATCGTGGATCTGAAGGCTGCTGATCGTCTGTCGCCGGAAGATATTGAAGTGCAAAGCATGATCGGACTGGTCATGGTGCGGCTGAATGACATCGAAAAGGGTCTGAACGTCGCCGAGCAGACCATTCTGATGGCTCCCAAAGACCAGACCAGTCTTTACAACGGCGCGTGTACCTTTGCTCGAGCGACCGAAAGTTCTGTTCCGGACCCGGACAAGAAAAAGGCTTACTCCGAACGTGCTATCGAACTTCTGCGGCAGACCGCAGCCGTCGATTTCTTCGATTCAGAACACATGCTCAAAGATGCCGACCTGAACAGTCTTCATGAGCATCCCGAATGGAAAACGATCGTGGATCTGGTCAATGCCAACAAAGCGCCCGCCCCAGACGCGCCGCAGAATGACCAGTAGCCTGGCACGTTGCAGAAGGAATATGGATGCGCCTTCGCATGCGTTTGTCACATCCAAAATATTCATTCACGCGGCGTTCATTTTCTGCAGTAATTCCGACGCCCGAATCCGCACATCGGGAGCAAAAAAGTCGGAGGCAATCTTTTCGACCACCGGCTTCAGTTCGGCTCGCTGCTCATCGTTGAGCGATTCCCAGACGTCGTTGACCGCGCGAAGGCAATTGCGGGCGATCTGCGGCTGTTCGACCTGAAAGCTGTTCTCCGCCTGCCGCTGTTCGGTCTCGGGCTTGCCCTGAACCGACGACCAATCGAACGGTTGCAGCGAATCGTTCAGAAGCTCAACGATGGCTGGCATGGATTCTATCGACCCGTTTCGAGCCAGTCCAACAGCCGCGTTGGCTCGCGCAAACCGATCCCCATCCAGCAGCATGGCTTTCAGCTGTTCCATCGCATCGGGCCCTCCGACATTGGCGAGGGAAAACCCGGCCAAATGACGAACCACAGGTTCGGGGTCCTGCGCACTCCGTCGAAGTTGCTCCAGCACGGCCGGATCTTTGATCGTGGGCGAGTCGAGCGGCACACTGCGAACCGCCGCTGATCCAGCTTTCGATTTCTCCGCGTCCGCCGAGTAACCCGTGGCCGCATCAAAATGGCGACCCGCGATTGTCGCGATGGACATCAACGCACTTTTTCGGACTTCGATGTTGTGCGAATCTTTGGTCGCCTCCGCCAGAGCGGGCAAAGTTTTGTCGTCGGCATCAAGCGCTCCCAAGGTTCGAGCCAGGAATTCCTGATGAGTCACGTCTTCGTCCGTGGGAGTCGTCGTGGCGATAGCTTTTGCAAAGAGTTCCGTCAGAGAATCGACGACCAGTGGATGCTTCGCGAGTGGTTCGCGATCGGTCGGAGGAGTGATTTCTTCGTTTTGCAGAAGCTGAGCAATTCCCAAAGCGGCCCGCCAGCGGCGATGTTCGTTACTGCTCCCCAGTTCCGCGACCAGTTGCTTCCAGTCGCTTTCTGAATCGGCCAGCTTTCCAAACAAAGCCCAGACGGCAACCACGGCCATGACGATCAGCGCCGGGATCAAAAACAGCTGGACAATGTAGCCAGCTGAAGGAGGAGTTACGGGCGGAAGTTCTTCCGGACGGTTTCCTGCATAACGGCTGCTGGGTATTGTAGAATCTGAGCCAGACGACATGGAGTTTTCCAGGGAAAAACAAAGGTCAGGGACGGCCGCATGGAAGGCGAGACACAGCGCAGCCTGAGCGGTAAACCGTCAGATGATACGCTGACCGAACAGCAAATTCAGTTGTGACGCATGAAGAGCGGTTTTCGGGAATTACCGGCATCGCCGTGGTCCTCCTATCCTTCCAACACTGGCAATAAAAACTGCACAGGCGGTCACCTGCATGAGAAAAATAGTTGCCATGGGACGCGGCAATTTCCGGGAACAGTTTGCGGTCGTCGTCTCCTGCCCTATCATCCCCGGCTCACGCAGGTTCGATGACCAGAAAGGTCGACGGCAGTTTTTGCCGCTCACCAGGAAAGTCTGAATCAGCGTGAAATGCAGATCACGTGAAATTCAGATCAATGGTGAATTCAAAATGTGTCGGGCCTTCAAGGTGATTGCGTTGTGTATTTTGAAGCCCTGATGTTCAGTGGGCAGAGTCGATCGGGGGATCGCTCGATAAGGGTGACCATTTTCACCGGACGCTCATTTGAATTTTTTGTTGGAGTCACGCGAAGGATGGCTGTTCAGAAGGCGACAAACGTTACATGGCATGCCCACAATATTACTCGCGAAGATCGACAGAAATTGAACGGCCACCGCGGTGCGGTGCTGTGGTTCACCGGTCTGAGCGGTTGCGGCAAGAGCACCATCGCCAACGCTGTGGATCAGCTGCTGCACGAACGAGGGGTTCATACTTTCGTCCTGGATGGCGACAACATTCGCATGGGGCTGAACAAGAATCTTGGTTTTACTCCCGAAGACCGAACCGAAAGCATTCGACGGATCGGTGAAGTTGCCAGGCTGTTTTCCGATGGTGCGACCATTGTTTTGACAGCATTCATTTCTCCTTACAAGGCTGACCGCGACCTGGTTCGCGCACTTCTGCCAGAAGGGGAATTCATCGAGATTCTGGTTCAGGCCAGCCTCGAAACCTGTGAATCCCGCGACCCAAAGGGTCTCTACAAAAAGGCTCGCGCTGGAGAAATCAAGAACTTCACCGGGCTCGATGCTCCTTACGAAGCCCCGGAGAACCCAGAGATCGTTCTGGATTCTGACAACAAGGGCGTTGAAGCATTGGCTCGCGAAGTCGTTGCCTATCTCACTTCAAGGAGCGTTCTTACTGAGTAAGACGGAACTGCTTTGAACAATGGTTTGGGTTTGCAAAGACCCAGGCCGATTGCAAAACGAATCGAAAGTGGCTCACGGGAGCCGTTCGTTCTTCTGTTAATGTCGGGCATGATGCCCGGCTTTCCCTTTCGGGGATATGAGGCTGGATAAGAAATAAATCGTCTGAAAACCCGATTTCGGTTTGCAGACAAAGAGGCACGCGGAGCAAGGCGTTCTGCGACACTTTTTTTATTTCTGATGCCGGCTTTGAATTTGTTTTCGATCGAAGGTTCTTCAGGAGCGGAGAATCCCGGTCTCTGACATATTGAAAGGATGCTGCGGATGATCTCCGTGATTGCACTGTTGGCCCTGACTGTCACTGTGTCTATGGTTCCACTGGATATGGATATTCCTGTGATGCCCGTCAGTGGGATGGGAAATCCTCTGACGAACGCCGAAATATCTTCCGAAAAGCAATGGATGCATTCGTATGAAGAAGGAAAATCGATCGCTCAGCAAAAGAAGATAACTCTGCTGCTGCATTTTGAAGCTGACTGGTGTGGCGCGTGTCGAGTCATGGATTCATCAGTGATGAATCAGGAAACTGTTCTCAGTCATCTGGGAACTTCTGTTGTCGCCGTCCGAATTAACGCGGACCGTGACCCTGGGCTGATTTCCCAGTACGGCATTACTTCGCTGCCCACGGAAATCTACATCGGCGAAGACGGCAAAGAACTGGGTCGCTACGTAGGTGGCACCTCGCTGACCGAATACAAATCGCGACTTGAAAACGTGAAGAGCCTGGCAAAGTCCAGCACCCAGCCGGTGGTGACCGAGCCATCTGATGAAAACCTCCGCCCGTGCCTGCTGGTCAAACGCGAAGGGCACGTTGTCGGCTTCGGCGGCTATTCACCTGTTGCGATGCTGGACGAAAAGAAGTGGCTCAAGGGGAACGAGGAATTCGTCGGTGCATACCTGGGAGTTGACTACTTCTTCCAGACGGCTGAAGAACGAGACCAGTTCCTGATAAGCCCCGAGCGGTATATACCGCGGCTGCATGGTTTCGATCCCGTCGAACTGCAACTGGCTCGCCGTGCAGAAGCCGGTGCAATCGAGCTGGGCGCTTTTTACAAGGGTCGACTTTTCTTCTTTCTCAATGAGACCAACCGGAAACGATTCCAAAACAATCCGGCATGGTATGCGGAAGGACTTTCAACGGACGGAATCCAGAACGTGGATCAGTATCCGTTTCTGAAATCGATGACCTTGAACTAGAACCTGCGAAGTCGAATTAACGTCGATTAGAGATTTTCGATGGTGACTAACGGCATTCAGACAGCCCGGACGCTCGCAAAGAGCCCCGGGCTGTTTTCGTGGATGGCAGCCCGGATTTTTCTCAAATCCCGTGTGCAGTCGGTGTAACGGCAATACCGTTCAATTATTCATAGTAGCCGGCACATTCTATGTGCCGCAGCCGCAAGAAGAACAGTGTTTTAGCAGCCTGGCGGACGGCATACGGAGTGTGCCTGCTACTTTTTGAAAGGTATTGCGTGTCACAGTCTCGCGAGACTGTTGTTGCCGACGTAGTGTCTGCTCGCTATGTTCCATCGGCGTTTTCAGGCAGGCAGATATTTCGCCCCCACAGAGTCACACAGGAAAGATCTGCGATGCTGAGTTCGCGGCAATCGTTTTTCTTTCTCGCCCTGCTGATCCTGGCGCTCGGCATCCGGATTGTCGCGGCCATCGCGATTGATCGCCATGTCACAGCCGAAGGGCGACAGTTTCTGATCGAAGGCGATGCCAACGGCTATTGGGAACTGGGGCAGAAAATTGCTGCCGGGCAGGAGTACTCAATTTATACTCCGCCCCGGCGAGTTCTCCGGACTCCGGGATTTCCACTCCTCCTTGCCGCCAGCATTCGGCTATTTGGAAACAGCATTTTTGCAGCCAGTCTCGTCATGGCAATGGTCGGCGCGGCCTGCTGCGGCCTGACGGCCGTACTCGCCAGGCAGCTCACCGACAATCGCACAGCGCTCTGGGCTCTGGCCCTCGTGACAATCTCACCCATTCAGGTCGGCAGCAATGTCCAGATCCTGTCGGAGACGTGGTTCAGTTTCTGGCTCCTGCTGTCTCTGCTCGCAGCCGCTGCACTTTTTTCCGATCGACCCACGGGCTCCGGCAGCGGAGGACGCGACCTGAAACAATCGCTGATCAGCGGGATTGCAACCGGCCTGACTGTGCTTGTACGGCCAGGCTGGATTCTTTGGCCATGGCTCAGTTCCCTGATTGTGCTTGCTTGCGGGCGACAGGCGATTGCCCGGCGATTGCTGATGTGCGGCCTGATCTTTGCCGGTTGTTACCTGGCCTTGTTGCCGTGGGCCTGGAGAAATCACACTGTCACCGGCCACTGGATTTTCACCTCCCTGTGGTCCGGCCCCAGCCTTTACGACGGCCTTCATCCAGGAGCCACCGGCGCCAGCGACATGACGTTTGTCGATCAGGAATCCGTCTACACCACCATGTCAGAATACGACGCAAACGCACACTACAAGCAGCGCGCGTTTGATTTTGCGGTGGCAAACCCGGCCCGCACCGTTGAACTGGGGTTTCATAAAGCCGCGCGATACCTGAGCCCCACCCTAAACGCCTCAGGCTTCTCAGGCGGCCTGTCTTCTGTGTTTTGCTTGCTTTGGTATGCGGGCTTTTGGGGGCTGGTGGCGATCGGAAGTCTGGAGCTCCGGAAAAGTCGAGCTGCACTGATGCTGCTGACCGGGCCTTTCCTGCAGTTCCTTGTTGTCCATATGGTTTTTGTGGGATCAATTCGCTATCGTTTGCCGGTCGAGTTTCCGTTGTCGATCATTGCTGCCAAAGGATTGGATTTTCTGCAACGGAAATACAGAAGTGACAAGGCAGATTCGTAGAGGATGCCATAAGGTCTGATCGTGGGCATGGATGTCGCGACTGGCAGGGATGCATGAAATTCTGGGCCGTTCTCAAGTGGATGCTGATCTTCGCAGCAGCGATTTTAATCGCTGTCAGCGCTGGCGGTGCCTGGCTTTTTCAGAACGGCAACTCCATGATCCGTCAGAAGCTGCTGGTCACGTTCGATAAAGCCGCTCCGGATCTCGAACTGCATCTCGACCGCATTGACATGCTCAGCACGTCCAGCATCAAACTGACGGGTGTTGAACTCCGTGATCGTTCGACAAACCGCACCGTACTGCGCGCGGCCGAACTTCAGGTGTCGGTCGATGAAGCTCAGCTGGTCGAACGCCAGCAGATTTTAATTCGCTCACTGCGAGTCTCCGGGATTGATGTGCTGATGCGTCGGTTTCCGGACGGAAGCTGGAACTGGCAACAATATCGATTTCAAAAGATTTCGGACGCTCCGTTTATTCCGCCCTCGGTGACCCTCGAAAATGTGCGTGCCCGAGTCCTGCTGGAACATGGTGGTGAGGTTCCTCCGGCCAGTCTGTTGGTCAGCACACCGTTGTTTCAGGCCGTCCCGTCGTCCGGTGAGTCGTATGATTTTACGGGACTACTGACGATGCCGGGCGCCGGAAATCTGGCATTGACCGGGGACTGGGATCTGCGTCAGAAAACGTGGGCTCTTGGTGGAACGCTGAATAATGTCAGTGCCGACCAAAGCCTGCTGGAAATGGCCAAGTCCACCGCTCCGCAGCTGGCTGGCCAGTTGCAACGGCTCGACATGTCTATGGCTCAGTTCCTTCCGCGGCCTACGGCGGCCCAGACCGCTTCGTCAGCTCAGGACACTATGGCCATCGTGATTGGTGCGAGCGGCGTGTCCCCGCGCTTTCTGGGCTTGCTCGACGTAGACTTCAAAGTGGAAAAAAAAGCGAACAGTTCTGTTCCCGATCTGCGGCTGAAAGTGGATATTCGAAATGGTCAGCTGAAGTCATCCGTGGTACCGATTCAGCTGACGGATGTTCGGGCAAAGTTCTTCTGGAGCAATTCTGATGTTGTCTTCCAGCTGCTGAATGCCCGAGACGGCGAAGCGCTGATCACTGGCGAAATGCTGATGCCGCTTGGGGTCGGCGCGGCAGCTCCGGAGGCGCGACTGCATCTGGAGAATTTTCTGGTCTCTCAAAATCTGAAGCCGCTGATCCCTCCGAAGTCTCAGAAGTTCTTTGATCACTTCCAGCCCGTGGGCCGCGTTTCAGGCGACGTCGAACTGAAACGATTTCCGTCAGGAAAATGGCTGCCCGTGAGTGTGGTCGGAAAAGCCGACAACGCATCCATTCTGTTTCACAAGTTTCGTTACCCGGTCACAGGCATTAGCGCGTCGATTCGTCAGCGTGCGCTCGGGGCAGAGGAGCCAAAGCTCAGTGAGATCGTGTTTGATGTGAATGCAGAAGGCAAACTGGGGCCTCAGACGGTTTACACCAGCGGATTCCTGAAGAACCCAGGGCCCGAGATCGAAATGGAGTTTAACGTCCACATTGATGAGCTCCCAATTGACAGTCGATTGCGAGACGCTTTGGACGACCAGGGTCGAAAGGTAGTCGACAGCATCAATATCACAACGGGGCTGATCAGTGCGGATGTTCTTTGCACCCGTGCTCCGGGTCTTGATCAGCCGACCAGTATTGTGCTGAATGCGGATGTGCAGGATGCCAAAATGCAGTTTCGCGGGTTTCCGTATGCGATCGATCGGCTGAGCGGAAAGATTGAGTTCAATTCCCGCGAGAAAAGCTGGGCCTTCAAGGAACTGCATGGCTGGCATGGCCCGGGCGAACTGACGGCGAAGGGAAGCTTTCGCGGACTTCCTGCGCCGGGAGGACTGCAGCTGATCGTCACGGCAAAGAACGCACGCCTGGATGCCGACCTGTTTAATTCCATGAATGAGTCCTCGCGGACTATCTGGACGATGATGAATCCTGAAGGTAACGTCAGCCTGACGACGAAGATCGAATGGACCGCTTCGCCCGAGCAGAAGCCGCTCGTCAGTCTGCAGGACGTGACCATTTTTGATGCGACGATTTATCCAAAAGCGTTCCCGTTTCGAATGAACATCCGATCCGCCAGGCTCAGTTACGATCCCAACGATCCCAAGTGGGCTGGCATGCAACACTGCGAAATCCATTCGCTGAATGCCGAACACGATGGATCCTTGATCACGGCCAGCGGCTGGGCGGAGGCGGGTATCGACGGGCTGTGGCAGCTGCATCTGAATGATCTCAACGCGATTGAACTGAAGCCGGACGATACTTTGCGAGCCGCTCTGCCGGATGGATGGCGGGAAACATTGTCGCGGCTGTCCCAAAGCGGGCGAGTGTCGATCGAGTCCTCGGAGCTGGAGTTTCGCGGAGTCAATAACGGCCAGGCTTCAACAACCGCTGCATGGGATATGACCCTCCGTCTGAAGGACTGTGAAATCGCGGCGGGGCTGGATCTGAGGAAGGTTTCCGGGATCGTTCGCGCCAATGGAACCTGGGATGGCTTCGCGTTGCAGAATCAGGGCACCATTCGGCTCGACAAAGTGGAAGTTCTGGACATGATCATTGCAGGAATCAACGGTCCCTACACGATGACCGAAGAAGAACTGGTGCTGGGAAATCGTGATGTCATCCAGGGCCGCATTCGTCCGCGCGACGTGCCTCCGCAGGAACGCATCCAGGCTCAGGCCTATGGCGGGTCACTGGAGATGGACGGCCTGATTAATCTGCGAGCCGGCAGCAACTATCGGTTCTTTGCCGAACTGCGAAATGCGCTGCTGGAGTCGTATGCGGCGCGACACATGAACGATCAGTCGAACATGAAAGGCGTTGTAAATTCCTGGATCTTTGTGACAGGGGATGGCGATTCATCGTCGAACCTGAAAGGCAAAGGCCAGCTTCAGATCAACCCGGCGGCTCTGTACGAAGTGCCCGTCGTTCTGGAAATGTTGTCGGCTTTGAACAAGCTGAACTTCGCCGTGCCGAATCGTGCGGCTTTTGACTACGCACTGATGTCATTTGAAATCCGCGATCGATCCTTCTGGTTTGATCCGATTGACCTCGTCGGCGACGCACTGGCTTTGCGAGGCCGCGGGGCTGTCGGATTCGGCGGTGATGTGGTCATGGACTTCTTCTCCCGGCCAACGCGTTCCAAAGGTCTGCCGCTGAGCGGTATCCTGCCGTCCCTGGCGACTCAGTGGGTGAATGTGAAAGTTCGAGGCACTGTTGATAAGCCTCAGGTAGACATTAGCCAGCGACCGAAGCTGGATGAATCCATGCGACAGTTCCTCGGCGCACAGCCTCGCCCTGGCGGTCCGATTCCAAGCTTGTCGATTCCCAACATCTTCAATCCGTCGTCCGCCCCTCAGGCACGGCGGCCTTAAGACGAATACCGTTCTGCCGCGTGCGTTTGAACCGGTCATTCCGTTTGGGGCAAATCAGCTGATGTTGCGTTTGTGAAAGTGTGGAAAGTTTTTCGAGTGTCTCGAGTTTCTCGCAGACCAGGGCGTCTGTCTGCCGAAGGCGCTAGCAGGCTGTTGATTTAGTCGTGTTTTTGAGCCGCGAGGCGCTAGCCGCGGGTGTGTGTTTTGAAAACACAACGAAAAACCCCGCGGCTAGCGCCTTGCGGCTCAGGTTGTGACTAAACCAACACCCCGCTAAAGAGTGGCCTCTTTGCTTATTATCTAATTCTGTCGGTGACACCGTGGCGATTCTGTCTGGCGTTTTTCTTGTCCTGTTGACCGCCTGGATGCTTCTGGGCTGGTTCATTGGAGAATCGCGCGACATCCCCTGGATGCGAAACTGGTGCGCTGGAATCTTTGTCGTAATGTCCGTGCTGATTTGCCTGGGCGGCGGCGCACTTCTCGCACGACGGTTGGCTCAGGCAGATCACAGAGCCTCTGTTCAGCAGCTAACTCGACTACTTAACGAACGAGCTTCAGAAGGCCGAATGGATGATGTTCGCGATGCCATTCAGCATCTGGCCGATCAGCCCGACGAATGGTCCACTCACAGCCCCGACATCCTCACTCGCGTTTCCGAAGTCACCGAAGCCCTAAAAAAAACCTCGCGCCGCCAGACCGCAGCAAACCCACGCAAACTGCAGTGATCAGAAGTCCAGGTAAACGATCCGACCTGGAATGAGACGTACGAAGCGAGTCTCATAGGGCTCAATATCGGCAGCGTGTGTTCTCGCTTCCACTCGCACGATCTGACAGGCTCCGGGGTCCAGCGGTCGCTTGGTTTCGAAGAGCCAGATACCGCTCTTCATCTTGATGCCGCCCATCGTCTGAACGCTCAGAAACTGAATAGAACCGTTGTCGCGAATGGCCAGCATTCCTGTGCGAGGATGCTCGTCGACAGGAACCGGATGCGACGGTCGAGTATACGTCTGGCCCAGCGTTCCACGCGGGGCCGGCGACAGCGGAAGCTCAATCCCGGATGCGGCTGTTGGGCCGTACATCGCCTGAGCCATCGCAACTCCGCCGTACGACGGCACGCCCATGGAAATCGCGTGGGCTGTCTGACAATCGCATGCAGAGATTGTTGAACTGAACAGACTCAGCAGAATCGTGCTGAATGC
>Ga0209702_10001133_pt1 | contig 52990 bp, 45 predicted proteins | sample FRY01_FD_187210 | JGI IMG/M metagenome (GOLD analysis project Ga0209702, IMG submission 187210) | Freshwater microbial communities from Lake Fryxell liftoff mats and glacier meltwater in Antarctica - FRY-01 (SPAdes) (version 2) | ecosystem: Environmental > Aquatic > Freshwater > Ice > Glacier...
GAAGTCAGAATGATGACCATTGAACAGCGAGAAAAACTGAGAAAATTGCAGCAAAGCCAAGCCGCATAAAATGCTTCACAGCGTTGCCCTTCAGGGCTTGGGAAATTGGTCGGGCCGGGTTCCTAGGGCGTTGCCCTAGGCTACCTTTGGTCGCGCCGTTGGCGCTAAGACTGAGGGCGATCATACGGCCGATATCCCAATACAAGAGAAACATCTCAGCATTGGCAGAGAGCGGCGCTGACACCCATTTTTAAATTTTTTCCACTTCGTGGAAGCTCTTTAAGACAAATACAGAAGGCAAAAATCACAAGGTGTAAAGCAGTAAAGAACCAAGCAGTAATTAATAAGTCTTCGCAAGACGGAACCCATTATTGAGGTCCCGGTCATCAGGCGTGAGGTTGAAGCGGTCAGCTGAGCGGGGATTCCTAGCATTAAAGAGGAAAGACCCACCACGCAACACACGGTATTTTCCTGAATTTGGGCCTTTTGGGTCAGCTACAGGATCTTTTGTGTAATCTGCTTTCCAATCCTCGCACCACTCATATACATTCCCGTGCATATCATACAACCCAAACGCATTGGCCTTATAACTTCCTACTGCTACTGGCTTACCAATCTTTGATTCAGCATAGTTCGCATCATCCTTAGGCGTAATAGTATCACCAAAGGAGTACGCTGTTTTAGTTCCTGCCCTACAACTGTACTCCCACTCTGCTTCGGTAGGTAATCGGTATCCTCCCTTAGTCTTCTCATTCAATTTCTTAATAAACGCCTGACAATCATTCCATGATACATCAGTTACGGGCAACTTTGCCCCCTTTGTATCACTAGGGTTATTACCCATTATGCTTTCCCATTGCTCCTGGGTTACTTCATACTTCCCTATATAATATGGCTTAGAAATTGTTACCTCGTGCTGATCTTCATTAAAACTACGGTCTTTTTCATCTTTGGGCGATCCCATCATAAACTTGCCCGCTGGAATTAATACCACCTCTAACTTAACGCCCTTACCTAGGTCTATTACTTCTTCCTTTGGCTCTGCTCCTTGTACCATCGCTAAAAATATTAAGCCTAATCCTAGTACCACACTTCCGCTTAATAATGCTTTCATTCTTCACCTCTGGGAATTTATACTCTTAATACCACTTATACTAAGCGTAGGTGGTGTGGTAAAGAATATTATGCCAAAAACAAAATCCCGAGTGATTAACCTCGAGGTTCGTATTTATTCCGCGTCCGTTCATTCCTCGCCGAGTTCTTTTTGAACGCTGCTGACCAAGATGCATTTAGCCGCAACGCGGCGGCAAGTTGTAGCCATGGGCGCTAGCCTATGGTATCGAGATGGTATCTTGCGTTTGAGCCCCGACGAGACGACACGGCGGGCATTCATTTCGCCCCGTTTGGGACTGAATCGCAGGGGGCTTGTCGCTGTCAGGACGCTGACCACGGGCTAACGCCCATGGCTACAGCATTTCGTTCCGTCGGGACTGAATCGCAGAGGCGAATGATGCGGCTCGCCTCGGCAGGCTCAGCGACCACTTCGGCAGCTAACATGACCCGGAAGAAGAGCTTTTACCAAGTGGTTGTATCATTTGGGGTTTAGCAATTAAACCTTCCAAGCTCCCAAAATATTTTTAGTAACTAGGCCAGAAGAATCAAAAGCTTGTTCTGCAGATTTACTTTCGCCATTTTCATCAGGGATAAACCCTTTAAGAAACTCGGGAAGCTTTGCAGCTTGTGGCCCAAATGCTAAGTATTCCATCAGGCTAGTTTGAAGCAAGGGCCCGTTCTCCGGGTCGGAGCCACTCCAGAAGTCGCCCACCGCCCAAGTTTTTTTGGAAAGAGTCAGAATCTTTCGCTTGTTATTCTGGACCGTGTTATTGGCATTACCAAGAAAGCGCCAATAAACAGCCCTGCCAAAGCCATCTGTAACCCAATCAGGCAGAGGGGTTTTGTACACTGGAAGCGGAAGAAATATCCCTTTTCTTACCTCTCTAGTATTTTAACTGGGCGAAGTGCCATTACAAAAAATTCAACTGGCTTCGTAACGGAAGCCGTGTTCGGTTGCTGAAATTGCTTGGTCAGCTCGCAGCGAAGATGCATCGGTCAAGGGTGCCGTAGATCACGGGCATCTGCATAAGAACACCTTTGTTGTTGGATAGCGAAAGTTAGACCGGCAGGCAAGAACCTATGATTTCAATTTCCGCCCGATTCATCGCTTGGTTCAGCCTTCCGATCTAGCGTGTCTACGACAGCGAGGAACGATTGCGGATACACGATGGCGATCCCCCGAAACCCTTTTGACGAGAAATATAGCGGAGTGGTGGATGAAGATTGGGAAACTTGCTCGCAAGTCCTTAATGCAATTAGCGTCAAGGAATTAATGGCCAAGCAGTGGTAAATAAAACCATCTATCAATTTAGAAAGTGGAGTTAGGGAAACGTCAGGATCTGGTATGTTATAACGCAGCCCCAAAGCCCAGCAAACAAGCCAAAGCTAATTAAAAAGGTGCCTGCCCGCCTAACGCTTCCGGCTTTGAAAGACGATTCTGGGCAAACCGTCGCAAAGGCAAAACCGTCACTAACGCTTCCGGCTCTGAAAGACGCTTCCGGGCAAACCATCTAACGGCAAATCAGGCGCAGATAAAATCCAGATTACGCTGAAAGGTTTAATCCCTGCTTTTCAAGTTCTGATCGACCCCCGAAGATATGAAAGAAATCCGACCCCTTGCAGCCTTGGAACCTTATGAGGCGCAATAATACTTTTGAATTTGCCGAAACCTTGCCCGTGCGGGCATCCTAGCTTCGTATTTTCTCCGAAAAGGCGAGTTATTTCATTTAGCCGTTAAAAAACATTTCAATTGGACGGTACAAAAGGTTACAATTGGCCGATATGAATAAACCCGTTTTTCATCCCCGTTTCGCACGCCCCCTCTTGAACGAGGCGTTGCAAGATACGCCCGCAGTGCTGATTCACGGCCCTCGCCAATGCGGCAAAACCACGCTAGCCCGCTCCGTGGGGGATGCGGCTGGCTATTCCTATATCAGTTTTGACGATGATGTGTTGTGTGCATCGATTCAAGCCGACCCAATAGGCTTTGTGGCCGATTTGCCAGATAAGGTCGTCTTGGATGAAGTGCAGCGGGTTCCTGAATTGTTTACCGCGCTGAAAGTTGCGATAGATCGTGACCGACGACCGGGACGGTTCATTCTGACCGGTTCTGCCAATGTGCTTTTGCTGCCACGGTTGGCGGACTCGCTGGCAGGGCGGCTGGAGATTTTGCGTCTGCACCCGCTGGCACAGTCTGAGCTTGCAGCAAAGCAGTCTAATTTTCTGGATGCCTTGTTTGGCGATGGCTTCAAGGCGAATCATCAGGCACGATTGGGCAGGGATCTCGCCGACCGGATTGCAGCAGGTGGCTATCCTGCTGCGTTTGCCCGACCGTCCCCCCATCGCCGTGCCAATTGGTATCGTGACTATATCGAAACATTGGTGCAGCACGATGTTCGGGACATGGCCCGAATCAGCTCGCTGGAAGTGCTGCCTCGTTTGCTTGCAATGGCAGCCGGACAAACTGCGAGGTTGCTAAATGTGGCAGGTCTGGCCTCGCCTTTTCAATTAAGTCGCCCGACAATCCGCGATTATGTGACTTTGCTGGCCCGAGTGTTTTTGCTGGAAGAGTTGCCACCTTGGCACAACAATCGTTTGAGCAGGCTTATCAAAACACCTAAGCTGCACCTAGGGGATACAGGGCTCGCCTGCTCTTTGCTGGGTGTGGATGCCGCCGCCTTATGGACGGATCGTACCTTGCTGGGGCACTTTCTGGAAACTTTCATTTTTCAGGAACTGCGTCGCCAGGCGAGTTGGCGTAGTGACCCCATCATATTTCATCACTTCCGGGACAAAGATGGTGTGGAGGTGGACATCGTACTGGAAGGCAGCGGCCAGTTTGTGGCGGGGGTGGAGGTGAAAGCTGCGGCTACGGTCACGGCAAAGGATTTTCGTGGGTTGCGAAAATTGAAGGAAATCGCAGGAAAGCGCTTTACCAGTGGGGTTGTTCTATACGATGGCGAAGTTTCAACACCATTCGGAGATGGGTTGTTTGCGGTGCCCATACGCAATTTGTGGGAGGGTCTTGCATGATTTTTTTCATCACCGAACCTATCTGGCTGCCTTTTGCGCTTAAGCCAAACGCACGACCGCAGCTTTCCATCTTTGCCTTGGGGTTCCCAAAGCTTTTAGCAAAAAGAACTTGTCATGCCGAAATTCATCCCCAGTATCAACATTAACAACATCCCCAACACGGGAGAGCGCGAAGTCGCACTTGCCCTAAAAGAGCAATTGGATGATTCCTGCACCGTGCTTCATAGCGTGCCTTGGCTTAACTACGTTGGCGAGCAAAAGAAATTCCTCGCACAGGGCGAAATGGATTTTATTATCATCGACCCCGCAAGAGGCTTAATCCTTTTGGAAGTAAAAGGCTATTCGGTTTGCTTCGATCCCAATACCCGTAATTGGTACTACGAAAACAAAACCTCAAGAACTCTAGCGAAAGATCCCTTCCAACAAGCTGCAAATAATCTGGGTGTGATTTGCAAAAAAATTAAAAATCGTTTTCAAGGAAAGATCCCCTTTCCTTTTGGATTTTGCGTTGCCTTTCTCAGGAGCGAAATCCAAGGTGGCATGCCAGCAGGCGCTCAAACCCAAGATGCCGTCTAGAAAACCATAGGCTTGCGCCCATGGCTACAACTTGCCGCCGCGTTGCGGCTAACTCTAACCTTTTAGCTTTTTTTGTACCGAGTAGCGGAAGAAAATTGCTATCGAATTTAAACCTAGCAATAAGGTGATGAGTATTGCACTTGCAAGGGCTGCATTGTAGTGAAAACCTGGGTCGGGGTCGTCCGACCAAGAATAAATCTGCATAGGCAAAGCGGTAAATCTACTGAAAATCGTTGGTGTGAAATTTACATACAGTGCTGCGCCAAATAGAACTAAGGGTGCTGCTTCTCCCATCGCTCTGGATAATGCCAAGATCATTCCGGTTAATATGCCAGGTAACGATGAGGGTAAAACAATTTTCCAGATGGTTTGCCAACGAGATGCACCAAGTGCAAAGGATGCGTGGCGAAGAGAAATGGGCACGCTTCTGATTGCTTCTTGGGTTGATACGATAATGACGGGAAGGACTAAAAGTGCGAGGGTTAAACCACCCCCAAGAGTATTGCGGGCTGCTATGGTTGAACTTTCCATATGCTTAAATATTAGTTCAACAAAAACATACGCCCCAAGAATCGCATACATAATTGAAGGCACGCCTGCAAGGTTGTTGATGTTGAGTTGTAATATCGTGCCAACCCAACTTTGAGAACGATATTCTTCCAGATAAATTGCGGTGGCCACTCCTAAGGGAATGGCGGCCAAAATGGTAATTGCACCCAAAAGCATACTGCTTAGTAATGCCGCTTGTATTCCTGCATCTTGGGGTTGGCTACTAGGCCCTGCGCTTATGAAATGCCATAACATACTTACCATGGAGGTGTTTGTTCGACTGTCGTTTTTAAAGTTGGCATCAATTTCTGCTTTGGTCTTTAATCGGTCTTCAATCTTTTTTGCAATCACTTTGTCGTAACGAGCAGAAAGTGTTAAAGCGTTTGCAGGGTCTTGGGTGACTCGCAAAGCCTTTTCTTTAGTAAGCGTTTCAATTTCATTATTTGTTTCGGAATCGAAATCTTTAACCCTTCGTTCAATTTCAATATTATATTTGGCAATGCGTTCGGGCATCATCCCAAACCAAGCGTTCACATCTAAACCAAGTCGGAGGAAGAAAAGTAGAAGCAGTGCTAATCCTAGGAAGGTACAGGAAAATGCAAGCCAAGCAAATGCAAGGTCTGCAAATTTGCGGCCTGTAGAAAGCCCATGTCCGTGATTAGATTTCCCACTACGCCTCATTATTGATAAACCTGCCTATATTTGTTGAGAATCCATTGAGCTAACATATTCATAAAAAGGGTGACAACAAAAAGGACAGCAGCCACTGCAAATAAACTGTTGAATAAAGTTGTGCCGTGTTGTACATCCCCTTGTGCAATACGGGCGATAAATCCAGTCATAGTGGCAAGGCCTTCGCGTGGGTCAAGAGTAAGCTTTGGCTGGCCACCACAGGCCAAAGTAACCGCCATCGTTTCTCCGATAGCCCGAGAAATAGCAAGTAGAAATGATGCCAATATTCCAGATAATGCTGCAGGTACTACAACTTTGGTTGAAGTTTCAAATTTCGTTGCACCTAATGCATACGACGCTTCTCTTAAAGAACCCGGAACCATTCGCATTGCATCTTCGCTTAAGGATGCCACCATAGGTAAAATCATAATTGCAACCACAATGCCACCAGATAATTGGTTTGTAACTGGATCTAAGCCGGGAATAAATGTCGCTAGTAAAGGGGTAATCGCAAAAACTGCAAAATAACCATAAACCACTGTAGGAATGCCAGCGAGAAGCTCTAAAGCCGGTTTAAGAAACATTTTAACGGTCTGGTTAGCATATTCGCTAAGATAAATTGCAGAAATCAGCCCGATGGGAAGTGCAAGTAAAGCAGCAATAAAGGCAACCATAACGGTACCCGCAAGAAGAGGTAAGATACTATATTTAGCCCCTTCAAACCCTGCAGTCCACTCGGTGCCTGTAAAAAAGTATTGGAAAGAAACATCGGGGTCGCTAAAGAATTGGTAACTTCCAGCAAAAACGATCCAAGCAATGGCAACGGTAATGCCAACGGATAAGAAGGCAGATAAAAAAAGTGCCCACTCAATAAGCCATTCAGAAAATCTGAAAGAGGGAGCAGGTGGCAATTTCTTTGCGGGGGGAAGCTCCGATAATACTTCCGAAGCTTTCATATCCTTTTTGCCTTATGGGTTAAATTTCTAAAGCCAGATCAAACACTAATTGTAATACCCGTTACAACGAATAGTAATCTTAAAAAAGTTTATTGGCCTAGTTCTTTGATTGCTTTTTCAAGCTTATCGGATTCATCCGCTTGCATTAATGCATCCAATTTGATGTATTTAGCCTGAGAAACAAGATCATTTCTGCGTAAATAAAACTTCATAAAGTCCTGTACTTCGGGGCGTTTGAGCGAAGATTTTTTAACATAAATATAAAGTGGGCGTGATAAGGGCTTGTAGGTTTTATCCATTACAGTCTTTTCATTTGGGCTAACAAAATTATCGCCCTCCTTTGCGGAAACAGAAACAATCCCAAGTTTTTCTTTGTTCTCTTCATAATACGCCAAACCAAAATACCCCAAAGCATATTTATCTTTAATTACACCGTTCACGGTAACATTATCATCTTCGGTAGGCTGGTAAGAAGTTCTGCTTTGTCCAGATTTGCCATTGATGACTTCGGTGAAGAAATCGAATGTACCCGAATCAGTACCTGCGCCAAAAAGTTTGATTTTTTCTTTGGGCCAAGTAGGGTCAACATCGCTCCAGTTTTCAACTTTTGAATCTTTATCCCACATAGATTTAAGTTGGGCAACAGTCATATTTTTTGCCCAAGTGTTATCTTTGTTGATAACAATAGAGAGGCCGTCCCACGCAATTTGCAACTCGTAATATTCGACTCCATTTTTGGTGCAATTAGCTTTCTCTTCAGCTTTGATCGGTCTAGAAGCATTGCTAATATCAATTTCCCCCGCAGCAAATTTCTTGAACCCACCACCTGTTCCCGAACGGCCTACCGAGATTTTTACATTTGGGTTGCTCTTTGAGTATTCGCTTGCAACCGCTTGAGAAATGAGCAAAACAGTACTAGATCCATCAGATTTGATCTCACCAGTCATACCCGCCTTTTTACTGTTTTTATCGGACGCTGTTTTATCAGGTGTAGAAGGTGTGGCATTTTTATCATTTTTGCCAGATCCATTACCGCCACCGCACCCAATTAAAATCGCACAAAAGATAGAAGCAAAAGCAAAACGAGTTGTGATAAACATAATCTTTGTCCTTAAATTAAAAATGATATTCTATGTATAGTTAATTCAATTTCTTAGCCGAGGGCAAGTTAAGGTTTGATGAATTTTGTTATTTATGGCACTATTTGTTCTGGAAAGCTTATAAAAAACTATGGAATTAAGGTTAAGCTTGGGTTACTTCGTCTAAAATATATTTTATAATGGCTTTGATACATTTTATAGTTGCAATAAGGCGAAGTCTAAGTTGTTTATAAAGCCTGTAGGTGTTACTTAGCTCGTTTTCTTATTTGATAATAATTCTTATGTTCCAAAAAATATTTATTTCATTTACTGCGATCTTTCTTGTCACCTTGCTTTTTTTGGGGTTCTATCTTTCCCAAACCGAACTTGAAAACCTTTTGGTAATTAAAATTATATTGGTAATAGGTTTTATAGGAATTGGACTTATTGGCTTCGAAAGTAGCCGAATCTCTAAGCAAATTTCCTTGCCCCTTGAAGAACTATCTATGGGTATTCAGCGGGTTGGATTAGGTGATGGCAACCAGCGTATTCTTTCCGATGATGCAGGCACAATCGGTAACCTGATGCGTTGTTTTAATCGTATGAATGAAAGACTTGAAGAAAAAGTAAGTAAACTTGAAGAAGATCGCCAACAATTGCGCACAATTCTGAGCGGTATGGTAGAGGGTGTTGTTGCCCTAGATGCAAACCAGAAGGTGTTATTTGTAAACGACCGGGCCCTTTACCTACTGGAATTACAGGCACATTCTCTCGAAGGGAAGCGATTCTGGGAAATAGTTAGAAATCGTGAAATGATGGATCTTGTGGAAGAAGCTCTCAAGTATCCAGAACCCCAGCGTAAAGAATTAACAATGCCTAGTGCGGGTAATCGAAGCTTGACCCTGCACGCTGCTAGGTTGCCAGGTAATCCAACGCGTGGTGCTGTTTTAGTGCTTCACGATACAAGCGAAATTAGAAGGTTAGAAAGGCTAAGGCAGGAGTTTGTTGCCAATGTTTCTCACGAACTGAAAACCCCCCTAGCAGTAATTAAGGTCTGTGCTGAAACTTTGTTGGATGGCGCAATAGACGATATCGAAAACCGGCTGCGTTTCCTCGAACAAATTCTCGAACAATCCGAACGACTAAATAACTTGATTATGGATTTACTTAGCCTAGCAAGAATTGAAGCAGAAACCGAATTATTTGAAATGTCACGCGTCCCCGTTCAGGAAGTGGTACAACAATGCGCCGTTCGACAGCGTGATCGTGCAGCCCAAAAATCAATCACCATTAACGCATTTCCCCTCGATAATCGAAGCAATGCAGCATTAGAAATCGAATGCCTTGTCGATGAAGATGCCTTTGTGCAAATTCTGGACAACTTAGTTGATAATGCAGTTAAATATACCCCAAATAAAGGAATAATTGATTTGAAATGGGGTATCGAAAATAACTTCGTAATCATTCAAGTTTGTGATAATGGAACGGGTATACCAGAAGCCGACTTGCCCAGAATTTTTGAGCGATTCTATCGCGTGGATAAGGCTCGTTCCCGCGAAGTCGGGGGCACAGGGCTCGGGCTTTCTATCGTCAAGCATTTGGTTCAAGCAATGAAAGGCTCGATCACCGCAAATTCGCAATTAGGGAAGGGTACTACTTTTACGGTTCGCCTCCCTAGGGCCGCAGAATAAGCTTCAACCCTTACTTCGTAGGAAATAAAATCTTTCGAGTGTATAGGGTGGTTCCAACTAAGGCATATAAAATGCTGCGGTCTTCCCCTGCAAAAGCAATAGTTCCTGCAAAATTTGGAAAATCAGGCTGCAGAAAAACACCACATAATCTACCAGTCGGATCAAAAGCTTGAACCCCAAGAGAGGTTGCTGCATAGATCCGATTTACTTTATCAACTGCCAACCCAGGAACCGAACCTTTAGTTCCAAGTGTGGGCTTTTGTGGAGCTACATATCGATCCTTGGCACTAAGTTCACCATTTTGTTCAATGCGAAAGGTGTAGACCGATTTTCCATCTGCGCTTCCCGCAAAAAGTGTGGTTTCATCATTCGTAGTAGTCAAAGAGATGACTGCATCGTCGGAGAAAACTTTACTCTTAATGCCTGATTTTTGAATGAAATAAATTGCTTTTTCATCTGGTACAGCACCGTAACAATTCCCGCTCTTTAAACCAGTAAGGGCAACGCAATCAATACCTGAAACAATAACTTCTGCTTTAGTGGAACCTTTAGGGGCATACATAAGCTTATTTTCAGAGGAACTAGCAAGAAAAAGTCCCCCAAGAAAATCAGAAGCAATTGCTTTTGAGGGTGCCTCATTAACCACGGTAGAAAGCTTGCCAGTAGAATCAAGTTTAAGAATCGATTTAGCACTAGGACTGGCTAAAAATAAAGCTCCATTAGAATCAGAAGCCAAAGCAGAAAAAGTTCCTCCAAGATCAGTACCCGTACTTTTTTTCCAGCTTTCATTGAAAACAAGAATCTGCGTTAGAGGTATATCTTGAGCAAGTCCAAGCTTTGCCAAGAGGAGTATAAAAATAATAACCAAGATTTTTTTCATAAAAGTTTCCTTGATTGAAGAAGTTGATTATTCGCGCCAAAGCCAGCGTATAGAATCGGGAAGAATAACTCCACCGTGCTTCCCATTATGGCCACCATCACCTTCCACATAAATGAAATCATACTTGGCAAATTTAAGTGCAGATGCCATCGAGCGATTTGCTAATGGCCAATTCCCGTGAAGGTTATCTAGATCGTTACTACCATCTTGCAGAAAGACTCGAATGTTTTTCTTTTCAGTTTTACGGATCATACCTGGGTAGACATCGCCCCCTCGAATGTTGGTAAAGCTACCAACATGGCTTAAAACTTTACCAAAGAGGTCGGGTCGTTCCCACGCAACGGTGAAGGCACAAATACCGCCACTGCTGATGCCACAAATAGCCCGGCCTGCGGGATCCTTTCGAATGTTAAATTTCTTTTCGATTTCGGGGAGGATTTCTTTTTCCAGAAAAGTTGCGTACTGGTTGGAAGGTGTATCGTATTCAAAGCTGCGGTTCGGTCGTCCTTTTTCTTTGGGTGAAGCCGCTGGAACCGTACCCGGATTTAGAAAAATACCGATGGTGATAGGCATTTCCTTTTTGTGAATTAGGTTATCGAAAACAACTGGAACTCGGAACTGGCCTTTATCGTTTGCATAACTGCTACCATCTTGGAAAATCATAATTGCGGTAGGAGTTTTAGAATCATATTGAGCGGGAACATAGATTGACATTTCTCGGGTGGTTCCAGGAAAAACATTACTTTTCCACTCAGATTTCTCGATTTTACCTTTAGGAGAATTGGGGTTAGGTTGTGAGTCAGGGCCGAGGATATAATCGTCAGCTGCTGCTATAAAGTTGGTAAAAAGCGATAAAAAGCAAAACCAAGCAAGTAAGCGCATCATTTTAAGGCTCCTAAGAAAAAAGAATACAAGGCCATAGAGTAATTGGAGTTAGAGTTGGGAGCAATAAAAAAGTAAAAGGAATCAAAACAGAACCATAACATCATCATTTCTACTTCATTTCTACATATTTGTTTCTTAGGATATCTTTTCATTCATTGGCGTTTGTGATTCTTATGAAATAACAAGGTGGCAGGTTTTACGATGGCAACAACTTCTTACGCTGCAATTCTCACTGAGAGAAATTTAAATGGGCGTGAACTTACTCCTCAGCAAAGTACCCCTCCCAAGTATCAGATTAAAAACTTAAACTTCTGGTACGGCACAAATCAGGCCCTCTTTAATATTGATCTTGCCATACCTGATCGCTCTGTCACTGCCCTGATCGGCCCTTCCGGTTGTGGAAAATCTACTTTCCTTCGTTGCCTTAACCGAATGAACGACCTCGTTGATAACACCAAACATTCTGGAGATATTCTCCTCGATAACGAAGATATTCACCGTAGGTCGCTTAATCTGGTCGACCTCCGAAGAAGAGTAGGTATGGTATTTCAGAAATCGAATCCTTTCCCTAAATCGATTTTCGAGAATGTGGTGTATGGCCCGAGGGTAGCAGGGCTTAAAAATACAGCAATGCTTCAGGAAATTTGTGAGCGCTGCCTTAAAAATGCGGCCCTTTGGGATGAAGTTAAAGATAGACTTAATCAGTCTGCCCTTAATCTTTCCGGTGGGCAGGCCCAAAGACTATGCATTGCCAGAGCCTTAGCAACCGACCCCGAAGTTATCCTTCTTGATGAACCTGCTAGTGCTCTTGACCCCGCCTCAACTGCCCGTATTGAAGACCTCGTTTTTGAACTCAAACGAGATTATACAATTGTTATTGTGACTCATAATATGCAGCAGGCTGCTCGAGTTTCTGATCAAACAGCATTTTTCTTTCAAGGTAAACTGGTGGAAGTAGGGCCTACCGATCACCTCTATACGCGCCCTCAAATCAAACAAACCGAAGATTACATAACCGGTAGGTTTGGCTAAAATTTAATTAAGGACTTAGTCAATGTCAAAACATTTGGAACGCGACTTAGATGATCTACAGAAAAACATTTTAGGCTTAGCCGGGCTGGTAGAGCTTGCTCTTTCTCTTGCGATTACTGCACTTAAAGACCGTAACCCAGAAATCGCTCGAGATGTCATTGCAGGGGATGCACGCATTGACAAAGAAGAAAATCAAATCAATGAGGAATGTCTTAAAATTTTGGCCCTCCATCAACCTGTGGCTAGTGATCTTCGTCGTTGTACCGCTGCGATGATGATCATTACCGACCTCGAGCGTATGGGTGACCTAGCAGAAGAAATTGCAGAGCGTGCCATTGAACTTTGCAGTCCCCCTTTCTTCCCCATTCCGGAAAGTTTGCAAAGAATGGCTGATATGACAACCATTATGGTCAGGCAAAGCCTAGATGCCTTTGTTAATCTTGATGTCAAACAGGCCCTTATGGTTGTAAGAATGGACGATGAAGTCGATCGCTATAACTATGATATTATTCAAGAAATTATAAAATTAATGGGCGATTCATCACTCAATATCCGACACGGTTTATCAATGTTTTCAGCGGTAAGGCATATCGAACGCATCGCCGATCACGCTACTAACATTGCAGAAGATGTTGTTTACCTTGTGGAAGGTGAAATCGTAAGGCACCGAGTTCGCGAAATGGAGAATCAATAATGATCACCGAGGCAACTATGAAGAATGAAAAGAAACTAAAACCTGAAGATACTAAAACAGGTTTTAAAGTCAAAAATGGCTTGAAAATTCTTATTGTTGAAGATGAAAAACCTTTGGTAGATGCTTTGGTCTATAACCTAGACCGAGAAGGTTATGAAGTAATCATAGCCCACGATGGTCAAGATGGTTTGCGAAAAGCTCAGACAGTTCCTGACCTTATTCTGCTTGATATTATGCTTCCAAATGTTAATGGTATCGAAGTCTTACGAGAGCTTCGGGGTAATGAAAAAACGAAGAGCATTCCAGTGATTGTTGTCTCTGCAAAATCTGAAGAAACCGACCAAGTGGTTGGATTTTCGATGGGTGCGGATGATTATGTGACTAAGCCATTTAGTATAAAAGTTCTTTTGCAGCGCATCAAAGCTCTTCAGCGCCGTGTAGATGTTCCTACTGAAGAAACTAAACTGGAATCAATCCATCATCATCAGGTTAAAGTAGATTTAGTAAGGCACCGTGCTTTTGTCAATGATGAAGAATTGGATTTGACCCCAACGGAGTTCCGCCTATTGGAATGCTTGTTGCGAAACCCAGGGAGGGCGTTTTCGCGCCAACACCTTATGGATAGCGCTATTGGCGATGGTGCTTTAGTTCTAGAAAGAACCATTGATGTGCATATTAAAACATTGCGCAAGAAACTTGGTTCAATGGATATGATTGAAACGGTGCGTGGATTAGGGTACCGGTTTAAAGAATAGTAGTGCTTAAATGATTTTGTGCTGATAATAGGACAGAAATTGTAGCCGTATTAGTGCTGCGATTTCTAGCCAAAATTTTCAAGGCAATCGTTCGCTTTGTAGTTCACTAAATCTGCACCAATCTGACACTAATTATTCATCCTTAATTCATTCTCATTCGTGTATATATAATATTATCTAAATTGTGAGGAAGGCCTTATGCAAATATGCTTCGATGCCTTGATAATTTCCGATATTCATTTAGGAAGTGAAAACTGCCAAGCAAAGGACTTGGTTCTTTTTTTAGAACAGATCCGATGTGGAGTTTTACAAACTTCGAGGCTAATCCTGAACGGCGATGTATTTGATTCCTTTGACTTTCGCAGATTAAAAAAAAATCATTGGAAAGTCCTTTCTCTGATAAGAAGACTTTCAGACCATATTGAGATCACTTGGGTGCACGGAAACCACGACGGTTCGCTAGAATTTATTTCGCATCTATTGGGTGTAAATGTAGAAGATCGTGTTTCATTTGAAAGTGGTGGTAAAAAAATTCTTGTCCTGCACGGCCATATTTTCGATGACTTTATCGAAAAACACCCTTGGCTTACTTGGTTCGCAGATTGTTTTTATTCTATGCTGCAGAAAATCGATTCTTCCCATTCTTTTGCAAAATTCGCCAAAACAGGTAGTAAAACTTTTCTCCGTTGCGCTGAAAAAATCGAACAGGGTGCTATTAAACTCGCTCGAAAACTGCATTGTAATTCCGTCTGCTGTGGACATACTCACCACGCCGTGGAAAAAAAAGAAGCTGATATCTCTTATTATAACAGCGGTTGTTGGACCGAAACCAAACCTACTTACTTATCAGTTATTAATTGCGAAATCACTATTAATACTTACTGCCCTGATTACTCGAATGTAATTCAAGAACCTCTTCTTTTGCCTTCTAACCCATCTTAAAGCGCATTCTTTTTTGTTTGCTACAATAAAAATTATGATTCTCACGAGTTTGAATAGGAAACAGAATGGCAAACCTTTTTGATGATGATTCACTTGACTCTAAAGCTTTTCTTTTTACTAAGGTGCGTTCACATTTCGATACCCTTTCCATTCAGGTTGATAAAACTGTAAACGACCATCGTGATGTGATAGGCCATTTTTCAAAAGCGATTGTTTCTAATTATATTCCTGGGTCAAGGTTACCAATCATTGCGGTTTGTACGGGGAATTCGCGAAGAAGTATGCTTGCTGCAATTATGGGAAATATTGCAGCAGCTTACCTGGGATTTTTGGAACTAAGATTTTTTTCAGGGGGTACAGCCCCTTCCGCTTTTAATCCAAGAACGATCGAATGTCTGAAAGTGATAGGAGTCGAAATCGTTGATACTGGGGATAAAGGTGCATCTAGTTTTAATACTCCATCGAATGATAATACTGTTGAGAATTTAAAATACACGGTGCGTTGGGGGAAGTTACCCCGACTTGGTGTAAACCTTTTTGAAAGCATCGAATTTTCAAAGGTTTATAATGATGCTGTAAACCCAAAAAAAGATTTTGTCGCTTTGATGGTTTGTAATGAAGCTGAAGCGAGTTGCCCGAATGTCAACGGTGCGGTAAGTAAAATCTCGATGCCTTTTCACGATCCCAAGGAATTTGATGATACCGAATTTGAAGCTTTAAAATATAACCAAAGGCGCGATGAAATAGGAGGAGTTATGCTTGCTTCTTTAAGCTATGCTAAAAAGTTGCTTTTACGGAATCAGTGCTAATCAAAATTTTAATTTAAGATTGAATCTTGTTACAGATTGAATCCCAAAGGTGCAGCCTTGCTTGTAATGAATTCCTAGCACTTTGTAACGCTTCTTCTTCTTTGGCCTTATCGCCTTTGCAAGCATTATCCAGCATAGCAATTGCCAAAGGGCCGTGACTATCGCCATCGAGTTCGATATGCCTATTCAGGTAATAACGCAGGATCGAATAGCTAAAATGATACTGGTCAGAAGTTTTTTCCAGAATCTTCAGAAATAATCCTGGAAGCAGGTCTTCTCTGCCTAAAGTGAATGAAGCAACAACGGAGTGAAGTGGCCCATTTTTTGCTAAATTAATAGTTTCACTTACAAAGGGTATAACCCCATCTGGTGCCCCAGACTTCTGCAAAGCATCGCTAAAATTAACCCCTTGACTTAACAGCACTAAAAAATTCTCAATCAATTTTGTGTCAGCGTTAATTTCTCTCATAGCTTTGAGGTAAAGTTCAAAATGACTGAGATAACCTCCAACGCCATCTTCGTCACTTTCTTCCCCTAAAACGATTTCGTTAATCAATCTGCGGGTTATAGGGTCGGGACTAGGGAGCCAAGGAATACTGGTGCAGGTAAGTTTATTTTGCAAAGATTTTAAGAGTGATTGAAAGTCCCAGACAGCCCATACATGGTGCTGCATAAAAATGCGGATAGCTTTAGGTGAATCAAGCAATTGATAAAGTTTATGGTTTACTAATTGTTGTCTAAGTGATTCTAACTGCAAATCATTATGCCATTTCATTCTATGTCTCACCTAAATAAATAAATCTGTCTAACTTATCAATAATGGTAAAGAAGAAGTGATTTCAAGGCTTGGTTGGTAATTTAATACGCAAGTAGCCAAATAAGTCTGCAATATCCTGATCAGAAAGGGTATCAAGAATATTTTCTGGCATAATGGATTTAGGTGAACTTGCCATAGTTTCGATTTTATCTTTCGCAAGAACCAGCTTTTGATTCTTGGCATCGATCAAAGTAATAGAACTGGTATTTTCTTCAGCGAGAAGGCCTGTAAGAGTTCGCCCATCTTTGGTTTCAACAACCTGAGCGACAAATTCTGGTCGGATATGAGCGCTGGGGTCTACAATATGAGTGATGAGCGGAAGCAGGGTTTGGCGGTCCGCGGTAGTCAAATCTGGGCCCATTTTATTACCTTGACCAAAAAGCATATGGCAATTTGCACATTGCTTCTGAAAGTGCAATTTCCCTTTTTCCTCATCTGGCTTGTTACGATTTATCACTAGTTGAATGTAACTAATTCGGGCTAATTTTTCCCCCGGGCTAGGAGGGGAGACTTTGCCCCAATGCTTGGTAAGCAGCGTAACTAATTTATCATCTTTATGTGAAGCCATTGCTCTAGCAAGGTCGATGGTGATATCAGTCTTGGGAATTTTGCCCGAATCAACAGCCTGAAGCAGAAGTAAAGCAAAGTTTTGCCTTTGAGAAAGAATTGCAAGAGCTTTTGTTTTTAAGCTGTTTGGCAGGGATGAATAAATTTCAAGAAGTTGGATAGCCACAGCATTATCAGCGCTGGACTGCAGTGCATTTAGAGAAGCAAGGCGGATAGCATCAGGGGATTTAGGTTCCAAAGATTGAAGGAAAATAGAAGTAATGGAAGGGTCAGCAAGCTGGCCTAAAAGGTCAAATGCAAAAACTCTTTCTGCAGGTGGTAGAGAATTATTGTTGGCGTTTTCCTTGAGTTCATTAAAAGCATTCGAGTCTCCTAAACGGAATGCCAAGCGTAAGAGTTCTTTACTTTTAGGGTTTTTGGTACGAAGTTGGGATAGGGTTTTTACAATAGGACTAGGAACGATGGCGAGTCTTCTTCCTTCCAAAGCTTTTTCAATACCCGCAAAAATTTTGGCTTGCTCTTCGGTGCCAGGGGCAAGTGATAACATTAGGGCACAAGCATTCCAATCCGCTTCGGTACCTTGACTAACCCAACGGCGTGCGATGCGTTCTAAGATGTTTTGTCGAACCATAGTTTTCTGCCAAAAAGTTGGTTCTTTAAACCATTCAAGAATTTGTGCCCGCCCTAGAACTGCTTGATCTTCAACTGCCCACCAAAGAAGCATAGGTATATAAAGATCTTGAATATACTGATCTTGGTTGTATAGAGATTTGGTTAGCTTTAAGGAATCTTCGGGTTGTAATCTGCGTGCAGAGCAAGCTAACTGCGAAGCAACGGTTGGGTTGGTTTCATTTTTCCCCATTTCAATCAGCTTTAATGCAATATTGGAAGGTAAATTGCGTTTGTCTGCCAAGAGGCGAACTGCCCATTCTCTGATTGCAGGTGTGGAATGATCTAAGCAATCGAGCAGGAAATTTTCATCCGCATCTCGGGCCCCAGCGAGTGCCCAAAGGGCTTCCAAAGATATAGGTTCATCCTTGGAAGGGCTTAGTACTAGCTTTTTAAGGCTAGTGATAACGGAGGGGTCTTTTCTTTCAGCAAGAATCCTTCGGGCTTCTCTGGTGTACCAGACATTTTTATGATGGAGTAGGTTTACAAGTTCGGAGCTAGATTTTTTGGAAAGGTCAAAAGTGGAGATTTCCTTGAAATCTTTGGGAACCACTTTGTAAATGCGGCCGTTAGTCCTATCCCAATTATCTACCGGGTCGAGATGGGCAGCTCTTTTATCATGCCAATCTGCAATATAAACAGCACCTTCGGGGCCTTGAAAACAGTCGACGGGCCTGAACCAAGGGTCGTTAGAAATAAGAAAGTCGCCTTCAAATTCTCCCGTGAAGGTGGAACCTTTGGGCTCGAATTTATGGAAGTAAACGGTGTTGGAAAGAAGATTTCCCGCAATGTAACGATTGCGATAAGAAGGCGGATAGAGGTCGGCTTGGTAGACAATACCGCCATTAGTTACATGGCCACCTTTAAAGTTTTTAAAAGGGATGTGATCGAAATAGCCATAAGAATGAGGGTTATGAAGAGGGCCGTGCTTAGAAAACCCTTTAACATAATAGGCGCCTTGAACTTGATGAAGGCTGGTGTAATTACCGTAATTGGTACCCGCAATGATTTGACCATTTTTATCAAAGTCGAGCCCCCAAGTGTTGCCACCACCTTCAGAGAAAAGTTCAAATTCCTTGGTGATGGGGTGGTATCGCCAAATACCCTGCTGAAATTCGATGCCTCTAATTTTAGCAGTGACGGTACTGCCTTGGGCGCCATACAACCAACCATCGGGCCCCCATTGCAGAGAGTTGGCTGTGGCGTGTGAGTCTTCCATACCGAACCCCGAGAGAAGAACTTCGGGGTCGCTATCTGGAATGTCATCGTGATTTTTATCGGGGTAATAAAGTAAGTAAGGTGGCTGTACCACAAATAAACCATTATGGCCATAAACCATACCGGAGGCGAGGTTTAACCCCGTGATAAAGTCTTTAGATTTTTGAAACAAGCCATTGGCATCTCGGTCATAAAGGATGGTGATTTTGTCGATGCCTTTGGGGCCTTTTGGTGGCGGTTCGGGTACACGATCCCAGATGGTGCGAAGGTATTGATCTTGTTTGATTGCCTTCAAACCTGCAGGATTAGGATATTGAAGATACTGTAATACCCATAATCTTCCCTTCTCGTCAAAGAACATACTTAATGGCTGACGAATCATTGGCTCGCTTGCAACCAACCTGACTTCCAAGCCTGGGGGAAGTTGCATTTTTTCTATGGCTTTACTTGGGGATAATCCTTGAGCTGGTGCAAGCGTAGAAAGGATCAAAAAAGTAATAAAGGCGTTTAGGTATTGTCTCATAGTTTATTCGACTTTTAGGTTTAATGGTTTTAAGCTTCTGCGTTCCATAAGCCGCTCTTCCAGCAGCGGCCTTGAACCGGTGCTAAAATCTTCTTCACTTCATCAAGGAGTATAGGATCCGGGCTGACTTCTAGCCCCTTTAAGTTTATTTCTAGTTCCTGCAACTTCGACATTCCAACAAAAGTTGTCGCAACTTGCTGCTGTTGCAAAACCCATTGCATTGCAAGCAGAGAAAGATCGTGCCCCTTAGATTTGCAATGTAAGGCAGCTCTCATTGCGGTGGCTTTCACTTCTTCGGGGGCGGGGTGCCAAGCAGGTGGGTTCAAGGTTAGTAACCCCATTGCTAGTGGGCTAGCATTCATAATGCCAATCCCTCGCTGTTCTGCTAAGGGGACAAGTTGGGTAAGCATAGATTGGTCAAGCAGGGTGCAATGGCAGTAACTAATGCATACATCAAGTGCACAAGTTTCAAGAGCTTTTTTTAGGCAACCTAAGGGGTAACCTGTCATCCCAATAAAGCGGCATTTACCCTGTTGTTTTAGTTTTAGTAGTGCTTCATAAGTTTCGCTAAACACCATATCTAAGTCGGCTTCAAACTCAATGTCGTGTGCTTGAAAGATATCAACATAATCGGTTTGCAATCTCTGGAGTGATTCTTCCATACTTTTAATAATGAAGCTGGCTTTGAAGTTGAAGTCGGTCTGGGTGATGCGACCACACTTGGTTGCAAGAATAACTTTATCTCGAACGCCCTTAAGAGCCCGGCCTAAAACTTCTTCGCCTAGTTTGATGCCGTAGTACGGACTGGTATCAAATAGGTTGATACCTTGGCCGATTGCTTGGTGAACGGTATTTGTAGCTTCGGTTTCGTTAAAGGGTCCATAGATACCCCCAAGTGGAGCGGCCCCAAAGCCAATCGCGGAAACCTTCAGCCCTGTTTTGCCCAGAAGTCGATACTGCATCGTCATAAACTTTTCTCAAATGTTTTATATTATGTGTAATGGTGCTAATCCTATTAGAATCGATAAAACATTGATATGCCATAGGATGCAAAGAAACTTTAGATTTTCCTAATATGGATTTTAGAGGAAGTAAGCCTGTGATACTTTTAATTCTTTTCTTACCCGTTGCGATTTACCTGATTTGGGTGGGCGGAATTAGTAGGCAAAGTCGGCCTGTAATTGTGAATGGTTCTTGGGATTTCGTTGCCCTTGTTTTCGCAGCTTCTGGCTTAATTCTTGTAGGTATTCCCGCTGTTATTACTTCTTTAAATGATACTTGGCGCAGATATTGGCTTACCGGGGAAGGGGTTATCCCACTTGCTTCCCTCGAGGGTTCTCGTTGGTTTTGGATTTCCATTTGGTTCTTTTATTTTGTTATGGTGGTTATACTAGTCTCCATCTTTATTTATCGCAGGCGTTGTTTTACTTGTTTTTATAACATCGATTCCAATGATTTTAACCAAGCTATTAATGATGCAATTGCAGATTCTAGGTGCGACATTCGTAAATTTGGTAACTTCTACCTTCTAAATGATGAAACTGTAGCGAGTAAGGAAACTATGGAAGTAGAAGTCTTCCCCTTATTAAGGAACGGTTCCATTTTTTTTAATCAACCAGAGGGGCTGGTTTCTAGGCAAATTAATGATTCGGTTTCTAATTCGGTACAACAAATGTTCACCAAAGACCACTGGGGTGGATTAATTCTTATCTTTTTAGGCTTTTTTATTCTCTTTGTTACCGTGATTGGGCAGATAGCTACAGCAATTCTTTTGCACTAATTCTCTTTGGTAAGTTGATATTAATTCGACTTGGTGGGCTTTAATATCTGTGCTGTTGGCACAATAAGATTGGTGTTTACGCTTTTCCAAATTCCTGCACTGACCATACTTTCGGGTAGTGGGGAATTATCACCGGGTGGAATCAAAAGATTGGGCCCTTGATTCAATAAGCCTAATTTTTCAGATGGAAAAGGCACCGGATTTGGTGTTAATGGCGGCGGCGGTGGTAATAATGGCACTTCCTTTGAACCAGTATTTTTCATCGGGCTTGTTCCGGGTACTGGCATTGGCTCGGGTAATGGCGGTAGAGCATCTTTTGTTGGATCGACCGTGGGTTTAGGTAGAGGATTGCTATTCGTATTTGGTTCCGGTTTTGGTGCGGGCAAAGGTGGTAAAGGTTCTTTCATCGGGTTTGGTAATGGAATATTATTGGGCATTGGTGCAGGCAAAGGTGGCAAAGGTTCTTTCATCGGGGTTGGTAATGGAATATTATTGGGCATTGGTGCGGGCAAAGGTGGCAAAGGTTCTTTCATCGGGGTTGGTAATGGAATATTGTTGGTACTTTTTGCTGGTGCAGGAATTAAACCTGGCATAGGAATAAGCATATTAGAAGTTGGCGGTGCAACCTGTGTTTCGATAGCCGGTGTTTTTCGAAGGTAAGCGGGCGGCATTTTTAAAACGAAGTCTTTTTCAGCTTCAAATAAGCGGCCATCATCTAACTTGAATTGTACTTGGACTCGAAGTTTGTCGGAATTTGGCCATAATTTCCACTGCATCGAAAGAGCGTAACCTGTGGTTAGTAGGCCGTTTCTCCAAGATTTACTTAGTTCATCTGATGAAATCTGCCAAGTTGAAAGAGGCGTTTTAAGGCCCTCGGTTGAAATTTCTATCACTTGAATTAACACATTGGCTGGAACTTTTACTGTATGGCCTTCAGCATCTTTAGGTTCAATAATAACTTGAAGAGCTTCTTCGCCTGGCTGGCCATCGAGGTCAACCCCGCCTGTTTGTCTGCCAAGGGTAATAGTTTTGAGGGGATAAACTTTCGCCATTGGGTCGTAAGGTGTACCTAGGGGAACCTCACCTCGAGAGGCCCTTAATTCCATTTCCATCGCTTTATTATATGTTTTAGAGCGTGACAGCTCGGTGCGTAGATAATCGATATCGTTATCACGGTGGCGAAGTTCAGATTCGAGCTTATAGTTGGGCGATTTACACCCAGATGATAGGGAGCAAAAAGCAAAGGGTAAGCAGAATATCAGAAAGCAGCGTTTCATTCTCACTTTTCCGGGGGCCGGGGCCTACCCAGAAAAGTAATCCAAAGGTTATTAGGCTTTGGTGACCTCGCTGGGTTTCATTCGGTCTAGCACATGGTCGATGAGCCCGTAATCCTTAGCTTCTTGGGCGGTCATAAAGTTGTCGCGGTCCGTATCGCGTTCAACTTTTTCAAGAGGTTGCCCACTTAGCATTTGGAGCAGCTCATTCATCTTATTCTTAGTCCGAATCAGGTGTCGGGTTCGGATTTCAATATCCGTTGCAGGGCCTCTTGCCCCACCTAGTACCTGATGAATCATCACTTCTGCGTGAGGTAAGGCGTTACGCTTACCTTTCGTACCACCTGCTAGCAGGGTTGCGCCCATACTTGCAGCAATACCAATACAGTAGGTAGCAACATCGCAGGTGATGTAACGCATCGTGTCGTAAATACCCATCCCTGCGGTTACCGAACCGCCCGGTGAGTTAATGTAAAGATGAATATCAGCTTTTGGGTTATCGAACTGCAAGAATAATAATTGAGCAACTACAAGGTTTGCGCTATGGTCATCGATTTCCCCTTGAAGGAAAATAATACGATCCTTGAGCAAACGGCTGTAGATGTCAAATACCTGCGGGTCGCGACCACTGCTATCCACTACATAAGGTACCAAGGGCATAGGGTTAGTTCCTCAGGAACAGCCCGGCTCGTAGATGAGTTATCGGCAACCGGGTTGGGGTAAAATGAATAAATCTGGCAAGGAAGGTGACTCATCCACCTTTCTGGCTTCCTATTTTTCCGTCTTTAACTCTGTACTACGAACCAGCACTTCGTCCACTAAGCCAAAAGCCTTAGCTTCTGGTGCATCAAAGTAGTGATTTCTTTCGGTTTCGGCTTCAATTTCAGCCATTGTCCTGCCAGTATGCTTGGCAAGTAATACATTTAAGCGCTTTTTCTCTTTTAATATTTCTAACATCTCGATTTCAACATCTGAGGCTTGACCACCAATTCCCTGGCTCCAAGGTTGATGAATCATCACTTTAGAATGTGGCAAGCAATAGCGTTTCCCTTTGGTACCCGCTGCAAGCAAGATAGCGGCACCACTAGCAGCAACACCCATACAATAAGTTGCAATTGGGCATTCCAAAAATTGCATCGTATCGTAGATAGCAAAGGTCGAAGAGACCGAACCACCTGGTGAGTTAATATAGAAAGAAATTTCTAGTTGCTTGTTTTCGTTTTGCAAATAAAGCATCTGCTGGATGACCATATTGGCGGTAACATCGGTGATCACAGGTTCGTAAACATTACTACCCGAACAACCAAAGAAAATAATTCGGTTATCGAGAAGGATGTCGCCTGTGCCGTAATTACGCTGCCTGCTGTAATCGCGAGTGCGCTGATTCATTGGGCCAAAAGAATTGAACGGGTCGAAACCTAATGGTTGCATTAAAGACTCCTACTTATTAACAAATAAACTAATCTTTGGAAGCACCCATATCCTCAGGTGCTGCATCTGCCTCTGTTGTTTCCATTGAGAGCGTATCATGATTTTCAAGGGGCTTTTCGGTATATTCTGCCGAGTTTAGAACCAAGTCTAGTGATTTTCTTTCAATCACTTCTACTGCAAGGGCCTCAATGAGATCTTCTTTTTCAAGCCTTGCCCTAACCTTACGAGGTGATTCATCATTCTGCTGGGCGATTCTTTCAATTTCTCCTTGAATATCATCATCACTGACTTCAAGTTTTTCTTCCTCAGCGATTTTTTGAAGAACAAAATGTTCTTTCAAAGCTAAAGCGGTGCTTTGAAGTACATCTTGTTGTAACACGCGAACTCGCGCATTGATTTCGTTATCATTCATACCGCTAGATTGCATTTCCATTACTTTGCGAGACAAGGTGCGTTTAGCTTGTCTGCGTAAGAGGTCTTGGGGCAGATCCCAATTAGTAGAGCCTGCAATGAGTTCAAGAACTTGAGTTCGAGCAGCTTGCCTTTGTTGGTATTCTAACCTTCGTTTTAAAACAACTTCAGCAAGTTCGCTGAATTGGCCTTCATTTTTGCAGCCAAAGGCTCCAAGAATTTCAGGGCTTAATTCAGGCAATTTTAAATGCTTTATTACTTTAATGGTAACCGTTGCCTTAACAGTTTTTCCTGCAAGTGCTTCGTTGGTAACTACGCTTGAAAGTTTGATGTTAACATCGCGAGTTTCATTTGGCTTAGCGCCACCTACTTCGGTGATAAAGTTTTCAGCAACTCCATCGCGGAAAGCAAGTTGCTTATTGACCCGTATTTCGAGGTCTTTAATTTCGCCAATTTTGACAGCGCCATCATTTATAATCGCATCGATGGTGATGTAATCGCCTTCTACAACGGTAGGGTTATCTTTGTCGATTTTTTCGCCCAAAGGTTCCATCATCGTTTTGGTTTGATTTTCGATTTCTTCTTTAGTGAAGGTGTGTGTGTATCGGGTAAGTTTTAAACCCTTGTAAGCTGGTAGGTCAAATTGTGGGCGAACTTCGACTTCAAATTCGTAAACCATCGGGCCATTCAAAGGAATAATTACTGAACTTGGATCTAGGTTTGGTGGACTTAACGGAGCAATATCGTGATCTTCTGCTAATTGTTCTAAGCTGGCAAGCAGGACTTCATTTTTAACCTGATCGCCTACTTCTTTTTGAAAGCGGCGTTCGACAATTTTGCGTGGAGCTTTCCCCGGCCTGAATCCAGCTACGCTAGATTCTAGCACCATCGATTTGAATTGATCATCCATTCGAGATTGAATGTCTTCTCTGCTTACAGCAACTTTAATATGTTTTTTGCAGGGGCCAATATCTTTAATTTCAACTTCTTGAGTTAATTTCTTAGGGGCCGTAGGCAAATCTAGGTCGTGATTGCAATTTGCATCATGAACATGTTCTTCGGACTTTTTGACTTCTAATTCGGTTTTGGTCTCGGTCATAGCAATCTTTTTCCAACAATAATTAGAGGGATCTTTGTCCTACCAGTTTAGCTATAGACACGACTCCAAAGTTTTTATTTTGTCGTGCCAGTTAAAATATCCGCAAACCCCTCGTCTACGGCGATTTTCTGGAAATAATCGTGCCGAAAAAATTTTATTTTTAGGCGGTTTCCTAGTGTAAAATTTTTTCGGCAACCAAAGCGGGTGATGGGACTTGAACCCACGACAGCCACGTTGGCAACGTGGCGCTCTACCACTGAGCTACACCCGCAAGCTTGCCTAAAAGGCAACGGCAATTTTCTTTATAAGCACTATTTACAAGGTTTCAAGGTATTTAGGTAGTTCTATTTACCAAAATTGCCTTCGAGAAACGGCTTAATCAGTCGGTAATAAATTTCTTTTACTGATTCAGAAGAAATTAATCCATCTGTACTTAGGCGATTTTCTTCAAAAACTAGAGCCAATCCCACGAAAACTGGCTTATAACCTTCTAATTCGGGCAGATTTCTTGGGTTTACCTTTTGCAACCCCTCTAATTCCACTACAATTTCAGCAATCATTTTTAAATATAACAACGGGTCAAGCAAAAGCAGGAGTGATGATTTTTGAGGTAAGTCCTTTCTTGCTATGGGGTAATGGCTTATATTTTCTAGGATTTCAGAGGGGTTTGGTTTTTTGGTCAAGTTGTTTTTTGCGGTCTCCCAACTTTTTCCTGTAAGCAACAGCACTTCTTTTGCAGAACAACCTATCCAAATGTTCACTGACAGGCCAAGTGCTTTTTTTAATAATAATTTTTGAAACTTAACTAAATAATTTGTCTCCTTTGAAATAGAAATGGCTTCCATCATCTTTTCCAAGTCCCAATCTAGTGTCACTTTGTCAAATTCTACCCCAGATTCCTTCTGGTCATTTTTCTTGATGGTGGGGTTTTGTTTTAAAATTCCCCCTTCTAACTTCTCCCCTTTTCCCATGCCTAAAAGTAATTCAATAAAAGCTTTTTTAGTTTCTTGGGGGTTCTCAGATTCAATCTTCTGAATACCAGAAAGCGGGAAGGATAGGGCATCAAAACGAAGCCTAGGTTTAGTGGTTAAAAATTTTTCCAACCTTTTGTTTAGCGCTTTGTCTTTATCTTCTGGCACTAAGCCAAAAAAGCTTCTTTCCAAATCTGCCATTACTAAAGAATGAGTTTCTCTGGCGATATAAATGGTTTTTCCCGCAGGAAGTTTGGTAAACCCATCGAAAGTCTCGGTTTTACAATCTTTAAAAAGAAGTGCAGTTTTAGTGCCACTTTTTAATTCGGTTTCGCTGTGAAATATAAATCCCGTTGGCCTGATATCCATCGAAAAAACTAATCCCCTTGAATCTTCCAAGCTCTGAATAAGCAGATTCATAGAACTGCGAATCATTGCCGAGGCACCCGGGTTGATTGGGTGCACCACTTTATTAAAGTTATCAAACTCGGTTTGAATTTTTTTTTTGAAATGTTCGACTGTTTTAGAATAGTCTTTGTTGATTGCGCTGAGGTTTATAAAAGATGAAATATCAGGATCCAAGAAACTTTTAATCTGAGACTTGCTCATAGTGACTGTGATAGGAACAAATTTTTTAGCAATAAGATTGGCAATATCTCGGTCGGGCGTGATTAAGACCTGAGTTGGTCTTCGAATAAAAAAAAGTGTTGTGCCATCTTCCATTGTTACCACTTCAGCATTTTTTTCCTGTTTGATGTTTTTTATTTCAGCGGTGCTAAGAATGGCATCCCGAAAGTCATTAAAATTTTTAATCTTAATCGCTACGAGTATTTTATTGGGGATCCAGTTTTGATTGGGAAGTGGCAGTTCCATACTGGCGATAAAATGTGGTCCCTGAGGAGCTAACCCTGCAAGTTTTCTAGTTCCAATGAAACCTAAAAAATCCCGAGCTATTTCAATTTCATTTCTTGATTTTACTTCAGGTAACGCAGTTTTAAGAAAAGCATTCAACCTCTCCATTGTACTTTCAACACCCCTTATTTGAAACACCATAGGGGCATTTGCTGGAATCGCATCTAGGTCTTGTTGCGGTACCTGTTGAAGTACTTCCTTTGTGGCATCAGGCGGTGCGGAAATCAAAACCAAAGGAAATATCAATAATAAAACATAAGAAACAATCGCTCGCTTGTTCATAAATTCACTCCTAGTTTAACCGTGAAATTTATCAAACTGAAAATAGTTCTAATAATTAAAGTTAAGCAAATTTAAAAAAGTAAATGAAGAACTGCTTTCATTGTTTTCTACAAATAAGCTTTAGGAATTGATCGGTGGGTTTTTGTCTTCAAGCGCATCCATACGAAACTTACCCCAAGTCATCGGCCTTGCTAAGGGTTCTATATGCAGCATCACCTCACCATTCTGAAAAACCCTTACGGTTCCCGATGATTGGCTTACTGTAACTGCAATCGCCTTGGTGCTTTTGCTGATAGCAGCAGCAGCGGCGTGCCGCGTTCCTAGTCCCATACTTAATGTAAACCCAGAAAACGATGCTTCAATTCTTCTACAAGCAGCAACCGCAACTCCATCTCTGCGGATGATGATCGCACCTTCCAATTTTGCAATATCTTTGATTTGCTCACGAACGGAAGGATTTCGAACATCCCGTTCTTCATCGCTGTAGCCACGAAAAGGATTAAAATTCATTGCACAAGAAAGGTTCATCACCTTGCGGGTATCTCCAACGACAAACATAGTACCAATAGGGTGGCCTTCTCTACCTTCGCGGCCAATTTCTGTGGCAAGGTCTACCACTGCCCTAAGCGTTTCTAACGGAACTTGAGTATCCAACCTACGGAGGTCTTGAGCGCTAAGTTTTTCGAGATGTTCGCCCAAGTGGATAAGGCTTAGGGTATCAATCATATCGGGTTTTTCTTCGCCCACCTCAATACCATTATAAAGCACCACCACATCTGCACCCTGTCGCAGTTTTTCTGATCTTACCGCTTCGAGGAGTGCAAGGCTCATTCGTTCTTGAATGGGTGTGGGGCCAGATTCTATTTCAATCAGAGTAAGGTCTGGGTGATCTTTAATTCGCACCACATCATCTTCGTGCCTTGCAGCAATAAGAACCCGAGTTCCTGAAAGTTCTGCTAAAACTATATCCCAGTCCATATGGCCATCTGCAAGAATTAAAATTGCATCTGCAGGAATCTTTTTAACCAATTCCTTGGCAGCTCTTAACAGCTTGATAGTTTCTGGTGCAAACGCCATACAATCACATAGCCCATAATAGAAATATTGTTAGAAGATATGCAATGATAATTCCAGCGTTAATATTTGACAAGCCAATAGAGTTTTAATTTAAGAAATAAAAAACCGAGTCTAATCAAAACCGTAGCAAACAGAATTTAGGTTTATTCCACCCGGTATTTAAGTAGGTAAGAAAACTGGTTCTTCTCGTTGGATTTTTCTACTGCAATTAGGAGTGAGCCAACAGGTGGTTTCACAAGGCTGGTGAAAATCGCACCTTGTCTGGGTATGTACAGAATGGGCTTTTCATTCACCAGAACAACGACTTTGGAAATATCAGCAGATTCAATTGAAACCTTAAAAACTTGGCCTGCTTTAAGTTTGACATTTAAAGGCGCATCGATAACTTTAATTTTCGTGCCTGCAACTTCAAAGAGTTCGGGAAAGCCTGCAAAAGAAGGGTTTTTAGCTGCCTTGGAAAGGTTAGCAGCAGTGAATCCAAGCTTGAAAAATCCCGGTCTTAATAACGGTTGCTTGTCAAATTCCTCTTTAGTAATGGTTTGCTCGATCAATTGCCATTTGGAATCTTCCGGGAAATGGGTAAACCGAATTTGTTCGGGTGGTATCATAAAAAACTGAGGGTCAAAGTTCTTGACGAATGCTTTTTTATCAACACTCCCACTGCCCCAGGTAGAATCCACAAATTCCCACTTGCCATCGAGCTTGATTGCATTCCAAGCGTGAGACTCGATGGAAGGTACACCTTTATCATCCTTGGAGCCACTTCGTGCGATGCCAACAACTTTAACGGTTTCGAGGCCAGCTTCTGAGCATAATTTAAGGAACAGCCTAGAGTAGCCTTCGCAAACACAAACTCTACTTTTGAAAACTGATTCTGCAGAGTTCTCGCCTGGCATTTTAGTTAATAAGGCTTCGACATTATAGGAAATGCGGTCGGTAACCCAGCGATAAATACACCAAGCTTTTTCTTTGTCTCCTTTAGCTTTTGAGGTAAGAAAAGCAGCCAAGGTTGCAAAATCTTTCTCATCACTTGGCTTTGCAGAAAGAGCATATTTTTCTAAGGCGATTGTTCTTAAAGTTTTGGGAAATTCTGCTTGGGCAGTTCCCAAAACTAAAACTACTAAGGCAGGTAGAAAAAATCCGATGATTCTTGGTTCTAGTTTGATTCGCTTAAGCATTGCATAAAACTCGGGAGGAAAAGGGTTGCCTAATACTATCGTAACTTTTCTATGCTTTAACCATTATGAACAAATTGCAAGTACAAGGTGTAATTATTTTTAAAGTAAATTTGACATTTAATTTAATATAAGTGAAAATAGATAAATCTGCTGGAGTTTTTATGTCTTACGATCTTAATGTAAAAAACCGTTCTTATCAATCTGCCCATCAAAGAATGAGCAGGCGGGGTCTATTGCAGATGGGTGGTATGTCGCTGCTTGCAGGCGCAGGGTTTGGCTCCTTAGGTTTGGCGGCCTCAAAAAATAGTAAAGCAAAGTCGGTTATTTTGGTCAATCTTTTTGGCGGCCCCAGCCATATCGACACCTTCGATTTAAAACCTAACGCCCCTGCTGAAATACGAGGCGAGTTTAAACCCATTGCTTCTAGTATCCCTGGGTTTCAAGTTTGCGAACACCTTCCTCTATTAGCCAACAGGCTGAATAAAACATGCCTCATCCGTACCGTTTCGCACGGGTACAATAGCCATAATCCCTATTCAGTACTGACGGGTTATACGGGTGGTTCAGACCGCGAGAATTATTTTGCCAAGCCAAGCGATCATCCGAGTATGGCAGCGGTATGCCAACAGTTAGGAATGGGAAATTCGGGAACGCCTTTTCATGTGATGATGCCGGCATTCCCTGGGTTTAGCCAAGGTCTTCGCAGAGCAGGGCCTTACGGTGGTTATTTGGGAAAACAGTACGACCCCCTTATAACTATGTGCGATCCTGTGTACGCCCGTAAGGGTTCTTTTTACGACCCTGTGGTGCCGGTTGGTGATCCTATATTAGAAGCCTTTGGGCAAACGCCCGGCCTTACCATCGAGCGACTTGAAAATCGCAAAAAATTGCAAAGAAAGATGGATGAATTCGCTCGCCTAGTTGGCGATCCTGCTAAATCTGCCTCGCTAGGCAAACAGCAAAAACAAGCGTATGAACTTCTTACCTCTTCTAAAGTTCGCACCGCACTTGACCTACATCAAGAGCCAGAACACCTTCGCGAAAGGTATGGCAAAAACCTTTACGGCTCAAGCCTGCTCGCTTCTCGCCGACTTGTAGAAGCTGGTGTCACTTTTGTTACTGTTAATTGGGAATGCGGTGCAGAATCGCATGGCGGACATTGGGATATGCACAACAATAACTTTGGTATGTTGAAATTTAATTTGCCTATACTTGATATGATGGTATCGGCACTTATGGATGACTTAGAAGCCCGTGGTTTGTGGGATTCGACCTTGGTAATAGTAACCGGTGAAATGGGCCGTACTCCTAAAATTAATGGCGCTGCTGGTCGGGATCATTGGCCACAATGCGGTTTTTGTTTGCTCTTTGGTGCTGGTATGAAAAAAGGTTTTGTGCACGGCACAAGTGATAAGCAGGCGGCTTATCCTGTCGATCACCCCGTTTCCCCTGGCGATTTATGTGCCACGGTTTATCAGCTTTTAGGAATCAATTCAGAATCGGTTGTTCAAGATCATCTGGGCAGACCCACTGCAATTTCTCACGGTGGTAGACCGATTCAAGCCATTCTAAGTTAACTTGGACTTTTGCAAACTTGAGTTTGCCCTTGGCAAAATAAGCAAGTGGGTTCAAATCAGTTGGCAGATGTGGAAGGGTTCCAAATCGGCAACGTCATCCAATCGATGAAGGCGCTCTCCGTGCGTTTCGAGTAGTGCAACAAGCGCACCTTCGCCGTGATTTGGTCGAGCAACTTCAGCTCGGCTGAACACGACTTCTGTGGCGAATCCATTTGATTTTACCTTGCAATTGCGCCGATTCTCGGTTAAAATACTTAAGCGTAAAGAGAGACAGAATCTTATCCGTTCAGGCGATATGATATTCCTGATTAGATAGAATCGAATCCGGATTATCAAGAATGAAAAGCCGAGTTAGATGGTTTTAATTCCATCCAATCATTGTTGGGCATAAGGTGACGAGATGCGCTAAAATAAATATTTTGGAGGATTGAAATTATGTCAAATGTTCAATTGATTGAAGATCAAATTCAGCGTCTTGACGACCAGTCATTCACTGCGCTCCGCATCTGGTTTATCGAATATGAGCAAACGCGCTGGGATCGCCAGATTGCATCCGACTCAGAAGCTGGTAAGCTCGATTTTCTGATTGATGAGGCACTTGCCGAACATCGTGCCGGGCAAACAAAACCTCTGTGAAGCATTCAACGACCAGCCGATTCTGGACATGCTACAATGCACTTCCTAAAGATGTCCGAGTACTCGCAGACAAAAATTATAAGCTGCTTAAGACTAACCCACGATACCCCTCTCTACATTTCAAAAAAGTAGGTAAGGTCTGGTCTGCACGAGTTGGTATTCATCACCGTGCTATTGCAATTGAAGTTGAAGGTGGTTTTCTATGGGTATGGATTGGGATGCATTCAGAGTATGACAAGCTCATTGCCTAACCCTGTGTTCAAGCGGGCCGCGACCACGGGCCAGGAGTCGCTCACGCTGAAAGGACGCACCAGCGTGGTCAGAAGCGTTTCGTTTAGCCCGGACGGGAAACGGCTGGCATCCGCAAGCGACGATCAGACGGTGAAGGTCTGGGATGCCCGGCCGCTGACTCCTGAGCCTAAGTAAAAAGCAGGTTGGTTGGCACGATCCCAAGCTCCAGCGGATTGGTGTGCCAATCCGAAAGCAGCAGGTGTTTCCCTGTGAATCTAGCATTTCTGCACCTATCCCCTGGCAGAATGTCCATCGCCATAGCGACCAAGTTCAGGGCAACTGGCAAAATCTCCAGTTGCGCCAACTCGGGCAGTTCGAGAGCATGATTGGGCACCCCAAAAGCTGACCACCAGCGGCGAAGCTTTGTCGGGCGATCCTTCGGGAAACACTTAAGGGTACATTGTCTTGGGCATCCGGCAGGCGACAGAGTTTTCCAGATCCAGCGATCTGGGTATACAAAACTGGGGTTGTCCTGAATTTGCAAAAGTCCGGTTAGTTTAGTTCATTCCAGGCTTTCATTTATTTCGAATGAAATCTTCAGCATCTCAGGTTGTGATGCTGAAGATTTAAAGCTATAATATATTTTGTTATTTCTGTTCCCCCGGAGAGATTGTAGGAATGCAGTTGGAATTGAGGCCGCCGGTTCAAGACCTGATATTTCAGGTATATGGTAGGCATTTACATCCCGAATTATTTGAGATTCTTGCGACTAAAACTGTCGAGCGAGAGAATTATAAACTCCGTGTTGATATCACATCTACGGGTCATTTGATTACTTTCGACCATCCAGAATTAACTTTGACTGAAGTTGCTGCTGCTTCTACCCAGATGCTGCCCGAAAATAAAAGGCTGCTGGGTTATAAGCTAAGGCAGGGCCTTTCCAAGCAATTGCCTGGCGTTAATAGAATCCATTATGAAATGTCCTTTAATGTTGAAACCCTAGCACCAGATATTTTTCTTAAAATGCACCACGAAATTTTGAATGATGGCCGTAAGCGCGGCTTGATTCATCATTTTAAAAACCGTCATCGTTTTGCATTACCCGCCTTGGGTTTTATCACCGCTGATGCTCGCATCGGTTGTATTGTCACCAATACTTTTCACACCTTCCCTGCCGAGTTTACCATTGTTAAAACGCAATCTCTTTTCGAGCGTAGGTAATTCTATACTTGCGCTTGCTAAAATAATTCTCACAATAACAATCTGTACCTTTATTTCTTCCTTCTAAGATTTCTGGGGAGTCTTCCCGTGAGTCGTGATGAATGTGTCAAACAAGTTTTAGAAACTGGCATTGTTGCCATCGTTCGTTCTCCCGATAGCCAGCAACTTGTAGAGGTGGCTCGGGCCCTTGTAGATGGCGGGGTTACTGTGATTGAAATCACGATGACGGTTCCCCACGCCCTAGATGTAATCAAGCAGGTGCGTGCAGCACTAGGCGATAGAATAATGCTGGGTGCTGGAACTATTCTTGATACCGAAACTGGGCGCAGTGCAATCCTTGCAGGTGCGGAATACCTGGTATCGCCTGTGCTCAATCTTGATTTGATCAAGATGTGCAGGCGGTACGATAAAGCAATCATGCCTGGAGTATTTTCCCCTACGGAAATAATGACAGCTTGGGAAGCAGGCGCAGATATTTGCAAAGTGTTTCCCGCAGAGGTGCTAGGCCCGCTGTTTTTTAAGGCGGTGCGGGGCCCTCTTCCTCAGGTTCGAATGATGCCCACCGGGGGTGTTGACCTTAACACCGCACAAAAATTCCTCGAGGCTGGCGCTTGCTGCTTAGGCATTGGCAGTCAGTTGGTTGAACCCAAGGCAGTTGCTGATAAAAACTTTGACCGCATTCGTGAGCTTGCTTCTAAATATGTTGAAATTGTAAAAAACTTCCGCAACTCTATTCATAAAGGAAAGTAGCTATGGCTTTTGATGTGATTACTTTTGGTGAAGCGATGATCCGACTTTCTCCCCCCAACTTCCGTAGGTTGGAACAGGCTAAATCCCTTGACCTTCAAGTGGGTGGAGCCGAGCTTAATACGGCAGTTGCAGTATCTCGCCTTGGGCGTAGCGCTTCTTGGGTTTCTCGGTTGCCTGAAAATCCCCTAGGAAGGCTGATTGCCAATCACGCAAGAGAAGCGGGCGTTGATACCACAAATGTTCTCTATTCAAAAGAAGATAGGCTGGGTCTTTATTTCTTAGAGTTTGGCGCAGCACCTCGGGCAAGCAGTGTGGTTTACGATCGCAAGGGTTCTGCAATTGCAGCCATCGAGCCTGGTATGGTTCCTTGGGCCAAGGTTTTTGCAGGGGCTAAATGGTTTCATGTCACTGGTATTACCCCCGCCCTTAGCCCAACAAGTGCAGCAGCGACTAAGGAAGCTATGGTTGCGGCTAGGGCAGCAGGCTTAAAAACCAGTATGGATCTTAATTATAGGGTCAAGCTTTGGACTACCGCTGAGGCGGGGAAATGTCTTTCCGATTTGATGCAGCATACTAATGTGCTTATCACTACCGAAGAAGATGTGGAAAAAGTATTTGGCATCACCGGTTCCAACTACGAAGAAGTCGCTGCCAAGGTTGCAGATAAATTCAAGCTTGATATTGTTGCAATCACACTAAGAGAGAACCCATTGGTTTGGCGCAACACCTGGTCTGGGATGGCATATCAAAATGGCAAGGCGTTTAAAACCCGCACTTATGAAGTGGAAATCGTCGATCGTTTGGGTGCAGGTGATTCTTTCGCTGCTGGGCTTATTCATGGCCTGATCGATGGCGATATGCAAAAAGCACTCGACTGGGGCGTTGCTACAAGCGCAATCAAGCATTCGATCCCAGGTGACTTTGCTTGGGTTCGTCCTGAAGAAGTGGAAAGCCTTCTCAAGGGTGGGGGCCTTCGAATCAGTCGCTAATAATAAACTGATAACCGAATAGGGGTCGCTTTGCGTTATCTAAGTGTGGAAGAATCCCGTAATGTTGATTGGCTTGCTAAAAGTCAGGGGCATATGTCTGGCATCATCCTTATGGAGAATGCGGGGCGGGGTATTGCAGAGGCTTTAATAGCATTAAAACCATCTGGAAAGGTGATTATTTGTTGTGGTGGAGGTAATAATGGAGGAGATGGATTTGTCATTGCCCGGCATTTAAACGCTGCCCATATCGATGTTCAGGTTTTACTTTTTACAGACCCCAGAAAAATTATGGGAGATGCTAACCTTAATTATGCAATTGTTGCTCATTCTGATATCCCGTTCGAAGTTCTTATTCCCTTTGATGACTTTAAATTAAAAACTTATTTAGACCAGTCTGATTGGATTATCGATGCCTTGGTTGGAACCGGGCAGAAGGGGGCTTTAAGAATGCCTTTCGATGCAGTCGTAAGGCAAATTAATAATGCTGGTAAAAAAGTCCTTGCAGTTGACTTACCATCTGGCTTGGACGCCGATACTGGAATTGCCAATGATCCTACGGTTAAGGCTAAAATAACTGCAACAATGGTAGCACCTAAAACCGGTTTCCAAAATCCTGAAGCTCATCCTTTTCTTGGTAAACTCGAAGTGATTGACATTGGCTTACCTCTTTGGCTTAAGCCTTAAACGATGCTTCACCTTCATTTTCGTTGACCCTTTATTCATTTTAGCTTAAACTCATTTTTTCTCGTCTTAATGGATAATGAGACTGAATTATGTTGCGTATTCTTGGGTCGCCAAAAAGTCTTTGCGATGGATCTACCCGCAGGGAATTGCTGCTTGCAGGCGGTTTGAGTTTACTTGGTGCCTCAACTGGAAATGCAATTCCTGCCCCTGTGGTCAATTCAAATTTAGGTAAGTCCTTTGGCTCCGCTAAAAATGTGATTGTACTTTATCTCTTTGGCGGCCCCAGTCAGCTTGAAACTTTTGATATGAAGCCCGATGCCCCAGTTGAAATTCGTGGTACATTTAAACCTATTCCTACTTCCCTTCATGGCCTTAATATTAATGAGCATTTGCCTAAAGTTGCTAAAATAATGGATCGCACCACGGTTGTGCGTTCCCTTACCCATCCTTGGAATTTTCACGGTATGCAATGGGCAACCACTGGCTTGCCACAAGGCTCTATTCCAGTTGAAGAAACTCAGAAACATGCCCAGCATTGGCCTTACCTTGGTTCGGTTGTCTCTTACTTAGAACAGAAAAAGTTTGGGGCAAAATCCCTGGGTAACATCCCTAATAATGTGATTCTTCCCTGGCTTCTTTCTTCTCGAAGGCCAGCGGCCTCTTATGCACGGCCTCACGGGGCTTATCTTGGGCACCGCTACGATCCCGTCTGGACTAACTTTCGAGGCACCGCTTCCCGTAGTATGGTTCGTATGTCTAATGGCCCTGCTGAAAATATCGCAGACCCTTATTTAGGTATTACCCCCGAGAGCCGTTTCGAATTCTTTGGCGATTCTGATATCGGTTCTGATCTTACACTTGATCGGCTAAGTACACGCAAGGGCCTGCTCGAGCAATTGGATCTTGCCAATTCAAAATTTGATAAAAGCAATGAAGGTCAAAGACATAATCTCCAAAGACAGTTAGCATTTAATCTTGTAGGATCTTTAAAGGTGCGAAATGCGCTTGACCTTGCACGCGAACCTGCATCTTTAAGGGAATCGTATGGCATGACCTTGTTTGGACAGGGCGCGTTGCAAGCTCGGCGTCTGGTTGAGGCAGGGTGTAATTTTGTTACTGTTGTATGGGATGAGGTTGGCCAACTGAATGCAGGTTGGGATACCCATGTTGATCATAAAAATCGTTTAAAGAATGATTTGCTGCCCGGTTTCGATGCAGCGTTTTCTGCGCTTATTTTAGACCTTGAGCAGCGCGGTTTGCTCGATAGCACTTTGGTTTGGGTTGCTAGTGAAATGGGCCGTACTCCTAAATTGGAAAATAATGGCGATGGCAGGGGTCATTGGGGTAGGGCGTATTCTAATATTTTAGCAGGTGCAGGCGTTAAAAGAGGAAACATTATTGGGCGTACTGATCGACTTGCCGCAGAGGTGACCGACCGACCTCTTTCCGCTAAGGATATTCTTGCCACCATTTATCATTTAATTGGAGTTAATGCGGAAACCACTATGGTTGATAAGTTGGATAGGCAACAAAACTTATTACCTTACGGGGAATTGGTCCGCGAGATTCTTTCCTGATAAATTTATTTCTATTAACTTTGCAATGTTAAGGCATATGCAGTTATCTGCCTTGAAAACCAAAACCCACCGACTTCAAATCGATAGCAGTGGCGGTAGGGATTTTTCTTTCCGTTATTCCTGCGAAGGTGGGAAACCAGAGAAATAGTCAGCTAAGAATGGACCCCCGCATTCGCGAGGGTGACAAAGGTGCCTCTTCTACCCCAACAATAAAGCCCACCGACTTCAAATCGATAGCAGTGTCGGTAGGGATTTTTTACCGTGTCGGTGTGAATTGAAGATATAAAAGTGACCTCAGGGGATGCAACTTTTAGACTTTTGAACTTTGAATCTGCTGTTTTAATTGCAGTTTCTATTAAAAAAGTGCCAGTCCCCTTTTTCAGTTCTGCTGTTTTAATTGCAGTTTCTATTAAAAAAGTGCCAGTCCCCTTTTTCAGTTCGGCGCTTGAAGCTTGACCCAAAGTGAGAAACAAAATTACAAAAAGAAGATTTATAAAACAAACTTTTTTCAAATGTTTAAAAGTGCATTGCATCATCAATCCCTCGGGTTTAATAAAAACCTTCGTTAAACCTGCCCTCTATTTTATTAGTCGTTTCATAATTGAAATACTTGCCAATATTTTTGGATTAAATCTTACCCCTGGCTTTGCGAGTTCTGAAGCTGGGGGTCAAGAAGTTTTTTTGAAAGGGGGTCGGTGGCTCCTCAGGAGCTACCGCTATCCCCTAGACTAGAATCAGTTAGACTAGAATCAGTTAGACTAGAATAGGTTAGACTAATTGGGAGGGTGCTCAGGTGCCACCTGAGGAGCCACCTGAGGAGGCTCGTGCGTGGCAATAAGATTGGGGTGAGGAGGCACCTGAGGAGGCTCGTGCGTGGCAATAAGATTGGGGTGAGGAGGCACCTGAGGAGGCTCGTGCGTGGCAATGAGATTGGGGTGAGGAGGCACCTGAGCAGGCTTCTCAGGTGGCTATGGTGAATTTGAGCGTAAAGCACCTTGTTGCAGTTTTTTTGATCTGTCTTCAGAAGATTCGATTCATAAAAAGAAGATAATAAAGGCACCCTAACTTTGATCTAAATCGCACAAATAAATCATCCCAACTTTGAACAAAAAGGCACAAATAATTTTCCTAACTTTTTGAAGATCAAGCCCTTGGCCCCTAATTGATAACAATGGCGCTGGGTGTTAGTTGTGGAAATCTCTATTTAAAATCGGCAGACCCAGCGAACGCAGTCGCTGGGCTTATAATAAAAAAGTCGCAGGGTTTATTATAAAAGATGGTTAGGCTTTGGGATTGCTCGTTAGGGCATTTGTTTATGTGCGTAATCAAATAAAACGATAAGGAAGATAAACCAACCCCAACGACTGCGTTCGGTGCGTATTTGTGGGTAATTAAGCCGAAGGATAATTAAAAAGAAGATTAACCAAGCAGAACACCAACTGCAATTAAAAGGACACAACAAAGCCCACCAACTGCATAAGTCCTTAATGTATGAAGATTACTTTTCTTTGATTCGATTATTGTCATCACTGGCTTTCAAATTCTTTTTCATTTAGTATTCCTAGAGTAAAAAACATTAAATGATTCTGTTGCAACGGTATTCGAATGGAGTTCTTATATTTCATCTTTTAATTTAAATCAAACAGAGCATCTTCCCGAAGAAAAACCTGGTAAAAATGGAATGTTTGGTTTAGTTGCGATGATTGTTTTAGTAGGTATGGGCGAACATATGGCAGAGCGCTTTTTACCGCTCTATCTCCAAGAACTTGCTCAAGCTTCCACCGCAATTTTTGCAATTGGTTTATTGGCAGGGATGGATGATCTGCTTTCTGCGCTTTATTCTTTTCCCGGGGGATACCTTAGCGATCGAATGGGAACCAAGCGAGCTCTGCTTTTTTTTAATCTTCTTTCGATGGCAGGTTACCTGTGTGTGATTTTTATTCCATCTTGGTGGGCGGTTTTAGTGGGTGCTGTTTTTTTCATTTCTTGGTCTGCTATTTCTCTCCCTGCTACTATGGAACTTCTTGCTAGGATTGTTCCTAAAAACAAACGCACCTTAGGGGTTTCTATGCTTGCCCTTATTAGGCGTGTGCCTAAAATGCTTGGTCCGGTTGCAGGCGGAATTTGTATTGCCTATTGGGGTATTGAACTTGGGGTTCGCATTGCCTTTATTATCGCTTTGACTTTAGCTTTCATTGCTGCAATTTTACAACAAGTAATGATTCCTGAAGACAAAGTTAAAAATACTTTTCAGGCTAATCCACTAAAGCTATGGCAAGAAATGCCCCTTAGCCTTCGTAACCTGCTTTTGTCAGATATTCTAATCCGGTTTTGTGAAAGGATTCCTGATGCTTTTGTTGTCATCTGGGCAACTCGGTATATGCTCGAACCCGTATCCGAAATTTCTTTCGGGTTTCTTTCTGCATTAGAAAATATTACTGCTGTTTTAGTTTATTTACCTGTTGCGTATCTAGCGGATCGGTTTGGTAAAAAGCTTTTTGTATTGATAACTTTTATTTTCTTTACATCTTTTCCTATTGCGTTAATGTACTCGCAATCGTTTGATTTTTTATGGCTTGTTTTTGTTTTGCGGGGGTTAAAAGAATTTGGCGAACCCACTCGGAAGGCGTTGATTATGGATCTTGCACCCGATGGGCGAAAGGCTGCAATGTTTGGTTTGTATTATCTGATACGAGATATTCCCGTAGCATTTGCTGCGTTTGGTGGGGCATTACTTTGGTATGTTGCACCAGAATTAAATTTAATTGTTGCGTTTGGTTTCGGCGTATTAGGAACCTGTTGGTTCGCTCTGTTTGGTAAAGATTTACAGTTAAACTCACCTATAAACTAAACCATACCGCCTTAAAATAGTTGAAGTTTAATTTTCCTTACAACTTTGATTTATGAACGGAGAGATTTTTCCTGTGAAGCCTACAAATGCTGATATCGCTTTACTTACCGAAAGCCGTTATTGCGCTGAGGTAGCTACACCCTCTGATTGGTATTTGGCAAATATTTTAACTGATGATCGCTTGTTGCAAGATGCGTTAAGAGGTAGGGGGTTAAGTTCGGTGCGAGTCGATTGGGCGGATTCAAGTTTGGATTGGGCTTCGTATAAGTGTGTGGTGTTTCGGACTACTTGGGATTATTTCGATCGTTTCAATGAATTTTCTAATTGGCTTAAGCTTGTCAATAAAAAGACAAAACTTTGCAATCCGGAATCCATCATCCATTGGAATATGGATAAACATTATCTTAGTAATCTTTTTGAAAAAGGGATTCCAGTTGTTGAAAGTAGCTTTGTTGAAAAAGCAACAAGGCTAGATTTAAGAGAACTTATAAAAAGTACCGATTGGAATAAAGGGGTTATCAAGCCTTGTGTTTCAGGGGCTGCAAGGCATACATACCGAGTTGATATTTCGAATGCTCAAGCACTTAATCTTGTTCTTGAAAAATTAATTGAAAAGGAATCGTTTGTTTTTCAGCCTTTTCAAGAAAGTGTTTTAGAGAAGGGGGAAGATACTCTGATGGTTTTTAATGGGAAGTATTCTCACGCTATCAGAAAATTACCCAAACCCGGGGACTTTCGAGTTCAAGATGATCACGGGGGAACCGTGCATTATTATCAACCTACTTTTGCCCAAATAGAATTGGCAGAAAGAGCGATCGCAGTTTGCGACCCTAAGCCTGCTTATGGCAGAGTTGATTTGGTAACTGATAATTGTGGAAAGTTGGCGGTGATGGAGTTGGAGTTGATCGAACCAGAGCTTTGGTTAAGGATGCATCCACCATCAGCACAATATTTTGCAGAGGCAATTGTAAAGTTACTGTAGGGGCTGGTTCGATTTTATTCTTTTGAGATTTTGTTAAAGTTGATTGATGCCTTACTTTAATTGGTAGGCTATAGTATTCTAATTAGCTACATTTATAAAACCTGCCTACGAATTTGAGGCTTCTAATGACTAATTCAAATCATTTTCACCCACATTCTTTTGGATTTTTGAATTCTCGGGAGAGGGATGGTTTGGTTTTTTCAAATCGCAGGAATTTTATTAAGGCGGGGTTGGCAGGTATCGGCGGTTTGACTTTGCCTAGGTTGTTGGAGCATCGGGCAGAAGCTGCTAAGGCGGGCAAGTCGCTCCAAGGGAAAAAATCTGTGATTCTTTTATGGATGGCTGGTGGCCCTAGCCAGATTGATACTTGGGATCCGAAGCCAGACAGGCCTTTACAAAACCGTGGCCCTTTTGGAACCATTCCAACCTCAGTTCCTGGGGTTCGTTTCTGTGAGCATATTCCTAAGCAAGCTGCTTTGATGGAAAAACTTACGATTATCAGATCGGTGGATGCCCAGGGTAGTAACCACGAGCCCAATACCGTTTTTCAGACCGCCAATCGGGAAGCAGAACCCCGCACCAATCCGATTGCCAAGCATTACCCTGCTATTGGTTCTATTATTGCGAAGCACCACGGTTCTAATCACCCAGCGATGCCCGCATACATCAGTTTTTCGAAGGCACGGGGGCATATTGCCTATGCTGGTTATCTGGGTAGGCAATATGATCCGTTTCCGGGTGGTAGGGCAACCAAGCTTCCTATTTACGATTTAGTGGGGAAGGATTCGGGCGAGGTTAGCCAAGGTGATTTGTTTAAGCTACCTTTGGAAGTTAACTTAGATCGTATTGGAGATCGCACAAGGTTATTAAAGAAGTTTGATGCATTGCGAAAAGAGATGGATAACACAGGTAACTTCGATGCGATGGATAAATTTGGACAACAAGCGATTGAAATAGTAGCAGGTTCTAAAGCCCGTTTCGCTTTTGATTTATCAAAAGAGCCTGAAAGCACTCGCGAAAAGTATGGTAAGCACCTTTGGTGCCAGCAAGCTTTATTAGCTCGCAGGCTGGTGGAGGCTGGGGTTAGTTTTGTTACTTTAGATCTGAGTTATCACACTGCCTCGGGTACTTGGGATACGCACGGCGATAATATTCCTCCCTATGGAGGGATTAGTAAAGGGTTGAAGCCTTTGTTGCCTTTGTTCGATCATTTGTTTTCCACCCTTATTCTTGATCTGGAACAGCGAGATCTGCTTGACGATGTCTTGGTTATTGCGATGGGAGAATTTGGCAGAACGCCATTGATGGGAACTCAAGGAAGTACGGATGGGCGCAATCATTGGCCTAAAATTATGTCGATGGCTTTGGCGGGTGGCGGGTTAAAACACGGCCAAGTGATTGGCGCTTCTGAAGCTGATGGCGGTACGATTAAGGAAAGGCCTATCTTGCCTGGCGATCTTGCTGCTACCATTTATCAGCATATGCAGGTCCCTTTAGATACGACTTACCTAGATCATTCGGGGAGGCCGCGTTTTATCTTAGATCACGGACAACCCATACGCGAACTGTTTTAATTACCTCTATTAATGCAGTTTATGCTTGAAGATAGTACCTATTTTATCACAATAATTAAGTACTTTCCTTCAAGGGTTTTGACTTATGACTTTGCAGGCTTTTCCAAAAGTGAATGATTCGCCTAAACAATGGGCCCCCCGTATGTGGCAGGGGTGTACCTTTAGTTCGTGGATTCGGATGCTTGCTAAAAATTATTTTCTAATGCATCCTAGCAAGCTTTATATCGGTTGTAATATCACTGCTGTTAGTACGATTCATATGGGCTTAAGGCTTTTGCAACAGGGTTTGTATGGCAGTATCCCCGAGAACACACCTTTAAAGCATCCCCCGGTCTTTATTATTGGTCATTGGCGCACCGGAACCACTCTGCTGCATGAATTATTAATTTTGGATCCGAGGCATGCTTATCCGACAACTTATCAGTGTTTAGAGCCCAATCACTTTTTGCTTACAGAGCAGTTCTTTAAGAAGTATTGTAATTTTCTGTTGCCTAGTAAAAGGCCGATGGACAATATGGAACAGGGTTGGGATAGACCCGCGGAAGATGAATTTGCTTTGTGTATGATGGGTCAACCATCTCCCTATTTGGATGTTGCGTTTCCCAATAATGGCCCCATAGACCAAGATGCTTTTGAGATACAAAGTTTGCCTAGAAGCAGGCAGGATAGTTGGAAGCGGGATTTTAAAAGGTTTCTATCTGAGTTGACTTATAATGATAATCGTAGGTTGGTGTTAAAATCGCCCACGCATACTGCACGCATTCCCACTTTGCTGGAGTTGTTTCCTGAGGCGCGTTTTATTCATATTGTGCGTGACCCGTACACGGTTTTTCCCTCCACGGTCAATTTGTGGAAATCTCTTTACGATACGCACGGAATGCAGATTCCTAATTACAAGGGGATTGAATCTAAGGTTTTCAGAGAATTTGACACCCTTTATTCCTGTGTTCATCGTGATAAAGCATTGGTCCGCCCTAATCGGTTTTTTGAAATTCGCTATGAAGATTTGGTGAAAGATACCTTCGGAAATGTCGAGAAAATATATCAACAATTAGAACTTGGCGACTTTTCGCTGGCGGCGCCTTTTGTCACCCGCTATCTTGATAATCGTAAGGATTACAAAACCAACAAGTACAATCCCCTTAACCCAGATGTACTTGCAGAGATTAATCAGCGCTGGGGAAATGTGATTGATCGGTATGGATACCCTAGGCGGGTGGCAGGCGAATAAGTTTAATTTTCTATTTCTTTAAGGAGTTTTATAATGGCACGCAGCGTAACTTTCAAAAATGATCCCAAGACTTTAATTGGACAAGAAATCAAAGCCGGTGATAAAGCCCCGGATTTCCAATGCCTTGTTGGGCTTGATATCCATTCCCTTCATAACACACCCACAACTCCACGCTTGTTTAGCGTGGTTCCTTCCTTGGATACTGGTGTTTGTAGTATGCAAACCAAAAAGTTTGAGGAGCAACTTGCAGTGGTCAAAGATAAAGTTGCAGCTTACACCGTTAGTCTTGACCTTCCTTTTGCTCAGAAGCGTTTCTGTTCTTCTGAAGGCCTTTCCATTATGCAAACCCTTTCTGATTGTCATAACCATTCTTTTGGTAAGAACTATGGGGTTTTGTTGGAAGGTTTGCCTTTGCCTTTATTAACTAGGGCTGTTTTTGTGGTCGATGCGGCAGGAAAAGTTGTTTATTCGGAGTATGTTTCCGAAGTGACTAACCATCCAGATTATGAAGCAGCAATTGCTGCCCTTCATAAATGTTTATAAAGCTATACATTTATAGGGTTTAAGTAAGAAGCACACAAGCAATTGGGTGCTTCTTTCGTTTTAATATAGGGTTTAATTGGGGTAAAAGGCGTTGGGGCAGGGTAATCGGGATGATTATTCCTTAAAATCCTATTATGCCTAATACGGATTTTACTTTTTTGCTCATTCTATAATCATTTCTGTTGCACCGGTTTTTATCTGCATTAACTTGATTGAATCGGAAAAAGTCCTTCAAATTTGTTGTGATTTATTCTGATTTTACGTAATGGGCAAACAGTTGCGCCCCTAGAATAAGCTGGCTTTAGTGTTTTTCGGAGATTTTCTTATGGTTTTCCTTCGATCTAAAATTTTCTTTTCCTCGGTTGCTATGCTGGCGCTTGCGAATAGCCCCGCATTTGCTGCTTGGAACAATATTTATCAGGTTAGTTGCAATAATACCGCTAAGCCTAATACCTCTACTTCTAATTATCAGCCTGCGCCTGTAACTTATCAGCCTATGGCAACCCCAACCCCTTGTAACCTACCGGGGTGCACTCAGCAGATTTGCCAACAGCAAAATTGTTCTACCCGCTATGTGCAAAAATTTTACTACGAGCCTGTTACTTCTTACGAATCTTCTTCCTATTACGAACCGGTTACTTCCTACAAAACCAGTTATTACTACGAGCCCGTTACTTCATATAAAACTAGTTATTACTATGACCCGTCTGCTTGTGGTTATCAGCAGATGGCTACACCGGTAACCAGTTATCAGATGAAGGCGCAAAGTTGCCCAGTTACTTCTTATATGCTTAGAACTGCTTTAAAGCCTGTAACTAGCTATAAGCATTCTTATTATTACGAACCCCAAACCACTTGCTGTAATACGACTTTAGGTAGCCCAGTTATGGTTCAGCCTAACCCTTCTTTGGCTCCAACCATTGCGCCTGGGGTAAATGAACAAAGGGCGATTCCTTCGCCAGCGCCCGCGGTGGCGGCTCCAGGAGTTGGTGAATCAAGAGAACTAGCACCTAATCCAACGAATAGTTCTAGGTCTTCTGTGCTTCCTAGTAAAGTGGTGACACCTATTGCACCTGCTAATAATAACTCGATACCTCCTATTCCTTCGGTTAGGCTTGACCGAATTGTTTCTATGAAGGCGAGCACTAATTTAGAAGGCACTGTTGTTACGGTTAATCAAACTCCTGCTAATAATGCGCAATTATTTTTGGTTCACGAAACCATTCGAGGGTTGAAGGTTCAAGTGAATACCGATGCCAATGGTCGATTTTCGAGTAATTTAGAAGCGGGCAATTGGCTGGTTTACTTGGCAGGGGCAGATGGCCGCCCTGTTTTTCAACGCCAAGTAGAAGTAAAAGCTTCTGAAATTCAAACCATGAAACTGGTATGCCGTTAATAACTTTCTATTGATTTGAATAAAGGCGCAGGGGCAAAAGTTCTGGCGCTTGTTCTTTTATACCCTACTTTGCCTGACTTAACACTTCTTTTGTTAAACTGTATTGTTTATTACTATTTTGTCAGTTTTTCCATTTTATTCCGTAAATCCTAATGGTCTTGATAAGCAATTCATCTCAGTTGTTTTGAATCTTCTAGACGATAGAAGATTTGTGATTGGCACAAGGATGTGTTGTCACCGCTGGGAATAAAAGCTCTCCATTTATAATTCCAGCCGTTGGATTAGTTTTTATTTGTTGGCAAAATCTAACTTTGGTTTTTGCCTGGCTCAATTTTATAGTTTAGCGAAAGGAATTTGCTATGTGGTCCTCATTATTTATCGGTGGTTTGTTGGCAACCGCTCAGGCCCCTCTTGAAAAAGTTGCAATGCCTGTTGCTCCTATCTCTTTAGTCCAAGCTCCTGGTGCGAAAGAAGCTCCAATGGCTAATGGACAGCCCAAAGAGGAAGAAAAGAAAGAAGAAGAAGATCCTGCTCAAAAGTTTATGCTTATGAAGCTTCTTGAAGGAAAACCTTCTGGCGAGTTCCTAGATAAATCTGGGATTACCATTAAAGGTTACCTCGATGGTGGTTATACCGCTTCTACTGCACAATCAAATAGTGTCAAAGGTAACTTACCAATGGCGATGAACTATCAAGCCAACCAGTTCTTGCTTCAACAGCACGGTTTGATTATTGAAAAAGCAGTTGATACGAAATCCAAGGAAATGACTTGGGGCTTTAGAACCGATGGTATTCTTCCCGGTAGCGATTATCGCTTTACCGTGAGTAATAACTTGCTGGATGGCCAAACTAGGGCCAACGGTGGACTTCCCAATACCTACGGCGTTGATGCCCCACAGTTCTATGTTGAAACCTACAACCCTAACTTCGCTGGTGGCTTAGATATTAAGGTTGGCAAATTCTATACCATTATTTTTAATGAAAGTATTGACCCCACCCAGAATAAACTGGTGAGTCGTGCTTTAACATTTATGAATAACCCCTTCACCCATACCGGTATTTTAACCGCGACCAAATTGGATGATCGCTGGACATTTACGAACGGTATTACTGGCGGTGCAGATGTGTTCTTTGGGCCTGCTGCCAAAGCTGCATACCTAGGTGGCTTGAAGTGGGAATCTGAAGACGCTGGAACTAACTTCCAGATTAATACTCAGATTACTCAACCTAGTTTCAACTCTTATTTACAAACCGCCAATAACTTTGATGTGTTTGAATTTCAGTTCAACCACAAAATCAATGATAAATGGTCTTTCACCTCGGACAACATGTTTTCGTTCATCAACAATGTGAATACCACTGGCGTTGCTTTTGAGAGAGATGGGGTTACAACCCGCGACATTAATGGTTGGGCTAACTGGTACGGCTTTGTAAACTACCTTACCTACAATGTAACGGATAAACTTTCCACCACCAGCCGTGTTGAGTTCTTCACCGATACAGAAGGGTTTAAGACTGGCTACCAAGGCCTTTACACCACCCTTACCCAAGGCGCTACCTACAAGATGTATGATGAACAACTTTGGTTACGCCCTGAGTTTCGCTATGACAACAACTCGGTTTCCAAAGCTTATACAAACAGCAGTGGCGCCGCAACTAATGGGTTGTTCACCTTCGCAATCGATGTAATTATGAGATATTAACATCGGCGGCTAAGATGGAGTTAAAAAAAGAAAGAGGCTCTGGGAAACCAGAGCCTCTTCTCTTTTTTTTATAGCCTTTCAAGGGTTATTTCAAATTCTTCTGAATGTAATCCATAACTTCTTGAGGATGAGCAGTGGGGCTTACCGTTGTGTAAATTTTCTTGACCACGCCTTGCTTATCGATGACATAGGTGTACCTAGAAGCCATACCTGATTTGCTAAGGGCGCCAAAGGCAGCGGTGACTTTCTTTTCGGGATCCGCAAGCAGTGGGATTTCGAGTTTTTCTTTATCTACGAATTTCTGTTGTAGTTCTAAGGTATCGGTGCTGATACCAAAAACGACGGTATCAAGAGCTGCGAATTTTTCAGCAAGACCGCTGAATCCGCAGGTTTCCTTAGTTCAGCCACCCGTCATAGCTTTAGGGTAGAAGAAAAGAACCACATTTTTTTTACCTTTGAAATCACCAAGATTCACTTTGGAATCTTTACCCTTGGAAGCGGCGTTCAACACAACTTCGGGGGCTGGTTTGCCTTCTTCGGCTTTATCAGCAGCATACGACATCATCGTTACTCCTAAAATTCCTGCGAGTGCATAGAACAATTTTCTCATCAATATCTCCTATTATTAAAACAAAGGTAGGAACCACAGGTTCTAGTTTCCTAAAAAAAACAGGTGTAAGCAAGTGAGGAATTAGAAAAATAAAAAAGCCAATTGTAACTTAAACATAGTTACAATTGGCCTTCTTAAGAAAAACTAGAAAAGTAATAGGTTTTACTTTTCGCCACCAACTGCTTTTAACGCATCACCCACTTCTTTAATGAGTGGCATAATAGTTTTGGTAAGGTCTTCCGTTTGATTACTACCTTGAAGGATAAGTTTAGGGTTGGCTCTTTTTCGCATTTCTGCAAAGGCGACAGGGATTTCCGCCTGGATTTTTTTCTCGATGATTTCAGTGGTCAGTTTTTCCCTGACCGCATCAAGGTTAACCGTGGTATCAGCTGGAATGCGCTTATCACATTTGACAATCACAAGGCCTTCTGGGGTGCCAATCACTGGGCTGACTTCACCTGCTTGTAAAGCAAAAGCAGCTTTTTCGAGTTCTTCATTGCCTGTGGTGTTTCGTGCAATGGGACGAATTTTACCTGCAGTTGCAGCAAGGGAAGAGCTTTTCTGATTCTTTGCAGCTTTATGAAACTCATCTTCGGAGTCTCTAAGTTTTGGGTAATCGGTAAGGACGGCTCTTTCAAAACCTTTTTCATACATAACAATTCTACATTCGACTTTTTCGCCATAGTAGGCATCAAAGGCGTGTTTAATATCATCCTCGGTGACTTTAACTTTAGAGCGGACCAGTTTTCCCAGCATTAATTTTGGGCGAATTACATCTTCTTTCCATTCATAAAGGTTCTTGCGATAATTTTTAAGTACTTTATCGACAAAGGTCTTGCGGTCGACATTTAGCCCTTTGAGGTCTTCTGCCAAGGCGTTTTCTACTTCGGCTGCCGTCACTTCAATTCCTGCTTTACGGCATTCGCTATCGATAATTTTTTTATTGCATAATAGATCAAGTCTTTCTGCACCATACCGAGTGATTAAATATTCCCCTAACTCTTCTCTCGTGATTGGTGTGTTTTCAAAAACATAAGCAACCACCCTGCTAGAGTAATCAGAACCTGTGGATGGAATGCTGGTTGTCTGCAATGATTTAGGCAAAGAAGCGGGGGTAGTAACCTGCTTTGGTTCTTTATTAGTTGGTGGTGTTTGCGCTTCCACCAAGGGTTGGGGAACTGTTCTTAAAACGAGGAAAGCAGTAAGGGCGACAAAAAAAGTAAGGGCACCTAAGCCTATTCTCTGTTGCCATTGATTTTGAACAGATAAACTTCTCAAATTTTTATCCGAGTTGTTCTCAACTGTATTGCTATTCTTTTCATCACCTTGTGTTTGCTCAATCATAAATCCTGCCTCCGTGCAATGGTCTTATCTTGGAAGTGTCCATTCTCCCAGAAACTCATTTATAACTTTTATCTGGAATTAAAGGCAATACCTACTCTCGGGCTTTCTTTGTAATGGTGCGAAGGTGGTAGGTTAAGCCTTGTTTATTAAGGGTTGTTAAAGCTTGGGATATGATGATTAGGATTTCTAGTCATTTTCTTACTTACCTTGTTTAGCTTTTCGGGTTAAAGTACCAAGGATTCGTATTTTACAACTAATTGAGGGGTATTAAGAATGACAGTAGCAGGAAAAAAATCAGCTAATAAGGTAAAGGCTCCTAAAGTTAAGCAAACTAAATTGCTGATTGATAACAAATGGGTTGACCCTGTTGATGGTGGAAGTTTTGAAACTTTTAACCCCGCTACAGGCGAAGTCATCGCACGAGTTGCAGAAGGAAAGGCCAAAGATGTAGACAAGGCGGTGAGGGCAGCACGCAAGGCATTAGAATCGGGCCCGTGGTCTAGGATGGATGCAGCAGACCGAGGCAAGCTTATGTTCAAGCTTGCAGACCTTATTGAAAACGAAGCAGAAGAACTTGCAATTCTTGAATCATACAACTGCGGTAAAACAATAAATGATTCTCGAGGCGATTTAGCAGGCACCATTAACTCTTTGCGTTATTATGCGGGCTGGGCCGATAAAATCGAAGGCCGGACCGTTCCGGTTCGCGGGAAATTTCTTTCCTATACTCTGCGTCAACCTGTGGGCGTCATTGGTCAAATCATCCCTTGGAACTTCCCCTTAATGATGTTGGCGTGGAAATGGGGGCCAGCACTTGCCTGTGGCAATACCATCGTGTTGAAGCCTGCAGAGCAAACTCCGCTTACTGCACTTCGCGTTGCAGAGCTTGCGATTCAAGCAGGTTTCCCCGCAGGCGTTATTAACATCATCAATGGGTTTGGTGAAACCGCTGGCGATGCTTTGGTGGTACACCCGGGCGTTGACAAGATCGCCTTCACAGGCCATGTTGAAACCGCCAAGATCATTCAAAAGAAAGCGGCGGATACTTTAAAGCGCACCACTTTTGAACTCGGTGGGAAAAGCCCTAATGTGGTGTTTGCAGATTGCGATATGGATCAGGCAGTGGAAGGGGCATTCCACGCAATTTACTTTCATTGTGGGCAGTGTTGTACCGCGGGAAGCAGATTGTTTGTCGAACAAAAGATTCAGAAGGAATTTGTTGAAAGGCTTGCAGCGAAAGCTAAACAACGCAGGGTAGGCGACCCGCTAGATGAATCGACGCAACAAGGGCCACAGGTTTCAAAAGAACAGCTTGATAAAATCTTGCATTATATCGATCTGGGGCAGAAGGAAGGCGCCAAGCTTGTTACCGGAGGTGCTCGCAAGGGAGCCAAGGGTTACTTTGTCGAACCCACCATCTTTGATAATGTGAAGGATGAGATGTCGATTGCTAAGGATGAGATTTTTGGCCCCGTGGTTAGCGTACTTCCCTTTAAAGATATGAACGAAGTTATTGCAAGGGCGAACAGTACCTTCTACGGCTTAGCAGCAGGGATCTGGACCAAGAATATCGATAAAGCACATAACTATGCTGCTGCGGTCAAAGCAGGAACCGTTTGGGTAAATTGTTACCATATTGTGGATACGACAACTCCGTTTGGTGGTTTTAAGCAATCGGGCCAAGGTCGTGAAAACGGTGAGGCTGCGCTTGATCATTACACCGAAATCAAAACGGTAACGGTGAGCCTAAGCTAATTGGCTTTTAAGCTTGTTGAAAAAAGAGCCGAGGTTGCATTGTTGCAACCTCGGCTTTTACTTTATCCCTTTCTAAAACTGTAGCCAAATGGTGATGATGCACCTCCAAGGGTAGAGCATGGTTTTTTTGTTTTCAAGAATTATGCTTGAAATGCCGCTTGTTTCACTTGATATTTTGTTAGTGTTTGTCATAATTTTACGGTTATTGTTATAAATAGAAGGTTAAATCTCTTGTGCCTTTTATTTTAGATGAAGGGGTTAACTTATGAGGTTGCTTGAGTATATTAAAAATTCTGTTACTCGGAAAAGTTACGCCCTTACTGGTTTTTCTCTGATGATTGTAAAATACGCAATCGATCTTTGGGTTGCAAATTTCATTTTTAATAAGCCGTGGTCTCCAAAAACATACCTTATTTGGCCTGATGATCAAACAATTAATATTCTTGGTCTAGCCCCCGCAGATAGAGAATTTGCCCTTTTTATGTTAGCAATCGCTGTTCCTTTTATCATCATAGGGACAACGATGACTTACCGGAGGCTTTTATCTGCAGGACTACCCGGGTGGTTACTGGTGTTTTTTTTTGTTCCGTTAATCAACTTGGGGCTAATTGCTATTCTCTGCTTGGCCCCCGAAAAAAACTTGCTTGCTATCCCTCACAATGATTCGTTGGATCCACCGCCATTAATTATCAAAGTAAATCCCGTGGGTTGGAAGGTGATATTTAAAGCAACGATTTTATCTGCTTTATTCACCATCATAACTTCTGTTGCCCTTGTATTTCTTTCAACTAATTTTCTCGGCAACTATGGGTTTACACTTTTTCTTGGAGTCCCTTTCGCACACGGTTTTTTCTCTGTACTTATCTTTGGTTGGAAAAATCCACAGCCTTTCTCAAGTTGTATGAGTGTTGGTTTTTACTCCAGTCTGCTTGCCTTTCTTGCCGTGTTTGCTGTAGGGATTGAAGGGGCTATTTGCCTTATTATGTTCTTGCCTTTGGGTTTTTTGCTTTCAACCATTGGCTCGGTTTTTGGCTACTTAGTTCAAGCAAGGCCCTGGTTACAAAGCGCCTACCCACTTATATTACTTCTGCACTTGCCCGGTTTACCCTTACTCATGGGAATGGAATGTCTGCTTCAAGAAACCCCACCCTTAAGGGAAGTTATTAGCATTGTCGAAATTAATGCCCCTCCAGAAATAGTTTGGAATCAAGTGATTGCTTTTCCTGAAATTCCACAGGGCAATCGAAGTTGGGTCTTCCTTACAGGCGTGGCTTATCCTATTCGTGCTGAAATTGAAGGCAGTGGGGTTGGTGCAGTAAGAAATTGTATTTTTTCGACCGGCCCTTTTGTCGAACCTATCACCTGCTGGGATATGCCTCACAAGCTTTCGTTTGATGTGATTAGTCAACCTTGCCCCATGCAGGAGTGGAGCCCTTACAATATTCACCCGCCACATCTAGA